>Ga0105164_10000605_pt1 | contig 24604 bp, 22 predicted proteins | sample VDWuncwatermetaG_FD_89674 | JGI IMG/M metagenome (GOLD analysis project Ga0105164, IMG submission 89674) | Wastewater microbial communities from Netherlands to study Microbial Dark Matter (Phase II) - VDW unchlorinated drinking water | ecosystem: Environmental > Aquatic > Freshwater > Drinking...
GACTTTCTTATAAATAATTCTATAATTAAATCATGATACAATATTTACCTATACTGATTTTGTTTATTATAGCCGCAGGTTTTGCAATCACCAATATAGGGCTTTCGGCGGTTTTGGGGAGGCAGAAACCAACTGCTGAAAAACTATCGCCTTACGAGTGCGGCATAGACCCAGTAGGTACTGCGAGAGAGCGCTTCTCGGTAAAGTTTTATCTCATCGCAATGATTTTTGTTATTTTTGACATCGAGGTGGTTTTTCTTTATCCATGGGCGGTAGCATTTAAGGAATTAAAGCTATTTGGATTTATCGAGATGCTTATCTTTGTGGGTATTTTGCTTATTTGTTATTTATATTTGTGGAAACGGGGAGGGTTGGAATGGGATTAGAAAGTCATCTGGGCGATAACATTCTAACCACTACCTTAAATACCATGGTAAACTGGGCGCGCAAGTCCTCACTCTGGCCTATGCCATTTGGGCTTGCCTGCTGCGCCATAGAGATGATGGCAGTGGTTGCGCCTCGTTACGACCTTGCGCGATTTGGAGCAGAGGTTTTTAGATTTTCACCAAGGCAATCCGATTTAATGATTGTCGCTGGCACGCTTACTTACAAGATGGCGCCTGTGGCGAGAAGGATTTACGATCAGATGCCGGAACCCAAGTGGGTTATTGCAATGGGCGCCTGTGCGATTTCCGGGGGTGTGTTTAATACTTACAGTGTCGTTCAAGGCATCGATCAGGTCATACCGGTGGATGTGTATCTACCAGGATGTCCACCAAGACCGGAGGCACTGATTCATGCCATTATGGAAGTGCAAAAGAAAATTGAAAAAGAATCTTTTGTTCGTAAAACTACAGCGAATACGGTAAATAAATTGGCATAAGTATGGATAGCCTGCGTAAGCTTATCCTCATGTAAACCATGAATGGCATAATCTTGGATTTTACTCAGGACAAGTCCTGAAGGTTGTGGCTGCCAGCCAAAGGGGTTGTGATAGTACATCATGGATAACGAAGCTATAGCTGCACTAGTAAAAACTAGTTTCCCGGAAGCTATTATAGATTCCAAGATATTTCGTAATGAATTGACCCTTGCTGTAAAAAGGGAATATATTACTGAAATTGCTAAATTCCTTAAAGAAAACAAGGAGCTTGATTTTAATTTTCTATCGGACCTGTGTGGTGTAGACAGGGTTGAAACGCATGGAGTGTTTGAGGTCGTCTACCATCTCTATTCTATATCCCAAAATCATCGTGTGCGTCTTAAAGTGTCAATTCCATCAAGCAATCCCACTATATCAACCGTAACGGGTGTTTGGAGTACAGCCAATTGGCATGAAAGAGAGACCTATGATATGTTTGGTATTACGTTTGACGGACACCCTGATCTAAGAAAAATACTTACTCCAGACGACTTTCAAGGACACCCCTTACGAAAAGATTATCCTGTCGATGGAAGACAACCCGCTACGCTCCGTGAGATATATCAAAGGGGTGAGGAGTGACGGCGATTCCTGGGACAACGACGACTCACCTGATGACCATCAACATGGGTCCGCAACATCCAAGCACGCATGGGGTTCTGCGGCTTTTGCTGGAACTGGATGGCGAGATGATTGTAAAGGCAGTGCCGCATGTGGGCTTCCTCCACAGGGGTGTAGAAAAACTTGCTGAATATAGAACATACCATCAGTGTATTCCTCTCACAGACCGTTTGGATTACGTTGCCCCTTTCTCGAACAACTTAGCTTATGCCATAGCGGTAGAAAAATTGCTTGGCATCGAAATCCCGGAAAGGGCTCAGCACGTTCGAGTGCTTCTCTGTGAACTCACGAGAATTTCTTCCCATTTGTTATGGCTGGCAACCCATGCACTGGATCTTGGCGCAATGACGGTATTCTTTTACTGTTTCAGGGAACGCGAGACGATTTACGATATCTTTGAAATGGTTTCAGGGGCGAGGATGAATCTCTCCTATATTCGGGTGGGCGGCGTGTCGCGTGATCTGCCCGGTGGATTCTTGGAGAAAACGCGGCAATTCGTTGCTGAATTTCCCTCGCGGCTGAATGAATACGAAACACTCCTGACAGATAATCCTATATGGAAAAAACGAACTGTCGGTGTCGGCGTTATTTCCGCTGAAGACGCCATCGACTTCGGGCTTAGCGGTCCGAGTTTAAGAGGCTCCGGGGTCGACTGGGATATTCGAAAGACAGAGCCGTATTCCGGCTACGACAAGTATCACTTTAAGGTTCCTCTGGGAAAGAACGGAGATGTGTACGATCGGTATTGTGTGCGTATCGAAGAGATGCGACAAAGTAACAGTATTGTCCACCAGGCATTAAATATCCTTCCCAAAGGAGATTTTATAGCCAGGATGCCAAATGTTACCCTGCCTACAAAAGAGGATGTGGAGACGAAGATGGAAGCGCTGATCCATCATTTTAAACTGATAATAGACGGCATTTGTCCCCCAAAGGGAGAGGTCTATGCCAGTATCGAAGCCCCAAAGGGGGAATTGGGCTTTTATATAGTAAGCGATGGTTCCAACCATCCCTATCGTTTAAAAATTCGACCGCCTTCTTTTGTCAATCTTGAGGCGTTACCAAAAATGGTAGAAGGTCGACTGCTTCCTGATGTAGTTGCCACAATCGGAAGTTTAGATATTGTTTTGGGAGAAATTGATCGCTGAATGTCTTGCCGTTAGGGAAATTTAAACTGGTAGCGCAACCGTCTCGGTTGCACAAAAAAGTTGCCGAAGGCCTAATTTAAAGACACTTATGGCACAGATAAAAAATAACTTGGTATAAAAATGAGCGAACAATCCACAAATAACGAGACAGTAGACCTTTCAAAGATAGAAAAGGTACTGGAAAAATATAAGGACACTCGAGGGGCATTAATTCCTATTTTACAAAAAGCACAGGCCGAATATGGTTTTCTGCCTGAGCCTGTGATTGATCATATTGCGCAAAGTGTGAATATGAGTGCAGATGAAATAATAGGAGTCGCCACATTCTATGCCCAATTTCATTTAAAACCGCGTGGGCACCATATCGTTAAGGTATGTTGTGGAACTGCTTGCCATGTGAAAAATGCTAAAGCGCTTTCTTCCAAAGTCCGTGAAAAATTAAAAATCGACGTAAACGAAACTACCGAAGATAAATTATTTACCTTTGAAGAAGTATCTTGCCTGGGAGCCTGTGGAATAGCGCCAGTGGTAATGATTGACGAGGATGTCCACGGGGAAGTATCTCCTGATAAACTCAATGATGTATTAGATAACTATAAAAAATCGGGAGCATAAAACAGTTAGAGTTGTAATATAAAAGTAAACCTTTATCGTTTTATGGTTAAAATGGATACTAAATCTGTACCTTTAGAGAATAAAAACAAAATCGAAAAAATGGAGAACGAAACTCAATCCGTAGTTGCTGTTTGTCTGGGAACAGGCGGAATTGCTGCGGGAGGCGATAAAGTATTCAGAAAATTTGAAGATGAAATTAAAAAATTAGGTTTGGATGCTGCCGTAGGAAAACGTGTTTGCAAGACAGCTAAAACTGGTTGCAGAGGTTTGTGTGCGAGGGATGTCCTGGTAGATGTAACTATTCCCGGACAAGAGGCATTGACCTATGAAAAAGTTACTGTTGATATGGTGCCTCAAATAATTGATGAGCATCTTATAAAAAATACCCCGGTAAACAAATGGTTAGCAAAGGAAGATTATCACAAATTTTATGATAGCCAGCAAAGACTCGTACTTGCTAACTCTGGAATAATCGACCCTGAGAACATTGACGAGTATATAGCAAGGGGTGGTTATGCAGCGCTCAAAAAGGTTTTAGAGACGATGACGCAGCAAGATGTAATACAAGAAATTAAAAAATCAGGTCTCAGAGGTCGTGGCGGCGGCGGTTTTCCAACAGGTGAAAAATGGGCATCGGGCGCTAAGTATTCCGCTGATGAGAAATTTATCATTTGTAATGCCGACGAAGGAGACCCAGGGGCTTTTATGGATAGAAGTCTTATGGAAAGCGATCCCCACGCAGTTCTGGAAGGTATGATTATCGGGGGATATGCCATAGAGGCTACAAGCGGATATATATACATACGTGCCGAATACCCACTGGCCGTTAAACGATTACGCTATGCCATTCAGCAAGCCAAGGAACGGAAGTTCTTAGGGAAAAACATTTTAAATAGTCATTATAGCCTTGATATTTTTATAAAGGAGGGAGCGGGCGCCTTTGTCTGCGGTGAATCGACTGCGTTGCAATATTCTATCGAGGGTAAAAGAGGCATGCCGCGCACAAGACCGCCGCAATCTGTAGAGGCGGGCTTATGGGACAAGCCCACAGTACTCAATAACGTAGAAACTTTTGCTAACGTGTCGATTATCATTAATCGCGGTGCAGACTGGTATTCCAAGATTGGCACCGAAAAAAGCAAGGGGACAAAAATCTTTTCTTTGACTGGAAGAATAAAGAACCCAGGACTTATTGAAGTTCCTATGGGTGCGACAATCAGGCAAATCGTTTTCGATATGGGTGGTGGAATTCCCAGAAAAAAGCGGTTTAAGGCTGTACAAATTGGAGGGCCGTCTGGCGGATGTCTGCCTGAGTCCTTGCTGGATTCGCCAATTGACTACGAATCGCTACTGGGTTTAGGCGCCATGATGGGTTCCGGTAGTTTTGTAGTCGTTGATGAAACTACGTGTATGGTGGATATGGCTCGATTCTTTATGAATTTTTGCGCAAATGAATCCTGTGGGAAATGTCCACCCTGTCGAATCGGCACTACTCTCATGCTTGATATCCTAATCCGTATAACTCAGGGATTGGGCGAGGAGAAAGACCTGGAAGTATTAGAGCAAATGAGTGACGAGATGAAAACGATGTCCCTTTGTGGTCTTGGGCAATCTGCTCCTAATCCCGTTAAATCGACACTCCGATATTTTAAAGACGAATATATCGCACATATACGTGATAAAATTTGTCCTACTGCCACATGTGTTGCCCTTCACCGGTATGAGGTTGTCCCAGAAAAGTGTACCAAGTGCCAGGCGTGTATTCGTAATTGCCCCGTCAAGGCAATTAGCGGTAGCACGAAGGAAGTCGCTTTTATTGATAAAGAGAAATGCATCAAGTGTAATCTCTGTTATGAAAAATGTAATTTTATGGCAATAAAATAAAAAATGAATACGGTAAATCTTATTATTGACGATAAGCCAATCATTGCCAAGCAAGGCACTAATATATTCCAGGCTGCCTTGGATAACAGTATCTATATTCCGGGTTTATGCTATCATCCTAAATTATCACAGTTTGGTGGTTGCAGATTATGCTTCGTGGAAGTTACTGAACGAAAAAGAACCGGACACCGATTCGCCTGTGCCCACCCCGTCTCTGAAGGAATGATTGTAAATGTAAATACAGAAAAAGTGCTTCGATATCGAAGGTCTGTGATGGAATATTTATTGGCCCATCATGAACTTTCTTGCCCTACCTGCGATAAGGCTGGTGAATGTGGGTTGCAAGATATTACTCATGAGTTAAATCTCACGCCGAGCCGATTTAAGGCTGTAAGGATGGAGTATCCCATGGTTCGGGATAATCCGATTTTGGAATTGAATCGGAATCGGTGTATTTTGTGCGGCCGATGCGTGAGCGTGTGTAAAGAAATCGAAGGAGTTGGCGCTGTTGATTTCCAAAATCGTGGTTTCAAGACGGTGATTGGGACTGCCTTTGGCAGACCATTGAACTGCAGTTTTTGTGGTGGATGTGTTGCAGTCTGTCCTACCGGCGCCTGGCAGGATAGAACGCTGGGATTCAGGGGCAGGCCGTGGGAATTCAAAAAAACCCAAACAATTTGTCCTTACTGTTCTGTTGGCTGTACGATTGTTTTAAACACAAAAATGGAAAGTGTAAGGCGGGTAACGTCTGATGATTACCTGGGAATAAACGAAGGCAATTTATGTATAAAAGGTAGATTTGGTCATGAGTTTATCCATTCTCCGGAACGTTTAAAAACTCCGTTTATTAGAAAAAATGGTGAGTTATATCCGACCTCATGGAATGAAGCCATTGATTGCGTGGTTAACACTTTCAAGAAAATCATAAATGAACATGGCGGAACATCGATTGGTGGTGTTGGTTCTGAAAAATGTACGAATGAAGACAATTATCTCTTCCAGAAATTCTGCAGGTCTGTACTAGGAACTAATAATATTGATAACCTATCTAACATAAAATCATCTTACCTAAACGGACTGATTTATAAATCTGTTGTAAGTGGAATTGCTGCAACATCGCTGAAAGAATTAGAAACTGCAAGTACCTTATTCTTCTTTGGAGCAGATATGACAGAGGCTCACCCTGTGGCAGGGAATATGGCTAGAAAAGCCATAAGGATGAATAATGCCAATCTCATCGTTGCCAACGTAAGAGATGTCATATTCAACAGTACCGCCAAAAATGATATCCGCTTAAAATATAATTTAGGAAGCCAAATCGTATTAATTAACGCACTGATCAAGGTTATTATCGATGAGAACATGGTTGATTTAAAAAAAGTTGAAATATCAACAAATAATTTTCAGGAATTACGTTCCTCGCTGGATAAGTTCACTCTAAAAAAGGCTTCTAAATTAACGGGTATTCCTGAAGATGTCATCAGGAATACCTCTTTATTATTAACGAAGCCGGGGAATTGTTGTATTGTTTGCGGTAAGGATGTGGAAGAGGATCCATTGGGTGAGAATACCATAAAAGCCTTGCTGAACCTCTGCGCATTGATTAATGCAGTTCATCATACAACTACCGGCGCGGGTAAGATTTCTATTTTATTTTCCAGGGCTAATAACAATTCTCAGGGCGTAAACGATATGGGAGTTGTTCCTGGCTTCTTTCCGGGGTATCTTGATATCAAGGATGCCGCTACTAGAGGAAGGATCGAAAAATTATGGTGCGCAAAACTATCCGCTGATGTTTCTCAGAAGGACCCTGTGAATATCATTGATCTTGCACTTAATGGCAAATTAAAAGCGCTCTATATTATGGGAGAAAATCCCATCGTAAACTACCCTAATGGTAAGGAGATCAGAGAGGCATTCAAAAAGGTCGACTTTGTTGTTGTCCAAGATACCTTTCTGACGGAAACAGCACAATTGGCGGATGTTGTCCTTCCCGCCACTACCTTTGCCGAAAGGGAAGGGACGTTTACAAATATGGGGATGACCGTACAGCGATTAAATCAGGGCATCCCACCCTTAGCTGAAGCCAAATCAGACTGGCAGATTATCTGTACCTTGGCGGGAAGGATGGGGCATCCCTATCCATACCTATCCACAAAAGAAATTTTAAGTGAAATAGAAAGCGCCGTTCCCATTTACACAGGGGTTAATTATGACCGCTTGAAAAGGAAAGAGTTCCATTGGGTATCCTCATTTTATGAGCGGAATAAACCAGCGAAGTATACATTCGACGTTATTAAACCCGAGTCTTTGGACATTATAAAGAGAAATGATTTTCCATTTTTATTACTGACGGGCGCTAGTTTGAATCATCAAGGGGCTTTTTCTAAACATTCAAAGCGCCTTGCCTTGGTAGCTCCAGAATGCTTCCTGGAAATAAATGAAAAGGATTCAGAAGATATGCACATCAAGGACGGCGATTTGGTTTGGGTCGAATCTGCTCAAAATAAGTTGAAACTTAAGACAAGGGTTACGCAAAAATCACCAAAAGGTGTGGTCTTTATTTCTGAGGATTATGAATGGATACCCGTTAATTTATTGCGTAATAAGACGTATACCCCTGTTAAAATTTATAAAGAAATGGGGTAAAGATATGGGGAAAAAGGGGCAGACATATTTTTGTGAAATCTGTAAACAAAAGGTTGCGGTCGAAGAAGAAGGTTTTGGCGTACTGGTATGCTGTGGTAAGGAAATGAGTATGGTTGGAGTCAAGGGTATGATGGCAACCTGGACAACAGCCGTTCATAAGCCTGATGGCGGGGCAATTTTTGTGTGCAACATATGCAAACAAAAGATAAGGGTTGTTGTTGAATCAACAGGTAAATTAGAATGTTGCGGCCAAAAAATGCAGCGTGTCGAGGAACGCATTAGCTAAATGAATAAAGACCTACTTGTTTATATTGTTGTTGCCAGCATTAAGATATTTCTTGTGTTCAGCGCGGTCCAGATTATGATCATTTCCATGATCTGGCTGGAGAGAAAGATTATGGCGCACATGCAGGTCCGTCTGGGACCGATGCGTGTGGGACCGCATGGGTTATTGCAGCCTATTGCTGATGGTATAAAACTTCTGTTTAAAGAAGATATTATCCCACAAAAAGCAAATAAGTTGTTATTTTTACTGGCTCCGGTAATGACTTTGGTACCTGCCCTGATTACCTTTGCCGTCATCCCCTTTGGGGACAAGGTAAAGATCCTCGGACACAGCGTAAACCTTGTAATTACTGACATCAACGTAGGATTTCTCTATATCTTTGCCGTATCTTCTCTCGGCATTTACGGTATTGTTATGGCTGGCTGGGCGTCGAACAACAAATATTCACTGTTGGGCGGAATAAGGTCTTCAGCCCAGATGATCAGTTATGAACTGCCTCTTGGGCTATCGCTCATTGGAGTTGTAATGCTGACGAGCTCATTAAGTCTCGTAGATGTTGTAAATGCTCAAGCGAAATTATGGAATATTATAGTACAACCCATTGGGTTTTTTGTTTATGCCACCAGTGCTATTGCGGAGGTCAACCGTTGTCCTTTTGACTTGCCAGAAGCGGAATCAGAGCTTGTGGCAGGATACCATACTGAATATAGCAGTATGAAATTCGCTATGTTTTTCATGGCCGAATATGCCAACATGATTACCGTATCTGCCATTGCAGTGACCTTTTTCCTGGGTGGATGGCACGGGCCATTTTTGCCGCCGGTGGTGTGGTTCATGTTAAAATTATCGGCATGCTTATTCTTCTTTATTTGGATACGATCGACTTACCCAAGGCTCAGATACGATCAATTGATGCATTTCAGCTGGAAGTTCTTGTTACCGCTTTCGCTCTTCAACATATTAATCACAGGACTCATCATGGTTCTTAAGGGATAATATGATTTTACCATTAATTAAAGGTTTAGCGCTTACTCTCAAGCGATTTCTAAACCCGAATACCTGCGTTACAATGCAGTATCCCGACGAACGGCCAAAACTTTCTTCGAGGTTTCGCGGGCTGCCGGAATTACAAATAGGAAAAGACGGTAGGGAAAGATGCATCGCATGCGGGCTGTGCGCTAAAGTTTGCCCCTCCCAATGTATCTATGTCGAGGGGGCGTCAGACGAAGAAACACAGCGGAGATATCCTAAAATTTACGAATTGAATGCCTCTCGTTGCATTTTCTGCGGGTTTTGTGAAGAGGCATGTCCTGCAAGGGCCGTAATGCTGCGAGATACCTTTGAACTGTCATCGTATGCAAGCGAAGATGTTTTCAATAAAGAAAAATTATTAGATCTTACCAGGAAGAGGAATATAAAAATATAGGTCGTAGTTATACTATCACATTATGGAAGCATATTTATTTTATATTATGGCAGCCGTCTCTGTAACTGCTGCGGTTTATCTCATCTTCGAGGAAAACCCTGTCTTCAGCGCTTTGTATCTTATTCAGACGATGGTCTGCATTGCGGTGTTGTACATATTGCTTGAGGCTCAGTTCATTGCTGCCGTTCAGATCATTGTATATGCAGGGGCAATTATGGTGCTCTTCCTCTTCGTGATCATGTTGTTAAATCTGAACATCAAAGAAGAGACAAAGAACGCATTACCCTTTCAGAAGATACCTGCCATCTTTATGGGAATTGTGCTGTTTACAGCTATTTGCGTGGTTATAAAATCCAAGTTACTGCAAGGGAAACAAGGAGAATATACAACCGCGTACGTTAATAGTGTCGGAAATACAAAGCTGATTGGCAATTTGTTATTTACTGATTATCTATTGCCGTTTGAGATAACTTCTATTTTGTTATTCGTAGCGGCTATTGGGGCTATTATGCTGGCGAAGAGGAAACTGTAAATGATTACCCTTACTCATTATCTGGTATTGAGCGCAATCTTGTTTACTTTGGGCGTTGTTGGCGTCTTGATACGCAGGAACGCCATCATAATTTTTATGTGTATAGAACTCATGCTTAACGCCGTCAATTTGTCGTTTGTGGCATTTGCCCATTACCTCAATTCCATGCAAGGCCAGTTGTTTGTGTTTTTTACCATGACGGTTGCTGCAGCCGAAGCCGCTGTAGGTCTCGCAATTATCGTGGCTGTGTTCAGGAATAAAGAAACGGTAAACATTGACGATATGAATATCATGAAATGGTAGGAACTGCATGCTCAACCTCGTTGCATTAATCTTGTTATTCCCCCTGTTGGGTGCTGCCATCAACGGTCTGATCGGTAAAAGACTGCGGAAGGAGACCGTGGGCTATATTGCATGCGGATCCATCGGCTTGGCTTTTTTTATCTCATTATTGGTATTTTGCGGACTTCTTCTGCTTCCGCCTAGTGAACGTCTGTTTGAAAAGCAACTCTTTAGCTGGATTGAGTCCGGATCATTCAAGTCTGCGGCCGGCTTGCAGGTCGACCCCTTATCCACCATCATGATCCTCATCGTTACGGGGGTTGGATTCCTTATTCATATTTATTCGATTGGCTATATGCATAGTGATAAGGGATACCACCGTTATTTTTGCTACCTGAATCTGTTCACCTTCTCAATGCTATTGCTGGTATTAAGCAACAACTTCCTCCTCATGTTTATTGGATGGGAGGCGGTTGGGTTATGTTCTTACCTGCTTATAGGATTCTGGTTTGAAAAGAAATCGGCCTCAACCGCAGCTAAAAAGGCATTCGTGGTTAATCGAGTCGGCGACTTTGGCTTCGTCCTGGGCATTATGCTCATCTTCCTGACTTTTCACAGCATTGATTTTACGGAGGTATTTAGTGCGGCATCGCAGGGAAATTTTGCGGTAGGCAGTTCTACCGTAACTATCATTACCCTCCTCCTCTTTATGGGTGCAACGGGCAAATCAGCCCAGATACCTCTTTATACGTGGTTACCGGACGCTATGGAGGGCCCAACGCCTGTCAGTGCTTTGATCCATGCGGCAACCATGGTAACGGCGGGCGTATATATGATCGCACGATGCAATGTCCTGTATATGTTGTCGCCGTTTACCATGACCGTAGTTGCCAGCATCGGTGCGGTTACGGCGCTCTTTGCAGCATCCATCGGCCTGGTGCAGAATGACATCAAGCGCGTGTTGGCATATTCTACGATTAGTCAGTTGGGATACATGTTTGTGGCCTGTGGCGTTGGCGCATTTACTGGCGGAATATTTCATTTAATGACTCATGCGTTTTTTAAGGCATTGCTATTTTTGGGTTCGGGCAGCGTCATTCATGCCCTGTCCGGAGAACAGGACATGAGGAAGATGGGAGGACTTAGACATCGTATTCCTATCACGTACAAGACCTTTTTGGTCGGTACCGTAGCTATTGCGGGCATTCCGCCATTTGCGGGGTTTTTCAGCAAAGACGAAATTTTATTGGAATCACTCGTTCGTGGGAATTTCATATACTGGGCGATTGGGGCACTGGCAGCTTTCTTTACGGCATTCTACATGTTCCGTTTGTTATTTATGACGTTTCACGGTGAGTCCAGGGTGGATTATCACGTGGCAGAGCACCTCCATGAATCTCCAAAAAATATGACGCTTCCGTTGACAGTGCTGGCAATACTTTCGTTCTTTGGCGGATTTCTTGGGATTCCAGGCGCAAGCGCCATTAGTCGCTTTTTATCGCCTGTATTCGGTGAACACGGCCATGCTGAAATTTCCGGAGCAGAAACCGGTGTATATCACAGTGCATGGCTTCCTTACCTGATGATGGTCGTTTCGACTGCCATTGCAATTGCTGGTATCTATCTTGCCTATCAGATGTATATTAAGAAACCTGAAATGCCAAAAAAACTGGCAGAGCGGTTTAGTTTGATTTACAAACTCCTGTTAAACAAATATTATGTCGATGAAATTTACGATGTCCTCTTTGTAAATCCGACGAAAAAAATATCGGTTCAATTATGGAAGTGTGTTGATGTCAAGATGATTGACGGCTCTGTTAACGGCATTGCACGCCTTGTCGGATGGTTTAGTAATGTCTTGCGTCTTTTACAAACAGGCTATATACGCAATTATGCGTTTTACATAGTCGCTGGTTGTATCTTTATTGTCGTACTCACGGTATGGGGTAAGTAAGTTGGGATCAGTATCTGTTATTCCAGCGTATTCTCTTAAACATTAAATGACAGCAATAAGAGTTTTGAGATAACAAAATATCTATGCCTATTCTTTCACTTATAACTTTTCTCCCGATCGTAGGGGTAATCTTTATCCTTTCGATTGATTCGAAAAGACAGGAACTTATCAGGATTACATCTCTGCTGGTTTCGATAGTCGTATTTTTTATTTCACTTCCTTTATATTTCAATTTCGATGCACATGCATACGAGATGCAGTTTGTTGAGAAGCTTCGGTGGATACCTTCCTTTGGAATCAATTATTATGTTGGAATAGATGGAATCAGCCTCTTCCTAACACTCTTGACAACCTTTATTACTCCCATTTCTATTCTAGCCTCATGGCATATCGCCAAGAATGTGAAGGAATACATGATTGCCATGCTGGTGCTTGAGACAGGCATGATCGGCGTGTTTGTTTCTTTGGATTTATTTTTGTTTTACGTATTCTGGGAACTCATGCTGATACCGATGTATCTCCTCATTGGTATCTGGGGTGGGACAAGAAGGATTTATGCCGCGGTAAAGTTCTTTATTTACACCATGGCCGGCAGCGTGTTCATGCTCTTGGCTATCATTGCCTTGTATTTTTTAAACCATAGGGCAACGGGTGAATATACCTTTAATTTATTGGAATTCTATAGGCTCGATATTTCCTTTGCCGTTCAATTCTGGTTATTCTTGGCATTCTTCCTCGCCTTTGCTATTAAGGTTCCCATGTTTCCATTTCATACATGGCTGCCCGACGCCCATGTGGAAGCGCCTACAGCGGGAAGCGTAATCCTGGCCGGCGTTCTCTTGAAAATGGGAACGTACGGTTTTGTGCGATTCTGCCTGCCTCTGTTCCCGGAGGTAAGTCATGCCTTTATCCCGGTAATTTCATGGATGGCTATTGTGGGCATCATTTATGGCGCATTGGTCTCTATGGTGCAGGACGATCTTAAAAAACTTGTTGCCTATTCCAGTGTGAGCCATTTAGGCTTTGTCATGCTGGGAATCTTTGCCTTCAATATTCAGGGCATCGAGGGTGGTATTACCCAGATGATCAATCACGGTCTCAGCACGGGGGCGCTCTTCCTTATAGTCGGAATGCTTTATGAGAGAAGGCATACCCGAATGATTGCCGATTTTGGGGGTTTAACCAAGCAGATGCCTGTTTTTGCCATCTTCTTTATGATCGTTACTCTCTCTTCTATTGGGCTGCCTGGATTAAATGGTTTCGTAGGAGAATTTCTTATCCTGGTTGGGGTCTTTAAGTCGCGCATTCTCTATGCATCCCTTGCGACATCGGGAATCATTCTGGCCGCAGTGTATATGCTCTGGATGTTTCAAAGGGTCATGTTCCACGAAATAACCCACGAAGAGAACAAGACATTAAAGGATGTTAATAAACGGGAATTTGTTATCCTGATTCCAATCATACTGTTAATTTTCTGGATCGGTATCTATCCCAACTCGTTTCTGAGAAAGATGGATGCCTCGGTAAATCACCTCTTAAAGCAAGTGGGAGAGAAGGCAAATATCGTATCCAATATTCAAATACAAAGCAAACTCGAACAATTACAGAAAAATGTTACACCAGCAATTGATATAATTCCTGAGACCAAAACAGAATGGTAAGGGATAAATAAATTCGAAGCACGAAATCTGAAATTCGAAACAAACTCCAATGATCAAAATTCAAAGAGAAAGCGCTGAAAATTCAAAGCTGGAAAAATAAACATAGTTTTGTTTTCATCTCATATACAAAGTAGGCGAAGAAAAATGTATAGAATTTTGATATTCGGATTTATACTGAGTGTTAGCGATTAAATAAAAGTTTGCTAAAAAACAGAGTTTTTACATGGTAATGTTATATGACAAATGTTTCTATAATGACGTTTAATATCCTGAGCATCTTGCCGATCCTCGTGCTGGCAGGCTTTGGCATGATCGTGCTCTTAATAGATGTTTTAACATCAAGAAAATTAGGCGAAAAGAATCTCCTTGTCTATTTGTCACTGCTCGGGATTGTCGTAGCAGCCGTTTTATCGAGGAGTTCTATAGGAACGGCAACATTTTCGTTTAATGAAACTTTTACGATCGATAATTATTCCATATTTTTTAACTTTATCTTTCTCCTCAGCACGGGGCTCACAATCCTGATCTCACACAAATACATCAAACGTGAGGAGATCAACTACGGAGAGTACTACGCCCTCCTCATGTTTTCAACAATAGGCATGATGCTCATGGCATCTGGCGCCGACCTGTTAAATATTTACATTGGCCTTGAGGTCATGTCTATCAGCATTTACATCCTAACAGGTTTCAAACGTTCAAAACTTATCTCAAATGAGGCGTCTTTAAAATATTTCTTACTTGGCGCTTTTGCCACGGGTTTTTTACTGTACGGAATTGCCCTTATCTACGGTTCAACAGGTACTATCAACCTCAAACAGATTGCCTGTTTTATCGCGGGAAGAGGTGGTGGTTTAGATCCCTTGTTAATTTTGGGAATGGGGTTGATAATTGTCGGGCTCGGATTTAAGGTTGCCGCTGTGCCGTTCCACGCATGGGTGCCTGATGTTTATGAGGGTGCGCCTACGGCCATAACAGCCTTTATGTCTGTTGGACCCAAGGCTGCTGGGTTTGCCGCATTCCTGCGTATTTTTATGACCTCTTTTGCATATACCCACCATGAATGGCAGAAGATTATTTACATCCTCGCTGTGTTGACTATGACAACGGGAAATGTCGTTGCTATCGCACAGACAAACATCAAGCGTATGCTGGCATATTCCAGCATTGCCCATGCAGGCTATCTCCTCATTGCCCTGGTATCCGCAAATAATATGGGTGTGTCAGGTACGTTGTTCTATATTTTAGCCTATATCTTTATGAATATCGGGGCATTTGCTATCGTTATTGTGCTGAGCCGTAAGGGGGACGAATTCATACAGATCAACGACTATGCAGGACTGGGATTCAAACACCCGCTTCTCGCCATAGCAATGACACTCTTTATGCTTTCTATGGCAGGTGTTCCGCCCATGGCGGGTTTTGTAGGAAAATTTTATATCTTCAGCGCAGCCATTAAATCAGGTTATGTCGGACTGGCTGTTATTGGCGTGATAAATAGCGTCATCTCCGTTTACTACTATCTGCGGATTACAGTGATTATGTACATGAAAGAACCCGCCAGAGAATTTACGCCCCTCGCCCTTTCACCCTTAATTGTTGCTGCCATCGTAATCTCAGTGGTTGGCACACTCCATCTGGGCATCTTTCCTTCCAAAGTCATGGAAATCGCCCAGCGATCCATACTCACACCAAAATAATCCATCTGAGTTTTTAAAAAATTTATTGACAACATGGCTAAATCAAGCAATAATTCTGCCAACTGTAAACTAACCAAATTTAAATGTTTAAATGATACGATAAATAATGGATGTGTAGCAACTGTCATTAAACCCCCGCCGAATGAACTATAGTAAACGTCTTAAATAAGGTGGCATATAATCGTCATTGCAAGCGGCGCGAAGCAATCCTCCTCTGCGATTGCTTCAGGCTAGAGTTTATCCTGAGTAAAAGCGAAGGGACATTTGCAATGACAAATTTCTTTTGTCGTTTACTATAAGCCGGTGGGTATTTTCCCACAGCTTAGATTTTGAAGCCTTCACTCAAAGTTTCTCATATCATGGTTCTTTAAGGTGCACCACTTGTGAGTTTGAAGAAAGGAATCTAGCCCTTACTACAAATCTTTAATTTGACTAATGGAAAGCAGTACAGCACACTGCCATTCGTGACGAACGAGAAAAGAGAATGAATATTGTTTACAGAGGAGCATGATTGATGGCTCGGATTGTTAAAGAGAACAAGAACCAAAATTATGAACCGTTAGAGAAGAAACTCTGGAAGGCTGCCGATAAGTTGCGCAAGAATATGGACGCAGCCGAATACAAGCATATTGTATTGGGCTTAATCTTCCTGAAATACATTTCTGACGCCTTTGAAGAACTTCATCAAAAACTGAAAGATGGCAAAGGTGACTATGAAGGCGCAGACCCCGAAGATAAGAACGAATACACTGCTGAAAAGGTTTTCTACGTCCCCCCTTCTTCGCGCTGGAGTTGGTTGCAGGGTCGTGCAAAACTTCCCACCATAGGCAAAGATGTGGATGAAGCTATGGATGCCATCGAAAAGGACAACCCTTCACTGAGAGGGGTGTTGCCCAAAGTATTTGCTCAGGAGAAGTTGGACAAGCAGAGCCTTGGCGGTTTGATTGACCTTGTGGGCAGCGCGGAATTGGGTACTAAGGAAGCTCAAAGTAAAGACCTCCTGGGCAGGGTATTTGAATACTTCTTAGGCGAATTTGCATTGGCAGAAGGTAAAAAGGGAGGACAGTTCTACACTCCGGGCAGCGTGGTAAAGCTGCTGGTTGAGATGCTGGAACCATACGAAGGAAGGGTATTTGACCCCTGCTGCGGTTCGGGCGGTATGTTCGTGCAGAGCGAAAAGTTCGTGGAGGCACATCAGGATCACTATAAAAAGCATAATGGCAAGAAATTAATTATTGATCCCAAAGACCGTATCTCAATATACGGGCAGGAGAGCAACCAGACCACATGGCGTCTGGCTAAAATGAATCTGGCTATCCGTGGCATTGATAGCAGCAACGTGAAATGGAACAATGAAGGTTCATTTCTTAACGACTCGCACAAAGACCTGAAGGCTGATTACATCATTGCCAACCCACCCTTTAACGACAGCGACTGGAGCGGCGAGCTGCTCCGTGATGACGCGCGCTGGAGTGTTTTGGGGAGAAAACTGCCGCCACCACCTGCCAACGCCAACTATGCCTGGATACAACAATTCCTCTATCACTTGGCGCCAACCGGGCAGGCAGGCTTTGTGTTAGCCAAAGGTTCGCTGACCACCAAGACCAACAACGAAGGCGAGATACGCAAAGCGATGGTGGAAAATGATTTGATTGATTGCATTGTGAATCTCCCTACCAAGTTATTCCTGAATACCCAAATACCCGCCTGCTTATGGTTCTTGCGTCGCAACAAACAAAAACGCAAAGGCGAGATACTGTTTATTGACTCCCGCAATATGGGTTTTTTAATAAACCGCAAGAACAGGGATTTATCCGATGAAGATATTGCCTTGATTGCAGGAACTTATCATAATTGGCGTAATCCCTCACCCTTGCATCCCTCTCCCAGTGGGAGAGGGAACGAGGGAGTGGGTTACATAGATGTGCGGGGTTTCTGCAAATCAGCAACCTTAGATGAAGCGAGAGCATTGAACTACGCATTAACACCGGGCAGATATATTGGCTTGCCCGATGATGAAGACGATTTCAATTTTGAGGAAAGGATTATAAAATTGAAAGCTGAGTTGAAACAGCAAATGCAGGAAGAGATACAGTTGAATGAAATAATTAATAATAATCTTGAAAAAATCTCGATTAAAGTAAAACTTGAAAAGGTATAATTATGATTACGCAGCAACAGGCGGATTATCTCCTTGCTCTGTCAAAGCACATCATTGAAGGTGATGCAGTTTTAGAAAGAAAAATGTATTCTCCTTCTTTTCCTATTGACGACCGAATATATATGGTCTCAAAAGCTGACAATGAGTTCTCCTTCTTTCTGGAAATAACACAAAGCTCCAAGAAAAATTTGAAATTGACTTTACATTTTCAAGAAGAAGATGCCAGTATAGGTTTATTAAGGGTTGATTTCAATGGAAGGCATCCTAATCCTGAAATTGCAAATGATAAAGTACCTGATATTTTTAAACCCTTTGCGGGTCAGTGGCTTGAGGAAAGCCACATTCATTATTTTATTGAGGGCTATAAACCATTGTCCTGGGCTATCCCGCTGAAAGCAGATAATACGTTTTCTGTTAAGGATTTTACCGATGCGAGTGAACTTGGAAATATCATTCGGGTGTTTGGGAATAAAATCAATCTTCAAACCGTTTTAGAAATTAGCATTCAAAGGCAACTTATATGAACTGGATTGACCGACTTATAGATGATTACTACCGCTTTCTCAGGCAAAAAACGGTAATTACAGAATTACCATCGAGTGAGTGGATTGAAATAAGCACTCCGTTTACGGACGTGTTTAATGACACCATTGAAATTTATGCGAAGAAGATTAACGGGAAAATTATTTTATCGGATGATGGACAAACATTAAAAAATCTTGAATTAAGCGGGATTGAAATATCACGCTCTCAAAACAGGAAAGAAATGTTGGAAAGAATATTATTGAACTATGGAATACGACTCGAAAATAAAGAATTGATTGCAGAAGCTACTGAAAGTACTTTTCCTCAAAAAAAACTCAACCTGCTTGCTGCCATTTCCGAAGCAAATGATTTGTATGTGCTGGCGAAACACACTGTTGCAGGTCTTTTCCGGGAAGACGTAAAAGCATATCTTGATGAACAAGAGTTAGTATACACACCTTACTTCATTTCAAAAGGAAGCACAGGCCTGGAATTTACCTTTGATTTTCAGATTGCATATCGGCAAACGGAACTATTGATAAAAGCCTTCAACTCTGTAAACAAGTTAAACCTGCCCCATTTTCTATTTACCTGGGATGATGTTAAGCAAGTGAGAGAAAAACAAACGGAAAAAAAGGTAATTGGTCTGGCGGTAATCAATAATGAAGACCGTGAAGTGAAGGATGAATACCTGGAAGCCTTACAAAACAAGGGAGCTGAATTTATTTTATGGACGGACAGAAATAAACCAGAGAGCGTCAAAAAACTGAAAGCGGCTTAAAATGACTGAGTGGAAGGAATATAAAATTAAAGAGTCTCCTTTTGAAATTATCGATGGCGATAGAGGGAAAAATTATCCTTCGCAGGATGAGTTTTTTCGGAGTGGTTATTGCCTTTTCCTGAGCACCAAAAATGTTAGACAAACAGGCTTTGATTTTTCGGAATCCCAATTTATTACAATTGAAAAAGACAATTTGTTGCGTAAAGGTAAGTTAGCAAGGTTTGATACCATACTGACAACAAGGGGAACTGTCGGTAATGTCACATTTTACGGCAATGATGTTCCATATAACAATCTCCGAATAAATTCGGGAATGGTAATTATTCGACCAAACAAAGAACGAATTGACCCAAGATACTGCTTTTACCTTTTCAGAAGTCTACAAAAAAGTTTTGAAACCTATACTTCTGGTAGTGCACAGCCTCAATTACCGATTAGAGATTTAAACGAAATGGAGATTTTACTTCCCCCTCTCTCCGAACAACAATCCATCGCTTCTATCCTCAGCAGCTTGGATAATAAGATAGACCTGCTGCACCGCCAAAACCAAACCATAGAGGCATTGGCAGAGACGTTGTTCAGGCAATGGTTTGTGGAGGAAGCGGAGGAGAGGTGGGAAGCGGGGAAGCTGGGGGATGTGATTGAAACTATTGAGTCAGGTAGTAGACCAAAGGGAGGCATTGATCCTAAATTAAGAGAAGGTATTCCAAGTATAGGTGCTGAAAATATTAACGGATTAGGTTATTATGATTATTCTAAAACAAAATTCATTACACAAGAATTTTATAACTCAATGAAAAGAGGTATCATAAAAAACTATGATGTATTAATATATAAAGATGGTGCCTACATAGGAAGAAAAGGAATGTTTGCGAACGGATTTCCTTATGATATCTGTACAGTTAACGAGCACGTTTTCATCTTACGAGCCAATCCAAGGGTAAATCAAATTTTCCTTTATTTTCTTTTAAATCAAGAAGATCTCGAACAATTAAATGCTAATTCAGCGCAACCGGGTTTGAATCAGGAATCAATGAAATCTTTTGAAATAGTCATCCCTCCAAATGAGTTGATAAAAAAGTTTGAAGAAATTGTAAAAGTCTGGATTGATAAAATATTTTTCAATTGTAACCAAATCCGCACCCTCACCCGCCTGCGGGATACGCTATTGCCCAAGCTGATGAGCGGGGAGGTGAGGGTTAAAGAGTTGGAGTTACTCAGGTAAAATGCTATGATCTTTTCAGGTAAAGCATTGGAGGAACTATGATAAACGATAGCAAGACTTACGAGATTTTTAAAAACGGCAGTGCTTGGGTACGTGCCGATTTGCACCTTCATACGAAGGCAGATAAAGAGTTCAAATATGACGGTGAAGAAAATGAGTTTATAAATGTCTATGTTCAGCAAATGAGAGAAGCTGGAATTTCCATTGGCGCTATTACGAATCATAATAAATTCGATCTTGGCGAGTTTAAAGCTCTCAGGGCTAAAGCACGTAAAGAAGAAATTTTCCTTCTGCCAGGTATCGAGCTTTCAGTAAAAGATGGTTCAGGTGGACTCCATACACTGGTTATTTTCAGTGATGAGTGGGTGATCAATCAAGAAAACAAGGACTATATCAATAGTTTTCTTAGTGTCGCCTTTGCTGGTCAATCTAATTATGAGAATGAAAATGCCCGTTCGAATCACGACCTATTGGAAACAATCCGGGAATTGGATAAATTCACTAAGGAGTATTTCCTGATTTTTGCGCATGTGGAGACTGATAACGGTTTGTGGGGCGGTCTATCCGGGGGACGGATTCAGGAATTGGGGGGAAATGACCTTTTTAAACAACGTACTATGGCTTTTCAGAAAGTCCGGACCCATGATACCAAATCAAAGATTCAGGGATGGCTTGGCGAATGGTATCCCGCAGAGGTGGAAGGCTCGGATTGCAAGGCCGTTGACCAAATAGGTCAGGGTAAATCCAGCTATCTGAAAGTCGGCAGCTTTACTTTTGAGGCAGTCAAGTATGCCTTGCGGGATTTTCAGAACCGGATTTCGGAGGAAATTAAAACATATAAACACTCGTACATAAGCAGCATTTCTTTTGAGGGCGGTGTGCTTAATGGGGAAACTGTGCATTTTTCTCCGGAACTTAACACCCTTATCGGTATTCGCGGCAGCGGAAAGTCTTCCATTCTTGAAGCGATCCGCTATGTGCTGGATATTCCCTTCGGCGAAAAGGCGTCAGATATAGAATACAAGAAAGATTTGATTGCGCATACATTAGAAAGCGGCGGAAAGGCTGTTATTAAAGCTGTAGATCGGCACGGGCTGGAGTATGAAATACATCGCATCCTGAATGAATACCCTGATGTATATGTAAATGGGGTGCGTCAGCCAGGAGTTAAAATTCGGGAAACTATTCTTCACAAACCGATTTATTTCGGCCAGAAAGACCTTTCCAGCGCTGGCGAAGGATTTGAAAAGGACCTCGTGGAAAAGCTGGTCGGAGAAAAGCTTGGCGATGTCCGCCGTAGGATTGAAAGACAGAAGCAGCAAGTAAACGAGGTTGTTGATCGTCTTCAAAAGCTTGCGAATGTTGATGAACAGAAAAAGGAGTATGAAGGGAAGAAACAGGATGCAGAATTCCGTTTGAAAATTTTCAAGGAACACGGTGTAGAAGAAAAGCTTCAGAAACAGATTGATTTTGAGGCCGATTCAAGGAATATCGGCCAGATTGTTGAGTTTGTTGAGGGCTATCTTGCCGCATTAACCGAATTTATCAGCCGATTTGAAGACGATTTGAACAATCTCAAACTTTATAAATCAAAACAGAATTTAAACTTTTTTGAGGTTTTTTTTAACATCTATGAAAAATTGATTACTACATTTCAGACTCATAAACAAAGTCTGGAATCCGGCAAACTCACACTTGCAGAACTGAAAAACAAGACTAATGAATTTGACGTTCTGAAGAAAGGACTCAAGGAAGAGTTTGCCGATATTGAACGGCGACTTGCTGATGAACTGAAGGTGAGCGGGGCACAGTCTATCCGCCCTGATGAATTTCTAAGGCTTCGCAAGGCAGTCGATCATGCGAAACAGATGCTCGTACTTCTGGAAAAGCAACAGATGCAGAAAAGCTCAGTACGAGATGATCTTACCAAGGACCTTTCAGCCTTAAATGATCTCTGGCATGAGGAATTCAAGGGTATTCAATCCGAGTTGGAAAAGATTAACAAGAATCAACCCGCCTTGACAATCCGGTCGGAGTATAAGGGGGATAGAGAGGTTTTTGTCAACTTCATGAAGGATATGTTCAAGGGAAGCCGCATCAGAGAAAACACCTTTCAGACACTGAAAGATGCCTTCCCTGATTTTGGAGGGATGTACCGTGATTTCGATAAGGTCAGGGCCGTGGTTGGGAATTTTTCAGAAACATTCGAACGGTATTTTGCTGACAACATGAAAAGCCTCTTAACCTGGCAGGTGCCGAACAAATACACTATCAATTACAGGGGTAAAGAACTTAAACATCATTCTCTCGGGCAACGCGCCTCCGCATTGATTCTTTTTGTCCTCAGTCAGCAGGAAAACGATGTTATTATTATTGACCAGCCGGAAGACGACCTTGACAATCAGACGATTTATGAGGACGTCATCAAACTAATTCGTAAGATGAAATGTAGGACTCAATTTATATTTGCAACGCACAACGCAAATCTCCCTGTTCTAGGTGATGCCGAACAGATTCATTCCTGCCGTTATTCTGATGAGTGTATAAGATTAAAAAGTGGCAGTATTGACAGTCCGGATTTGCAGAACGAAATCATAGATATCATGGAAGGCGGAGAAGAGGCTTTCAACAAACGTAAGGAGATATACCGGATATGGAACCCACGGAGCTTTTAGAAATAATTAGCCGCGAAGAAGACGGCGCCAATCAGTTCAAAGCGGATTTCCGCAATGTTGATTCGCTGGCCGCTGAAATGGTTGCCTTCAGCAATAGCGGCGGAGGTCGGATTTTCATCGGTGTTACTAATGACGGGCGAATTGCCGGACTGACGCGCATAGCGATGGGGCGACTCAATCAGCTTGTTTCCAATGCCGCTTCGCAGTCGGTTCGCCCGCCAATCAATCCCCAGACTGAAAATGTGGCATTCCCGGACGGGTTGGTAATGGTGGTTACCATTCCTTCCGGAATCAGCAAGCCGTACATGGACAATACCGGAGCAATTTGGGTAAAAAGCGGTTCTGATAAACGCAAGGGAACGTCCCGTGAAGAGATACAGCGGATGTATCAAAGTGCTAGCCTTATTCATGGAGACGAAGTCCCGGCAAATGGTATGACTTTAAGCGATCTGGATATGGATTATTTCCGGAGCTTCTTTGAGAAACAGTATGGTGAATCTCTTGAAGAACTGGATTTGCCTTTGAACACCATCCTTGAAAACATGAACATTATGAAAGACGGTGTTCTGAATGTTGCCGGTGCCCTATTGTTTGCGAAAAGACAAGAATTTCGCCTACCTGCCTTTTGTGTCAAGTGTGTTGCATATCCAGGGAATGATATCCATGCTTCAGAATACCGGGACAGCGAAGATATCTCTGGTAAACTGGAAGAAGTGTTTAACCGCTCGCTTAGTTTTATTACCAGGAACTTGCGCCATATTCAGTATGACCAGAATGTAAACTCGCCTGGTGAACTAGAAATTCCTAAGATTGCCCTTGAGGAACTACTGACCAATGCTTTGGTACACCGCGATTATTTCGTTATTGCCCCTGTTCGAATTTTTGTTTTTGACAACCGTATCGAAATAATCAGCCCAGGTCATCTGCCAAACAACCTAACCATCGAAAATATCAAGAAAGGGAACTCAAATATCAGAAATCCAATCCTGGCATCATTTGCAGCGAAGATTCTACCATATCGGGGATTAGGAAATGGTGTTAGGAGAGCGCTCAAAGAATACCGAGATATTGAATTTGAAGACGATAGATCGGGGAATACTTTTAGGGTTATAATTCGCCGGCCATCCAATAAGTAGATTTTGAAGTGAGGAAGATTCAACTATTCGAAAAATTTGAATAGTTCAGATAGTGAAGGATTTTGGTTTATGACATAACAGATATAATAGCACGAAAAGACAGGAGGGTCAGGATGATTGCAGTGAAAGGCATTTATAAGGATGGAAAGGTGATTATTCGGGAGGAGATAAAAACAGAAAAGCCGGTTAATGTAATAGTCACTTTTTTGGAAGAGGTAAAGACGCCTGCCGTAAGAAGACTTGACATAAACAAGCTCTCCTTTAAAAAGGCAAGAAAGCTGTTGGAAAATTATAAAGGGTCGTTAAGTGATGCGATTATAGAAGAGCGCAGGAGCGCTGTATGAAGGCATTTCTTGATTTCCTGCCTCTGATAAGTTATTGCGGACTTTGTTTGAAGATGAACGCCTTAACGTTTTATAAC
>Ga0105164_10000607_pt1 | contig 24600 bp, 26 predicted proteins | sample VDWuncwatermetaG_FD_89674 | JGI IMG/M metagenome (GOLD analysis project Ga0105164, IMG submission 89674) | Wastewater microbial communities from Netherlands to study Microbial Dark Matter (Phase II) - VDW unchlorinated drinking water | ecosystem: Environmental > Aquatic > Freshwater > Drinking...
AATCCTGGGGGCAGTGACCTTCAGGGCAGAGCACCTGGGAAGACTCTTTAAGAAACACAATACGTACAATGCCTACTTTCAGAGTTCCAAGGGCGTCAAGAAAGGGGCCAAGGTCACCCTTTCGGGGATGGATATAGGGACGGTAAAAAAGGTGGTCGTGGAAGGGGACAGGCTCCTGATAGCTATGGCCATTGAAAAGAAGATACCCATCAGAGAGGGTTCTGTGGCCACCATTATCCCTGATTTCCTCTTTGGTAAGAGTTATGTGGACCTAAACCTTGTACCACCTACCCGGCCTGTCTTACCCTCAGGGAGCACAATCAAAGGGGTAGACATCCCCGGCCTTAGTGACATGGTGGTGCGTTTTGATACGTCCATGTCCAGCCTGGAGAGGCTTGTCAGCGAGGATTTCGTCCATAACCTGGCAGGCGCCCTGAAGAGGGCCAACAACCTCCTGGAAGGGATGGAGCAAGGTAAAGGTACCATGGGCCGTCTCTTCACAGATGAAGCCCTCTTTAACGACCTTAAAGAGGCCACTTCTAATGCCAACGTCCTCTTGGGAAAGGTTAGTAGAGGAGAGGGGACGCTTGGGAAGTTAGTAACCGAGGAAGACCTCTACAAAGACATAAAGAGGATGACCGCCAATCTTACAGAGACAGTAAACGGCTTCAGGACTATTATGCCTCACGGGGCCTTCAGCAGTATCTTGTACAGTTCCTTTTAGGGGCACCTCGGTCTCCTGACCAGAAGTAGCCGCAGGCTTTAGCCTGCGAGAAACAACGCAACCTAAAGGCTTCGGCCCTGAGGCTCAGCCCGAAGGGTTGCGGCTACCATACAATGAAGAAGTTGGCAGGTCTGGAGACCTGCCCCTACCCATGGTAGGGGCAGACCTGTGTGTCTGCCCGATAGAAGCCCCATCCCTACGCTACCCGGGGTTGGCCAGGAGTGTTTGCTTTGGGCCAGCCTTCTGCGATAAGTAGTCCATCACTTCTTCCGTGGCCTTATCCGCCAGTTCTACAGTCTGAGACTCATCCAGGAAGCGTTCAAGCGGTACGGCATAGATATCGCGTCTTTCTTCCTGCCCCCAATAGGTATAGAGGGAGAGACTAGCGGTCTTGGTAAAGCCATCAGACTGGAACTTCAACACCACCATCCAGCCCTTTAGACCCTCAAGCCCCCTCTGCTCCAGTTTCTTCTTAATCTCCTGTTCAAAGAGGGTCTCAAACCTATTCTTGACCTTGACCACACGTTCCTTTTCGCCTGGGGTAAAGTCGGATTCAGGGACGGTCCTCATACCCTTGACGAAGCCCACGGTCATCTGCTCGGACATCCCCGAACATCCACCCAATCCGCCTAAGGCGGACAGGGCCACTCCCAATAAAAGGATTATTCTATCCAGTCTCATCTTCGTCGTCAGGCAGGTGACGGCACCAACCACCGTCCACCGACCCGCCTTACAATAACAACTTTTGAGGAAAAATGCAATTACATCATAAGCCGATAGGGGCACGTTGTCCGCCTCAGGCGGATGCCCCTACTTACTTTACAAAATACAGCCGTTTACGCTTGACTTGAAAAGGAAAGGCCGTATAATGCCCCCCTGGGCGAGGGTGGCGTTGGTAAAATCTTATTCTAAGACAAACTGTGGCAAAGTTTTTACCCACTTTTCCGCCAGCCCCATACCTCATTGATAAGGGGACAGTCCGCCTGCGCCTGCCCTTGACCCTGAACGAAGTGAAGGGGAAAGGGTGGATTGTCACCCTAATAATATCCCTGCTCTTCCTCCTCGGTGGTTGTGCCAATAACCAGCACAGGGACCTCTCCTCCCAAAATAACGACCCCTTCTACCAGGAAGAAAAGGATAACGGATACTCTGGCGAAAAGAAACTCCTGGACCGTATCTATCAGCTAGACCCAGGGCAACGATTCTTTAAGTGTTCCACCTCTTTCTCCACGAACCCCCCCAAAAAACTGGCCATCTTGCCCTTTGAGAACCTGCAAGGGGGGGACTTCATATTAAATGGAGAGCCCATTACTGACCGAACTGAGGAGGAGAAAAAGGCCTGGAGCTGGACCTATTCCAACCGCCTAAGAAGATTCTTCTTTGCCCATCTCTCCCTTAGAGAATTTGAACTCTTGGGACTATTGGAGACGGACGCAATATTACAGGAACTAGGCATCACCGACTCTAAAAAGCTCTACAAATGCACCCCTAAAGATTTAGGGAATGCACTGGGGGTAGATGCCGTCATTTATGGAAAGGTTACACATTACGGGGCCCATTATTACCTCATCTTTACGCAAGTGGTCGTAGGAGTCTATGTCAGATGCGTCTCCACCCACGACGGCAGTACCCTCTTTGAAGTGGCAGAGGTAAGGAGGGATAACAACATAAGGGTTGCCACCAACCCCATAGACTTTGTCGTAGGCTCCATACAAAACGTCATAGCGTTAAGAGGCCTCTACGTCGCCAAGGCTGCCGACGAGGTATGCAGGGAGACAGTGGCCAGAATCCCGGTAGTTAAATCCCTCCAGGAGGAGAGGAGATACAGGTGGAAGACCCTGGCGGCCTCCAATCAAAATATACAGGGAGTGAAGGCCAGGCTAGGTACGGCAGACAACGACACCTCCCCTAAAACCCATAAGGTCAAGCAAGGTGACACACTCTGTAAGTTAGCCAGGCAGTATTACAACGACGGCTCCCGGTGGAAGACTATATTTGAGGCCAATCGGGAGGGTATCCCAAATGGAGACCACCTGGTATTAGGACAGACGTTGGTGATACCTTAATGGAATTTCAAATTCCAAATTGCAAATTACAAATTTGGGCTTTAATATTGATTTGACAGCGACGGCCCTTTAAATCCGTCCTCCCTTTTGTTAGAATTCGGGAGGTTTGTGCAAGAGAGACTAAATTGGTTCTGGTAATAGATAACTACGATTCCTTTACGTACAACCTTGTCCAGTGTATCGGGGAGCTGGGCCGGGAGGTGGAGGTCGCAAGAAATGACAAGATTACCCTGAGGGAGATTGAGGATAAAACCCCTGGACATATCATTATCTCCCCCGGCCCCTGCACCCCGCTAGAGAGCGGCATCTCTAACGAGGTTATAAAACACTTTATGGGCAAGATACCTATCCTGGGCGTATGCCTGGGGCACCAGTGTATCGCCTACGTCCTGGGGGGGGAAATAGTCAGGGCCAGGAGACTCATGCACGGAAAGACCTCCATGATACATCACGACGGCAAGACCATATTTCGTGACCTGGCCAACCCCTTTGAGGCCACCCGGTATCATTCCCTTATAGTGAGACCAGAGAGTCTCCCCTCTTGCTTAGAGGTCAATGCCTGGGCGGAGAGGGACGAAATCATGGGCCTCAGACACAAGGAGTACCTCCTGGAAGGGGTCCAGTTCCACCCCGAATCCTTCCTTACGGAGGAAGGCCCAAAGCTAATTAAAAATTTTCTGGAACTCAAAGAAAAAACTTGAAAAACTTTGCCGATCGCCTCATAGAGGTGATACAGGAGAAGGGCAGCCCCATTGTGGTGGGCCTTGACCCACAACTTCAATACATACCACAAGAGATAAAAGACAAGGCCTTCAAAGACCATGGGCAAGGGTTCAAGGGGGCAAGCTGGGCAATACTGGAATTTAACAGAAAGGTCTTAGACGTCGTATCCCCCTATACCGGCGTAGTGAAACTCCAGGTCGCCTTTTATGAACTCCTGGGACCCTGGGGGATGGAGGCATACCGGAAGACCATAGCCTATGCCCAAAAGAAAGGGCTGGTGACCATAGGGGACATAAAGAGGGGGGACGTAGAACACACCGCCCTTGCCTACGCCCAGGCCCATCTGGGAGAGGTCAAACTAGACGAAATCACACTCCAGGGGTACGGGACCGATTCGGTAACGCTCAATCCTTACCTGGGAGAGGATAGTATAACCCCCTTCCTCAAGGTGGCTGAGGAAAAAGCCAAGGGCCTCTTCATCCTGGTAAAGACCACCAACCCCTCTTCCAGGGACTTCCAGGACCTGTTTGCCTCGGACGGGGAGAGATTTTTTGAAAAGGTAGCCAAAAAGGTAGGGCAATGGGGGAAGGGGCTTATAGGCAAAAATGGCTATAGCAGTGTGGGGGCCGTAGTAGGGGCCCAATACCCCAGGGCAGCCAACCGTCTGAGGCGTCTCATACCCAGGGCCTTCTTTCTGGTACCTGGCTATGGTGCGCAAGGGGCCGGGGCAAGAGGGCTGGACGCCTATTTTAATGCCGATGGTTATGGTGCAATAATAAGTTCCTCCCGCTCCATCATCTTTGCCTATCTATACCCCCCAGGGGGTGGTATCCGCCCCTTCGCTTCGCTCGAGGGCAGGCCCAGGCAGACCCGGCGGCAAAAAAGCGGCAAGACCATGGACTGGGAAGAGGCTATAAGACAGGCAGTGGTAAAGATGCACTCCGAGGTGGCAGAAACCGCAGAAAGAGCCAAAAGACGCAGTAGTAGCCGCAGGTCATGCCATAGGCAGACTCGCCTTGGCGAGCTTTAGCCTGCGTATATTTAAAACATGGAGATAATGGATAAACGAACGTCAGTCAGAGGCGCATTACAATACGCCCCCACCTATCCACAAGATGGTGCGACCGTCTTTAAAGGAAAAAAGATAACCGTAATGGGCCTGGGTCTCTTCGGGGGAGGCGCCGGTCTTACCCGCTTCCTTGTAACCCATGGGGCCAGCGTAACCGTTACTGACCTCAAGAAGACGTCCCAACTCGCCCCTTCCCTGGAGTCCCTCAAGGGACTGTCTCTGGAGCTACACCTGGGTGGTCACAGAGAGGAGGATTTCAAAGACGTGGATATGGTAGTGGTCAACCCCGCCATACCGAGAGACTCCAGATTCCTCCACATGGCCAGGGAAAACGGTGTCCCACTGGAGACAGAGATGAACCTGTTCTTTAAATTCTGTCCTGCCTCCATCGTAGGTATCACCGGAAGCAAGGGCAAATCCACTACCACGGCCTTGATAGCCGCCATGCTCCAGCGTTCGGAGAAGAGGGTATGGCTGGGAGGAAATATAGGCATGGGTTATTCCCTCCTGGAGAGGATAGAAGAGATGGGGATGGGAGACCTTGTGGTGCTGGAACTCTCTAGCTTCCAACTGGAAGACCTGGACCATATCAGTAAATCCCCCCATGTGGCGGTAGTAACTAACCTGGCCCCCAACCACCTGGACCGCCATAAAGACATGGACAGCTATATTGAGGCCAAAAAGGCCATATTCCGCCACCAGACCGCAGAAGACTATGTAATCCTGAACTGGGACGACCCCAGGCTAAGGGACTGGGCCCAGGAGACAAGGTCCAGGGTACTGTGGTACAGCCTGAAATACAGGCCGAATTTTCGCCAGGCAGTGTTACCTCCCTTCCGCAGCCAGGCGGTACCCCCGCGCTCCGGGGCCTTCTTCTTGGGTGGTACCGCCGTCCAGAAGGGTCAGGAGGCCATCCTGAAGCTAGATTCCGTAGAAGAAAAGATACGACTCTCCGGCAGAAGCCTCCCTGGTAGACATAACCTGGAAAACATACTGGCCGCCTCTTGTGCCTCCCTCCTCCTGGGCGTAAACGGCAGAGATATTGAAAAGACCATCCAATCCTTCTCGGGCCTGGAACACAGGCTAGAGTTTGTAGCAGAGGTAAAGGGGGTAAAGTACTACAACGATTCAATTGCCACCACGCCAGAATCGGCCATCGCTGGATTAAAGACCTTTGAGGCCCCAATAGTGCTCATAGCCGGGGGATACGACAAAAAGATACCACTGGAGTCCTTCGCCCAGGAATGCGTTGAGAGGAGCAAGTGTGTTATACTTATGGGAGAGACAGCCCCGACTCTAATGAGACTCATAACCAGGCTAAAGCTTGTGGTGAGCGAAGCGAATCCAAAGGGCACACTCCCCAACGTATTTCAGTCCCCTTCCCTGGCAGAGGCCGTAAGGCTTGCCGGCGAGGCGGCCTCTCCTGGTGACATAGTCCTCCTCTCTCCTGCCTGTGCCAGTTATGATATGTACGAGAATTTCCAGGAGAGGGGAAAGGAATTTAAGACCCTGGTAGGGGCGAGCCTGTGCGTTCGCCCACCATCGGGGTAGCCGCAGGCTTTAGCCTGCGAGAAGCGTAGCAAAAACCGTAGCCGCCCGCCTCAGGCGGACGAGAAACAACACAGTTGTAGCCGCAGGCTTTAGCCTGCGTGGAACAACGCAACCTAAAGTCACGCCTTAGGCGGATCCGCCTCTGGCAGAGTTGCGGCTACTACAAGGACGAGGGCAATGGACACAAAAAAGGCCCTGGCCGTGGAGATTTTGCACCGGCTTCGGGACAAGGGTCATACGGCCCTCCTTGCAGGGGGTTGTGTCAGGGATATGCTCATGGGCATAACCCCTTCCGACTATGACATAGCCACCAGCGCCAGCCCAAAAGAGGTAACAGGTCTTTTTGAGAAGACCATCCAGGTGGGGGCCCAATTCGGTGTGATAATAGTCTTAAAGGAGGGGCATCCATTTGAGGTGGCCACCTTCCGCTCAGAGGGTCCTTACTCCGATGGTAGACACCCCGACAGTGTAAGGTTCTGTGACCCTGAGGGAGACGCCCGACGGCGGGACTTCACCATCAACGGCATGTTCTACGACCCCATACAGGAGAGACTCCTGGACTACGTGGGGGGACAGCAGGACATAAAATCAAGACTCATACGCACCATCGGCGAGCCACACGAGCGATTCAAAGAAGACCGCCTGAGGATGATACGGGCAGTCCGTTTCGCCAGCCGCTTTGAATATGAGATAGAAGGGTCCACTAGGAAGGCCGTCCAGGAGTACGCCCCCAAAATCCTCACTGTGAGCTGGGAGAGGATAAGGGAAGAACTAGAAAAAATCCTCGTCCACAGGAACCGCTCTATTGGGATTAAGCTCCTGGACGAACTGGGGTTACTGGCGCACATCCTCCCGGAGATTACCAAGATGAAGGGGGTCACACAACCCGACAACCTCCACCCCGAAGGGGACGTCTTCACCCACACCCTGCTGACCATATCTCACCTTGAAGACACCAACTGGGTACTGGCCATGGGGGCACTGCTCCATGACGTGGCCAAACCCGTTGCCTGGGAGCTGAGAGACGGCCGTATCCGCTTCCCTTATCACGAGGGCATCGGGGCGGAGATGGCCGGGAATATCTGCGACCGCCTCCGCACCTCCAAAGAGGAGAAGGAACGGATTGCCTGGCTGGTAAAGAGACACATGGCCTTCAAGGATGCCCGGAAGATGAAGATGAGCACCCTTAAGAGACTCCTCTCGCACCCGGATTACCCCCTCCTGGCCGAGGTCTGCCGTGTGGACGCCCTGGCCAGCACCGGCGACCTCTCGGATTATAATTATTGCCAGGAGATGCGGGGCAAACTAAAGGAAGAGGAGATAAAACCCCAGAGGTTGGTTAATGGACACGACCTCATAGCCCTTGGGCTAAAACCTGGCCCACCCTTTTCAGAAATCCTCAACCGCCTCTACGATGAACAACTGGAAGGTAGGCTCAGTACCAGAGAAGAGGCCCTCAATAGGGCCAGGGAGATGGTGGCTGAAGCCCTGAGTAGTGATACAAAGAAATAACATAAGCAGGGTGCGTTATTGTCGGTTGGCTTGCTTTTCAGCCAGTGGAGGTTTAAAATGCCTCAAGACAGCTTAGATAAGCAACAAAAAGGGACCACGCACATGGATAAGAAGCTTGAAAGTATAATAAAAACCCTCAAAGGTCTGGAAGGACAGATAAGAACCGAATATAAGGCAGAGATTGTTGGACTATTTGGTTCTTACGTCCGAGGAGAGCAAAAGGATACTAGTGACGTGGATGTTCTTGTCAGCTTTCTTGAAGGGGCTACGCTCTTTGACTTGGTTGGTCTAGCGAATTTCCTTGAAGAAGAGCTCAAATTAAAGGTGGACATTGTCCCTATTGACACCATTCGGAAAGAGATAGAAGAACAGGTTCTTAAGGATGCAGTATACTTATGAGAAACCCTAAGCTCTATTTAAAAGACATCTTAGAGGCTATTGAAGCAATTGAGAATTTTGTAGGAGGCGTGGATTTTGAGACCTTTAAGAACGATGATATGAGAGCAAGTGCAGTGATAAGGAAGTTTGAAATACTAGGAGAGGCCACCAAAAATATCCCTGAAAATATTAAACAGAAATATTTCTCTATTCCCTGGAGTGATATGGCTGGAATGAGAGATAGACTTATTCATTTTTACTTTGGAATAAAGTATGAACTTGTTTGGAACACTATAAAAGAGGATATCCCAAGGATAAAACCCTTAATCCATCAGATATTAGAGGATTTGGAAGTTAAGAAATGAGCCGGGCAGGGTGTGTCTGGACGCACCCTACCTGGCTTTTGATTCCAAGGAATCATAAATACTGTAAATTCGATGTGCTATTTTTGCCCCAGTGTTTAATCGAATTCTTTTTAGCGTAGCTTTTACAGGATCAGGATAAAGATAAGCGTACTCCTTCTTGTTGCAATTTGGAAGCAACTTTTCCTTTTGTTCTAAATCCCGGAGTTGACCGGGCCATTCTTCGCAAAATCTATGCAATTGCTCTTTTATCCATACGAAATCTTTTCGAAGGTCTTCAGGAAGATGTTTATCAGCATCAAGCACCCACAGAGGACCTTGCCAAGCATGAAGCAACCTAGAACGAATGTCACCTGCACCAGTAGCAAGCATGTGCACCGCTTGGCTGAATTTCTCGTATGCATACATGTGCTTCCCGTTAAGCATTTTGGAAACTTTAACCTCCATCCATAGCTGAGGGTGCGTCACGATGCACCCTACGTGCCAAGCAATAGGGTCATACCCTACTTCCCATTCTCCTGCACCACCTGCACCTCAAAGGTGCAGCCCAAGAGTTTGGCGGCGCGGCGGCAGGCTACCATCCTTGTCGTGAATATCTCAAAATACTCCACCATGTCCGAGATGTCTTTGTCTATGTCCAGCTCCAGGCTGATAGTCCTTTTGTTCGTGTCCAGTCTAAGCTCTGCCCTCCTTACTGCGTAGTTGACACGGTCGTGTATGTCAAACCTTATCTCCTTGGGGGAGCGGACACGGGAGCGGTGGACGTCTGATTTGTCGGAGATTATCAGTGCCGCACCCACCACATTTACGGGTTCACAGCTGTCCTCGTCATGATTACCTATCGCCCCCATCACGGCAAGGACGTCTTCCAGCGGCATACCAAGTTCCCTGAGGAATTGATGGGCCAGGTAGGCCCCGGTTGCGGGATGGGAGGGCCTATTGACCACGTTCCCTATGTCATGGATATAGCCCGCAATGGCCGCCAGTTCGCAGGACTTTTCTTCGTAGCCAAGTTCCCTGAGAATCCTGCCAGCGTTATGGGCTACATAATTGGCGTGCCTCCTGCCGTGTTCCGTGTAACCAATATTACCCAGAAACTCGTCTGCCTTATCCACATAGACCTGTACGTCCGGATGGTCCTTCACCATCTGTAGCGTAACAAGTGGGGCTGTAGGTATCTTTAACTTCACTAGTTGCTCCTTATCTTAACATTGATAACTCTGAAAAAATCGTAACAACACTATCTGTCATTCTGAGCGAAGCGAAGAATCTAGACCCTTCGCTCCGCTCAGGGTGACAATTAGGATTAGAGATTCTTTCCACCTAAGGCAGACTTCACTCCCTCAGAATGTTGAAAATCCGCCTCAGGCGGGACATGTGAACAGGGTTTCAGAGGACTTGATTCTAACTACAGCCTCCTCCTCCATTGAGTCCCTTCGGGTTTATCTTCCAGGAGGATACCCAGCTTGTCCAGTTGTCCGCGCAACTCATCGGCCAGTTGCCACTGCTTGGCCTGACGTAACCGGTTACGGGTCTCAACCAGGAGCTGAATCAAGGCCCCTTTTTCGTCTTGTACAACTTCATAAGGTATAGTAGCAATTGCCGAGACCGTTTGTAAACTTTCATAAGATGTAGTAGAACTTGCCGAGACCTCCCTAACAGCTTTTTCTCTTTCTATTCCAAGTATATCCCCTACAAAGGTTCGGTAGAAATTATTAATCTCAAGTAAGACTTGCTTACTTATTTCTTGCCCCGAGTTCAGTAGGAGGTTAACCCCTTTGGAGAACTGGAAGAGGGTGGCTAGGGCCTCAGCGGTGTTAAAATCATCGTCCATAGTATCCCGGAAGCTTTTCTTATGGGTTTCAATCATGTCTAAAACAGCCCTCTCTGGGATTAAATCCTTAGCGTACCTTAGTCTATCTAATACTGCCCCCATAGGTATAAGGAGGTGTTCAAGTCCATTGGCAGCCGCATCCAGGGCCTCTTCGCTGTAGTCTAAAGGGCTTCTGTAGTGGGAGTTTAGGATAAAGAAGCGCACTACCATAGGAGAATGTTTCTCAAAGGCCTGTTTGAGGGTAACGAAGTTCCCCAGGGACTTCCCCATCTTCTGCCCGCCCACGGTTACCATGTTGTTGTGCATCCAATACCTCACAAACGGCCTCTCATTAGCGGCCTCGCTCTGGGCAATCTCACACTCGTGGTGGGGGAAGACGTTCTCCAGACCGCCGCCATGGATATCAAAGGTCTCTCCAAGATACCTCATGGACATGGCGGAGCACTCCAGGTGCCAGCCAGGGAACCCCTCCCCCCAGGGGCTTCTCCACCTGAGGATGTGTCCAGGCAGTGCCTTCTTCCAGAGGGCAAAGTCCAGGGGGTAACGCTTCTCAGGGTTAGGCTCTATCCTTACGGAGGATTGTAACTCCTCCAGTCTCCGTCCGGATAGCTTCCCGTAACCCTCAAACCTCCTGACGTCAAAATACACCGAACCTCCCGCCTCGTAGGCCTGCCCCTTTTCAAGGAGTCTCTCCACGAGTCCAATCTGCTCAGGTATGTGTCCCGTGGCCCTGGGGGATATGTCTGCCCTGAGGACGTTCAGGGCGTCCATGTCCTCAAAGTAGCTCCTCATGTACTTCTCCACCAGTTCCATAGGCTCAAGACGCTCCAGGCGTGCCCGCAGTTCTATCTTATCCTCCCCCGCATCGGCATTATCCGTGAGGTGGCCCACGTCGGTGATGTTCTGCACGTAGCGTACTTTGTAACCCAGGTAGCGGAGGTAGCGTACCACCACGTCAAAGCTGACGTAGCTCTTGGCATGACCCAGGTGGGGGTGGTCATACACCGTAGGGCCGCAGACGTACATACCCACCATGCCCTCATGTAAGGGCTGGAATTCCTCTTTTTTACGGGTTAGTGTGTTGTATATCTTCAGGGTCATGATTAATTACTTAGGTACGTGTTTTAGCACAATACCTTCCAGCAAGTCCAGGTTTTTCAGGTTCAAAAAGTAGTGACATTCGTTTACAAGTCTTTCAAAATCAGCCCTTCTTGCCAACCAACCCACTCCATCTATAAAATTAACAAAGGCCCTGTTTTCTCTATTCCGGCTGTTTGAAGTGCGTATGCGATTATAGGCATTCAACATATCGCGTGCCTTCGTTGTCTGTCCACTGGATGTGGTCTCCTGATAGGAAACCATTATAACTACCCAGGGGTCCTCTATCCCAGGAACTGCCCAGTCAACGTCAACATCCACTATCCTTGAACGCCCTCGTCCGTAATCTATTCCATACTTGCGTTTAATGGCCTCAAGTTTTTTCCCTATAATTTCTTCTATCTTTCTACCCCTGATATTTGCGTATTCTCTACGATAAATAGTTTCTTTTATTTTTAATTTTCTCCCTTCGTAGTCGCTAATTTCTTCCCAATTTAACTTTTCTCGGTAATATTTCGGGAGGTATCTCTTTAGGAAAGGGTCTTCCTTACCGTGGAAAAGGACGTTTGCAATTGTATGGGCGAATGCGTTGTCCACGAGTAGTCTTCTTATTCTTCCAATACCCCATTCCTGGTCAAAACCTCCTGGTATCCTACCTTTTCTCCTTAACAAAGTTATTATTCTTTTGAATCTCTCTTGTGGAAGGCCAATGTCTGCCAAAACGGAGTCTAACGCACCTTCTTTATCTTTTAAGAACTGGGCAAACTCGTCTATATTTTCAAACTTATGAACCCCACGGGTCGCCGTGTATATATTTTCAATCTTCTTGTCAACCTCTTCTTCTACACTATCATCGACAAAGAATTCTGTTGTACTCTCCCATGCCTCCTCAAAGGACAGCTTTCTTGGTTCAGGTGGCTTCACTCATCACCTCCAGTTTGGCCGCTTTAAGGGCCTTTCCTAATGAGGGGAAGTTCTCCTTAAATGTCTCAAGGCTGTATTTGCTCATTGACCTTATATCTCCTTCTGTGGGCAATCTGCCCAGGGTCTTCGTTAGCCCTCTTAGCTCAAGTTGTAATTGTTTTTTAGTAATTGGTTTTTTGTATCTTTTGATAGGTTCTCTCCAGATGTAACCCTTGCTCTTTATCTCTTGCAGTTTCTTTCTGGTTATCTCTACATAGTTTCTATCCAAATCTATGGCAATGTATCGTCTCTTCAACCTGGTGGCCACGAGGGGTGTAGTGCCTGTTCCACAAAGGCCGTCTAGCACAACGTCCCCCTCATTTGTAGTGAGGAGGATTATCCTTTCCATTAATTTTTCAGGCAACTGGCATGGATGGGGGTCTCGTTCCTTTTTATGCTTTATCCTATGAATATCCCACCAGATGTCTGTGAGAGGAACTTTTTGGTCAATGCCTTGCTTTTTTCTCTCCTTTATACAGCCTGCCCTAATGCAAAAGGTCGGAGCATCAATCTCTGAGCCTCTATCATAGTTAAAAGTAAAGTCAGTAGGATGTTTTGTATAAAAGAGCAGTGCGTAATGAGAAGGCATTAGTTTGCCACGTGGTTCAGACACAGCATCCCAGACAATCCAGTTCTGAAAGAACAGATACTGGTTCAAGAAACGTGCGTGGTAGATTGCCCATTTGGGAAGGTTTAGAAGGAAGAGTGAGCCTGTGGGCTTCAATACCCTGATATATTCTTTTAGCCATGAGTTACACCACTCCAGGTAGAGGCCTTCTTTCTTTTTGTCATCGTAAGAGTTGTACATTTTATCAAGATTATACGGGGGGTCGGCAAAGACCATATCCACTGAGTTTGGAGGATACCTCTTTAGTATTTCTACGATATCCCCTTGATGTACTTTGTCCAGTAAAGTCTCATCAAGAGTATTTACTTTGACTTCGCCAGGTAATTGTTTTTTAGTATGTTTACTAGAGGATTCTAAGGATAAGGCGTACTGGCTGTATAATTTGTCAAATAGCTCCTCTGCAATGTGTGTATTAATTGATTTTAGTCTCTTCGTCGTCTCGGAGTAATCAGGCTCTCTAAAAGAGAGGGCTTCTAATGGTCCTACGGCACAGATTGCTTTCTCTCCCACATTAGCCAGAGAAAAGAGGGCCTGCAATACAGGTAGGGAAATCTTGGTGTAATTATCTGCCTTCGGAAAATGTCTCCAGACATCTGATATGGCAAATCCGTCTGGATGCATCAAGTGGGCCTTACCTCCCCAGTCTTTCAGGGTCTTATTGCAAAAGGCACAGTACCTATGAGGGAATCGCGCCTTATTTATTTGGAAGTACTTTTTTTGTTTTGCGAAGAGCACCACCGCAGAGTGAGTAGTGGGAAGGCATCTTCCTTCTTTTACAGGAGTAGATTCTATCGCAATCCAGTATTTAAACGTAAGACTCTCCATTAAAGGTTCTAGCAAAGAGGGTAGGATATGCGGTAGTCCATGGACAAAGATTAGACCATCGTCCCTCGTGATTCTGACACACTCATTTAAGCACTGCCTGGACAGCTCTTCATTCAGAGTGGAGGTACTCAGGATGCAGGCGTCTATTGCCTTACTAGCCAGCAGATTTAGCTCTTTAAAAAGCTCATGTCTCTTTAAGTAGATTAATTTCATTCTTATTCAACTGCCCCATGGATTCGCTCCGCTCACCACAAGTCTGTGTGAGTAGTTTCTTTAGTCTCCTTTTGCATTCCTCAGGGCCGAGGAGGGAGATGACGGCAACCAGTTCCGGGCCATGGGTACTCCCCGTCAGGGCCAGCCTCAGGGGCATCATTACATCCTTTGGCGTCAGGCCACTTTTTTCGGCCAGTTGCCGAATACGATTATTATACCCCTGAATAAAACCCTCTCCCAGTCCCTCCAGCATCTCAAGTATTTGAGCAAGTACGGCCCGGGGTTTATCGCTGGACAGGGCCGTTATCTGGCCTTCGTCCAAGACGGGTTCCTTGAAGAACCATCCAGACTCTTTTACTACCTGGGACAGGTTGGCAAGCCCCGGCCTGACTGCCTCTATTAGGGCCTTTAGCCTCGGTCGTTCCACCTTCTTGGCCTCTTCAGGCAGGAAGGGGATAATCATTTCGGTCAGCCTCTCCGGGTCTGCCTGACGAAGATACTTTTCTGCCAACCAGTCTAGTTTCTTTGGGTCAAAGCGGGCAGGAGATTTACTTACGTGCCTCATATCAAATCTCTCCACCGCCTCTTCCAGTGTGAGTTTTTCCTGCTTCTGTCCTGGACTCCAGCCCAGTAGCAGCATATAGTTTACCAGGGCCTCAGGCAGATAGCCCTGCCTCCTGTAATCCTGGACTGAGAGGGCACCAGCCCTCTTACTAAGCGGGTCTCCCTCCTCCCCGGCTATCATGGGCAGGTGGGCATAATGGGGGTGGCAGGGCCACTCCCGACTAAAGCCCAGGGCCTCAAAGAGGAGGATATGTCGGGGGGTGTTGCTCAGGTGGTCTTCCCCCCGTATTACGTGGGTTATCTTCATCAGGGCATCATCCACCACTACTGCCATGTGGAAAGAGGGTGTGCCGTCTGCCTTCATAATCACAAAGTCCCCTAACACGGACAGGTTGAATTCGCACTTCCCCCTAATCATGTCCTCAAAGGCCAATTTTTCGCCAGGCGGTATGAGGAATCGCATAGAAGGTCTTCTGCCCTGTGCCTCAAATGTCTTTTTCTCTGCCTCAGATAACCCCCGACAACGATTGTCATAGCGTGGGGGTCTACCCCTGGCCAGGGCCGCCTTCCGTCGCTCCTCCAGTTCCGGCTGGGTACAGTAACAGGAATAGGCCTTCCCTTCCTCCAGTAACTTCGCTGCAAAACCCTGGTATATGGAGAGCCTCTGGGACTGGACATAAGGCCCGTAAGGCCCTCCCACATCTGGCCCCTCCTGCCAGTCCATCCCTAACCATCGGAGGTCGTCCATAATTAGTTGGGTGTAACGGGGGTCTGAGCGGGTAACGTCTGTATCCTCAATCCTGAGTATGAAGACTCCGCCATTACGCCTGGCGAAGAGCCAGTTAAAGAGGGCCGTCCTGGTATTACCCAGGTGTATGGGGCCTGTCGGGGAGGGGGCAAAACGTACTCGTGTCATCTCATCGTGGGTCTACTTGTTTGTCCTCTGTAGGTATCCACCACCGAAGGGCGCATAGAAATAGTTATTGAGCGGTACACCTGCGGCATGGAAGCCAGGCCATAGGTACATAAGCCTGGAGACGTCCGGGGAGGCACTATTATCATTAGTAAGGCCACCCCCGATGAGGGTAATTGAAGGCACGTTTGTCTTGAAGCTAAGGAGGTCTTTGATACCCCATTTCTTCTTGTACCTGATTACCTTTGCCTCCTTTAGCCCTGCCAGTTCTTTTGTCAGTTTTATGGCATCGGAGAGGTAGCCCGTCTGGTCTATAAGGCCAAGGGTCTGGGCCTGCTGTGCGGTGTAAATCCTCCCATCGGCCAGCTTCCTGACGTCCTCCAGCTGGATGTTCCTGCCTTTAGAGACTACCGTAATGAACCTGGTGTACATCTCCTCAACGATGCCCCTTAAGACCGCCTCTTCCTCAGGGCTCATTGGCTTGAGCGGAGAGCCTATCTCCTTGAAAGGGCCGGAGGTTATGGACTTGTCTTCTATGCCGTATCTTTTTATAAGTTCCGAGACGTTTATCAGGGGCAGGATTACACCTATACTGCCCGTTATTGTAGTAGGGTGGGCCACAATCTTATCTGAGGCCACGGCGACATAGTAGGCCCCCGAGGCGGCCACGTCCTCCAGGCAGGCCACCACCTTCTTTTTCTTTTCTTCTTTATATTTAATGAGTTCGTTGTAGATGACGTCACTGGCAGTTATCCCACCCCCTGGGCTGTCTATCCTCAGGAGGATGGCCTCCACGTGGGCATCCTCTCCGGCCTTCTCCAGCCGTTTCTTGAAGCCCTCCACCAGACCCGCCTCATCCGGGACAAAGGCCGAGGGGCCACTACGGATTATCCCCTCTATGGGTATGACGACAATCTTCTTCTCGCCACTACCTTCCACGGTCTCTTCTATATAGGCCTCCTTAAGGGACTCGTCCTCCAGGGAGAAGGCACGCATAAGGGCAAGTCCTCCAAAGAGCACGGTTGCCAGTATTATCGTGGATAGGAAGAAGAAGAAGGCCACAGAGGCCAGGACCCAGTAACCGTAACCCCTGCCCTTGTCGCCAGCGGTGCCGCCGCCTTTCCTTACTTCAGGATTGCCCATTGACCGCCCTCGGATGTGTCATGCCCAAATTATAATGGAATCCCCCCTTTAAGCAAGTAGCTAGTAGACAGCAATAACTAGGGAGTAGGGGATAGGGAGTAGTAGTAAAAAGATTGCTACCCCCTACTCCCTACCCCCTAACCCCTAATTCCCCTGTCTACTGGATTGTGCGGTCCCCTCGTAAGGGACAAGGAGGTCGTGTCCTATCTGGAGGGAGTCCAGCACCCTGGCCACCATGAAATCTACCAGGTCTTCCACCGTTCTTGGATGGTGATAAAAGCCAGGCATGGCAGGTATTAGCCGTGCCCCCGCCCTGGCCACCTTCAACATATTCTCAAGGTTTATGGTGTTCAGCGGTGTCTCTCTAGGGACAAGGATTAGTCTGCGGTCCTCCTTGAGGGTGACACTGGCCGCCCGCTGGATGAGGTTGGAGGCAAGGCCATTGGCCACCGCCGCCAGGGTGTTCATACTGCAGGGGATTATCACCATACCCCTGGCGGGAAAGCTACCGGAGGCAATGGGGGCATCAAGTTGGGTAACCTTATGGTACCAGATGGGGCGGACGTCTCGGCCCACCAGGGACTCCAAATCTGGATTTTCTATATCAAGCCCTAACCCTAACTCCTCCCGGATAACTAAAAACGCAGCCTCAGAGATACTGAGGTGTACCTGTATCCCCTTCTCGCAGAGTATCTGGAGGAGCCTCCGGGCATAGGGCATGCCACTGGCCCCGGTGAGGGCGACTATAAGGCCTTCTGGATTTTCTTTCATGATGCCACTATAAGGGCAACCGCAGTGTGTGTCAACCAGTGAATTAGCGTGGGGACTTCCCCTCCAGACAAACTAACCCTGGTAAGACGTCCACCTCGGCAGCCAGCGTCCCACCTCTCGTTTGTATCTCTCGTACTCCTCCCCGAATTGCCCCTCCAGCCTCCTTTCCTCCCCCAGTATGATAAAGAAGTGTCCGAAGAAGCAGAGGGTTACAAGGTAGATAAGGATGGCAATAGACTGGAAGTATAAACCCTCTCCTAGCACTATTTGTAACATGCCCAAAAACATAGGGTTACGGACATGACGGTAAGGCCCCACGAGCACCAGTCTCCTTGGTACGCCCAGGGGGGTGGGTTGTTTGTTCCACTGCTGGGAGGCATAGATTAGACGTGCACTAACTAAGGCCAGCGTAAAACCTGTAAGGAAAAAGACTACCCCCAGCCATCGCACGGAATCAAAAGAGGGTGCGGGCAGGAGTGCGTCTAAATAGGTGGCAAGATAGGGAAAGACACCTCCTACCAGGAAGGGAGGAATAGGGAGCCAACCGATTCTTAGAGGTATTATGGTCATTGTTGAAAGCTCCGCAAAAGTCTACACAGCACTACTTGTCATTCTGAGCGAAGCGAAGAATCTGGTCTCTTAAGTAGGGGGCACGGCACGCCGTGCCCCTACAGACTTCGCTCCCTCAGAATGATCCGCCTAAGGCGGAAGTAGAGTTTTTCAGAGGTCTCGAATTATTCCATCTGGTTCTGCACTAGGATAATAACAGATTATTTCTTATAATAAAAGGGTACCCATGCAGGCCCTGTACCGTTCTGGTGCAGGGCAGGGGCATGATTTATCATGCCCAGGGGATAAATCCTTATGATGACACTGTTCTTAATCTCTGCCTTTCTTGTGGCGGCCATTGCAACGGTGCTGGGCTTCGGCTCGGCCACACTGCTTACCCCTGTGGCGGCCTACTTCCTGGACATAAAGCAGGCCATCGTACTGGTGGCCTTCTTCCACTTCTTCTCTAACCTCTCCAGGGTGAGTATATTCAAGGGAGACATCTCCTGGAGGCTCATACCCCTCTACGGCCTCCCCATGATAGTTACCTGCTTTGTAGGGGCCTGGATGGTGGTGTATCTGCCTTCCGAGACCCTTAAGTCCCTCTTCGGGCTATTTCTAATTGGTTTTGTGGCGAGTTCCTTCCTTAGCCCAAAGGTGGCGCTGGAGGCCAAAGACTGGGTGGCTGTGGTGGGAGGGACATGCACGGGATTTATCTCTGGCCTCCTGGGCGTAGGTGGTGCCCCCAGGACGATGTTCCTCCAGGCATTCAATCTCCCGAGGGATGCCTACATAGCCACCAATGCCTCACTGGCCCTAATGGCCGATTTGACCAGGATCCCCACTTATCTTGCAATGGGTGTGGTAAATCCCCACAGTGAAGACATCTGGCTCATCCCCCTACTGATAGTCATTGCCTACAGCGGCACGTTACTCGGCCGCCGCATCGCCCAGAGCATCCCCCAGGAGAGCTTCCGGAAGGTCATCCTCGTGGCACTGTTCCTGGCGGGGGTGGATTTCCTGTTAAGGGGTTGAGAATAGGCTTGATTAAGCTCTTTGGCTTAAATATACTAAGTCTCAATTATTATAAAGACTAGGTCAATTGAGACAAAAATATGTCAACGAGTAAAGAGAAAATTATATCAAAGGCGACAGAATTACTTAAATCTAGCCCTACCGGCCTCCGTTACTCAGACTTTGTAAGAAAAATACAAACGGAACTTCCAGAGATTCCTGTTAATACTATTCATGGAACAGTTTGGAATTTAGAGACACGGATACCTGGCGGGGTTTATAAACCCGCACGGGGACTTTTCCGTCATGTGTCATTTAGGGAAGAGAAAATCAATGAAGAGGGACTTGAACCTCCTACAAAGACCAAGAAAATAATAAGGGAAGAAGATTTTTACGAACCTTTCGCAGATTGGCTTGTCAACGAATTAGAAGAATGCACTAAGGCCATCCCTTTAGGAGGAAATAAATTTAAAGACAAATGGGGAACCCCTGACGTTATTGGAAAGCGAGAACCACTCAGGAGCGACATTGTTAAAACACCTACTGAAATTGTTTCAGCAGAAATAAAAGCAGATTCAAGAGACTTGATTACAGCATTTGGACAAGCCTGCTCGTATAAGCTGTTCAGCCATAAATCCTATATAGTAGTTCCAAAAGATTCGTCCCAGGAAGATATTTCAAGACTGGACCCCTTAAGTCTAATTTTTGGGATAGGATTGGTTTTATTTGACAATGCTAATGCAGATGACCCCCAATTTGAAATTAGGGTCCGACCTCATAAGCACGAACCCGATATGTTCTATGTTAATAAATGTATGAAACTTATAGAGGGGGAGCTATTCAGTGGATAGTAATGTTGAAGGTTTTGCAAAAGCCTTTGTTGTAGTGCCTGTCATTCTGAGCGAAGCGAAGAATCTAGTCCTTTAAGAGATTTTTCCGTCGTTTCACTCCCTCAGAATGACAAGCGAGTGGAATTTCTCAGAGATCTAATCGTATTGACTGTTGCCAATTGCCCTTTGAGATTTATAAGTTGAAGGAGTAAAAAAACTAGACATTAATGAAAAAAGTTGAAATCATCCCTATAGCCGAGAGAAAGTTAAAGAGGAGGGGTATCAAGAGAGAGTGGATAGAAGACACGCTCTTAAATCCCTCGCAGGTAGTAGATAGCTATGGGAGACGAAAGGTGGCACAAAAAAAGTTTCTTATAAACGACAAAGAGTATCTTTTAAGGGTGGTCTATGAGGATAAAGAAAAGGTGTATACTATAGTAACAACATATCTCACGACACAAATCGGTCGCTACTGGAAGGAGGAAAAATAGATGAGAATAGAATATGACCCAGGGCATGACCTCTTAAATATTGAATTTATAGCTGAAGAGGCTATTACTGACTCAGTGGAACTTGACGGTGTAATAATCGACTATTCCAAGGATGGAAGGATTGTTGCCATTGAGATACTTGACGCAGGGAAGAGGACAACAAAAAACCCCCTTGACCTGATTGACTTGTCAATAGTCAAGGAAAAGTCAGCAGTTTAGAGCGATAGGAGTAACCCAGGGACAAAAGAAATAGTAAAAATGGCAATTCTGTAACATGGAACTTAAGGAGTATCAGAAAAAAGCACTGGAACAGGTCAAGCGTTACCTTGAGACACTTGCCGAGTTTAAGGCAAAAAATGAGAAGGCAATAAAGATAGACCCAGAACTTTCAATAGACTTTCCGCTCAAGGCCTGGGAAAAAGTTGTTGGAACAACTTATCATTCAAGGTGAGTGAGGGTGCGTGAGGGACACATCCCATATTTTCTTATTTTTAACTTTAGAGGGGATTTATGTTAAAGTCACCAGAGAAAAAGAAAAAAGTTGAGTAAAATATGGGATGTGTCCCTTAATAATTAGCTACGTTTGTTTCGTTAAAGGTGAGGCAGTCCCCAAGGCCTCCTCCACTGTCTTGATTATCTGCCCTACAGTAATAACCTCCATACAAGCAGGCACCTGACAGCGTCCCCGCTCCTCCGGACTGCAGGGAGAACAATCCGCCTGAGGCGGATTACCTTGAATGATCCTTACCCTTTCACCCCTGGGCCCCCAGACTGCTGGACTTGTGGGGCCGAAGAGGGCCAGGGTAGCCACGCCAGTGGCCGCCGCAAGGTGTGTTACGCCAGAATCGTTTCCTACAAACAGGTCGCACCTCTCCAGTATGGCCGCTAGTTTGGGTAGGGGGAGGTTATGGAGTAGTGGGGGTTTTGGTTGAGTATAATTTAAGAAGTAGCCCGTTACCTCCTCGTCGGCAGGGCCAGAGACCAGGAGCAGTTGAACCCCTAACTCTTTCCTGAGGTAAAAGGCCAGACAGATGAAACCCTCTACCGGCCAGCACTTCTTGCGTCCACCACTGCCCAGATGAAGGGCCACTATTGGGGTGGAATGGTTAAGGTGTTTGTCCAAAAAATCCGAGGCCCATTCTCTGTCCTCTTCCTTAAGGAATATCCTTGGGGTCCTTTCTTCAGCAGTTGCCTCTCCCCATCCGCCCACGGCGGACAAGAGGTGTTCAACGGCATGGGTAGTCCCGTTGGGCTTGGGCAGGGGGGTTTGAGACAGCACGCAGCCCGTGTTTACCCGTCTGATATTTTCCATAAAGACCCTTTCCTGCAGGAAAGAGATAATCATGTCAAACCTGGAGAGATATTTTTCAAGGCATTCAGGCAGTGGGAGGTCATTCAGAAAGAGATAGGACACCTCAGGCTGGTCAAAACGGGCAAATCCGTCTGCATAATATCTTCCCACTATCATCTCGGCAATGGAGGGGTAGCCCATGACTTCTATGCGGGCCTGGGGGAACTTCCTCCTGAGATAAGCAAAGACGGGCAGGGTCAAAACGAAATCGCCCAGGGCACCCGGGCGAATTACCAATATATTACTTATTTGTTGAGGTATTGGGAGGCCTATTTCGTCTGGTTCTCTTCGCAATCCTGTTGTTTCTTCTTAAAGAGTTCTCCCAGCTTGGAGACAAACTGGGGATTCCCTTCCTTTTCGGCCCTCTTTTTGGCCTCTTCTTTAATCTTTTTTACGTCTATAACGTCCCCCAGGCACTCCTCGGCGGCCTTGCACCATTCCACACAGGTGGGTATCCTGTCCTTGAAAATGGTGTTACCGCACTTGCATTCAGTCTTCTCCTCATCGCCAAACATCTCCACCATCCTGCCACACTTGGGGCATCTCCTCTCCACAATGGTGGGAGCAGTGGTTTTAAGACTGCCTGGGCATCTGACCTTTCCCATAATATATCCTCTGGTCTACGGGATTTTCTTGTTAATCTTTCTGGACGAGTGTTCTATTAATGGTAGTGCCACACTGACAGGTGGCATCCTCATCACTCCATATCTCTTCCACCTTGCCACACTTAGGGCACTTCACCTCTATCGGCTTTGGCGTGGAAGGCTTCCAGTAAGATGAGCAACTACTTTTAGACATACAAAAAGTTTAACAAAAATGTTACCAGTCGTCAAGGGTGGCCCTTTACCTATGGAAAACAATTAACAAATTTGATATAGACAGGGCATCGGGAGGGATAAACAATTGGAAAGTAACGGCGGGAGGTGGAAGATGTATAATATATTATTTATTGTCTTCGCCATAATGGGCACATTCTCAATAATCACCTGTGTTATGGGGGCGGAGGAGGCTATGGCCATGGAGATAAAGAGTTCGGCCTTCAAGGCCCAGGAGAAAATCCCTGCTAAGTATACCTGTGATGGGGCGAACGTCTCCCCACCGCTAAGCTGGACAGATGTACCAGAGAAGACCCAGGGCCTTGCCCTAATCTACGACGATCCCGATGCACCCGTAGGCACATGGGTTCACTGGGTAATATACGACCTCCCCACTGAGACGAGGGAACTCCCTGAAGGAATGGCACCAAAAGAGGTCCTTGAGAACGGGGCAAGACAAGGTGTAAACGATTTTAGAAACGTAGGTTACGGGGGACCATGTCCACCCCCTGGCCCAGCTCACCGCTACTTCTTCAAACTCTACGCCATTGACACAAAACTAGGCCTACCCCCCAGGGCCACCAAAAAGGACGTAGAAAAGGCCATGAAGGGCCATATCCTCGCCCAAACTGAGCTGGTGGGGTTGTACGGGCGTTAACCTCCCTGTTTGGACAGTTGTAGGTGCACGTTGCAACGTGCCCCTACAATGGCTTCGGCTTCTCTCCCTCAGCGATGTATTTGAGATTTTGAAATTTGGAGCAGGTAGGGGCGTATTGCAATACGCCCCTACTCCCTACACCCTACCCCCTAATCATTGGGCCACCCTCTGGGCTATAATGCTTGCAACGGCCTTGTGTCCCTCCGCCACCATCTCTCTATAAAGGACCGCATCTTTGCCTGCGCTAAGGAAGGCTTACCTCTTTTTCCATAACAAGACTGGATAAGGAATTCAACAAAAATTCTTTGGCATCAAGAATCTCCAAGAGTACAGGTTCACCTTCCTTAGAAAAGTGGATTATCACCTGCCCAGATTCTTCGGCATAGTCTATGGGTTTATCAGAGAGTTCCACTAAAATAGCGTCAGCGTCCTTGCTGTACCTAATCTTTCTCATATCTTTCTCTTCTTCCTGGATAAAAGGTTATAATGATAATCTCCTCCCGTATTTCTTCATATACCACACGAAGCACGTGTGTCGGACTGATTCGCTTTTGAGCAATCTTGCGATTTTTATACCCCGTTTCAACTCTTTCAGGAGATTTTATTGTGTCTTCTAGTGTCTTGGTTTCTACAGGAAAACCATGAGACCTTAGTATACCCCTTTTTATAAGGGCATGCTCAGAGAATTTTATCTTTTTTGTCCTCGTCATTCCACCCTCTGGGCTATAATGCCTGCAACGGCCTTACGTCCCTCCACCACCATCTCTCTATAAAGGACCACCTTCAAATCACTGAAGAGGTGCAGGAGTTCGTTGGTGTCCAGTAGGTAGTCCGGGTTTTGGGGGCCGCTGAAACCATGTTTGAGGTTATCCTTGGTATAAGTCTCCATAATAATCATCCCGCCTGGCTTGAGGGCCACCTTCATCTGTGGTATGAGGCCCCTCTGGAGGTAGTAGAAGCAGGCCACCACGTCGTAGCTCTGCCTGGGGAGTTGATAATTATCTAAATCCGCCTGGAAGGCCCTCACGTCCACTCCCTTTTCCAGGGCAAGGCGTCTTGCCTTCTCCAGGGCATGGGTAGAGATGTCTACCCCCTCCACCTCAAAACCCTTTTGGGCCAGGAAGACGGCATTTCTCCCCTCGCCCATGGCAAGTACAATGGCCCTGCCCTTTGGGAGTAATTCTACGTTCTCCTTGAGGAACTCTACAGGCTCCTTTCCATAGACATATTCAGGCGTGGCGTAACGCTCCTCCCAGCGGTGGCGGTCCTCCTCATTGCCATTGGAAACCCCTACCAGCAAGGCAAAAGGCAATAACCACAAGACAAGAAAAAGACCTATGTCGTCCATATACAATCCTACCCTTCCCTTCATGATGGCCTACGTCCAACTACGAAGGATTCCATAGTCAATAGCCCCAGGGCAGTAACGAGCAGGATAGGCCAGAGCCTTAGACCGGCAACAAGACCCTCATGCCCTCCTACGGCCCCAGGAAGGCCCAGACCCACCCTCTCTTCTCCCAGGGATGACCTCAACTGGGCGGGGTCTATCCTGGAA
>Ga0105164_10000608_pt1 | contig 24600 bp, 28 predicted proteins | sample VDWuncwatermetaG_FD_89674 | JGI IMG/M metagenome (GOLD analysis project Ga0105164, IMG submission 89674) | Wastewater microbial communities from Netherlands to study Microbial Dark Matter (Phase II) - VDW unchlorinated drinking water | ecosystem: Environmental > Aquatic > Freshwater > Drinking...
ATGCGCTACTTGAATCCGCAAAGAAGCAAGAGCCTTCAGGATAGAAAGGGCTGGATTGAAGGGTGGGAGCCCCGGATCAAGGCAGACGAGTTCATCCACGGGCTCGGGATTGGGGAGGCTTACCTGCGGTATAACGGAAGACCGGCCAAGGTGAAACTCATCCGCGCCGATATCAATCCTCCCGAAGATTTCGACCTATCTGAAGATCTTCCTCGCTTCAGCCAGGGAAATGAGCCACCTCTCAATCTTACTGAGAAGGTAAACCGGATCGTGATGAGCAGAATGAATGAGGCAAAAAAGAATCAGTCAAAGGACGACGGCGGGAATCCCCTGCAGGCTCCCGGAGCGAAGCGAAAGAAACAAAAGGGAAAGGTTCAACCTTCACACACTGGCATCAGGGAAGGTTCCTCAACATCGACGCCACCCAACGAAGTCCCACAGATCGTTGGCCAGCCCGATCCAAAACAATCCACGCAGAATGCTCCGAATACCTCCGCACCTCAACTCGATCTGTCAGCGCCTCACCGACCCCAGGACACACCCGATCACAGTGACGAGCTTGCATCACAAGCGAGGCTCCAGGGAAGAAGAGAAAAGCTTGAGTGGTATGGAAGCTGGGAAGAAGATTAGTATTCACTAGGTAGCTTATCCTACCCACAGATCTTCCAGACAGTGCCAACACCCTACCCAGTGATCCCTGCTTTTCTAATAGTAACTCAACTGGAGCTGAAAGTTCACCCACCCAGTATCGATTTCCCAGCGATCCCCAGATGTAGAGAGAGTCTTGAGGGAATTACGTCTAGGCGCCTAAGGTGGCATTTGAGTCCAGAGGTTCATGGTGGTTTGTGGAGAAGGCGAGACAGATAGGCCATGAGGTCCATCTTTCCTATCCTAAGCAAACCAACGCTATTGCCTCGACCAGGTTGAAGTCAGGGCAACGTGCAGTGTTAACCTTTCGTTATACGAGTAAGCCTGCAATAACTATCTGCTTGACACCCTTCCGTCGAGAATTTATAGTGCGGCCATGTTTAGAAGGCTCATAGCTGTCTCGTTGGTGGCCATTTGGTTCTTTCTTTTCGAGAGCACGGCAGTGGATACCGAAGAAACCAAGAGGAGACTATGATGAAGATCCTTAATCTGCTTGGGCTCTTGCTTCTTGTTGGTTGTGCTCAGATAGCTGTGGGCGTGGATTTTGACAAGACCAAGGTAGACCAGATTGTAAAGGGGAGGGCCTCAAAGGAAGAGGTAGTGAAGATTTTCGGCGAGCCCATGGAGAAAGGGACGGAGGCCGGGCTTGAGCGATGGGTTTATGTTAATCGTATTACTTCCGCCTCTCCGAAACCAGAATGGCTTGGTTTGTCTTATCGGGGAGACACTAAGGAAAAAATGCTGGTGGTTATTTTTGAGCAGGATACTGTAAAAGATTTTTCTTTTTCCGAGACTTCTAGGCCGTTCGTATCCAACCTCGGCCTCCGCTAAAGGTGGATTATAGGCGTTTACGATTGGTTAACTAAAGGATGGATTCTATGAGAGAAGTATACTACTCGAGAAAAGGACTACGAGGATTTTTTTTCGGCCTCATTTTTCTTTTTCTGCTCACGCCCTATCCAGCAGCAGCGTACCACGGGGAGGACAAAAAGCCTGTCCGGAGTTTTAGCGACCCTTTGAGGGAAGCTGGGGAAAACTTGGTAGATGTTATACCCTCCGATGCCAGCTACTTTTTTGGCTCCATTGGGAGAGATGTAATCGACTTGTTTAAACTTCCTACCGAAGAGAACGAAATAACGGTTAAAGATGTCCTCGCTGGCACCGTCCTGGTCGGGGCTATACCGGCTACGATTTTCGGTCTGGACAATCCGATCCGGCGCAATGTCCGGAACATGAATGACGGGACTGCAAGTGCCCTGAATTACGTTGGGTTGGGAACAACTGTGGGGAGTTTAGGCCTGGTCTATGGTTGGGGTGTTCTCTCTCGCAACGACGATGCGCGCCATGTCGCATTGACAGGTGTGGAGGGAATAGGGATGGCCTCCCTGGCGAACTTAGGTCTCAAGTTTGCCTTTGGGAGGCGGAGGCCTAGTGAGGGCGATGGGCCTCGGGCATTCTTTAAGGGAGGTGATTCCTTCCCCTCGGCCCAGTCGACCATTGCCTTTGCTGCGGCCACGGCTCTGAGTGAGGGATTCAACAACCGCTGGTGGGCGGCCGTGCCGGCTTATAGTTTTGCCTTGATGACAGGCATCGGGCGAATGGGCAAGGATGCGCATTGGGCCTCCGACGTACTAACATCGAGTCTTATTGGAGTAGGAACAACAGAGCTGCTGTTCTATTTGCATCGTAAACGAGAGTGGTCCACTTCTTCTTTGATGATTACACCTATGGTAATGGATCGGGGAGTCGCCGGGGCAGTTCTGAGTTTCTCCTGGTAGTCTGAAATTTTAGATTCGCAAAAGACAGTAGGGATGAGGGGTAGTTAATGGCAAATCAAGGTCGTTGGGGCGCGACCTCCTGATACTGAGCTTATTGCTGGGCGTGCTGTTCGGTTTCAGACTCGGCTCGCGGTCCTTGTGGTCTCCGGACGAGGGACGCTACGCTGAAATTCCACGCTTGACACTCTACACTCTTAAGATCACAATGTGATCATGTTTAGAAGGTTCATAGCTGCCTCGTTTGTGGCTATTTGGTTCCTCCTCTTCGGAATTGAATTCTGTCAGGAATGTGGTTTTTTCGACTACGACGAGCCAGAAACGGATCGAGCGGTGGAAGCCACACTGGCGAGCCTCGGACAAGCAATTAAGGGATCTGACAGTTTGCAACTAACGACATCGCGTACGCTTTCTGCCCAGCCTGAGGTTGTTAGTACGTCCTATGACGTGAGCCCTTATGTCGAGAGTGTTGCATCTTTTGTAAGTAAAGAAACAGAGTCCTCAAAAGCGCACTTCAAGATTCATAAACTCCACCAGGTCTTTCTCATCTGATTTAATCCCTCTCTTTGCTTATCTAGCGTTCTTACGCCGGGATGAAATATTTCGTGCCGCCACGGCATATATGGATCGTCCCGGGGTAAAGTTTTTAACTCTGCATTTCTAGCTGCGTGTGCTCATAAGAGCGCGTGCAAGGTTTTGAATTATGAATCAGAGGAAGTTAGTCATCCTTTTGTTCGTCATCACTTTCTCGCTGGCCGGCTGTTCGATGTTTCACCCGAGGCCGATTTCTCCGGCTCGGACAGCTACGGCCTTTGAAGCTCGTACGCTGGACAACGCGGGTTTAAAGGAATTTCTGAAGAAAAACGTTGGCCATAAAATAACACCATGGCCGTCCAAGTCGTGGGATTTTCAAATGCTCACCCTTGTGGCTTTTTACTATCACCCGGACTTGGACGTAGCGCGGGCCCAGTGGGGAGTCGCGGAAGCAAGAGTGGGCACGGCTAGCGGACGCCCAAATCCTAGCGTGGGGTTTACCCCTCAGTACGATGCTGATGCGGCACGTGGGGTTTCGCCTTGGAAACTGAGTCCCACGTTCGATATCCCGATAGAGACGGCTGGTAAACGAGGATACCGTATCGAGCAGGCCAGACACTTGTCCGACGCTGCGCGCTTGAATATCGCCACTGTAGCGTGGCAGGTGAGAAGCCGACTGCGAGTGCGCCTAATTGATTCCTATGCGACCAGTCAGGTGGAAGCTTTCTTGATAAGGCAGCAGGGTGTTCAAGAGGAGATCGTCAAACTGCTGGAACAACGGCTAGGCTTCGGAGAGATATCCCAGCCCGATGTAACCCAAGCGCGGATATCCCTTGCTCAGACCCAACTTTCCTTGCGCGATGCGCAAAAACAAAGAGCCGAGGCGCGCGTGCAACTCGCTGATGCGCTCGGCCTGCCAGTAGGTGCGCTTGACGGGGTCGATCTCTCTTTTGGCTTTTTGGATCGGGCGGCTATCAATCTTCCCTCTCAAGATGTCCAGCGTCAGGCGTTACTCAACCGGCCCGACATTTTGGCTGCCCTGGTAGAATACGCCGCCAGTCAATCCGCTTTGCAACTCGATATTGCCAAACAGTATCCCGACATTCATCTCGGTCCAGGCTATTCGTGGGATCAAGCAGAGAACAAGTGGTCCCTTGGGATATCCTTAACGCTTCCCGTCTTCAATCAAAATCAAGGTCCCATTGCCGAGGCCGAAGCGCGCCGCAAAGAAGCTGCGGCCCGCTTTACTGCCCTCCAGGCCCGAGTTGTCGGGGAGACTGACCGGGCTCTGGCAGGGTACCGCGCCGCGCTTCAGACGTTAGAGACGGCGGATAGGCTGTTGGAGTCTCGTAGGGAACAGCAGCGATCCGTACAGACGATGTTTGATATCGGGCAAGCGGATCGGCTGGCTCTTCGCAGCGCTCAACTGGAACTCATCGCGGCCGAACTTTCCCGTTTCAACTCACTTACGACGGTGCAACAGTCGTTAGGTTTGCTGGAGAATGCAGTGCAACGACCCCTCAACCCGCCGGAGTCGATTGCGAATGTGCCCGAGAGAAATCCTCGGCCGAGCGAGGAGAATAACGAATGAGATTTAAACTGGGGCTAAAACCAATATTAATGATCATCGTCGCCGCTGGCATTGGGGCTCTCCTGGTCTGGGCCTTCCTGCAAGGACGTAAGGAATTGGCCATAGAGCAGGGGCTCGAGCGCCCGGTCAAGTCACCCCTACGCGTTTCTATCCAGGATGGGGAGAGCACCATTATGTTGGATCAGGGCAGCCAAACTAAAAGTGGAATCACCGTAGCTCCTCTTAAGTCTGTCTCTCACCGCAAGGAACTTAAGGCCTACGGAATAGTCGCGGAACTCCAAGACCTCGTTGACCTGCGTAACAGCTTTGCTACGGCCAAAGCACAAGTAGAGAGGACACAGGTAAATCTTGAGGCCTCCCGTAAAGAATATCAACGTGCGAAGGTGCTCCATGAGGACAACCGGAATATTTCTGACAAGGTCTTTCAGGCGGCCGAGGCGACATGGCGTTCAGATGAAGCGAGTGCGCGTGCGGCGCGAGATGCGCTACATGTCTTGGAGGCCACGGTTCGTCAACGGTGGGGCGCTATCCTTGCCAAGTGGCTGTTTGATTCATCTCCGGCTTTTGACCGGTTGATTCAGCGCCAGGATGTCCTGCTTCAGGTGACGCTTCCCCTTGGCACCCATCTGTCCCCGGCGCCTCAATACGCTCGGGTCCAAACCGCAGACGGGAGGCTTGCATCAGCCACGTTTGTCTCTCCCTCCCCGCGCACAGATCCGCGTATCCAAGGGATGAGTTTTTTCTATCTCGCCTCCGCACAAGCAACGGGTCTCCTTCCCGGGATGAATATACTGGCATATCTGCCGGTCGGTCCTCGGGCGCAGGGTGTTATTATCCCATCCTCGGCTATCGCCCGGTGGCAGGGTAAGGCCTGGGTCTACGTGCAGAAAGACTCTGACCGCTTTGTTCGGCGTGAAATTTCTACGGAGACTCCGGTGGAGGATGGATGGTTTATCAAGAAGGGTCTTGCAGCGGGGGATCGCGTCGTGGTGAGCGGCGCGCAGCAGCTTCTCTCAGAGGAGTTCCGCGCGCAGATTCAAGTCGGCGAGGAGGGCGGCCAGAAGTGAAATAACAGCGTAACCTTTATGTTAACTTCAGTCATCCGATTTTCGCTCCGCTTCCCGGGCGTTGTCATCTCCCTCTCCTGCGCCCTTCTAGGGTACGGTCTTTATACGCTCGCCCAGGCCAAATATGATGTCTTCCCCGAATTTGCCCGACCGCGGGTCGTCATCCAGACCGAGGCGCCGGGGCTTGCTCCGGAGCAGGTCGAGGTGCTGGTCACTCAACCCATTGAAAATGCCATCAATGGCGTTACAGGAGTGGAATCGCTCCGTTCTGGTTCGATTCAGGGACTGTCGGTGATCACTGTGACTTTTAACCCGAACAGCGACCTCTACCGTGACCGGCAGGTGGTGGCCGAACGTCTAGCCTCACTGGCTGGGCGATTACCTCAGGGTGTGCAGGCGCCGGTCATGACCCCACTCACCTCGTCCACAAGTGTTGTGCTGGTGCTGGGGTTGACCTCTGAAAAGCGCTCGTTGATGGATTTGCGAACCATTGCCGATTGGACAGTCAGACAGCGTCTTCTGGCTGTTCCTGGTGTTGCCAAGGTGGCCGTGTTCGGCGGTGAAGTGAGGCAATTCCAAATTCAGGTGCAGCCCGACCGGCTGGTTAAATACAACCTCTCCATTGAAGATGTGTTGGTTGCGGCACGCCGGGCCACAGGCGTCCTCGGAGCGGGCTTCATTGAGAATGACAATCAGAGAGTCGTTATTCAAACCGAAGGGCAATCCCTCACCTCCGATCAACTTGCCAAGACTGTCGTGGTGCACCGGAACGGCGCCAGCGTCACGTTAGGGGACACGGCCAGAGTTGTCGAGGCGCCCGAACCACCAATTGGAGGCGGTGCGATTATGGGACGTCCCGGCGTGATCCTGGATGTCTCTGCCCAGTACGGAGCGAACACTTCGGAGGTAACGCAGGCGGTTGAACAGGCGCTGGATGGGCTTCGGACCACGCTCAGTGCGCAGGGTGTTGTTCTTCACCCTGACCTTTTCCGTCCTGCAAACTTTATTCAGACTTCAATTGGGAATGTGAAATCGTCTTTATTCGTAGGGGCCGTGCTGGTTGTCGTCGTCTTATTCCTGTTTTTGTTCAACTTGCGCACGGCGGCGATCTCTTTCACAGCGATCCCCTTGTCATTGCTGGCGGCAGTGACTGTCCTAGAGTACCTCGGCATTAGTCTCAACACTATGACCCTGGGGGGGTTGGCCATTGCGGTTGGGATGGTGGTGGATGATGCCATCATCGATGTGGAAAATATCCTCAGGCGCCTGAGAGAGAACCGTTACCTGGAAAATCCTCGGTCGGCTTCTCAGGTCGTCCTGGCCGCCTCACTTGAGGTGCGAAGCGCCGTGGTTTACGCGACGATCGCTGTGGCGCTGGTTTTTATTCCCGTCTTGACCATTTCTGGACTGGCAGGACGGCTATTCGCGCCGCTCGGTATTGCCTATATTTTAGCTACCCTTGCTTCCCTGCTCATGGCCTTGACGGTGACACCCGCCTTCTGCCTCGTGCTTCTGGGGCGAAACAATTTGCCGGAGCAGGAACCGCCGATTGTATGGTGGTTGAAAGAAAGATACCGATCCCTACTGGTTCAGGTTGAGCGGAATTCTCGGACGGTCATCGGTATAGTGCTGCTTTTTACCGTAGCCGTGTTGGCCGCGATCCCCTTCTTCGGGGGCGGATTCCTGCCGGAGCTTCGAGAAGGGCATTTCATCACCCACATGTCAGCCGTTCCCGGAACTTCGGTGCATGAATCGTTGCGCCTAGGACGCCAGGTAACCCTTGAACTTCTGAAGATCCCTTACATCCGCTCCGTCGCTCAAAGGGTAGGCCGGGCGGAAAAGGGGGATGACGTCTATGGCACTCATTACAGCGAATTTGAGGTGGACCTGAAACCACTGGAAGGCAAGCAGGCTGAATTCGCACAGTCAGAGATCCGCAACGCGCTGGCACAGTTCCCTGGTGTCAACTTCGCTGTTAAGACCTTCTTGACAGAAAGGGTCGAAGAAACCCTCTCCGGCTATACGGCTTCAGTTGTCATCAACATCTTCGGCAACGACCTCGATGTGCTGGACAGCAAGGCTCAAGAGGTTGCCAGGGTTTTGGGGAGAGTTTCAGGGGCCACTGATGTTCAGGTCCAATCCCCACCCGGAACCCCACAGCTGGTAGTTCGGCTCCGAAAAGATGAACTTGCCCGCTGGGGTTTTAACCCGGTTGAAGTTCTTGATGCTATACGCACCGCTTACGAGGGTAACGTGGTCGGCCAAATCTACGACGGAAACCGGATATTCGATGTCTCGGTCATCCTTGATCCCCGGGTTCGGAGAGCTGTTACGGACGTTGGGGCATTGCCCCTTCGTAATTTAACGGGGAGCTATGTCCACCTGGGGCAGCTTGCTGATGTCTATGAAACCTCTGGACGCTATGTGGTCCTCCACCAGGGAGCCAGGCGGGTCCAGACAGTGACCTGCAACGTTGCAGGGCGTGACATCAACTCTTTTGTTAATGAGGCGAAAAAACAGATTCCCTCCACTGTCTCTTTCCCCTCCGGGAACTTACGCTGAATTTGGTGGTGCTGCCGCAGCCCAGGCCCGATCAAAACGGGACTTGCTAGTCCATTCTCTCCTGGCAGGCGTCGGGATTATTTTGCTATTGTCCATCGTCATGGGCAACTTTCGTAACTTGCTTTTGGTTTTGTTGAACCTCCCTCTTGCGCTAGTGGGCGGTGTGCTCGCAGTTTTCGCTTCGGGCGGCGGGCTCTCTCTGGGTTCCCTGGTTGGTTTTGTGACCCTCTTCGGCATCACTTTGCGTAATTCCATCATGATGGTCTCACACTACGAACATTTGGTGTCGGTGGGGGGAATGATCTGGGGCATAGAAGCTGCCATTCGCGGCGCATCGGAACGGCTCGCGCCAATCCTTATGACCTCATTGGTCACCGCCTTGGGCCTGCTGCCGTTGGCTATTGGTAGCGGCACGCCAGGTCGTGAAATCGAAGGCCCGATGGCGATTGTGATTCTTGGAGGTCTCGTGACATCGACTGCTCTTAACCTTCTTGTATTACCGGCTCTCGCACTCCGATACGGTAGGTTTGCGAAAGAGACTCACGAAATTTAGGGCACTTGGTCCATTGCATGAGAAAAATTCAAATAACGGATTCAAGTCCCATGAACCAAAACAACGCCACATTGTTGTTCACATCACGCTACTGGCATCTCGCTATTCTTGCTCTGTCCGGCTTCGTAACGTCATTCGGCGCGCATATCGTTGCCACCAACTTGCCGGCCTATGCTGAGGTCGTCGGAGTTGGCGCTTTCACGATCGGACTGCTCATTGCGGTCTACGATTTTGCAGAACTGTTTGCCAAGCCGATGGCCGGTTTCGTTGCCGACAAGCGCGGAATGAGAGGCACCCTCATCGCAGGTCTTTTCATTTTCATTTTTGGTTCCCTCCTTTTCCTTGCGATCAACCCAAGGCTGCTACTCCTAGTTAGGTTTGTTCAGGGACTCGGTGCAGCGGCGCTTTCGACGGTGTCAATTACGCTCGTGGCCCAATATTTCTCGGAAGGCAGAGGCAAGGCCTTCGGTATCTACAACGCGATCAAGGGAGGAGGCTATGTCATTGCTCCTGCCTTCGGCGGATTTCTCGTTCACGGCTACGGCTTCACAGCGATATTTGTGGTCTCGGCCGGAGTTGGTGTCCTCGCGTTGGTGCTCAGTCTTTTTCTGCCCCGTGATCAACAAAAGGCACAAGACTTGAAGAACGACGAGGATGACGAAATCACGCTCAAACAATTTTTTCTGATCTTGAAGGAGCCGCGTTTGCTTCCGGTCTATGCCGTAATTGTCATCAACATGTTCATGGTCGGCATACTCTTTGGTTTTCTCCCTGTTTACCTCTATTCGATTGGATACACACCGCTTGAATCCGGAACCGTGGTAAGCGTCGGCACGCTTAGTTACCTGCTTGTCCAGCCGTTTGCGGGCTATCTAGCTGACAAAGTTGAAATACAAACTACTGTGCTTGCGGGTCTCCTGCTTTCCTCGCTCGCGATCATTTTAACAACGTTTACATCAGACGTTGCGCTCATCGCTGTTGTGATCCTTGCGGGCCTTGGGATTGGTACAGTCTGGACCAATAGCGACGCGCTCGTCAGCACGCTAGTGGATAAGAGTCGGTTGGGCACAGGCATGGGAGCAGCGCAATCCTTCAAGGAATTTGGCGACATGACGGGGCCTCTTCTGATCGGACTCGTTACACAGTTTTACGGTGTGCACGTGGGCTTCGTCATGTGCGGTCTGCTCGCCCTGATTTTTCTGTTTGTCCTTGCCCGATCCCGACTCTCGGGCCACGCCATCCGGCATTACGATGCTCGACCATCTAATTAATCTTATTAGTCGACTGGGGCATTGGGGCTACCTAGTCATCTTCCTTGCCGTCACTTTAGAGTCCGCGGCTTTTCTTGGCTTTCTGGTGCCTGGCGAGACCTTCGTGCTGTTCGGCGGGTTTCTGGCCGCGCAGGGGACGATAGATTGGGGCGACCTGATGGTACTAGTCTGCATCGGAGCGATCCTCGGTGACAGCATCGGCTACGAGATGGGGCGGCACCTCGGCCGCAAGCGGCTCCTGCGTTTCAGCTGGTTCGGGCTCCGCCAGAAGCACCTGGAGCAGGTGGAGGAGTTTTTCCGCCGCCACGGGGGCAAGGCCGTCTTCTTCGGCCGCTTCACGGCGCTCCTGCGGGCACTGACCCCGTTCGTGGCCGGCTCCTCGGGGATGCACTACCCCCGCTTCTTCCTCTACAACGCCGCTGGCGGGGTCGTCTGGGGTTCCGGTTTCGTACTGCTCGGCTACTTCGTCGGCGCCAGTTGGCAGGTTGCCGAGCGCTGGATCGGCCGTGCCAGCGCAATCGTGGGTGGCGCCTTACTGCTTATATTGGGGCTGGTCTGGCTCTGGCGCTGGCTAGTTCGCCACGAGGCTGATCTCAAACGGCACTGGCGAGCTCTCCTTGTACATCCGCGTGTCGTTGCCTTTCGCCACCGATTTGCTCCCCAACTTGAGTTCCTGCGAGCCCGGCTCTCACCCCAGGGCTATTTGGGACTTCATCTTACGGTCGGTGCCCTTGTCCTGATTGGCGCGGCGTGGCTCTTCGGAGGAATCGCGGAAGATGTTGTCCATGGTGATCCTCTCACCATTGTCGACAAACAAGTAGCCATTTGGTTCAACGACCACAGTACACCGGCCCTGAACAAAGCAATGATGATTATCACGTCTCTTGGCTCAACGCCTATCATCAGCGGCATTACGGTGCTAACTTTTTTCCTCTTGCTGTGGCGGCGGTATTGGTATCGGCTCCTAGCCCTTGTCCTAACCATACCTGGTGGCATGCTGCTTAATCTACTTCTAAAAAGCGCATTTGCACGCCAGCGTCCCACCTTCGAAAATCCCATTGTGACTCTCACCAGCTACGGCTTTCCAAGTGGCCACACCATGGCGGCGACGCTGCTTTATGGCGCGCTGGCCGTATTTGTGATTTTGGCAATACAAGCCTGGCGCTGGCGCATGCTGGCGGTCCTTGTAGCCTGGTTGGTAATTCTGCTGGTCGGTTTCAGCCGCATATACTTGGGTACGCACTATCTTAGCGATGTGCTCGCGGCCATTGCGGTGGGCGTCGCCTGGCTCGCACTTTGTCTTACCGCCGTTGATACGCTGCGCCGCCGTCGTCTTGCTCTCCAAAGTGCGGAGTCCAAAAAGTGAATCCTCTGTTCGCCACCTAGATCGCAAGGGCTGGATTGAAGGGTGGGAGCCCCGGATCAAGGCAGATGAGTTCATCCACGGGCTCGGGATTGGGGAGGCTTACATGCGGTATAACGGAAGACCGGCCAAGGTGAAACTCATCCGCGCCGATATCAATCTTCCCGAAGATTTCGACCTATCTGAAGATCTTCCTCGCTTCAGCCAGGGAAATGAGCCACCGCTCAATCTTACTGAGAAGGTAAACCGGATCGTGATGAGCAGAATGAATGAGGCAAAAAAGAGCAGGCCAAAGGAGCGTGCCGAGACCACCTCTCAAGTTGGCAAACCCAAGCGAAAGAACCAAAAAGGAAAGACTCAGTCTCCCCACGGGGATCTCAAGGACGGTACCTCAACAATAACATCCCAAGACAAAGTCCCGGAGATTGTCAGCCAGCCCTCGGATCATAAGGACTGCACGCAGAGAGCTCCAAATACACCCGCGCCTCAACTGCCACCAACCCACGTGGATAGTGGGGAAGAGCCTGCCTCTAGAACTAGCCTGCGAAGGCGGGAGAAGCTTGAGTGGTATGGCACATGGGAAGACGACTAACTCAAGGACGATATGTTTTTATCCGGCGGCGACCAGCATAAAAGGGCAGACATCTAAAAGACAGAACCGCCCCCTTGGTCCTTGCAGATTGAGTTGATGGAGAAATCAGTTCAATTACACGTTAACAATCAGGATCAGTTGCGATCCGGCAGCTGAATCCTGCTGCTAGGCATTGGGCCTTCCGGCCGCATCGTAAATCATGTTCTCACAAGACGCTGTATCTCAAGTACCTGGTCCTCGCAAAGCGTAAAAGGAGGTTTTGGGTTCGCATGGGCCGCCACTGCATTTCTCACGGTCTTTCAAATGCCCGTAGATCGCCGATGCCGATAGATAGATTCCTCGCTGTTGCAATACTCCTTGGATGCGCCGGTGGCGATACTGTGGATTTTGCTCCTTGACCGCATCGATGAGTTTTCGTTCCTCGGTGGTGATCTCGTATGAACTCGATCGACTGGTGGTTTTATCACTCGCGTTTTTCTTCCACCGGTAATAACTCGACCGCGCCACTCCCACGTTCCCCAGCACTTTCCCCACCGTGCGCCCTTGCTCTCGGTGCGACGCCACCCATGCGATCACCGCCTGTTTCTGTTGTGCCATCAGCCGCCCGCCCCCGACCCATCAATCCAAGTTCATCTCTTTTTTTAACTCGCCGATCAAAAGCGCTTGGTTGAGCAACGCTTCTTTGCGCTTGCGGTTCTTGGCTTCCTATCCTTTCAAAATCTCGGACTTTGCTCCGGGGTAAATATCCGCCGTACCTTGTTCGCCACCTCTCGCTCCGCTGCCATGTCGTTCTTTACTCCTTCGAACGACTCACTTTCTACCTCGTTTCTGTGCCATTCGTAAAAAAACAGGTCACAGCGCACGGTGGCCAAGGATAATACGGTGAGTTTTGACAGGGCGGTCTTTCAAATCCCAAAACGCTCCCCTTACTGTTCTTATGCCGGCAAAAGAGTCGATGCCCATATACTGCTGGACGGCTCTGTGGTGTTTTTCTACCAGGAAGAGAAAATCGCTAACTTCGATTCCAAAAAAGGGCGCACACAATTGGCCTATATCGAACGAACGGCAAGCGAGGTCTCTACCTATGGACCCAAAACCACGTCTCCAAAAATTCTCCATGAACTATCACCCTGACATAATCACTTTGCCGTTGACCTGACATATTGACGTTGCCACCAAACCCAAGGACGTTGGCCTTGACAGCTTTTGGTTTTTTTATTATACAAAACTACAGTTTCATAAAACGAAACTCATCTAGACCGGTGAAAGGAAGGGACACATGCGAGTCCTCAATAAGGCTGTCCGAATCGTTGATCTTCTGGCCCCTTCGCGCCGGGGACTCCGGCTCCAAGAGGTGGCCGATAGCCTGCGGTTAAACAAGGCGACGGCGCTTAGGATTCTCCGCGCGTTAGAAGGTCATTACCTAGCAAGAAGAGACCGTCAGGGCCGCTATTTTATCGGCAATCGCATCCTCTGGTGGGAGGCCTATCAACGCCAGAATTTAGACTTTCTCGCTATGGTTCGCTCCACTTTGGAGAGACTGCGGGAGTTAACGTCCGAGACCGCGACCTTTTCTGTTTCGATGTCCGATCGAATGGTTGTCGTCGATCAAGCCATGAGTTTTCAGGTGACCAGCAGTCGATTCGGCCTCGGGACCACCGCGCCGCTGACTTTAGGGGCAAGTGGAAAAGTCATGTTGGCTCACATGGATCGTAAGGCGCGAGAGAAGGTTCTGAAGGAGGGGGCTTCGAACGGTTCCAAGAGGCCGGGGCCGCAGGAGAGGAAAAGATTGGAAACGGAGCTGGAGCAGTGCCGAAAGCGCGGTGTGGCGGTGACGCGCGGAGAAAGAGACTCCAATACGACCTCTATCGCTGCTCCCATCCTCGGTCCAGCAGGTGAGGTTCTGGGCGTGATTTCGGTCAATGGCCCTTCGGAGCGCCTGGCTTCTTCTCGGGTGAAAGAGATCGCACCGCTGCTTCTCGATGAGCTCGCGCGCTTGACGGCGCAACTCGATCAGGTTTTGACTAAAGCGATCCTTCCACCCGACGGGAAACTCTTGAAACGTCAGATCCGTACGGGCTTCGAATACAAAGTAGCCTAAAGCAGCAGCCGTATGATGAGTTAACTCAACGTTGAAAGGAGTCCTTATGGAAGTCATTAAAGCTGTTTTTAGCGAGACGAAAGGCATTCCCCCGAGCGGCCTGTGCGTAGGGGTGCACCGGGCCGGGGCGATTCAAAAAAAGATGGTCGAGAAATACGGCGAAGGGCTGGCGGTATGGTCGTTAAGGCCCGATCAGGACTTTGTGGCATTTAAGAAAGAGGGCCTCGGGGAGAAAGGCATCCGGGCCACCAATGACATGGAATCGATTCGGGAAGAGAAGCTCATCTACGGGGTGCGCGGGGCGCCACCACAAATTCGACAAAAGGCGCGCGAGCAGGGGCTGGAGCTGTTGGCGGATACAACCTGTCCTTTTGTCACGCAGCAGGAGGAAGCGGAATTGGAGCTGTTGGATCAGGGATGCCATTTGGTCGTGCTCAGTAGCCGCACTCATCACGGGATTCCACGACTACAAGGAATCGCGAAGGAGAAAGGGCGGGAGGTTTTCATCGTGGAAACCGAGGACGATGTGGACCAAATTCGCCTCACCCGCTTCGAGCCGGTTGGAGTGATTGTGCAAACGACCTTTTGGATCGAGAGCTACAAGAAAATCATGGCCCGGATTCTGGATCGCTTCGCCAATGTGCGTGTAAAAAACACCGCGTGCATCGACTCGCTACAACGTCTCCCGGAAGTCGAGAAGCTCGCCAAGCAAGTCGATGTGATCATCATCTTCGGCTGGACGGAAGGAATGACGACACGGATGGTCGAAGTCGCTCACGCTTTCAATGCGGACGTGCACAAAATCGAAAAAGTGGATGATCTCAAACTCGAGTGGATTCGGGGAAAAGAGAAGGTGGGAATTATCGGCGCGAATGAAACCCCGGATTGGATGATCAATGAAGCGATCGACCGCATCAAAAGCATGGCGGCCTAAGCTATGCCCAAAGTGACCTTCATGCCGGCCGGACAGTCTTTCGAAGTCGCGGCGGGGACGACGATCCTTGTTTCAGCCATCCAAAACGGCTTGCAGCTTCGACACGACTGCACGGAAGCGATCTGTGGCACGGATCGGGTGAAGATCCTTTCCGGTAAAGAACACCTGAGCGAAAAGACAGAAAATGAGGAGTTGACACTTGAGATGATGAAAGCCGGACCGGACGACCGGTTGGGGTGCGTTGCTCGGATTTTGGGCGATGTTACTGTCGAACTATTCGACTGAGTAAAATTTTAGGGAGGTGGCGGCACCAATCCCCAAGAAGTTCATTGTGTCAGTTAAGAAAGCCGTGGCACGTGATTGAAGGATAGAATCGCTCGCCGAGGCTTAGGCGGCGATTAGATCTACCAAAGGAGTTGTCCTATGATCGAGCTTTATCATATGGTGGATCCCCGTCGCGCCGGAACTAGCACCGAAGTACGGGAAATACGTGAATCAATTTGATAGCATTTTTAAGAAGTAGAATTTCCGCAGAAAGTAGATGGAGAAAAAGGTGAGACTGGCACGCGCATCATCTAGTCATCCGGTTCCCTGAGCGGCAGCTGGTTATCCCCAAGGAGCCTATCATGCGTGAACGTGAGCGTGAGATCCAAACCCACCACGACATCCAGATGGAGCGGCGCGCCGCCGATGTCGAGGAGTGGAACCGGAATCGAAAAGTGATGGGTTACGCCGGGCATCTGCGGATGTCCTATGCGCCGCTCCGGAACGCCAGCTACGGCACTCTTATCGGTGTGGGTGGCCAGGCGCCCTCCCGCGTCATCAACACTCGCATCATAGAGATAGCGTCTGGCCAGCGCACCAGTACGCACCGCCACGTCCACACCGCTGAGCTGTTCGTCCTCGAAGGCGAGGGATACACAGTCGTCAACAACCGCAAGTTCACTTGGAGCAAATGGGACGCTTTCTATCTCCCTACCAACGCTTGGCACTATACGATGAACACGGGCAGCACCACAGCCAGGTTCGTCAGTATCAGCGACGCGCCCCTCTTCCAGCTCTTCAACATGAACCATATCGAGGATATTGGCCAGAGCGAGCCGCCCGGCCCCTTTTATCCGCACACGGACCTGCAGCGACTCGCTAAGTCCCTTGAAGGACACGACCAGGGCGAGTACGAGCGGGTGATCATCGAGGCTGCCAAAAACGAGCAACGCCTCGCGACCGGCACCCTCGTGACCCACTTTAAGGAGCAGACGCTCCTCGTCAATAAGAAGGGAACCAAAAGCACTTTCCTCGTGGATATCACCCAGGGCTACCATGGCACCCAGCTCAGCATGGTGTTGTTCCAGATAGCACCGGGCGGCTGGCAGGCCAAGCACCGCCACGGGGGCGAGGCGGTGCTCTATGCGGTGGACGGCAGGGGCTACACAGTCATCGACGGCGAGCGCTACGACTGGAACACCGGAGATGCGACCCTTGTGTCGAAATGGTGCTGGCACCAGCACTTCAACGCGGACCCCGACAAAGTGGCAGTGATCATCCGGATGCATATGTGGGAGAGCCAGTACAAACTGATGAGCTTCTGCCTGAGCCCGTTACCCATGTACGAAGCACCTGCTCGCCTGGACGGCAGCGACCCTTCATTGTGGGAGCGCCACAAAATCGAAGCCTGAAGCAAACGGCACGCGCGAGGGCCTTCGGTGTCCCCTGTCGAATCCCCTCATGCCTCCCGTTGTCCAGCCTTATCGCGATTGAAAGGAGCCCCAGTGAGAGATAGCGACGTAAATTTATACCGTGAATCCCGCCTGAGGGAGGAGTTCGGCACCTTTTTGGGCGAGCCTGGCCCGGACGGCACCGCGGTAACGACGCACGACATTGTCGGTGAGACGTACCGTCGGGTGCTGGCGGAGACGACCGCCATTGTAGCCCATCAGTGGCGGAACGAGATAGCTCGCAGCGTTCTCAAGGGCTTCCTCTTCTATGGAGGTGTTGGGATGGGGAAGACAACGATGGGGCGGCGCTTGGCCTATGAGTTGAGCCGGATCTTCGGCGGAAATGTCGTGGCCCATGAGCATGAGCGGCGCCCTGAAGGGGGGGATCTGGGGCTGGCCTCCAAGTCGGTGCACCTTCATAATCATGGTGACGGCCTGGGGCACGAGCGCCCGGCCGGGGATGATGTGGTGCTCGTAATTGTGGACGGCGCGGACATCGCCCGGGGTCGGTATGGAGACAGCGAAGAGCAACTCCAGAAGCTGTTCCGGTTCGCCCGGGAGGGGGAATTCCATGGCCACCGCCACGAGGACGACCCCGTTCGCCGCACGGTTTTGCTGTTCGACGACGTGGAAAGCTTATTTCTCACCCGCAGCTCCGGCGGTGCGAAGGAGTGGCACTTTAGCCAGAACAGCGTCTTCTTTCATGCAATCGACGAGCTGGATACAGCTCACACAGCGGTCATGCTCACGACCAACCGCGTTGACTTAGTCGACGAGGCCATCATCGACCGCTTTCTCCCCTATGAATTCGAGGTTTTGGCACCCCAGGTGTTGGAGGAGGTGGCACGCCATCGTGCCATGCTTCAGCAGCTCGATGAGGCGCACCTCGCACCGGTCCTCGCGGCCATCAGGGACCCGGTACACCCTATTAAAAGCATCCGGCAAGTGGAGCGCATGGTGGCCCGCGCCTATGTCGTCAGCATCGTTGGCATCTCCGCCGCGCACCTTCCCACCGCGAGGGACGAGAGCGCCACTCGCGTGGGGGGATAACGTGTCAGACTTTGATAATTTGATATTGCCAGGCTATGTGATAGCGAGAACCCAGTCTGGTTACGGCGTAGAGGTAAGACTTCTGCGTCGCCGGAGAGAAGTTCCGTAGCTTCATCTCTTCAAGCATTCTGTCACGTAAGATTCCCATATATGCCTCCTTGAGTGAAATTGGTGTACGGATGCTATCACTGCACTCAGGGAGACAGTCAAAGGAAGGATGAGTAACGAAGTAAAGGCGGGAAAATCACCGGAAGCAGATTGACCCGACCGGCCTAACCACCACCGCGAAGCGGTTTAGTCCAACGACGCCTCAGTCCAGTCCCATAGGTCAGTGGAAAGATGGTGAGATGGGTTTTCGTGAATATAAGGCCTATCCTGTAACGAAGTTGGCTCTAAAGTCACCCAAGTGATGTGAAACGTGTCCGTAGCGCACATACTGTTACAGATTCCTCCTTTTTAGTCACTCCACGAGTTCCCTGGTCCGCCGGCAGAAGGACTTTCCGCCTGCAGAATTTTTTTCCGCCGACGATAAACCTGATATCGCGGGCAGAAAATAATGATGCCTGCATAAGTTTACGATTCTCGCAAAGGGTCAGTTTGTAACAAATTGCTATTATATATATAGAGCGTTCGCTGGGCTTCTCACCTGCAGGGGTCGGAACCCGACTTTGGTAGCTCCTCCCTTTGAGCACCTCCCCCCCCTGTTGTCGTGACTTCAGGGGTGGTTGTTTCCCTCCTCCCTCTCCCCCCAACCATGGTCTGTAGGTACTTGAGCGGTTCTGTGCCGCCCCACCCTACAAAATGGAATCATCGGGTTTCCACGGGCAGGCAAAAAGAACAAAACAGGGGGTAGAGTCCTTCACCACCTCTTGCCACGGGTGTGCCCGGCGGCGGGCGGGCCGAATGTAAAAGCCTGAGAATGGAAGCGTCCGGCCTGAGGTGAACGAGAAAAGAGAAAAATGGAAACATTGGATTTCCGATGAAAACAGTGAAGGTAAAAGACAGAAAGGAGGAGCATCCATGGCAACCATAGTGAACATCCTCGATAAGGGCAGGACGGTTCAGGTTATCAACTCCGTAGGCAAAATGATCGCCTTCTGGGACACTCCCGATGGCTACTACTACAGGGTCTCCGATATCTGCATGGGCGACATCCACGAGGGCAAAGCAAGCGCTACTAAAAACGCCAGGGAGTGCGCCATGGCCTTCCTCAAGAAAAAAGGGAAACATGGCCTGGCAGCAATGCTCGATCCTTCTTACAAATCCGGGAAGGCTAAGAGGCTTTCTTACCTACCCTGTCCTGCGATCCTGGCTCCGGCTTTAGCGTAGCAAAGGAGGTATGAAGATGATTGACGTTTACATCGACGGGTCCTCAAAAGGGAACCCAGGTCCGGGTGGGGCAGGAATTGTTTTCAAAGACAGGACCACGCAGGACATAATCGGCATGCGTGGGATCCCCCTGGGCTTTATCACCAACAACCAGGCGGAATTCCTCGCCCTAAAGCACGCTCTTATGGAGCTCAAAGAGCGACTCCTCTCGGGCCACCCCATCAACGTTCTTACAGACTCCCAGCTCGTGGTGGGGATCTTCTCCCAGAACTGGAAGGCCAGGGCAAATCTGGAGCTGGCAATGGACATCAAGGGCATGCTCAAGGAGTTCCCGCAACTGACTTTCACCTACGTGAGGGGTCACAATGGAAACCAGGGCAATGAACTTGCAGACTCGCTTGCGCAGGAGGCGGCTGAGTCGCAAAAAGGAATAAAGAGGCAATAGACGAGGAAAACATGAAGGAAGTCTTCGGAGATCTGTGGGAATTTGACGGCATCATCGCCATCACGACAAACGGCTTTGTAAAAAGGAACGAAACGTGCGTGATGGGTCGGGGATGCGCCAGGGAAGCCGCCGCGAGATTTCCGACCCTCCCTTTCGAGCTTGGAAGGAAAATCCGATCCGAGGGAAACCACGTCTTTTACTTTCCTGAGTACGGGTTGATTACCTTCCCGGTAAAGCACAACTGGTGGGAGGCGGCTGATTTAGGTCTAATCGAGAGATCCGCAAGAGAACTGCTGAAAATCATCGAAGTGAAAAAGATCAAGGAGGCCATCTACCTCCCCCGGCCCGGATGCGGCAACGGCCGGCTAAAATGGGAGGATGTAAAGAAATTGCTCTCGCCAATCCTCAAGTCGGATCAATTCCATATCGTCACCTACAGCAGAATCAATTCATAAAAGGGCTATCCAGGCTTCATTCCCCAGGTCCCGCCCAGGAGGCCGCGTGCGGGCTCAAAGTAGGGACCCCCTCACCGACAGCGAGGGGTAGGGGTTTCATCCTCATTGCCCCTACCCCTTCCCACCTTTTCACCGTTACAGAGATGGAAGCAAAGGGAATACTCAAAGTGATCTTTATCTGCCCCTATTGCGGGAACGCAAGCAGGAGAGTGCCGACTTGCGGGGTCTTCAGCGCAAACAGTGGCGCAATGTATCCAGTCAGGCTCTGTATCAGGTGCGGACCACTAAACCTTGAACTCTTGATGCTATGCCGGCAAGCCGTCCTCGGAGCCCATAAAAACTGACCTGCCCGCACAGCAGCAGACGGGTCGAAGGAAAAACATGGAACCTGGAGAAAAAATTAGAACCATTAAGCCCATCAGGTCCCAACGGACCGGCATTATGCTCCCAAGAGAGAGACTTTCGTAAGCTCCACAGAGAACATTGCTAGGACGCTGATACTCGTAGATTTCGGGCAAAGCGGGAAGGAATATCTCTTCCCACACGAAATCGAGAGTAAAAAATGGAATTACAGCTAAGCACACAAAAAGGAGGTGCAGCATGGTAAACAAAGTGATCTTACTTGGCAATCTCGGCAAAGACCCCGAGACACGCTTTACCCCAAACGGGAAGGCCGTGACAAGATTCTCCCTTGCCACGTCCAACACCTGGATTGACGCAAAAGGTGAAAAACAGCAGGCAACCGAATGGCACACTGTCGTGGTCTGGGGAAACCAGGCCGAGGCCTGCGGGCAATACCTGGAGAAAGGCCGTCAGGTTTACGTCGAAGGAACGCTCCGCCACCGATCCTATGACAACAAAGAGGGCAAGGAGCAACACGTCACTGAGATCGTCGCCCAAAAGGTTCGATTCCTCGGCGGGGGAAATGGAAAGGCTAGAGAAGAACAGCCTCCGCAAGTTGATCCAGACGGAGACGACATCCCTTTTTGAGTGCCTTTCTTTCTAGACTGCACGGATAACGCATCCGAAAATCTCGTCATCTCGATCATGCCGATGCGGATCTGATGAAAACCCGAGTTTCCGTTCAAAGAAAAAACGGCTTTGCCTACCTCCGACTGTTCGCCGGCACACAAGACAGCTTGCAGGAGATAGGCAAAATCTTCGCTGGGACAGAAAAGGCTGTTCCCGAGCTGGCCGGAAAACAGCTTCTCAAGAAGGTCGCGGCCCATGGCCCTTTCATACACTCGCCAGGAAGCAACTTCATCACCACCCCAGCAACAACCGCCGAAGTCATTCTGGCCTCCAGGCAGATTTCCTAGAACGCGCTCACAACCGCAATGTACAGCCCGAAAATCGACGAAGAACTCATTCCAAGGCTTTACCGCCTGCGGAAGCTGAAAAAGATCCCCATGACACGGCTTGTGAATGGGATTCTCGAAAAGGCTCTTTCAGAGATGGAGGAAGAAGAACAGAAAAAAGAAATCGTTTCGTTGAATGCCGACGGAGGTGGATACCACGAAAAGGCTAAATCTGAGCGAAGATCGGATCCCCAATCTGAACCGGACAAGGACAAATACCCGGGCGCCTGGTGAATTTCCCTTTTACTCCGAGAAAATCAACGCCGAGCAAAGAGCCGCAGTCACCGCCGTAGACGGCCCTTCTCTTGTGATAGCAGGGCCGGGATCGGGAAAAACCCGCACCCTGACCGTCAAGGCTCTGTACATCCTCAGGCACCATCCCGAGGCGAGAATCCTCTGCGTCACCCACACCAGAAAAGCCGCCGATGAGATGCGGGCGAGGATAGTGAAACACGGCAACATCCCCTCCATACAAGTGTCCACCATTCACTCCCTTTGCTACAGGATTCTTAAGAAAAGTTTCGGCCAACCGATCAGAATCCTTTCGGACTATGACCACGGAGTCATAGTACGGCTGGCGGCGCAAACGGCCGGCGTCGAGACCGACCAGCGACAGGCAACAACAGCTATCAGCCACGCCAAACTCGGCCTGATCGACAGGCGGGAAGAGGTAAGGAAGCTTCTCAGGGAATACGAAAGACTCAAAGGTGAAAGGCTTGACTACGACGACCTCCTTCTCCTTGCGCTGAAAAAGCTCAAGGCACAAGGGGAAGACACCAGATCTCCCACCCATATCCTGGTCGATGAGGCCCAAGATCTGGATCGGGTTCAGGTAAAGCTGATCAAGCGTCTTTCAGAGAAGAAACCCAACGTCACTTTCTTCCTCGACTACAACCAAGCCATCTTTTCCTTCAAAGGCGCGCTTCCTGATGAAATCAATCGGATCGGAGACATCTACCCCAAGACCCGCAAGTTCTACCTCCTCAGAAACCATCGATCGACGGGCAAAATTCTCGATTCCGCCAACCGCCTTATCCGTCTGAACGGGAGCGAAAACTCCTCCGTTCCCATGAGAGAAGAGGGAGCGGATCCTCTATGGGTACGGGTGGCCGATGAGATCGCGGAAGCAAGACTCGCGGCAGAGATCGCCATGGATCTGATTCAGAATGGTTTTAAGCCGAGAGATATCCTGATCCTCTACAGAACCAACCACTACAGGGCGGAGGTCGAAAGCGAACTCATCGAAAACGAGGTTCCTTACTCCCTCCTCAAGAACGCAAGCCTTTTCTTGAAGGAAGGCCCTTTCCTGCCGCTTTGTCTTGAAGCCTGGAGACCGAATGACGAATGGGAAAAGACCTTGCTCCGTAATTACGTCGGGCGGCGCTGCGCAGGCGAAATTTGCTCGCTTGCGAGGGAGCTGAAGCTAAGCCCCTTTGAGACTGCGATCGAAGAGGCCATCAGAAATCCGGCAATAGAGAAGGGGCTCAATCTTCTCTTGCAGGATCTCAGAGAGGTTCAGGCCCACAGAGACAAAAGGCCTCAGATAGTGGCCGACGTAGCATGGGAGATCTTGCAGAAAAGAGGATTTATCGTCGACACCAGGGAAGCCAGAGGCCTCTTCAGGCTCATGGGCCGGTTCCAAACCCTGGGGGAGATCACCGAGCAGATAGAGAAACTACAGGCCTTGAGCATGGCATCCAAGCAGCAGCGACTCCACCTCTCCACCATCCATAGAGCAAAGGGGTTAGAGCACAGGGCGGTCATCCTTCTCGGATGCGTCGAAGGGGTTCTTCCGCTTCAGGTAGGAGAAGAGATCGACATCCCTGAGGAAAGAAGACTTGCCTATGTGGCTTTGACAAGGGCCATGGATCTCTTCGTCGCCACGTCGCCTGATACCCTCTATGGAGAGGCAACAGTACCCTCTCGATTCATAAGCGAAATGGGCCTCAGAAGGTGCGAATGGGTGAAAAATGACCGGTGAAGATGATTTCCGGCCCAATTTCCGAAGGAACAGATACGGAAGAGCAGAGTAAAAGAAACAGGGACCATACCCGGCATACCGCAAGAGACCATCGACCGCGTGCTTGAAGCAACCGACATCGTTGAGCTTATCGGCTCCTACGTAACGCTCAAAAAAGTCGGGCAGAACTTCCAGGGGCTCTGTCCTTTTCACGGCGAGAAAACCCCATCCTTCAGTGTGAACGCGATCAATCGAAACTCTGGACGCTAGCCGCTATTTGACGTTGCTCGCGAATTATTGTAAACATATGTAGTCAGTCAAACTACGTGGTTATCCTAGATGCCTCAACGCTGATTCTGCTGGCCAAAAGCGACTTATTGGCGCTTTTAGCCGAGAAGACGCGCATTGTGATCCCCCCGGAGGTCCAGCGGGAGGCACTGGCACGTAAAAACCTGTACGATGCTCGGATGATCGAAGAGATGCTGCGCAGGCGAAAAATTCAGGTCGCAAAATATCACCATCCACTTCGGCGCAAGCAGATCCAGGTTGACTTTGGACTTGAGGTTGGTGAGGCAGCTGCACTGCTCCTAGCGAAGGAGAAAGACGAGCCCCTCGGCACAGATGACGGCCCGGCCATAAAAGCCGCCAAGATTATGGGCATTCCTTTCTTTACCGCGGTGCACGTGCTGTTGGAGCTTTATGAGAAACGCCGAGTGAATCAGGAAGAAGCCTTAGCAAAACTGGAGAGGCTTCAAAAAGTCGGGCGTTACAGCGCCCAAATCTTAGAAGATGCCCGCAAAAGAATTATAACAGCGAGGTGAGCACTGATGCCAGTTATGAGTGTCCGATTAAGTGAGCAAGAACTGAGGCGGCTTAAGGTCTTGGCCAAAGAGGAAAACAAGGAGAAATCTTCAGTAGCAAGAGAGCTGCTTATGGATGGCCTTAAGTATAAAATGCTTTTGGGCTATAAGGAGGGCAAGATCTCTCTGGCCAAGCTCAGCAAAACGCTTGGGATGAGCTTAAGTGAAACCATAGATCTTTTGTCTTCATTCGGACTTGAGTCTCCCGTAAGCTACGACGACTACCTCAAGGGAATAGAAACAGCCCGCAAAGCGATCTCCTGACTCTTCCGGCAACGGGGGTGACCCTATTATTCCAAGCGCGTCCCGCTCCAGAATGAATTACCCCGCGCCAAGAGCGCGGGGTATCAAAAGAGCGAGAGTTGGCGTAGTACCTCCATGGGCTTACCTTGGTTGCGAACGTATCTCTCTACTACCTCCCAGCCCCCACGTTCCCC
>Ga0105164_10000610_pt1 | contig 24573 bp, 20 predicted proteins | sample VDWuncwatermetaG_FD_89674 | JGI IMG/M metagenome (GOLD analysis project Ga0105164, IMG submission 89674) | Wastewater microbial communities from Netherlands to study Microbial Dark Matter (Phase II) - VDW unchlorinated drinking water | ecosystem: Environmental > Aquatic > Freshwater > Drinking...
GATTAAAAAATTCTTGTGGGAAAAATTTTCCTGAAATCCCCTGACCTGTTTCCAGCTCAAATCTTTCCTCTATAGTTTTAGATGGTAATTCTAAAACTTCCTCTACGAATAGATAAAGCTCATCAGGTATAATCTCACCTTTCCTAAGACCTGCTTTTTTACAAAGTATTGATTTTACCCCTTCAGAAATAACTATAGTATTAGCATAAAACTCTAATGAGTCAGTTTTTACGCCTACTACTTTTTCATCTTCAATAATCAAATCTCTAACTACAGTTTCATCTAAAATATCTGCTCCAGCTTTATCTAGTTGTTTAGTCATCCAGGAATTGAAGTTGTTTCTATTTATAACAAAATTATTTCCATTTTTGAGATTAGTATCTGTAGAAGTAAATGAGTCTTTGTCTAAAATATAAGATTTTTGTTTAGATAAGAACCTTTCAAAAGGTGCTTGAGGTTTTCCTTCCCAAAACTTGCCAAATATACCTTTTAAAGAATCTTCATATACTAGACCACTGTAAAATGATTGACTATTGCCATGAGTAGATCTTTGTATTAAAAGTGTTTTAATGCCATTGTCAGCCAGTATTTTTCCGCATGAAAGCCCACAAGGACCTCCCCCTACTATAATTACGTCATATTTGTTTTTCTCAGGCATCTCTTAAATATAATATCGTATTTATTATGTAAAACCAGTTTCTAGAAGTTAAAATGTACTATTGAAATGAACAATAGATTTTTAGTTGGGCTTTCTGTTTTTATATTTTTCTTTATTTGCCTTTATGTAGGTGGGTGGGTTCTATCTTTAATTGGACTTTTTGTTACACTTCAAATCACATCTGAGTATATAAATATAGTTCGGACTAAAGGAATTCATCCATCTAAATGGTGGATTCGGTTTGTCGGAATATTGTTTTGGTTTACTACTTCTCTTCCAGTTTTTGGTTACCCTTCAGATCTTCCCCTTAAGCTCTATGTTTTTGTTTTTACTTTTGGAGTAGTTGGATGCTTCTTCAGACTTATTTTTAGAGGAAATAAAAATGAACCGATTGCTAGTATTTCAGATATTGGAGCATCAGTACTAGGTTTCGTTTATACAGGACTTTTACCTAGCTTTTTTCTTTTAATTAGAGAATTAGGATTTATTTACGTAATAGTTACTATTCTTGCAGTAGCTTATTGTGATATCGGTGCATATTTTGGTGGGAAAATATTTGGTAAAAATCCTCTTAAGCCTGAAATCAGCCCTAAGAAAACTCTTGAAGGTTCACTTAGTGGTTTTGTATTTAGTCTTTTAATGACACTTATTTTAGTCCATTTTAACCAGGAAGCATTTAATAATAATTTATTCCATGGAGTAATGATAGGAATAATTGCTGGTATCTTTAGCCAGTTTGGTGATTTATTTGAATCCCTCTTAAAAAGAGATGCTGGTATTAAAGATTCAGGAAATTTATTACTATCGCATGGAGGGATTTTAGATAGATTAGATAGTTACCTCTTTGTATTATGGGCAGTTTATTTTTATTTGCTTTGGGTGGTGTTAGGGAGGGTTTAAAACCCTACCTTTGTTTTAGGCTTATTAATCTGTGGCTCAATGAGTTTGTGAATTGCATTAAAAATTGATTGAATTTTCTCATCATGGTTTGTTACTCTAGATTCTAATTCATTTAGCTTATCCTTTAACTCTTTATTTGTTGCAATTATTTCTCTAAGCTTTGTGAATGTTCTCATGATTTGAATATTTACATGGATAGCTCTTTTACTGTTTAAAACGCTTGAAAGCATGGAGACCCCTTGCTCTGTAAAGGCGTAAGGAAGATACTTTCTGTGCTGCCCACGTTTTAAGGTCGCAAATTGCGACCTTAAAGAAATAGCCTCTTCTGAGGTTAATTGGAACATAAAGTCATCAGGAAACCGATCCAAATTTCTTTTTACTTGTTCATTAAGTCTTTTTGCTGAAACGCCATAAAGTAATGCTAAATCTTTATCTAACATTACCTTCTTACCTCTAATGAGGAAAATCTTCTTTTCTATTTTTTCTTCTAAAATTAAACTTGTCATATGTTTACAGCTTGATTTAATCACAATGCAAAACGTATTACTGTAACCCTCGGTTACATTGGGTATGAAAAAATGAAAAAAGTTTAAAAAACTTTACTTACTAACCCTTCAATTTCCCTGCTGCACTGGCTTCTACAAAAGTCCCTAAGCTTTGTCCGAATGTTTTTAGAGCTGGGGAAATATCGTATTCATCTAAATGTACATCAAGAAGAGCAAATGTATCATTCGTAGCTTTTGCTTTTTCCAGAGCTTTTTTAAAGTCTTCCACTGTTTTAACTGAGATGCCTACTCCACCTAAATCCTGTGCTATTTTTGCATAATCAAGTCTGGGTAAGTCATGTCTTTGTGCTGTAGCTGGTGGCTCACAATACCTAAGTGTGGCATAAATAGTGTTATTGAATAAAATGATTATAGGATTTAATTTTAATTTTGCCATGGTAATTACTTCAAATCCTGTCATTTGAAATGCACCATCTCCGACCATCACTAATGGTCTTCTACTAGGATCAGCAATCTGAGCACCGATAGCTCCAGGTATTGCAAAGCCCATGCTCAGGTAATAAGCTGGGGATAAAAATGTAGAACCACCTTTTGTTTGTAATTCCTGTCCACCGAAAAGACAATCACCCACATCACAAACCACTCTGTAACCCTTGTCGATAAAGTCATTTGTCAAAGTGAGCATTGCTTTAACTGTTATGGGGTCTGAATCTTTTCCTGTGGGATAGTTTGGAACTTGGATTCTAGGAAAAGTGGTATTGTGTTTTTTAATATCTTTTCTTTCTAGTAGCCCTTTCATGAAAAAACTTAAACCAATCTGTGGATAAAAATGATTTTTTACTTTTAAGCCATCGATATTTGCAGAGATGGCATCATCTGGTGAAAACTTCGCAGTAAACATTCCCAGATTTATATCACTTAAAATTACACCTAGCATTAATCTAAAATCAGAGTTATGAATAAACTCTGCTACTTTAGGATTACTTAATTGTCCAAAATAAACTCCCATTGAAAGATCATGTTCTTCTGGAAATATTGACTTTCCTAAAATAGTAGATGCTACAGGTATGTTTACTCTTTCAGCAAAAGTAATTAACTCTTTTTGAAGTCCTATTCTGGATAACTCTGCATCTGCGATGATTACAGGGTTTTTAGCATTATTTAACATTAAAACTATTTCATCCAGTGCTTCATTTAACGCTTTATTGTCTTCTGGGAGTAGTGGACTTTGAAAAGGTTCTTCAATGATTTCTATTTCGCCCATGTCTCTAGGAATTTCAATATATACAGGCTTTTTATACATAACTGCCATGCTTAATGCACGATCGATTTCTTTTCCTGCCGTGATGGGATTATCTACGATAATACTTAGAGCAGTTATTTCACTCATTACTCTTTGGTGAGTTTCATAAGTTCTGATCTTATGATGAAGATGTGCATATTTTTTTCTTTCACTTACTCCAGGTCCACCACTAATTACTACCATGGGCGAACATTCTGCATATGCCTGACCTACAGCATTGACAAGATTTAATGAGCCCACACCATAGCTAACTAGAGCTGCTCCTAAGCCACGTATTCTGGAATATGCATCAGTAGCATATCCTACACTAGGTTCATGAGTCATAGTTATTGTTTTAAGAGAGCTTTTTTCTAAGTAGTGAAAGTGTACATGTACTGATTCACCAGGTATTCCAAATACGTGATCAACACCATATGATTTTAATCTTTTGAATAGAAAATCTAGTAATTTCATTTGTTTATATTATACAATCTTCTATGCCATTTGGGATCCAATTTGTCATTGCGAACCCATGAAATGGGTGAAGCAATCTCGCATTAAGATATTGGCTTACAAGGCTGCCTCGTGAACGGTATTGCAAAATGAGATTGCTTCACTTCGTTCGCAATGACATAGCCCTGGATCCCCGCTTTCGCGGGGATGACACTCTAGCTTTTCAATTCCACTTCAGTATAGTGTTCAGTTCTATGCCATTTGCCTATTGTTCTGCTAAATAAAACCTTTCTTACGGTGAGTAAAACTACTGGAGTCCAAAATCCCATAAGATAAAGATTCGTTTCTATGGCTCTTTTAAAACTTGTTCTCCATGAACAGTTTCTATATATTCTTAATCCAAAAGTTAAATTTGCAAGAGTAATTAACCAAATGGCAAATGAGATGAGCATTATGCTGGTGAAGTGAGTTTTTTGATCTTGAAAATATCTTATTATTACACCAATTAAATCCAGGGAAATCCAAATAGGAATAGCAAACTGACTTAGGAATACAAATGAATCAAATTGTTGATGTAGTGCTGCTTCCTTGTTAGGTCCAAACATTCTAGGCAAATGAGATAAATATCTTCTTAAGCTGCCTTCTGCCCAGCGAAGTCTTTGTAAGAAAAGATTTTTTAAATCCATTGGAGCTTGTTCTAAAACCATGGTTTCTGGGCAAAACCTAATCTGATAGCCATTTACATGAAGTCTTGTAGAGAGTTCTAAGTCATCAGTAAGGGTTTGTTCATCCCAGTATCCTACACTTTTAAGAATTTCTCTTTTAATAATAAGTCCATTTCCTCTGAGCTCTACGTGACCACCGATGGCATCTCTTCCACATTGAAAATAATTATCCATGCAAAATTCATTTTCTTGTAGTGTTGTTAAATAGTTTGAGTTTGCATTTAAAATTCTTTTTTGAGACTGAACGGCAGCTACATTTTCTTCTTCCAGGTAAGGGACCATCTTTAGAAGATAATCTGAATCTATTCTTGCATCTGCATCAAATACTGCTATTAATTCACTCGTAGTATTTCTGGTGGCAAAATTTAAACCCGCAGCTTTACCACAGCTACTTTCATTGTTTCTATGAAATGCTTTTACTTTTTCTGGAAACTGAGAACAGTATTTATCTAAAATATCTTTTGTGGAGTCTGTAGAGCGATCATTTATTATATAGATTTTATAGTTTGGATAATTTAAGCTAAGTAAGTTATCTAAGGTTAAAGCTATAACTTTTTCTTCATTGTGAGCAGCGACAAAAATATCTATGTTTGGGTAACTGTTTAAAGTAGGAATTTGGTTAGATGTATTTTCAAATCTTGTTTTGAAATAACCTTTTCTTCTTTGTACTAAAAAGAGCCAGGCACTATAAAAAGTCATTGAAGCTACAAATATAAGAACTGCATACATTGCAAGTGGCTTAGGCAAGTAATTTAAAGCCCTGTCAGGAAGCAACTCCTCAAAAAGCCTTATAAAAGCCCAAGTACCTAAAATTAAACCGCCTAAAAAAAATCTATCAAAAAGCATAATAATCGATTATTTGTCTTCTTTATTTATGAAATCTACTAAATCGTCTCCAGCTAAGATAGTAACATCTGTATCTGGTGGACCAAAATTCCCTACAATAATTTCCCCAATATTCTTAAGACTTTTCTTTACTTTTAAAGCAGTTTCATAACTACCATTTTGTGCATATATTTTAGTGGTTTTTAATGGGGACTTATGATCTTGTGTATACAAAACAGAGTAATTATACCGTCTTAACTTGTTCGAGAGTTTTGTTGCGAGCATATTATCTTTTTTAGATGCATTTAAAATAGCAATTTTAATAGGCTCATCATTTTCAATTATTTTTTCACCATAAAAGAATCTTCTAACAATTTTTCTTGTTTGCTCTTGGTCGGCGACCCAGTAACTAACACCATCCTCACTTCCAAATTCTCCTGGAAGCATTACAATACTTTGGTTTTTCTTTGGTACATTTCTTACAAAGTTTGCAACCTTGATTATTTCTTTTGTTTTCATATTAGTTAAAATTGTTTTTTCATACAATGAACCAAGCTGAGGAAGTTTAGTGAAAGTGGCGGGATCCCAAAGTTTACTAATAGCAGCTCTAATAAATGCTTGTTGCCTTTGAATCCTTCCTATATCACCCAGTACATCATGTCTAAATCTTACAAATCCAATAGCTTGATCACCATTTAATACTTGTTTACCTGGTTCTAAATCAATAAATAACATCCCAGAATAATCTTTATATTGCATTCTTTGGGGGACATCAATTGTAATTCCACCAACTTCATCAATAATCTCATTTAAGCCTTTTACATTCACAATTACATAAGAATCAATTTTTATTTTTAGCATTTTCTCTAGAGCACGTTTTGTAAAAATTGGACCGGCAATTGAGTTTAAAAAATTCATTTTTTGTAAACCAAAATGAGGCACTTTAATTTTTGTATCCCTTGGAATGTTTAAAATATTTAAAGTGTTTTTTTCTGCATCACATCCTACTATAGCTATAGTGTCAGATCTGCCTTTCCAAATTTTTTGACCATGTTCTTCTGTCTTAGATAAAATTTCATCACAACCAAGAACTAAAATATTTTTCTTTTTATTTAAACTAATTACTCTTAATTGACCTGGTATTAATGATGGATTATAAATGTTTAATGAAAAAATAATTAAGAAAAAAGTAAGAATAACTAAAAACAGTCTAAATAGTGGCAAAGAAGCGGCTTTTTTCTTGCTTTCTTTATGCTCTTGTAACCTCTTTTGGGTAGAATATCTATGTGGGGTGTAGGACATTATCTTTATTAAGTACTTTCTCTTCTCTTTAAAACAACAAATGTGAAACCAATGGAACTAAGTAAATTAACATAACATCAAAGTTAGAATCTTTGTATGTTTTAAGAACTTCAATTAAAATGACTTCTTTGAAACCAATTTGTATCTGATCAAATAACTAACTTAACCAAAAGACACATATGAAATATAACATAGCATTTTCAAGTTCAGGAGTAAGATTCGCCGCACACGTGGGAGTCTTAGCTTATTTTCAGGATAATAATATCCCTATAGCAAACTATTCTGGTACTTCAGGAGGAGCTATTGTTGCTACTTGGGGAGCGAATAATTTGCCAGCTAGAGATTTAATGAATCTTACTTTACAGTTTGGCTATGCTAAATATTTTACAAAACCTTCATTTGCTTTAGGTGGAATGTTTGATCATAGTATTTTTGGAAAGACTATAGCTGCATATTGTAAACCTAAAGAAAACTTATGGATAGCGACCTTTAATATTCTTAAAATGAAGAAAAAGATTTGGAATGGTGCACGTTTTAATTTATCAAAAGTTTTAACGGCTACTACATGTATCCCTGGATTATTTAAGCCTGTTATGTATTCAAATGGACTTCATGTAGATGGTATATTTGGAAGCTTTTGTCCTGATGATATTTGGGATAAAGGTACTACAATATCTGTTCAATTAAAGTGTAAACAAAAAACAAAGATAAGATATCCTTTTGATGATTTGGTACATAAGTTTGAACAAAAAGCTATAGACTTTTTACATCATAATCAAAAATCAGAAAATACAGAGAGAAAAGTTCTTTGTATTAATCCTGATGTCAGTTCTATAGCACAGCTTGATATTTTTGCTGTTAAATCACATGATCATATTGAACTCTTTCAAAAGGGATATGAAGCAGCCAGAGAAGCTTTTAGCGATCAGCTTTCAGCTAATGAGCTTTCAACTAATGAGCTTGCAGCCATTGCTGTTTAAGATGGTATTCCACTTATAACATTTACAATGTGACCGATTCTATTGCCTCGTCTATGTAATGATAGTGCGTCTTTAGCATTGATTCTTAAACCACAATTATTAAGCTCGTCTTTTATTAGTTTTGGTGGTAAATCTTCTCCAGTACCACTTAATAAACGTAAACCCTCATCAAATAAGTAGAAATCAAATTTAATATCTCTTGTTTCATATTTGCTATAACCATCAAGTACTATGTCGGCTTCTGTTTGTAGTTTAAGCATTGAAAAGGTTATTTTTGGGAAGTAACCACATTCCATAAACATACCTTCTACCAGTTCATTTGGAACTCGCCCACCTAAATTAACTAATACTTCCCCCTTTGGATTTAAGCAATTTTTAGCACTTAATAAATATTTGTATTGGGTTGAGAGTAAATGATCTCTGTAAATATCTGGCACACCTGTAGATAAACTGGAATGTGCAAAAGAAGATGAATCCATTGTTCTAAAATCAATTCCACTCTCAGGAATATTTGGGAGATTTCCATAAGCTAAGTCGACCATAAGTCTTGATTGAATTAAAGGATCACATAAGTTTCCTGTAAATGATCCATATCGTACGCTTCTATGATTATTGGAAAGATAGTTATTGATGTTTTCATCTGCTTTAGGAATTACATTTGGATTGACATCAGTTAGTATCACTTCATTTGGTTGAAATATTTCAATGGCTCCAATTCCATCTATAGCTGGACCCGTACCCACGCTAGCAAAAGAGTTTACTTTTCTTCTTTGAGCTATTATTTGAAAGGCTTTAAAGGCTGGATAAAGCCAGTTGTTTTTCGGTTCTCTAGGGTTTACATCATAGGTACTGTCATTAAGCTCTACTGTAACGTTTGATTTTAAGCCACAAGATCTAAATAATGGACTAACATCCACTTGTCTGGTGCCAAGAGATTTATTAGACAGTCCATGTCTTGTTACTACTGTTGGACTTGGTAATGAAACGATAATGGGATAAGCCATAGTAGAAATATGATACAAGGTCACAAATGAAAGAATTTGTATTATTAGAAAGATTTTAAATAAAAGGGTTTGGCATAGAGAGGATCCGTCCGATTTCCTGCCCTCCGAAGATTATCGAAGGAGGGACTCGGCGGATCCGATCAAACATAACATTTAGCATAAGGAGGTTTCAACTTGTTTGAAACCCCATAAAAAAAGGAAAACCCCGCTTCATCAGGGCGGGGTTTTTGAGATAACTTGGATATGTCATTTATAATATCGGATGGGGGTTAAGGTAGGGTAATAAAGCATCCCTTAAAGAGATAAAACGTGGCTAATCTTAAATAGATTTAATCATGTAATATATTTTTTCTTTTTAACTCATAGGCTATAAGTAATGCAATGGCACTAGCATTACAAGCAGTCGGACAAATACCTGGATTAGAACAATTATTTCCTGGGACTAAAGAAGGGAAATTATTAACTGCTTTTGATAATGCACTTTTAGGGTTATTGCTAAATCCTGATGAAACATTTGAAGCAAGTAGTAAAAGACATTTAGTTGTAGATCTTGCTGTTTTAAAAGCAATTGATTCTATGAAAACTTTAACTAAAGCCACTGATGGAAATTCTTTAAAACTAAAAGGCTGGCTCATTGGAAATGCAAATGTAGAAAAAGCAAGAAGATTTGGACATGATGTAGAAGACCCAACAGTAGCAAGTCAAAAATTAGGTGATTTAAAAGTACCTAATTTTAATGCACTAATAAAAAAAGGGATATTTGGGCTTCATCTACAAGTTAGAGAAGATGATTCTGCTCCAGTAGCAGCACCAGTCGCTGTTTCAGCAGCAAGTTTATCTGTAGGAACATTGACGATGGCTAATTCTATCTCAGGTACTTATGCTCCCACTGTACTTAAAGTCTCAGATGATAGAAGAGATGAAATCTTAGAAAAATTAGGATATAAGGGTGCTTCAATTACAGCTGAGTATGTAAATGGAGATGGTACTGGAAGATTAGAAGAAGGAAAGATCTATGCTGTAGTTCTTTTAAACTCTCATAATTCTAGAGATGGTGGAGAGCCTATCGAGTACTTTAAGCAGGCAGAGTTTTCTGAAGAATCGCATAGAGGAAAAGGACAGCTCGACTTTTTATATAGAGATTCACCACGTACAGTACATCTTAAGGATAGACATTTTGCTATTTTAAAAGTATTACCTCATGCTATTTTTCCTAGAGCAGGGGTGAGATCTTTTCGTGATGAAGGTGTCTACTCTGCAGCAAGAACACTGGCTCACTATGGAGTAAGGGGTTTTAATGATTCTCCTCAATGGATTACTAGTTCTGCACGAGGTATACCTGAGCCAGTAGCACAGTGTACACATGGAGGAATATCACCTAGTCTTTCTGAGTCAGGTCTTTATACAGTAGTTGATAATGAACATAATGTAGTGGTTTCTGGAGCACTATATGGTGGGAAAAAATGGAACCCTGGTAATATTTATGCTAGCCACGTCTTTGATGGTTTAGGTTTAACTCTTCCATGGAAAGGACGTATATTAGAAGTCTTTCCTTTAGAAACCCCCTTACCTATATCTAAAGTGTGTGAGCCTATTTTACTAAGTAACACTAAAGCGGACGGAAAAGATTTCAGAATACAAAACCATGCTTTAGAAAAAAGAGTCCAAAATCTAGATCCTGATAAAACATATTTATTTTTACAAAAAGGTGAAAAGCTACAGGTAGGAAGTCCTCTTACATGCTGGACTACTATGGATAGTGGAAATCAAAGAGCATCAGTTGTCATATTAACTAAAGAAGGTAGAGCTATTCAGACTCATACTGGCTCAGCTACTGTAGCTATTCCATTAGAATTAAATCAAAGGGCTGCTTTAGATCAGGCTAAGCTTTTTGGTGAAATTGATACGGTAAGAAGATTATGTAATGAGCCCATGCCAAATGAAGCTGATTTAAAAATAGCACTGGGTATTTCTAAAGCCCCTTCTGTGATAGCTTCTCATGATGGAGATAGTAGACCTATAAATAGAGATGATAGGTTTGAAAGAGATAGATTTTCTTCTGATGTGAGAAGAACTGTGGGTGTTTTTGATGCTAGAAACAGTAATGTTGATGAAACTATTCGCCAGCTTAGTAGTGGACAAGTCGTTGGTTTTCAATTGATAGCAGATGATGGATTTAATGATGAACTTTTATCTGAATTACAACGAAATTTTATCGGTGCAAAAGCATTAATGAACGGACAAGAAGGGACTATTACCAGATTTTCTATGTATGGTATAGGTATTAATTATGATCGTGGTGATTCTGAGCATGTAGATTTAGAGGATGTTCATAGATTACAAATTCTTGGAAGAGCAGATGATGATTTAGGAGCTAGAACAAAGGTAGCAACTAATGGTGATTTTTTAGCAGATGATCATGAACCTCATGAAATTATCGCTGCACTTAAAGATGGGAAAGTTGTTGATTTTGAAAGAGTCAACTTCTTTACTGATCGAAATCTTGATACAATTCTTGCATTAAAGAAAGTATTATTTAATGGGGTTGAAGGAACTGTCGAGCAGGTTCTTCCTCGTGGAATGAATATTAAATTTGATGGAATGAATGAAGCCGAATATAAATCTTTATCTGAACCACCATTTAAATTACAACTTTTAAAACCAGGCACATAAGGCATATAGGGCTAATGGGGCTCATGTCCTTATAAGCCCTATAGTCCTTATAAGCCTTATCTGCCCTACTTCCCGACTTCTTTTAAAAGCCTTCTTAAGTTATCGCAGGTAAAGCTTTGTCCTACTATTTTCTTTACAAAGTTTTGATTTGTTCTAAGATCATTTCTTTTTATTTCACCTAGTATTCTAAATAAAATTGCTTTTTTAATATCATCTGTCATGGTGGATTGAAGTTTTACTACCATCTTAGAGTAAGTAAGAGCATTTTCATCTTTAAAATATTTTAAAATTTTAGCTTCAGATTCAGCACTTAAATCATTACAGAAGACATTTGCATAGGCTTCATGAGCAGCAGCTTTGAAAGCAACGTCATCATTTGTTATGTTTGATACATAGATTTTATTTACACCAGTAGTAACTTTTCCATATTTTTCTTTTAGTTCTGTAAAAAATTCTACAAGCTCAGTAAATGTTCTGTTTCCTGTATTTGGCACTCTTTCTAAAACTATAGGTATTGCACTACTCTCACCAATTGCACCTAAAGCTCTTACGATTACCAGTCTTTGTTCTTTATATAAAACATAATTTTTAATACCTTCTTCACTTTCTTCCGGGTATAAAATTCTCTCTGCATCTGTTAAATTTCTACCTAAGACTCTGTATGCAGGATTGTTATATTTATTTGCATCATCAGCTTCTTGTTCATCATTAGCTTGTTGCTCATCATCTTGCACTGCTGCTGCACCTTCATCTTGAGCATAGGATGCGCTAAACCCGCTAAACATAAGGAATAGAGATATTATGGATAATAGAAATATTTTTTTATTTAGATTCATTTTGCTTATTTCAAAGGCTTTTACGCCCATACTAAGGATGTGCGGAAATAAGCGTGAATAGCCTAATAGCTGTCCCTATGACTAGCTAAGAATCGTTTAATAAAGTACAGAGCCTACCCAGAAATTATTAACTTCTCCCCCTGAAAGGTGATGAGGTAGCCCTGAGCGGCGATGGGGAAAGAGGTGAAATGGTGATGATGAGGGTGGGCAAAAAAAAGACCTAGGTTTCCCTAAGTCTTTAATTGTTTGAATTTTGCTATGTACTAAGCTGCGAAATAATCTTTAAGATTGTCACATGCACCAGGAAGTCTAAGCTTTTTAAGTGCACGAAACTCTAACTGTCTGACTCTTTCTCTAGTCACACCAAGAATTTTTCCTACTTCTTCAAGAGTTCTTTCTTTTCCGCAGTCCAGTCCGAATCTAAATTTAATTACAGCTGCTTCTTTTAATGTTAAGCATTTAAGTGCTTTATTTATATTCATTCCAAGGAGCATGCCATTTGCTTTGTATTCAGGTGTACATTTTTCATCATCAGTAATAAATTCTTCTAAGTCACCCTCATCATCAGAATTAACTTTTGAATTAAGTGAGATAGGAAGCTCCATAATCTGAGTAATTTCTTTCACTCTTTCAACTGGAAGATTTAACTCTTTTGCAATTTCTTCATTGCTTGGATTATGTCCAAGAGTGTCACCAATTTTTCTGGCTGCCTTTTTTACTTTACTAATAAGTTCTACCATATGTACTGGAAGTCTAATAGTTCTGGATTTGTCTGAAAGGGATCTGGTGATTCCTTGTCTGACCCACCATGTAGCATAAGTAGAAAACTTAAATCCACGTTCTGGATCAAACTTATCTACTGCTTTCATGAGTCCTAGGTTTCCTTCTTGGATTAAGTCCAGGAAAGACATTCCTCTATTTAAATATTTTTTTGCTATTGAAACTACTAGTCTAAGATTATGCCTTACAAGAGTTTGCTTTGCTTTAATGTCGCCTTTTTGAACTCTTCTTGCTAAATCTACTTCTGTACTTATATCAAGGACGTGCATCTTGCCAATCTCTCTTAAATAGACCCTTACAAGGTCATCAGTAAGTGGGGCTTCAGTATTTTTTTCTTCTTCAATATCTTCAAAAACTTCAATATCAGTCTCTTTAATAGCCGCTTCATCAATTTCTAAAATATTTGTTTTTAACATTATCTATCTCCCTATATATTTTTATTTCATATGTTTTTATATTCATATGGTCTTCGATCAGTTCTTTGAGACTGTTCGATATATAAAAAGAGGTTAAGGGGAAAAATTTGATAGCTTGACAGAAAAATCTTTCTTAACCTTTGATAAGTTAAGGATGGATTAAGACGTCATTTATATTTTTAAAATATTCCAAAAATCTTTTTCTTTGGCTTTTCCAGATAGTTATCTGTATGAGTAACTATCCTTTCATTCATAGATTGTTTGATGAATTGGTTTAAGAGAGCATCTTTGTATTCGACTTCTTTTATCTTTAGCTCCAATTGTTCCTGTTGTTCTTTAAGTAAAAGATCAAACTCTTCTACTTGTTTCTTTAAGTTATCTTTCTGAATCATTAATTCCTGTTCAATTTTTCTAGATTCATAACTTTGATCTAATAACTCTTGTCTAATGTTTTCTTGAATTTCTATGAGTTCATCGATCTTTCCGCCTAGGTCTTTTTTTAAATCCTCTTTTTCTTTAACTAATTGATTTATCTTATCTTCATATTCTATATTTTGTTTTTTTAATGTTTTTATTCTGTCTTTGTACTCTTCTTCTGTTCTATTTGTTATGTGTTTTACATTGTCTAGCTCATCATCTATGTTTTTAAGGGTTTCTCTAGTGTTTTGAAGCTCATTTACGAGATTTCTATTTGTATCTCTTAATTGGGAGATATCTCCTTTTATGCCATCTGATTTTTGTTTTATATTTTCTAAGGTGACTTTTAGCTCTTCAGCTTCATTTGCTTTTTTTATATAGCTTTCCATTAGGGCTTTAAACTCTGGACTAACATCATTATCAAGCTTTGAAACTAGGGAGTTTAATTGGCTTTGTACTTCATTTACTACATTTCCCAAATCACTTAGTGATGTTATGGGAATAACATTTTTCCTTGAAAGTTTTGCTAATGATGATCCAGTATTATCGTCAGTCATATATGAATAATGGTATCAAATCTGGCCGCCAGTATCTAGAGCAAGGTTTATGGTTTGATGGTTAATAGTATTAAGGAATTCCTTTTACCATAAACCATAAACTATCTACCATCCACCCCTCAAGATGCGATAGAATTTGAGTTCTACTATGAAATACAAACAAGTCCCTGAATTCCGTTGGTTAATTGTACTTTTTGTACTTGCTTTAACTTATTATTGTAATTTATTTTATGTGGAGCTGCCTTTTGTAAGAGTGGATTCTGAAAGAAGAGCTTTTGAAGATGGCTTAATACCTTACTTGCTTGGCCTTTGCCCACAGTTCAGTGCAGAATTCCATGCTTATAGCTTCCAAACAATTGTTGTTTGGTTAAGCGGAGTAATTTTAGGATCTAGATTAGCCTTAATTACTATTTCAGCCTATGTTTTACTTGGTATTTTTGGTCTGCCAATTTTTGCAGGAGGGGGTGGTTTTGATTATTTTAAAGAGCCGACATTTGGATATTTAATTTCTTTACCTCTAAATGCTTACTTATGTGGTTATTTGTATGAGAAATTTAATGATAAGGGCGCAGTAACTACGCCCTTACAATTTATTTTTCTTCCTGTATTATGCACTCATCTAATTGGGATTACATACCTGCTTTTCTTTAATCCTAGCTTTTTAGATTTTACCTGGCATTTGAGTTTTAGCATGATTGGATATGATTTAATCTTTTGTTTTATACTAATGCCCATATTGCCAATACTTTCTTTCTTCTTAAATGAGATTACAATGCAAGAACTTCCAGTTCATGAGTCATTTACTGAGCAGGAGGAATTTAATAACTTTCAACGAATGAAACGTCTAAGCTGAATTATGGAAACAATTAACGGAAAAATAATAACAATACTTGCTAATTTTTATTATGTTCAGGATTCTTCTGGAAAAGTTTGGGAGTGTTTTGCAAGAGGAAGGCTACTTAAGGAAGGGAAATTATTATTTGTTGGGGATGATGTTGAAATTGAGTTAACTTCTACTAAGCAAGGTGTGATAGTTGATCTTTTATCCAGAAAAAATAAACTTGATAAGCCCCCTATTGCTAATATTGATCAAGTTTTAATTGTATTTTCTAGCTGTGATCCTGAATTTGATTTATATAACTTAGATAGATATCTTTCTTTTATAAATTATGAATTACCTGGAGTAAGAATTTCAATCTGCATTAATAAGATCGATTTAAAAAAACTAGATATTGATTTGATATATAAAAACAGTGAATATGAAGTTATTTATGCTTCAGCTGTTAATAAAGAAGGACTTGAAGATCTTTCAAAAATACTTGTTTCAAAAACTACTGTTTTAACTGGTCCTTCAGGTGTTGGTAAATCAAGTTTGATAAAAGCGCTAAGTCCTGAGCTGGATATAAGAATAGGTGACTTAAGCTCTATAAATAAAGGAAAGCAAACCACTAGAAATGTAAATCTTATTGGGGTGAATCTTAACAATCAAATAGGGTTTTTAGTCGATACACCAGGCTTTAGTCAAATTGAATTTGCTTCAATGGATGAGTCCAGAATACTTGACACTTTTAATGAATTAAATGACATTGGCTGTGAATTTGCTAATTGCCTGCATTTAGGTGAAGAGGGTTGTAACTTAGAGACGGCAAAAATAAAAAATAATATTGTAGATTCAAGAATTGATAGTTATTTAGCCATTATTAGTGAAGCTAGAGAAGAAATTAGCTATGGTTCAAAAATAGAATCTAAATCTAAAGCCACTGGTGGCAGGGAAAAAGAGAAAAATAAACATAGACCAAAAATAGATCTTGAGCAAAGATCAAAATCTAGAAAAAAAGAAAAGCAAGAACTTTTAAAATTTGATGAAATTGATGATAAAAATGAAGATTAAAGCCAGAATTGGCTAAAAAAGATTCTCCAAATTGTCAAGGTATGTAATTACACCTTTTTGAATATAAAAAAAGATATGAAAAATAACTAATCGTAAAGCTACTTGGGAACATTCTTTTATGTAAATCTTAACTATTAAAGTCATTCAACACTCCTTAAATAATCAAAAAAATCTTTGGCTTGGTACTTGCATTTTTTGCCGCGCAGTCATAGCATACTCATATGTCTACTTTGAGTCTTTAATTAAAGTAGAACGATTATTTAAAATTTAAAAAAGAAAAAGAAGAGGTTATAAAAGAAATTATGCAACAAGAAAAAGATATTTTTGATTCAATAAAACTTTCACTTGCCAATATAAAAGTTTTCGGTGTCGGTGGTGCTGGTACTAATGCAGTAAACAGAATGATTGAAGGACAACTTAGTAACGTAGAATTCTGGGCAATTAACACAGACATACAGGCCTTAAAAATGTGTTCTGCTCCAAATAAAATTCAAATTGGTACAAAATTAACTAAAGGTCTTGGAGCCGGTGGTAATCCAAGCGTAGGTTTAAAAGCTGCTGAAGAAAGCAGGGATGAAATTGCATCAGCTATTGAAGGCGCAGATATGGTTTTCATTACCTGTGGAATGGGTGGTGGAACAGGTACAGGTGCAGCTTCCATTGTTGCGGAAATTGCAAAAGATTTAGGTGCCTTAACTATCGGTGTTTGTACAAGACCATTTACTTTTGAAGGAAGAAGAAGAATTACTCAATCAGAACAAGGAATTGAAGCATTAAAACAAAAAGTAGATGCTTTAATTACTATTCCTAATGACAGACTTCTCCAAGTGATTGAAAGAAGAACATCAGTTCATGATGCATTCAAACAAGCAGATGATGTATTACTTCAAGGTGTACAAGGTATTTCAGATATCATTACAATTCCTGGACTAATTAACGTAGACTTTGCAGATGTTAAGAATATTATGAGCAATGCTGGATCAGCCCTTATGGGAATTGGCAGAGCTACTGGTGAAGGCAGATCTCTTGAAGCAGCTAGAAAAGCAATTGAAAGCCAGCTTCTTGAAACCACTATTAATGGAGCATCAGGAATTATATTCAATGTTACTGGTGGTGGCGATCTTACACTTCATGAAGTACATGAAGCAGCAGGACTTATTTATGAACTTGCTCAAGATGATGCAAACATTATTATCGGTGCAGTTATCGATCCAAACTTCGGCAGCGAAGTTCAAATCACTGTAATTGCTACTGGATTTACAATGCAAGCTCAAAATTCAGAAAGACAAAAATCACAAACTAAAGAGTTTACTAAAGAATTCTTTGGTTCTGTATCCCCTCAATCTGAAAAGAAAGAAGAAAAACTTGTTGAAGCTATTGCTTCTAAGCCAAAGACCATTATTGACGATAAGGTAAAGAGAATGGCATCAGACATTCTTGATATCCCTGAATTCTTAAGAGGCAAGAAATAAAATGACACTGAAAGTGTCATCCCGAGGAGGCATGAAATGCCAACGAGGGATCTCGTAGATCAAAACAGATTATTCATTACTGCTACTGATACGGGTGTAGGTAAAAGCATTTACACTTCTTTATTGGCTCTTTCTTTTTTAAAGCAAGGAAAAAAAGTAGCTATTTCAAAACCTATTCAAACTGGCGATGAATTAGATACTGATTTATTGGCTAAATTAACAGGTGGAAAGGTCCCGATCTTTAATACTTATACTCTTAAATTGCCAGCGGCTCCTTCTGTGGCTAGTAAGCTTGAGAAAAAAAAGATTGATATAAAGAAAATAATTTCTGATATTAAAAAATTAGAGAAAAAGTTTGATGTAGTCATTGTAGAGGGAGTTGGTGGAATTGCTGTACCAATTACTGAGGTGGGAGCAGGGAGCAGGGAGCTGAGAGAGAAAAAAAAACAGCTCTCAGCTCTCAGCTCTCAGCTCTATCTTGTTTCAGACCTCATTAAAGATCTAGATTATCCAGCCATTGTAGTAGCCAGACCAGGCTTAGGGACTATAAACCATACCGTTTTAACTTTAGATTATGCAAAGAAGAAAAAAATCAATGTTTTAGGCTTTGTAATTTCTGGCTATGATAAAAATACAAAAGACCTTGCTATTAAAACTGCACCTAGTGAGATAGAAAGAATTAGTGGTATAAAGTGTATTCAGAAAATCCTAAAACTAGGTAGAGGCGCGATTGATCGCGTCTCTAAGAACCGATTTTATTAAGTTTAGCCCCACTAAGAATCTCTTGTTTTTTTAATTGTTCTTTTTGATCCAGAGCACCTAACTGTCTGGCAAATGTATAGCCAATGGTTTTATAAATAAGCTTTGCTGCAAGAAAATCAGAAGCATGCAACCCTGAAATGGGAGAAAGTTCCACAAAGTCCATTCCTACAATTTCTTTAAAAGCACAAACATTTTTAATTATCTCAAGAGTTTGATCCCATAAAACTCCGCCTGGCTCAGGTTTTCCAGTAGAAGGCATAATACTTATGTCAAAGAAACTAAAGTCAAAGCTGATATAAACGTTTTTGCTGAGACTGGTTAATATATCTGTCAGATTCCATTTGGCTTTTTCTTTCCCGAAAAATATTTCTATATTTGGACTCTCATTTTCAAGGTAATCTTTTTCTTCTTTTGAAATATTTCTTATGCCAAGCTGAATGATTTTTATATCTGACATAGTTTCTAATATTCTTTTCATTGTGCTAGTGTGACCATATTTATTATTTTTATTTGTTTCTTTTAAATCAGGATGAGCATCAAAGTGTAGTATAGAAACTTCTGGAAATAAATCATAGATAGCTTTTACAGATCCCAGTGTTATAGATTGTTCTCCACCAAGAACAATAGGAAGTGCTCCTGAAATATGAGCAGTTCTTACTGCTTGGGTAAGTTCATTAAATGGTTTACTCGATTTATTACTTACAAATTCACAACTTACAAAACTGGAAGTATTAATTCCGACTTTAGAAGTATCCAGCCAAAGCTCATCATCAAAAAATTCTAATTTAGTACTGGCATTTAAGATAGCCTGTGGACCATACTTAGTGCCTTTTCCATATGAAGTCGTATACTCATATGGTACTGGTATGACCATTACTTTAGGTTCTTCTGCTTGCTTTAAATTACCAAATGAACATGTTTCTGGGATAATAGACATACGTGAATTTTAGCATAAACATATGGAATCCCCACTTTATAAAAAACTAAAAACAATACAAGATGCTATTAACTATGAAATAGATCAGCATTATATTAATGCTAAAGGGAAGAAAACAACGTTCTCCGATTTTGTAGTTAAAAATACTAAAGAGTTATCAGTTGAAATAGAAGATAGAGAAAGATTAAAGTCTTTAATTGGTTTGTTTTATTCATATCCATTACAGGATATTTCTTCAAGGATTAATGTTATACACAAAGCTCAGGAAATCCTCAGATTAATATCTGAAGAATATAAGAAATTGTTGGTGGTAGAAGAGCCTAAGCCAGTAGCAGAGATACCTCGTCGGGGCGCTTCTACGGCAGGAAAATCCTTCGAGAAGGATATAAAAAAAATAGATGTTAAATATGTAAAAGGTGTCGGTCCAAAGCTCTCTATGATATTAAATAAGTTAGGGGTTTTTAATATAAATGATTTATTTCACTATTTCCCCAGAGCTTATATAGATTATCAAAAACAAGTACCCATTAGAGATTTAAAAATAGATGAAGAGGTTACAGTTGCAGGTGTTATTAAAGGGATAAGATCTTTCAACCCACCAAAGAGAAAAGATCTAATCATTTTTACTCTTGTAATTCAAGATGCTACGGGAAAAATCTCCATTACAAAATTCCTTGCTGGCAAGTTCGGAAGAATTATGAAAGAGCAGTATAAGAAACAATATCCCATTGGCGCAAAGGTTGCTTGCTCGGGGAAGGTTTCATTTGATAAGTTTTCAAGAACTGTTTGTTTAGATAGCGCTACTATTGAAGTCCTTGGTGATGAAAATGAAGAGGGTTCACTAAATGTAGGAAGAATAGTTTCTGTTTATCCTCTTACTGAAGGACTTTCTGTAGAGTTTCTAAGAAAGATTATGGCTAATGCATTTAATGTTTATGGTGAAAATATTGTTGAAACACTTCCACAGAAAATCTTAAAAGAAGAAAAGCTTGTAGATTTAAAAACTAGCTTAAATCAAATCCATTTCCCCACTAGTTCTCAGCTCTGTGATCTTGCTAGAGAAAGACTTGTTTTTGAAGAGTTCTTTATTATGCAATTAAGATTAGGCTATAGAAGATATCATGTGGAAAAAGGAAAGAAGGGATTGGCTATAAAAAATCCTAAAGAAGAATTAGTAAAAAAATTATTAACTTCTTTACCATTTAAACTTACAAATGCACAGAAAAGAACTTATGAAGAAATTAAAAATGACTTGATGAGTGAAGATCCTATGCACAGACTTTTACAAGGAGATGTAGGAAGTGGAAAAACTATTGTGGCACTTTTAGCTTTGCTTTTAGCTATTGAAAATGGTTATCAGACCGCTCTTATGGCACCGACTGAAATTCTTTCTTTTCAGCATGCTAAGAGGTTTCAGGAATATTTAAATCCTCTTGGTATTTCAGTAGGTGTTTTAACAGGAAGCACTCCTGCAAAACAAAGAAAAGAGATTCATTCACAGCTGGAAAGTGGTCAGCTAAAAATTATAGTAGGAACACATGCACTTATTCAGGATGATGTTAAATTTGAAAATCTTGGACTTGTGATTATTGATGAGCAGCATAGATTTGGTGTTAAGCAAAGAGATGATCTCTTGAAAAAAGGAAAAAATGTAGAGAGACTTTTTATGACTGCTACACCTATTCCCAGAACACTTGCTCTAGCCATGCATGGAGATCTAGAACTGTCTGAAATAGATGAAATGCCAGCAGGTAGAATGCCTATAAAAACCTCTATTGTTCAGCCCTGGCAAAGAGCTAAAGCCTTTGATCTTATTAAAGGTGAAGTTGCAAAAGGTAGGCAGGTTTACATTGTTTTTCCATTGATAGAAGAGTCTGAGAAGTTAGCTGCTAAAGCTGCCACTATAGAATATGAAGAGCTTTCAAAAAATATTTTAAAGGATTTACGAATTGGTCTTATGCATGGTGAATTAAAATCTGATGAAAAAGATAGAGTGATGAATGAGTTTAAGGATGGAAAATTAGATGTGCTAGTTTCTACTACTGTGATTGAGGTTGGAGTGGATGTTCAAAATGCTACTGTAATGATGATTGAAAATGCAGAGAGATTTGGACTTTCACAATTGCATCAATTAAGAGGAAGAGTAGGTAGAGATTCAAATCAAGCTTATTGTTTGCTTGTTCCGCAAAACTATTCTGAAGATGTTATTACCAGGCTTAGTATTTTAACTAAGACAAATAATGGATTTATTATTTCTCAGGAAGATTTAAAAATCAGGGGACCTGGTGATTTCCTTGGTACAAAACAAAGTGGTTTGCCTGATTTACATCTTTCTGATTTACTTAGAGATAGTCAGACACTTGAGATTGCTAGAGAAAAAGCTATTCAGATAATTAAAGAAGATCCCGAGCTTGAGGATTATCCAGAATTGAAAAAAATAATTTCTGAGAATAAAAATGACTATATCTCTGCTGGGTAATAAGAAAGGGGTAAGGGATAAGGGATAAGTGGTATAAAATTAGATAGAATTAGTCTATATGCCTGAAATTAAAGAAACATTTGAAGAGTTAAAGAACTATATTGGTGAATTGCCAATAGGTTTACTTCTTTTTGATTCTAATAAAAAAACAACTTCCTGGAACAAGTGTGCTCTTGAGCTTCTTGAGTTAAAAGATGAAGATTTTAAAAAGAATGACTTTGGTCAAGTTAACAATCAAATAACAGAAATCATTGAGTCTGAGTATATAACTGAAAAAGAAATAGTAGGTTTATCCAAAGCACTTAAAGCAAAAAAAATTATTACCTCAGATAAAAATATTATTCTTCAAATTACTGAAACTACACAGGAGTCCATTGGTGAAATGAGTCATGAGCTCAGAAGACCTATAACGAATATAAAAACCTTAGCTGAAAGCCTTTTAATGGGTGCTATTAAAGATCCTGATATTGCCCCTAAGTTTTTAAAAAATATAAATGAAGAAATTGATAGGTTGGCGAAACTGGTCAATGAGCTTTTAAGCTTAAGTAGAATAAAAGCAGGAAAAGTATCTCAATTGAAAAAAAAATTAGATTTAAAATCCAGAGCAGATGATGCCATAAAACTTCTCCAAAGCATTGCTGATAAGAAAAATACAAAACTTATAAATGAAGCTCCAGAAGGATATGAAATTTTTGGTGATCAAGAACAGATTGATCATGTCATTCAAAATCTAATTGAAAATGCTATTAAGTATAGTTCTGAAGGAGCAGTTATTACTGTAAAAGCCGGCCCAAACCCAGGCAGCTTTCAGGTAGATGATACTGGTATTGGAATGTTAGAGTCTGAAATACCCAAAATCTTTGATAGGTTTTATAGGGTTGACCGCACAAAAAATAAAGGTAGTTCAGGCTTAGGGCTATCTATTGTTAAGAACGTTGTAGACCTTCATGGTGGCAAAATTGAGGTTAAATCTAAGCCAGGAAGTGGCTCTAGCTTCATAATTCAATTACCTCTTGAATAGTTATAAAAGAGTTAGTAATATTAAGACGGGTTTATCTTAACCTAGATTATGGTACGTTAATTATATAAAGACTAAAGTTACGTTAAAAAAATAAAAAGTTAAATTGAGGAAAAATCCATGGCAAATAAAATACTTTTAATTGATGATGAAGTAAATCTAATAGATCCAGTTGCATATAACCTTAAACAAAAAGGTTATGATACCGTTACTGCTTATGATGGTAAAACAGGAATTGAAGCATTTAGAAGAGAGCAACCAGAGTTAGTACTTTTAGACTGGACGCTTCCAGATACTCAAGGAGTTGAACTCTTAAAGTTAATTAGAGCTGAGCAAGATTTTACTCCAGTAATTATGCTTACAGGTAGAACAGCAAAAGAAGATATTATTGAAGGATTAACAGCAGGTGCAGATGATTATGTAACTAAGCCATTTACATGGGAAGAGTTACTTGCCAGAATTTCTTCAGTTTTAAGACGCGCTCAACAAGTTACTCAGGCACCAGGAAAGAGACTTCGTTTTGGCGATATTATTATGGATACTTCCTCACATCGTGTATGGTTAGCAGATAAAGAACTTTCACTTTCACCTAGAGAATATGCACTCCTTGAAATATTTATGAACAATCCAAGACGTGTTTATTCAAGAGATGATTTAATTGAACGTGTTTGGGGATTAGACTATGATGGCGATACAAAAACAGTGGATGTTCACATCTGCTGGTTACGCCAAAAGTTAGAAGAAGATCCAGCAAGACCTAAGATTTTACAAACAGTTAGAGGATTTGGATATCGTTTAGGTGGTTAAAAAGCTGCTGACTTCGATAGACTCAGTCAGCAAGCTTAAATTAATACCTAATCAACAATTTCTGGTCACTGAGCTTGTCGAAGTGACCAGTGCTAAAATATCTTTACTATGATTGGATATTTAGGACCAGAAGGATCGTTTACATATTTAGCTCTTTTAGAGTATGAAAAAATGTTGTCTTCTAAAGGTGGTCCTATTTTTACATTTTGTTAAAATATCCTCATACTGGAGGTTACTTATGATTTTAAAATTATTTGTTGTTTTAAATAGTTTTATTTTAATAGGATTTCTAAATTTACAGGCCATGGCAGGATGTACTAGTGAAGGTTCACCTCAAACTCAGCTTTCTCTTCAAACAGAATTGTCGCCTCTTGATATAGTAATTCTTGATCTAAGAGATGTAAAAAATCTTATTGAAGAAGGAGACAATGAAACAGCCATTAGCATTTTAAAAAGTGCAGGCAAAGAAGTACGAAAAGTAAAAGAGTTTGATAAAGCTACAAAAAAGACAACTGAGAAAAGAATAAAAAAAGGAATAGCACTTCTTAAACAAAATAAGAATGACGAAGCATTAGCTCTGATTCAAACAGGAATTAATGAATTAATAGCAGCAGGACTTGCTGATTCTAGTGACTTTGAAATATAAGAGGACTTGAAATGATAGGTTATTTAGGACCAGAAGGATCATTTACATACTTAGCTCTTTTAGAGTATGAAAAATTATTATCTTCTAAAGGTGATCCTACTTATACATCCATTTCACTTTCTACCATAAGCCAGGTTATTGAAGCCGTAAGCAATGGAAAAGCTAAACAAGGAATTGTACCGATTGAAAATTCTATAGAAGGATCTGTAGGCGAAACATTAGACCAGTTAATTAAAGCTCCCCAGAC
>Ga0105164_10000611_pt1 | contig 24431 bp, 26 predicted proteins | sample VDWuncwatermetaG_FD_89674 | JGI IMG/M metagenome (GOLD analysis project Ga0105164, IMG submission 89674) | Wastewater microbial communities from Netherlands to study Microbial Dark Matter (Phase II) - VDW unchlorinated drinking water | ecosystem: Environmental > Aquatic > Freshwater > Drinking...
CCGAGGCCACCATAGAGGACATCATCGCCCTCTCCCCCTTGGAGTTCGTCATCCCCAGCGCCGCCGTCCAAGAGATCCTGTCCCTTGTTCCCCTGCAGCAAATCGTTCCCCCCACTGCCGAACAGCTGATCGTTCCCCAGATCCGCCGTGATCTGATCACTCTGACTGCCGCCGGTCAGCACGTAGTTGACCTCGCCGAATCGCGCAATGTTCCAGGCACTGTCATCCGGATTTTCCGGAGTGAAGACCACGGTTGGAAACCCGTTGCTCTCGAAGCCAATCGTCGGCGCTTCGGGAGTAGCCGTATTGGGCGCCTCCGCCAGCTTGATGCCGAGTGCGCCATTCACGAAATCGAAATTCTCGATCGTGAGGGTGTTGTTGATGATGAGATTCGTGCCGGACTTAACATAGGTGACCTGGCCATCGAGGCTCGTGTACGTACCGGCAGGGTCTGCATCGTGCCGGAACCCGCCAACAAGAACTGACCCGCCGAACCGAATGCTGCCCAGCTGGTCGGAATCCTCAATGGTGTCATGGCCTTGGCCCGTGATATAGGTGTATTGATCGGAGCCGGTCCCACCTTCCAATCGGTCATCACCGAGACCGCCGTTCAGCCGATCGTTGCCTGTACCACCTTTGAGAGTGTCTGTCCCTTGCTGTCCGAGGAGAATATCGCTCTCGCTGCCGCCATCGAGTGTATCGTCGTCGGAACCGCCCTCGAGGTAATCTTGCCCCGCTCCGCCTGTCAGAATATCGTTGCCGCCTCCTCCATATAGATGGTCGTTCCCTGATCGCCCCACCAGCGCTCGGCCCTCAAAATCGCCAAAGATGACAACCTCGGTCGCAGTCGCACCCCGTTCGTTGGTGAATCCAGTGAGCTGATCTTCGTACAGCGTAGTACTCCGGTTCGCCAGAGTCCCATCGGTTAATCCATATTGGTTTTTTTCTGCCAGTAGGTCAGCCCGATCCGCAATATACAAAGCCGTCATGGCTCCTTGGCCAGTTTGAGCATCGTAGAGATCGAGAGCTCCTCCAATATTGTGGGGACCATAGTTGGCGCCCAACACAGCAAACGGATTGAGCTCGCGCAAGGCGTAGCGATAGGCCAAGCCATCGGACGATGGGCTCTTAGCAAGACTGGCAGCGGTCTGCTCGATGCCGACCACGCTCACAATACGGTAGGGATTCACTGGCCCGAGTGGGAGGCTCCCTCGGAAAGAAAGGAGATTCTGGTAATACGCATCTCGATTTTCCGCTGGCGTTAACGTCGCCGTCAGGCCTTGAAAAATCGTCCGTAAACTATCAAGCCCCCGCTCAAGACTGTACTGTGGGGTTGACGACACCGCATTGAGGATATCTGTGATGTTCTCAATCGAAAGTGTGGGATCAATGCGTCCGAATACATCGTATAGAGCGAGGGAATCTTTCAACGGCTCGATCAAATGGTTCGCGATGGGATTTACAAAGAAGCTTGTTTCCTCAATAAAGAGGTTTTGCTTGATCCCGAGCTGAATCCCCGTGCTGGCCACAAACGTCCGCCCTTGCGCGACCAGATTCGTCATCGAATCGACGGGGATCGCCTGACTCAATCCAAATAGACCGGCCAGATTGGAAAACCCGCTTTCGATGCCAGGCGAGTTAAACGTGTATGTATGTGACACCGGAAACGCTGGATCTACGGTAAAGATCTGAGCGAGAAAGCCGCCCAGTGAATGCCCCGTGACCGTCAAGGTATCGGTTGGAGACAGGTAGGATCGAATTTCAGCGTACTTACTTTGCAGTGAATCATTTTGATTCGTTACTCCAGTAAAGGCTAGTTCTACGTCAGTGATAGCAAGGTCGTCCCAGACCTCCAACGTCCCCCGCATCGCCAGAACCTTCTCGTTCGTGCCATTCTTTTGAAACAACACAGCAAAAAAGCTTGTGGCGGGATCCTCAAACGTTTTCACAATCGAGTATTGCGCCGCGAATGCGGTTGCTTCTGCTGTTGTAAATCCCCTGTCTCGCAGTGCGTTAATATAGGATTGTCCGCTCATCCCGTCAGTCAACCCTGCATAAGCTGCATCAGAGAGTTGCGCATGCGCGTAGTACGTTTCAATGAGGCTTGCCATGTTATTGTCCCCCTAATTGCGTATTAGCCTGTGGCCGAACGACCCCTCGCAACAGGCTGCTAGAAACACTAAAGTTCGGATACTGCGGGCAAATGGTCGAGCCCCCCAGATGCAGAAGGGACACCTGAAACCAACCGCCGTAGTACCAGAAATCTGTGGCTGTTCCCAAGCGCTCCCCCGTGTGCTTGGCAACCAGAAGGTCCTGATTCTTCGTAATGTGAAATAGCGTTGAGAAGGCACGATCAGGCTCACCCACCCAATCTAACAATTGCTCGCGTATCTTCTTTTCATCGGGCTGTCCGCTTGGAAGAAAATACGCCCTGTCGATTTCTATCGTCTTGAAAACCTTCACGCCACCGTCCGTCTTACACAACTGCTCGTGGTACAGTTGTCCGGGAATCAGATCCCACGTGGGAATGAGCGCGAACACCGCGAGGGCAATGTACTTGGCAAGCTTCCTCCCAGTGCCCTTGCCAACGTGCTTCGCCACGAAGAAGGCCAGCCACGCATACAGCCCGCACACCACGAGAAACGCTAGTCCAAACATTTACACCACCTTTCGCAAGCATCAGATTCGTGATCCAGCTGCGTGGTCGACGCAGAGTCGGGTCTTGCAATCACATACGTCTTATCGCGTTCACTTCTCACCCCTACACCCTCGGCTTCGGTTGCCGCACTGATCGCAGCGCCACCAATTGATCACCCTTCGCCGTCTTCGCAATGGCAGCCAGCAACGCCGGTTCGATAAAGCCGAAGTCGAGATAGGCAATACCTTGCGCCACACCGACGTTCGTATAGTTCACCGCGCGTGGATGGGCGGAAGATTCAGAGGGCTTCAACCGGACATTCAACGCAATGGTGGCGTCTTTGGATTCGCTCATAGGCTCACGCTCCTTCGTCGTGGATGAGAAACCGCGAGGATGACAACAGCACAGGAATAACCCAATGCATGTGGGTTCCTAATGAGTGGGTGCGTGAGTCTAAGAATCCGTCGGTTTGCTGTCAAGGCCCCCTTCACCCCGATGCGTCATCCAGAGCCAGCCGGATGGAATCTGCACGAAAGTGCCTAAGGGTTGTAACTAGCCAAAAGAGGGGGATGGAATGGAGCCGGAAAGCTTATGAGCCCCGTGATACCCTCGCCTGCCCTGCCGATAGGCGCGAATCCACCTTATCAGCCTCGTAACAACACGCCGTGAGAGTGACGTGATGCGCGAAGGGGCCATCGTTTCAATCCTCGCCCGCCCCGAAGGACGGGCGCTACAACCATTGCGAGACTTTATCCAATCACTCGGACTGTTTCAATCCTCGCCCGCCCCGAAGGACGGGCGCTACAAGGATGCTGGGCAGCTCATGGACGAGCTGGTAGTTTCAATCCTCGCCCGCCCCGAAGGACGGGCGCTACTTTTATGCGTATCGAGGCGCGGCGACGTTTAGAAAGGTTTCAATCCTCGCCCGCCCCGAAGGACGGGCGCTACTCCACTACCTCACCAAGGCCTGAAAACAACTGTTTCAGCCTCAGTTTTCGCGAACCTATTGGTAATTCATTCCAACTGATCCGCAACAACATGATTCGATTCATCCAAGCCATTGAAAAAGAACCACGGCACGACCGGCGCGATCCTCCCGCGAATGAAGCACTGCCCCAAGTTCGCGCATCACAACACCAGGGGCTCCTCGAAATCCACCTTCCCATCTAATCCATACACCTGCACATGCTTGTCCCTCGGCTCAGTCAATCGATACACCCGGAGACTGTCTTCGGTCTTCTCGATAATGTCCAGCAGCCTTCTGACCACCTCCTCGAATTGAGACTCGTTGACCGAACATTCAAACACCGATTTCTGCACCCGTTGTCCAAAGTCCTGACAAGCTTGGGCGACTTTCCTCAGCCGTCTCCGCCCAGCAACAGTTTCAGTCGAGACATCGTAGCTAATCAACACATTCATGCAAAACCCCTATCGGTAGAGAAAGGGCGGATAACTCTCCAAGTCGCCGCGCAGCACCCGCGCGAGCAGCCGCGCCTGCACATGCGGCACCAGACCCAGCGGCATCTTCTGATCCAGCACCGGATGCGTGATCTCCTCCTGCTTGCGCTTTTGATAGGCGACGATGACTTCCTTGCGCGCAGCATCCTCCATCTGAACCGCGCAAAAGTGGCGATAATGGCGGAACGGCAGGGGTGGATGACTTCCTTGCGCGCAGCATCCTCCATCTGAACCGCGCCGCCCGAACGCTTCGTGAAATCCTTGGCGCTCACCTGCCGCCGGTTGATCAGCGTGAGCACCAGCCGGTCGGCCAGCACGCTGCGCAACTCTTCCATGAGATCCAGCGCCAACGCCGCCCGGCCCGGTCTCAGCGCATGGAGAAACCCCATCTGCGGATCAAGTCCGACTCCTTCCGCCGCCGCGACACAATCGTTCATCACCAGCGCATAGAGGAACGACATGAGGGCGTTGACCGGATCAGTCGGCGGACGCCGGTTGCGGCCATTCAGCTTGAAGGTCTCACGATCTTCTTTGACCATGCGATCGAAGGTAGAAAAATAGTTTCGAGCCGACTCACCTTCAATGCCGCGCACCGTGTCTACGTCTTCGCATTGGGGAAGTCTGGTCACGGCGTTGCCGAGCGCGTCCGCCGTTTTCCTCAGGGCATCGGCATCCACTGGATCGTCGGCCTCCCGAGCTCCGCGCAGGACGATCTGGCGGGAGTTCTGAATTTTCCCTGCCACTATGTTGCGCGCGATAGCCAAAGTCTGTATCGGATCACCCATCGCCTTATGCTGTGCGCACCGGAGCAACACATTCCCGCTCACCGGTCCTTCCACTCGGGCTTTGAACCGGCCATTGCGATCCAGTAACACAACAAATCGTCCATCTTCCGCGCAGCGTTGCATAGCAGCCGGACTCAGCATGATGTCGCCGAAACAGACCACCCCGCCGAGGTGATGAAACGGCACCTGTAATTTCGTCTCTTTGTCCACCTCCACTCGCAGCGTCTCGTGATCGGCCCGCAAGTAGGCGCCTTCCGTCGTGACATAAAGCGTATTCAGCAGTTGATGCATGAATGCCTCACGGGTGAATGGTAAAGAGGTCGCGCACAACCGCCGAAGCCCGCCGGCCTTCATCAATGACGGATGGCATGCACGACTCCTGAAGGGAGCACTTGGTGCAACGCCGATCATTCACCGGTGGAGGGAGCTGCGTGTCCGCCAGCATGGCGCGAATGGCCTGGATGGATTGAACAACCCGGGCCCGCAGCTCCGGCGTGCATGCCACCTCACGGCGTTTCCGTGAACTGTGGTGATAGATCGCGCCGCGCGGCACAGGACGGCCCGTCATTTCTTCGAGGCACAGGGCCTGGGCACAGAGCTGTAAATCGTCATTGTCGAATTGGCGATTAGGTCCAGACTTGTATTCAACTGGATAAGGAGTCTCGCTGTGGAACTCCACGACATCCGCCTTGCCAATAAGTCCTAATTGCTTGGACCATAAAGGCAACGCCCGCTCTACCCGAATTCCATCCTCCCATCCGCTTTCGTCGGGTTGATCCGTCCGCTCATGCAGATGGTTCCCTCGCAAGGTGTAGAGGTTCTCCTCAAACGTCTGCTCCACATGAATCAACGCACACCGCCTGGGGCAATAGGCATAATGATTGAGCGAAGAAATGGGGATCTGGTCGGCCTCATCAGCCCTGCTTCCTTCAGCGATCATTGCTTGAACCTGTTCTTCAATTCAAAGGATGCTTTACATGTCGTGTCGCTTATGCAGCTGAACACCTTTCGGCAGATTGTTCTCTGTCCAATCGCAAGTTACTTTGTAATCGGCGAAAGATTCGGGGAAGCCTTTGGCCTTCGCTTCGTCCGTTAGGAGGACCTTAATACCCTCGAAGAGTTTGTGCGCGTGAGCGCAGCCCAAGCGAGCTTCGCGCTTGTTCTGTTCAACGTTGTTCTCGTGTTGTGTGCCGACGTGCTCGAAGTCGTAAAGCCCTCGCACCACCATTTCTCCACGCGCCGCCGAACGGTCGTGCTCAAACATCTGTAGCAACGCCTCAAAAAGCAAGTCGAGGTCAGCCTGGGTAAAACCAGTGCGTTCTGCAAAGGCCGGAGAAACATAGCCCTTCGCGGCATAGAGCGCATAGGGGACAATGTGCTTATTGCCCATGGTGCGTTCCTTGGCCTTATCTTCTTCCTTGGTCACCGCGCAACGGGTAATGGTAATTTCAAGCGGAGTGATCGGGTGAAAAGACTGGCCAAATGTGAATTGAACCGGCCCACGAACTTGTCCCCAAGCTGAGCCTTTCATCACATCGTCACCAGTGGAGAGAACCCCTCCGAAAGTACGCACATCGTAGAATTCGCGGCACAGCCATCGCATCGCCGTTTCAGCCTGTTTGTCCTTCGCCTTATCCTGGCCCTTAGCCGCTTCAATTCCTTTTTTCTGCTCAGTTTCGATCACGGCTCCTTGCTTAATGAGGATGTTAAAGCCGTTAGCATCGCTTGCGGTTCGTTCAGTCGGAAATTGCTCGACGAAATTTCTGACTTTTCGCTTCAGGCAGACGTCCGAAACCAGTCCTCGATTCGAGTTTGGATCGAGCCGCGGCATATTACCTGCGTCGGGGTCGCCGTTGGGGTTGCCGTTGGTGACCTCGAACAGCATCAGGAAATCGTGGCGGTTGGTCAAAACGCTGTTGCTCATGGTGTTCTCCTATTATGAATTTGATTCGGGTTTGCTATTACCATTTCTAGGCGTGCGCCGCGCTGCGTTATCGGCAGCTTGCTGTTGATAGAAACCGAGAGCGAAACGTCCCTGGGCTTGTAGATTCAGAACTCTAGGAAACCTTGGCGGTTGGTTATTCTCTTCCGGTCGAAATAAAACGAGTATCTGTTGAATTGTCTCCTCAATATAACGCTCATCGCCTTTGTAGCGATCCGATTTGCCAATCTTGCTGAGATGGTGCCGATTCAGGCGAATCAGCAATGGAAAAACGGAGCTGGGCGCAGTGCTGGCCGTGCCAAAGTACCGCTCGGCGACTCCGGGTCCTTCTAGTTTGTACTCGTGCGCCTTTTGTTGCGCTTTGCCCAACACCGCAAGCAGCCGCCCGCAGTTGTAAGCTGGGTCATTGGTTTCAAAAATCTGGGGTTCAAGCATAGGTTCACCTTCCTTTCGGTTGCGATTCAAGATCGTTCGGAGCAAAGCCATACGTGACTGGCCGGGCGGTGGAATTGGAGTGCTTGAATCAATAATTGCCCGCATGGCTTTGCCTGAAATAGGAGTTTCCAAGATGCCGGTTCCGAATCGACCCAAATCGGCATTCAAGCGATTCAATACTGGTTTGAGGAGCATTAGTGACGGTGCCGTGCCCTCAAGCGTAGCGCTATAAAGCAGGCTGAGCGTTTCTGCCTGTAATTCTTTGGCTTCGCGCACAGTGGTACATGCGAGGCGAAACAGTGCCAGTGGGGGCATTCCGCCGTCCGCTCCACCACCATCACCTTTGGCCTTCGGCTTGCGGCTCGCTTGGGCACTAGAGTTTCCGTATGTGACGATATCGAGATCGTCGAACCATTGCCGTAAGCTTTCGCGCGCTGCTTCGAGCGTGGTTTGCATCCAGTGGCGCACAACGATACGGCCAGCATTACCGGAAAGAGTAACACTGTAAAATTGGTCGTGTTTGGCATGCTCCCGATCACTGCCAGCCCAAGGAGTTTTCAGAAAAGCGGCTACACTGGCCGGATCAGGACGGTTGAGCATTTTCGCAAAGAAACTTGATGCCTCTTTGGTTTCTCTTGCCCAGAAACAGACGCTAGTTGGTCCTATTCTAAGACTGTGATCGTCTTGGGTGAGCAGGAATTTGAGCGCATTGCAATATGCCGAAACTGCTTCCATAGAAACCGGCGCATTATGGCTTTGATCAAAGCCATAGGAACCGAAGGACGATTTATCAAAGGACACGATCGCCGCGCCGAACGACTGGGTATTCGGTACCCCCTTGATTTTTGGCGCATGAGTTGCGGCAATTGGTGCATCACTGAGCCCTGTTATTAGGCAAGTACCCAGTTTTGCTTCAGTTGTAGTGATTCCGACTTCCTTTTGATAAACCACTCGCCAGTAAGGTCGAAGCGTGGTTTCGTCGTCCAGTGGCAAGTTTGCATCGACTCGGAATGTGAAATTCTCGGGGCCGAGTTTGACCTCATTACCTGAAGCTGTAGTTATCCACCAATGTGGCTTTTCATCAGATTTTGGCTCTCGGCTTACACCCCAACGCAGAAATGACGGTACGCTTTCCACACATTCGTGAAAGCGCAGCATGGCACTTAATGCGGGATGTCGGGTTTTATCGAACGCCTGCTGAATCTGCCGCCAAAAATCTTCGCATTTAGCTGCGTTGTTAGCGTCGCGTTCTTTACGTTTTTTCTCGTTGTCCTTATCTTGCTCTGGGTCGCTATCGAGACTGAAAACGCCCGTAAGGTTGTCGGCAAGGAATTCCGCAATGCCACCGACGTTCTTTGTCCGGGTGGTTTGTGGTGCTAGATATTCCTTGCCACGGTTCTTTTTCCCGGTGGTTTCCTGTGGCCCAGTACCAATCAGGTTGCCTTCTCCGTCCAGCGGAATGATCCAACGAATCGCTTTCGGTGCGAAGGCCAAATCGTCCAGGAGCTTGCGCGAATGTGCGAACTCATAAAGCACTTTCAGCAGCATCGTTATTCCCCTTCATAATCTGGTTACGCGCCAAGCGGACACGCTGTGGGTGGCAATCAAGTCGTGAATCCTTGATGTTCGCCTGAAAGAACACCGCTTCGGGCTTGACCAATGAACCTTCCCATCGAGGCGCAGTCTTTTCCTTCGGGTGTTCCTCTTTGGTAAGCCAGCGGAATCCCTGTGCGCGTTGCTCGTGATCGAACACGTCATATAGCATCAGCCCCAGGTCTTCTTCTGGCCAAATACTTTGCCAGTTCTTCCCGAGTTCGGCTGAACGGCGTTCAAGCGCTACTTGGGCATCGTGTTCCCAGTCAAAGTCAGCGGCAAATTCGCGGACGCCAAGGTAGGGGCGGTGATAGCACTTGCCGCTTTTAGCTCGCCGTTCGATTTCCGTCCTGTATGTCCTAATCGGATGGCCTCTTTTCCTACCAATATCACTCAAGTGCATTTCGGCAGTAATGAGATATTCGACGCCTTCCAGCGCGAGCATATTGCGTTGCGTGCCGTCTGGTGCGCCGCCACCTGCCCGAATCGGAGAAACCTTCTCTGGTGATTTCATCCAGGTTTTTGCGTTGTCGATGCTGATAACGCTGATGACTTCATTGCGCCGAAAGGAAAACCAGCGTCCGCGTCGAATGATGTGTATTGAGTCAATCAGATAATAGATTTCCGGCTCCCAGAAAATCGCTTCGAGAACACCGCGAGCGGCAGAGGGAGTCATGACTGGATAGCTCACACGCTCAACCTTCATCTCAGGGCGCGTGAAACATGCGTGATCGCCCCAAACGCGGATAGTTATACGGTTGTCGCTCATACGAAGAAGTCCTCCAGCGGGCGTTTGTCGATAAGGAGGCCAAGGTCGGGGTGATACCAGCCATCGGCCAGCACATAAATTTCGAGATTCGGTAGAAGCGGTGAAATGGCTTTGAGCATAAGAAGCCGTTGAAAATCACGTGCATGCAGATTGACCATAAACCGCTGCAGCTTTCTCAAGTCATCTCGACTAAAGCGCGGTTGCCCCTTGACGACTGGGCGCGTGCGCATTTCTTTGATGATGTTGCAGCCATTGCCATAGGGGACAACGACTGGCTGGGTGTCGTCATCTATGACTTTAGCCAGTTCAGCGACTTTACGGAAATGCAGTTTCTTCCGTTCGCCTTGGATACTGATTTCTTGATCGGTCGGCACTAGCTGATACAGCTGGTCGAAATACCGCTCGAACAGCGTGTGATCGGTGGCCAATGCATCGGCCTCGACGTGGGCAAGAAGGGAAGCGGTGATGTCAGTGGCAGTACGATACACGCCAGATGGCAAAATATTGTCTTCGGGCTTGAAAACGATGACTTCGCCCAGTGCTGGCTTGCCGGTCGCATCGTGCAAGAGGTTCTCGCGATTGCAACGCCCAGCGGCTTGTACGATGGAGTCCAATGGCCCCATAGCGCGCCAGACGATTGGGAAATCCACATCGACGCCCGCTTCAATCAACTGGGTCGAAACGAGGCGGCAGGGCTGGCTATGGCGCAACCGATAACGAATGGTGTCGGGCTTGGGGTCATGGTCAGCGCCAAGGACATTGAGGCGGTGGTCCGCGCACATGGCCGAGGATAGATGAAAAACCGCCGCTCTTTCTTTTTGAGGCACGGTGCAACGCACCTTCTCCCACAACTCATATGCATGGCGGCGAATATTCACGATGCATAAGGCTTGGTCGCGCCCGGCTATTAGATCGGCTAATGTATCCCATCCGGTAGTTTCGTCAGGCTTGGGGGGTTGGATGGATACCCGACGCAGGCCGCTGAACATCTCCCCTGTGTCCTGGGTAATTTCCTGAATCTCGCCAGGCTTAAAACCCTCTGTAAGCGACAAGGGACGATGACGGAAAGCTGGCTGGGTCGCAGTCGAGAACACAAAACTGGTGCCGTAGTGGTCGCGTAATTCGCGAAATACATTGAGCAGCGGATTGAGCAGATGCGATGGCAAAGTTTGCACCTCATCGAAGATTACTACTGAATGCGCAATGTTATGGAGCTTGCGGCTGCGCGACGTGCGATTGGCAAACATCGATTCGATGAACTGTACCGAGGTCGTAACGATGACCGGTGCATCCCAGTTTTCCGCCGCATATTCGTCCGGATGTTTCTCGAAGGGTGCCCGTGGGCGTGATTCGCTGGTATCTTCCGGCACGTTCACCGCAGAGTGATGTTCGATAACAATGCCCTGGTTCTCCGGGTCGAGGACTCGCCAGTATTGTGCGGCGTTTTGTTCGATGATCGAAAGATAAGGGATAACGACGATGATCCGCCGCAATTTATGTTGAGGTTGAGCCGCGTGGGCCAGGGCGAAAGCCATTCCAGAAAGTGTTTTGCCCCCGCCTGTCGGAACGGTCAGCGAGAAAAATCCTGTTGATTGTTGTGCCTTATCTAGGCATTGCTGAAAGATGCGATTACGAATGGTGTTGAGTTCACCTTCGCTCGACTTACCTGCTTTCTCGGCAATCAGTCGCTGGAGCAGTTCGGGGGCTTGCAGTTCGAGAGATGCTCTTGGGGTTTCCTTGAAGTGTGCCTCGGTGTCGAGGAAATCGGCATCGACTAGAGCAGAAAACAGCATTCGAATGTAGAACTCGGCATGGTGTTCATTCGCGACAAAGGACGGTTCAGCAATTTCGTTGGGGATTTCCCCCAACTCGTGCTCGAACCGTTCCACGAGAACCGCCAGCCGCTCATTCGTTCGATAGGTCGATCCTTCCACCAGTGTTTGCAATTCGTTAAGATCATGCAATCCGGCATGATGTCCGGCAATGGCGAAAGCCGGCCCGAGCCACCCCCGATGGAAGGCCAATGCCGCACCATAGATAGCATGATGCGTCTCGACGCCTCCTTCACGTTCATTGCGAAGATACTCTTGGAACTCATCTCGATATTTCCCGAGGTCGTGCAGTAACCCGGCCCATAGTGCAGAGTCTTTCAAATCCGAACAGCTTTGCTCAGCAAAGCGGCTAGCAAGTTTTGACACACCTACGAGATGCTCCGCTAACTGATGCCATTTCCCATATCCATTTGCGCTGTGTGCGAAATACTGGCTGGGCTGAGGCTCAGAATCTTGACGATGATCAGACATTACTGCAACCCCTCTATCCCAAGATTCCCCACCACACACAACTGCTCCTCAAGATCATGGATGGCGAACGATCCGTCGTTGTTCCACCGCACATGGGCCAGCGAGGGCTTTCGACATTCTTCCAGAACACGGCTCATCATTTCAGGCCCCCGCGACCTACGCGGTGTCCATCCGATTTCACGGCTTCCCCTCCTGGTCCTCGGCCCACTCGACGAGCTTGCGCCGTAATTCTTCCTTCGACGGCAGATACAACCGATATTCCCTGGCATGAATGTTGGCGCCCTTGGGCAGGGTGATGGTGACCAACGCGTCGTGCTTTTTCTTACAGAGGATGATGCCGATGGTCGGCTGTTCGTCTTCCCTCTTCACGTATCGATCGAAGTAATTGACGTACATCTGCATCTGCCCGAGGTCTTGGTGGGTCACTTTGCCGATCTTCAGATCGATCAGGACGTAACACCGAAGCAGTCTATTGTAGAAGACCAGATCGACGAAGAAGTGATCCGCCTCGAAGGTGAAACGCTTCTGGCGGGCTTCGAAGAGAAACCCCTTGCCGAGTTCCAGTAAGAAGTGCTCGAGCTTGTCGATGATGGCCGATTCCAGGTCGGTTTCGGAATAGGCGGCCTTTTCATCGAGTCCAAGAAACTCCAGGACGTACGGTTCTTTCAGCAGGTCTTGCGGTCTTCCGACGATCTGGCCGTGCTGCGCCAGCTTTCGGATTCCGCGCTTGTCCCGGCTCAGCGCCAGACGCTCATAGAGGCCGGAGTTCACTTGCCGCTTCAGCTCGCGAATGGACCAGCCGTTTTCCACCGCCTCAATTTCGTAGAAGGCGCGTTCATCCGAATCGCCGATTCCCATGAGCAGCACATAGTGCGACCACCCTAGCGCGAATGGCGGTTTCAGCGAAGCGGAGCGAGGAGCCGGCAGCTGCACAGCGGGAGATTTCCCAGACGTCGTCTGGGCTTTCCCGCGTAACGCCAATTGCCCAGACACCGTCTGGGCAATTGAGGGGTACCGCTCACGATACAATGTATAGAACCGACGCATATACTCGATATTGCTCTTTGAAAACCCCTTGCCGAATTCGGTCGTGAGGCGTGTGGCCAGTTCCTCTACGACTAATTTTCCGTATGCTGCCCTGCTCATCCCATGCTGTTCATGTTCCACGATACGGCGACCGATCTCGAAGCTGGTCAAGACTTGGAGGGTATCCACGCTGCGAACGACCGTCTGTCGCGCCGAGAGGATGAGGTCGCGGATATCGGCCAGCAGTCTTTGGATCTGGACGGCTCCGCCATGCGATTGCCGTGTCACCTTTTTCTTACCCGCCATCTCTCAGTTCCTTCCAGTTCGAGGAGCACAGTTCAGACCACATACCGATTGCCCTCCCGTCAATTCGCCCACATCAATGAGGTCTGGTCTTGCCATCACACACTGGCCCCCGTGCGCACATGCTCCTCCAGATCATGAATCGTAACCCGTCGTCGTTCCGCAGCACATGGGCAAGGTATCTCTTCGAGTTCGTCATTTGCCGTTTTGCTCCAGGCCAAAGCTACCTTTCACTTGCCCATTCTCCTGGTCCTCCCATCCAACGGTCCAAACGGTACAGTGAAGTTGTACTGATTGGTAGGGTTCAGTGGATTGTCCGGATGGCAGCCCCCCTGTCGGCTTTGCCTTTCGCTGCGCTTCCTGTACAATCCGTGCATGCCTTTCGATCCCGCCAATCCGCCGATTTGGCTCCGCAAGCTCCACGTGAGCGCGGCGCAGATCAACCCCAAGGACTATCCTGCTTCCGCAGTCGAGGGTCTCCTTGCCGTCTGTCGCCTGTCGAATGCCCAACACCGCTGGATATCAGCTCTCCGTGTCGCCGTAGAGCAGGAATCCAATGGCACGCGTACGACTGTTCCGCACTCCTCGTTCGTGTCATGACCCAACCGGACGTGTTTCAAAACGACTACCTCGAGGTAGTGGAGTTGGCCCATCGCGCCCTGTCCTCGACGGAAGCTCCCTACTGTGTGATCGGAGCGTTAGCCCTCGGTGTCTGGGGAACTCCACGTGCCACCTACGATGTGGACTTGCTTATTCTCGCTCAATACGACGATCCTCAGCCGTTCCTCGGTCTGTTGCGCACAGCGGGATTTGCGATCAACGAGACATGGCACGATGCCAATCCGATGGCGCGTGAGGTCGTCCTCCGACTCGCGCATCCCACCGCCCCCCATTTTCCTGTAGACCTCGTCTTTTCTCCCGGGCCGTTCGATCTCGCCGTGCTCGATCGGCGCAGGGCCGTCGATCTTCATGGTTTGATGATCTGGATGAGCTCACCCGAAGACCTCGTTCTGATGAAATTACGAGCGAGCCGACCACGAGACTTTGACGATGTGATCAGCATCGTCAAGAACCCGCGTTTGCAGCTTGACCTTGACTATCTTTGGAGTTGGGCGGACCAGCTTGGCCTTCAAGGCGAACTGTCCTACGTGCTCCACGCAGCCGACACCGGAAGGTAGAACGACGCTCGCCTGTCTCGTTTTGACCATTACCATGTTTTTGCCCCCCGGCTACCCCTTTTATCCAACGGTCCAAACGGCACATCGGAGCTGTATGTGTTCGCCGGATTCAGCGGGTTGTCCGGGTGATACTGATTCACTGGATTGAACGGGTTGCTCGGACTGTATTGGTTGATGGGGTTGGCCGGATTGCCGGGATCGTACCGATTGATGGGGTTAAACGGGTTCGTTGGATCATAGGCGTTGACCGGATTGAGCGGGTTATCCGACGCGTACCGGTTTGTCGGTGCGAAGATGTTGTAGTCCCGCTCGTATCGCTCATCGAAACCCGATGCCGCCCAGCTCGCCGTGGTCCCTGACAGGATACCCATCACAATCAGCGTGATAATTCGCATGGCCGCCTCTCAGAAAGGTTGTCCTACAACCAGTGTCTCACGAAGTCGTGACATCCGAGGTCCCTCCCACGCGCGTTATTCAAACGCCTCGTTTTATTGGCCTATCGAACGGTTGTGACTTCTCTCGACGGACTGATGGGAGCTGACTGTGACAGGTGAGGTCACCATATCGCACAAATCTTTTCAGCTTCTTGTTTGACCGCCGTGCGCAACGATTCCGGTCGCACGACCCGGACGCCGCTGCCGAAACTGAGGACCCAGCCAACCAGTTCACGCGACTCGGCCACGGTGAAGGTCATCCGCATCTTGCCTCCAGGCAATCTTGTCAGCTGTTGGCTTGCGTGCCAGACACGATCTTTCGCCCAGGCTGCCGTCCCTTTCTCGAAGATCAGCTCCACCTCGATACGCGGTCCCCTCATGACCGTGAGCGAGTCTTCCACGAAAGCCTCGAAGTCAAAGTGCAGCGGAATTTGATACGGTAGGTCTGTGGGCGTGACGGACTTGATCCGCTCGACGGCGAACATGCGCGGTTCGTGACGCAGGTGGCAATAGCCGATCAGATAGAGGCCACCGGAGGCATACCAGAGCCGGTAGGGATCGACCTCGCGCCTGGTCACACGTCCACGCGAAGCGGAATTGTAGCGCATCTGGATCCGTTTCTTCTCGGCAATAGCCTGAGTGACACGCTCGACGACTTCCCGGTGCCGTTTGTATCGCTTATGCGGACCAAGCCCGATGGAAAACGTGCCTTCAAGCTGCTGAACCAGCATGAGCCCTTCCGGAGGAAGGGCTGCACCGGCTTTGTTCAAAGCCGATTGCAATGAGGTATGCACAGCGGTCCCTTCAAGGGGAGCGATCAGGCGGCGACTGAGGGTGAGGGCCATCAGTTCGGTGGGCGACAGGCGCAACGCCGGCACTTGCCGCACTCCATCGAGCAGTTTCCACCGCGTCCGCCCATCGACCCGTTCAGTCAGCAGTGGATACCCAGCCGATTCAATCGCGTCCAGATCTCGGCGTAGTGTTCGTGGATGGCGAGTTGCAGAAGAATCTAATCCATCGGCGAGTTGTTCCAGCGTGAGTCCCTGCCGTGACGATTCCAGCTTCTTGAGCACGATGAGTTGCCGAATGGCTTGGTCATTGCGCGGCATAGCTTATCCTGAAAGCCGGCGAGAGAAAGCCAGATCGGGAAAAACCGTTATATGAATCGGGAAAGAAGGACGATATCGAGAGGGATTCCTGCAACGACGTGTGCCATCTATGGAATAGCGCCATGGAGGGCCCTGTTCGTTCACTGCGGGCTAACTACTCTAGGGGGAGGCTTGTACGCTAATTTGCAGCACTAGGCAACCCCCTCCTTCGCATCAGTTACAGAGGTGCGCCTATCGGCTCGTGAACCCGAGTACGCCCAGTCGGGCACCCCAAGGCCTATGGACTGTGCTGCATTCCGTCAGAGCGACGGGCCTACGGGGAGTGGTTTCCGCTCGGGAGCAACAGTTGTCAGGAAAGAACTCCCCATCAATTCTGAGGCAACGCGTGTGAAGGAGGGGGTTGTTTTTTCTATTTCACGCGTACAAAATATCCCCGCGTTGTCAGTCTGGACCTAATCGTCAACCACCATAAGAGAGAGGGGCATAACCGTGAGTCTGCGAAATCTTCTACGGCTTGTTCTTGCAGTCGGGGTCTGCGGTACCGCCGGCCCAGTCTGGGCGTATGATCCAAGTCCGAATATCGGTACCGACATAACCGCCTGTGACCAGGTCATCTTTTCTACGTTCACACCTCCTCCCTTCTCGGTAGAGAAGAATAATGTCACCGTGGCACCGAAATCGGAGTTTTCATTCCTTGCATCCAAGGCCACGACTTCCGCAAGTATCACTGTGAAAATCAAGGAAGAAAAAGTTCCGATCACCGTCACTTCAGTCGGATACGGATTCCAGGTCAAGGGGAAACTGCCCCCCAGCATCAAGGGCAGCTACATCCGACTCGATATTTTCGCCAAAGGGCCCAGTGACTGTGACAAAACCGATGGGTGGCTGCTCAAGGTAGGGAACTGACCGTTGCCACAACGATGTGGGCGGGATTCCTCCTGCCCATGTCGTTATCCTGACACTCGCCGACATCCTCCTTACTACTCTGCTTCTTCCACAGACTCGATTGACTCTTGCAACGCCGCCACAAAGGCCTCCGGCTGAGCGAGGGCACGCTCCGTCAATTGGAATTCACTTACCAGTACGCCATCTCTATCGACCAAGAGTAACCGATAGCCCGTTTTCACAGTAGGTCCTCCGTTCTGCCTGTAGATGATGAGCCCTGATGCGTCGCACAGACCGAGCAGGATCGTAGATGGTTAGAAGGGAAAACGGATGCCCATCTGGACCTCGTTTGGAATGAGGTGTTGTCCAAACAGGCTCCTCAGTCCGGCATTGATGGAGCCAGAAGAAGACGAGAAGGATGGCAAAGCATGCTGGGAACGATCAAACTCCGTGAGATAGCCGCCCCCAAACCCTGCACCGATATAGGGCATCAGCTTCGTTCCTCCCACCGCAATCTGTTTCGTCAGGGTCGGAACAGCTCTCAGAAGTCCCATGCTCTCCACTGTCAGGGGCCCCTGCCCCGTTGTCGCCTCCGTGACCATGACAGCACCCGAAGATGCCGCGACGCTGGAGGTGGCTGGTCCGATCGCTGAATGTCTATCTTCAGTTGGGCCCGCATAGGAAAGCGACCAGCACAAACTAAAACCGATCGTGGCGCTGATGCCAAAGACCCATCTCATTCTTAGAATGTGCCGCATATACTCTTTAACCATACAACCCGTCCAGCACCAGGTCAAGAAACCACACACCCAAAAACCCGCCACGCTCGGCCGTCGAATTTGACGGCTGGGGCGTAGCCCTCTCAGAACACCGGCGCCATCAGCGGGTATGGGTCAGCGCTGATCTGTTCACAACATGGAAACTGGCCCCCAGTCGGTTACCCTATGACGCGTGTCAGCGTATTCTCATCCGTATGGTGAAACAGATCCGGCCGCCCCGGCATGCGGAGTTGGGTATCCTCCTTGTAATGAAACCGGTTCTGGTCGAGGACCGTCACCGTCAATTCGTAACGCACCGTCTTGAACTCCTTGTCGAGAAACCGATTTGAGCAGATCCCATAGGTGTCCGATCCCGCCTCTGCCACCAGCGTAAACGTGGTGGCGGCTGGCGCTACCGTGCCACCGGCAATCAGCGCCACCCCGCGCGGTACGATGAAACAACGCAACACTTGCCCCTCGCCAGGATCCCAGAGCCAGTAGCCCACCTCCTCGTGGAACGGATCGGCTTCTCCAATACGCCGAGCCACCGTGGCATACCGCAAGCCATACAACACCTGCTCGTGATTGCGCACTGGTCCCATCGGCTCAAAGGTCATCCGCTCGCGAAACTGATTCTGCTCCGTACCCCGATCATCCGATGGCGCCACATCCGCGCCCTTGTCTCCCTCCCACACACCCGCCAGCGCAGCCAGCGGCCCGAGCTGCTTGATCAGATCAGAATCCATGAGGCCTCCTGAATAAGACGAGACGGAAGCATGGACTGTGCTCCCACCCCGACACACATAGGCGCAACGAATCAGGGGCGCATTGTAGGAGGTTCACACGAACCGGCGCAATCAGGTGGGAAGTGGACGGCCAGGACAGCCACGTTCAGCTGGCCCGCTGACCTCTGGCAGCCAACGCTTCCGACATCCTCTATTTTCTTGGAGAGTCGGGCTCGCCAGGATATCGTAGGCGCTGCGCACCGATAAGACGGAGCAGTGAAATCCTCTATGCGATCCTATGACATGGTAGTCGTCGGTAGTGGACCAGCCGGCCAGAAAGCCGCTGTCCAAGCGGCGAAACTGTCCAAACGCGTAGTCATCATCGAGAAAGCGCGACAACTCGGCGGAACCTCGCTCAATACAGGCACCTTACCCAGCAAGACCCTCAAGGATACGATCGAGTACATTCATGGCTTAGGACGGCGAGGATTACACCAGCTGGGTGCAGCCCTCACCAAGCAACTCACGCTCCCCGATCTCATGACACGCAAAGACCAGGTCATCGAGACCGAAGTCGCTGTGATCACCAACCAGTTACAGCGTAACAGCATCGAGATCATCCAGGGCACAGCCAGCTTTGTCGATCCCCATACCGTGAGCGTGATGAGATCGGATGGACATATCGATCACGTCCAGGCCTCAGTCATCGTCCTAGCCACGGGGTCACGACCACGCCGCCCCATGGAGATCCCCTTCGACGACGTGACCGTGTGCGATTCCGACTCATTTCTCCGCACAACCAAGAACCCTACCAGTATCATCGTCCTCGGAGGCGGGGTCATCGGAACAGAGTATGCGTCGATGTTGGCCGCCTTTGGGATCACGGTCACCCTCATCGACCGGCGAACTCAGCTGTTGAGGTTCCTCGACCAGGAAATCGCGCAGGCGTTGGACTCCCAGATGCTGCAGAATGGGGTCGCGATTCGACTCGGACAAGAGCATCTTAGCATCGTCGTGAATGAAGCCGGGCGCCCGGCGATCCAACTCCACGATGGCGAGACGGTGACCGCCGACATGCTGCTCTACACCATGGGACGAATCGGGAACACGGACGCGTTGAACCTCCCCGCCATCGGCCTCTCGACTGACCAGCAGGGGCAGCTCTCCGTCAACAGCCAGTACCAAACGGCCATCCCCCACATCTATGCGACGGGTGACGTTATCGGATTTCCCGCGCTCGCCGCGACGGCCATGGAACAAGGCCGCCTCGCCGCCTGCCACGCCTTTCAGGTGTCTGAGTCGCACGACATCAAGGTGATTCCCTACGGCATCTACAGCATTCCCGAGGTTTCAATGGTAGGTAAAACTGAGGAAGAGCTCGCCGCTGTCGGCGTCCCGCACGTCGCCGGAAGGGCGTTGTTTAGGGAAATGGCGAGAGGCCATATCAGTGGCGAGCTCCACGGTCTATTGAAAGTGGTCTTTCACCGCGATACGCACACGCTCCTGGGCGTCCACATCATCGGCCAGGGAGCCACTGAACTCATTCACATCGGCCAATCGGTTCTGACCTATGGAGGCACGGTGGAGTACTTCGTCCACAACGTCTTCAACTACCCCACGATGGCCGAATGCTACCGCACCGCGGCCCTCGACGGGCTGAATCGGTTACATCGCCAGTCCCCTCCCCAGTGAGCAGATACGAAGCTCCCCTCACCAACCAGAGCCCGACACACAGCCGCTCACAGAGAACGGCCTATTGAATTCGCCCGACACATTTGCACATACTTGTAAAAGGGCTATACTAATTGTGAATTCTTGGGCGTCATGATCGACCTGGAGTCGTAATCATGCACTCTCTCCCAACCATCGTCCCCTCGTTCCCAAGCAATCTTTCGGCAAGAACACCCACCAACGGTCTCCGTCTGGAGATCGGCTACCAGAGGAGGTCCTCCCATGCCTATTCCACGGACGCTTAAAACTCATCTTGATCGTGAGCATGTTCATTACGATGTCTTGCCTCACTCACAAATGTTCCGAGCGGCTGCCGTCGCTCAGACGCTCCATGTATCAGAGCAGGAAATGGCAAAGGTGGTGATCGTGAAAGTGAAGGAGCGATTTGTCACGACGGTGCTACCGGCGACGGCGAAAGTGGACGTCCAGCGTCTACGGAAGATTTTTGGAACTCACCGCGTTCGGCTCGCAACTGAAGAAGAAATTTCACACCTCTTCCCCGACTGCGAAGTCGGCGCCATGCCGCCTCTCGGCACACTCTACGGGCTGCCGGTGTATGTCGATCGCTCACTCACTGGCGATGAGGACATTGTCTTTGAAGGGGGCACCCACTCGGAGGCGATCCGCATGCGCTACTGGGATTTCGCCGCGTTGGTGTTTCCCGTGGTCGCTGAGTTCAATCGTCCCCCAATGGCGACCTGTTGATGGAATGCGCTCAGTAGACCGCGAATACCTTTGTTCTCGCCCTCTGCCAGTACCCGTGGTCAGTTGTTCACATCACCGTGTGAACAACTGACCTACCTCAAGAGTCAACCACTGCCTTCATCCAAGGAACACGCCTCAGGCTTTTCATACTCAAAGCTGCTAAGATGGGGTTTGTGCTGATTGACGCGTGCCACCCTGTTGCGAAAGGAAACCCATGGTCAAGAGTTCACAACTCATAGCGGTCTGTATCGTTGCCTCACTCATCGGCCTCCCGACCCTCTCGTTTGCAAAGGCCCGCGGGGGATCAGGCGGAGGATTTTCAAGCGGCTCACGAGGTGGGGGCTACGGAAGCATGGGCAGCCGTGGATCCCGCACTCATCAAGACAACGGCGCGAAGCCGATTGAACAGTCCACCACCGCCAAGCCATCGACAGCCCCGCCTCCAAACGCCGCCAACAGCCCCATGGGCCAGCCTGCTCCAGCCACATCACCATCATGGTTGCAACGCAACCCCCTGCTCGCTGGAATCGCCGGTGGTCTGGCCGGAAGCTGGATTGGGCATATGCTCTTCGGCGCAACGGAAAGCAGCGCCAAAACGACGGACACCGAAGAGCCAGCTTCGTCATCCAACTCATCCAACTCATTCGGGCTGATCCTCCTGCTCATGTTGGTCGGAGGCGGTGCGCTCTACTATTTCAAAAGATTCCGCCAGACACCTGCTCCAGTGTTCACCGGACTCTCGCGCAGCACAGCCACGAGGGGTAGCCTTCTCGACATCTCGTCCAACAATGGCAGCGCCGATAGGCCAACCACTGATACGACCTACACTGTGACCACCGAAGATAAAGCCGCCTTTCAGCAACTGCTGACAGATATTCAGTCCGCCTGGAGTACGCAAGATGTGACAGGACTACGACGCTGTCTGACGCCGGAAATGTTAAGTTATTTCAGCACCGCCTTGGCCGAGGATCACAGTCGAGGGGTGCACAATCACGTTGAAGGCGTGGAGTTGCTCAAGGGAGATGTGCGTGAAGCCTGGTCCGAAGATACAACTGACTATGCAACCGTGGACCTACGCTGGAATGCCCGTGACTATACGGTCTCCACGACAATTCCGCGCGGAGAACCAGGCTACCTGGTCGAAGGCAGCGACGAAACATCGACCGAATCGGGCGAAGTCTGGACCTTCATGCGCGTGCGTGAGGGACGCTGGCTTTTGTCGGCTATCCAGCAATAGTTCCCGAAGGAAGGCGGCTGACTCACAAGGTCAGCCGCCAATCCACTTCCAGATAGAGGGTGTGAGCACATAGGCCGCAGCCGAGACCACTACCCCAATCACAACACCCAGCAATCCCGCCACGTAGAGCCCCGCAAATGGTGCCGCACACACAACCAGAAGCATGAACAGGGCCAGCGACCGATGACCTTCGTAGAAGGTTCGTCGGGACTCAGCTGAGAAGGAAGCCGTAGAGTCAGATCGATCAGACATGTGCCGAGTATAGACGAAACCCACCACCGCTGTCTGTCTCAGTCATCCTGAGCACGAGCACTCTCAGCAACACAGCCTGTCAGTGGAAGACCGGACCTGAGCCCGTTCCTTCCTTTGCACTACAACACTTCTTGAGCTTTTTCCCACTCCCGCAGGGACAGGGATCATTGCTCCCGACCTTGGTGTGGCCCGAGGGCGTTTGATAGATCGACCGTCCCAGGTGCGCGTACTCACGCATCGCACCAGGGAAGATCTCGATCACCGATTGAGCAAGCTGCTCCAAACTTCCCGTCCCCTTTGTTTCCTGATGGTAGGCTTCGGCAAGTTTCGGAGACGTAAAGAAGCTGAGCGTCATCAGCAAAACTCCTCAATTCTCACCGCGTTCATCAGGCCTGTACTCGTTCCACACCTCCGCAAGATAGTCCTAGCCGAGCTCCCATCTTGAAGTTGATGTCTTTCTGGATATCGCTATGGCTGGGCTGGTAAAAGATGGTGACAATCTGATGGCTTGCTCCACCGCCCTGAAAGGAATGTCGCGCGATGATGTCACTACTCAGAACGATCAGAATCCGCATCTCCGTACAGCGGTCGGGACGCACCAGAAGCATGCAGCGCCTCTTTCACCACACCTGCATTGCAGCTGTGTTGCTGGTGACGATCGCCGTTGTAGCTCAGACGCTGTATGCCGCAGGCGGAGGCCAGACCAAATTCAGGCGTATCTCGACCCAATACATCGCAGCTTTGGGTAATCCAGATGCGAGCTCCGGGAACGGCGCGCAATTGTGGGGTCTGTGGCCGCTGGACCCAGGTCCTCGAGGCGTGAAGCTGAACCGTTATCCATCACTCACAAATTCCGGTGGCCTCGCCCCGGCTCGCTGGAAATTCGACGAGACGGATTGGTGGCTTGAGGAACACGGCTTGATCATGGAGCAACCAACCATTCCACTCCCTCCCGGGAAATATGTGGTCACGGGCGCCCGAAAAGTGACGGCTGTGCTGACGATTCATCCAGCCGACAGCCACGGCGACAGGCGCTGGGAGCTCGATCAAGGCGCGACACTCTACGACGTGACCCACCTAGCCTGCCGCTCCGCACGCTATATACCCGCAGCAGTGGGTGGTTCATACTCGCCAGCCAATGCAAAGCAGGCGGCATTTCCAGTTGCGCCAGGAGGCGCGATGCCTCCGGTCGAGGGCTGCACGAAGCAAGACTATGCGGTGCTCATCGTGATCGGTGTGGGCGTGGAAGACTGAACCGTGGTGGCGCATCGACAGCTTGCGCGGCGACCTCGACGAAGGACTCCTAGCTCATCTCCAACCTCTCTGTGACGAATCAGAAACAGCGCGTGCAAGAGATAGCTGATTCAACAACTGACACAATGATGTCATAAATAGACTCCCGACCCCTTTCTTCTCTGACACAACCTGACAAATCATTGACAGATTCCTGTCTTCGCACCGTCAATTTCGACAACACTCCATGCTCAGTTTAACTACGTATGTCTTGAATCCTTAAGATACTGACATCTGACAATTTGGCGCAGCTCTTGCTTTACATCGCTAATAGCAATGAGCCTACCCACCTGAGGAGGGATCAATGAAATGTCCGAAATGTACAGGGATGATGATGTTAGAGCGGTTCTCAGATTTCTTTCTGGTGTTCTATGCATGGAAATGCATCAACTGCGGGGCCATGATCGACCGTACCATTTCCAATAATCGACGGAAGAGTCTGGCAGCCCGTGAGTCCCAGACTGTTGCTGCGCGGTAAGAAGCTTCAGTAAAGGGGTCGGGAATCTTTATTTATTCTCGGTTGACCATGTAGCAACCCACCGGCCCACGCGCTAGACACCGGCGGCAGTGGGTAGCACGTGCTCACCAGCTCACGCGAAGCAGACGGCGTTTCCCGTTGCGCATGGAGGCGCAACACCTCCGGTCAAAGGCCGCACGAAGCAGAACTATGCGGTGCTCATTGTGATCGGTATAGGCGTGGACAACTGAACCGCGGTGGCACACCGACAACTTGCGCGTCGACTCCAATAAAAGACTCCCGGTACGAATGGCACTTACTTAACAGCTACAGCATCGCTGTGACGCACAACAGGCTGATTCCGGTGATACGGTAGGGGCCTCAACGCCTACCGATCTTTCATCCGAGGAGTGAG
>Ga0105164_10000614_pt1 | contig 24350 bp, 17 predicted proteins | sample VDWuncwatermetaG_FD_89674 | JGI IMG/M metagenome (GOLD analysis project Ga0105164, IMG submission 89674) | Wastewater microbial communities from Netherlands to study Microbial Dark Matter (Phase II) - VDW unchlorinated drinking water | ecosystem: Environmental > Aquatic > Freshwater > Drinking...
AGTTGCGCCCAGGTGAGAATCTCAAAGAACTCATCAAAGGTGCCAAAGCCGCCTGGCATTGCAATAAAGGCGTCGGATAATTCCACCATCATTGCCTTCCGTTCATGCATACTCGATACCAAACGGAGATCAGTCAGCCCAGTATGGGCAAATTCTTTGGAAGATAAGGAATGCGGAATCACACCGATGACCTTGCCCTTTCCTTTTAAGACGGCATCTGCGATGATCCCCATTAAACCAATACTCCCGCCGCCATAGACGAGTCCCATGCCTTGCGATACGATAGCCTTGCCAAGTTGTTGGGCAAATTCCGTATACACCAGACGTGTGCCAGGGCTGGATCCACAAAATACACAGATGCGTTTTATTGTATTATCAGGTGAAAATTTCTTTTGTGGCAAATTTCTTTATCCCTCTGAATTCCCGTATATGAAAATCTCTATGACTTTCCATCCGCTTAATAGAGATTGGGAAGAATTAAGGCAGATAATTTGGTAGTTGCCATGCTGCACCAAGGAATTATCGCACGGTTCATAGCGTGGGATTGCTTACATTTTTATCCCGGTTTTATATAAGGTATTCAGGATATTCATGGCAAGTTCCATGGCTTGAGGCTTTGAGAGTAACAATTCATAATCATCGGTGTCTTTTTCCCCTTCTACGATAATCTCAATACCCTCTGCCCTTGCAACGACGATAATTTTTTTCTTTTCTTCCATGACTCTTTTCCCTTTCTTTTAATATTTATTTCATTTTATTTTTAACAATTTCCATCTTCAAATGGGCGATAGAACCGCTTGGATTCAAGTCTTTAGGACACACCTCCTGACAATTAAAGACTGTATGGCAACGCCACACACCATCCTCGCCATTTACAACCGCCAACCGCTCTTCAATTGCGCCGTCTCGCGTGTCTGACACAAACCGATCCATATTCAGCAGGGACATAGGTCCGAGATACTTTTCATTCGATGCTGTAATAGGACACGAAGAATGACAGCATGCGCATAGGATACAATCAATCAGGGCATCTATCCTTTTTCTTTCATCGGGACACTGTATCTGTTCTCCTGTTGTTGATAATGGTTTGCCGGGCATTAAGTAAGGTTTTATTTGCTCATACTTTTCCCAGAAGGGTTTCATGTCAACAAACAGGTCTTTTAGAATGGGCATATGGGCGAGAGGGCGAATCGTGACGGTATTTGATTTAAGTTGTGAAACTAGCGTGTTGCATGCCAGGCGATATTTTCCGTTAATATGCATTGCGCAAGAACCACAAACCGCAGCCCTGCAAGAAGACCGAAAAGCAAGGGAGTTATCCAATCGCTGCTGAATATGAAAGAGACCCTCCAGCACTGTCAGGTCTTTCCTGATAAAGGGGATTTTAAATTCCTGGAAATACGGTTTTTTATCGTTATCCGGATTAAAACGAAAAATATTAAAAAGAACGTTTTTGTCATTCATTTAAATTTTAACTGTGCAATGCTTTGCTGTGTATTTTTTCATTCGAACAAGGCATCCACGAAGGCATCAGGGTTGAATTTCTCTATGTCGTCTGCTTTTTCGCCTAATCCAACAAATTTTACAGGGATGTCTATTTCATTGCGCATGCCCAGCACAAATCCACCCTTTGCTGTGCCGTCTAACTTGGCCAAAAATATTCCTGTGACGTCCACGAATTGGTTAAACATCTTTGCCTGGGAGATTGTATTTTGTCCGGTAGTGGCATCGAGTACCAGCAGGACTTCATGGGGCGCACTTGGAATTTTTTTGGAAATAACCCGTTTAATCTTACTCAGCTCATTCATGAGATTCTCATGTGTATGAAGGCGTCCAGCGGTGTCCACAATTAATACATCAATACCCCGTGCAATACTGGCTTCCAAGGCATCATAGGCCACTGCTGCAGGGTCAGAACCGGTTTGATGTTTCACTATCTCAGCTCCGATACGTTTGCACCAAATATCAAGCTGATCAACGGCAGCAGCCCGAAACGTATCGCTTGCTGCAACCATAACCCTTTTGCCGTCCTTAATAAGAATGTTAGCAAGTTTTGCTATGCACGTGGTTTTACCTACGCCATTTACCCCGACGACCATAATGACCGTAGGGGGATTGGGGGCGTAGTTAATATCGATTTGCGAAGAAGACCGGAGGCTTTCTTTCAGTTTGCCCTTTATGAAATCATGTATCTGTGATGCCTCAGTTATTGTTTTTGATTTCCATGATTCGCGTATTTCCTGTATTAATTTTTGTACCGATTTTGCGCCAATATCAGCGCCAACCAGAATGTCCTCCAATTCTTCAATTACCGATTCATCGATCTTTCTCCTAAAGAGATTTTTTAACCGAGACCAAAAATGACTTCTGGTTTTCTCTAAGCCCTTCTTTAACTTTTCGGACGAAGCTATCGGTTGCTGCTCGACCTCTTTTTTTGCAACGATTGGTTCTGGAGGGGCCAAAACGGGCTTTTTGGTTAAGACTGCTGGAGCTTGCCTTTCAATGTCGTCTTTAACCGTGGCGATTTTGGGTGGGGCCGAAACGGGCTTTTTAGGTATAACAGGAATTTGAACTTCAACAGTATCCTTAACAATGATGCTTTCTGGTGAAGCTGAAATTCGTTTTACAGAAGGCTCTTTGACAGCAGGGGTTTTTGGAGCGATTGGAACGAGTTTTACCGTATCGCCTTCCATAACGACAGTTTTTGGCGTTTCTACGGTGAAATTTTTTAATCGAGACCAAAAACTGTTTCGTAGTTTTTCTGCGTCATTCTTTAGCTTTTCGTGGGTTGTTTTTTTTGGGAATTGTTCCATGCTACGTTATTATCTCCTATGAATTCTCACCAATAAGCGGTTAGAACATTATCTGCGATGTTTGTGTCGGGTGTATTTTGAAAATAGTTGTAACTTTTCAGACTTGTTGTCATTCTTCAATTAATGAACCGCTTACTTTAGGACATTTTTGTTTAAGCTTGCAAACGAGGTCGCCTGGTATGGCTACTTTGGCAATAGGGGTATCCATTTTCCTTTCACCATGGAAATCGGAACCGCCAGTAACAGCCAGGTTGTACTTCTTTGCTATCTTTAGATACTTTTCAACGGCCTGCGGAGTGTGCGAAGGATAGTATACCTCAATCCCTTGCAAGCCGTACTTTACCAAGTCCTTGATGACATGATCTCTTTGGGTTAGGCCGGGATGAGCAAGAACTGCTACTCCATGGGCACCTATGATTAATTCAATTGCCTGCTGCGGGGTCAAAGTTTTTTTAGGAACATATGCAGGGCCATTATCTCTTATGTATTTTGAAAATGATTCTACAATAGTATTGCAATAACCATGTTTCAATAAAGTTTCTGCCACATGCATACGTCCCGGAGAGCCTTTTCCTGCAAGCGTCAAAATCTCTTGAGCGTCAATATTGACATTGAGTTTACGGAGTTTTTCTACCATTGCATAAATACGATTTATACGATCTTCGCGAGCCTGTTTTATCATTTTTTGTAATGAGCTGTTATTGATATCAATAAAATATCCGAGCATGTGAATTTCCGAAGGGCTGAGATATGCAGAGAGTTCTATGCCAGGAATGATATGGAGATTTCTTCCTTTTCCGTAACGGCAGGCAATCGTGATACCGTCAATGGTGTCATGATCCGTGATGGAGATCGTTGAGACGCCGAGCTTAATGGCCTCGTCAACAACCTCTTCTGGCGTCATCATGCCATCGGAATAGTCTGTGTGTATATGCAGGTCTGAAGTTCCATAATCAATATCAATTTCCGATTTTATATCCTCAATAATAGACACACGTTTATTGTTCTTTAATTTCCCATTTCCAAACTGGGTATAAATCTTGTCCAAAATTCCATTCACAAAAGTCCCCGAATTTTTCGTGCTAAATTTTTTGGCAAGTTCTATGGCCTCGTTAATTGAAACCTTTGGTGGGATATCGCTTCTGTACAATAATTCGTAGACTCCTAACCGCAGAATATTTTTGTCAATAATGGCCATTCGGCGTAGTTCCCAATGTTCTGTAATGATCGAGATTTTTTCGTCGATTTCTTTAATCTTAGACCTACAGCCATTGACGAGTGATATTGCAAACTGATATATATCATCCTTGTCGTTGTGTTTTTTGCAAAACACATCAATGTCATTGGTAATTTCATCACCGCGCAGGTCAAGCTGGTAAAGGGATTGAAGGGCGAGTTCGCGAGCGATCGTTCTGTTACGCATGAAATGTTAGGTTTAAATAAGAACAAGTGAAAAATGAAATAACCTTGTTTCTGGCAAGGGTATTCTTAATTAAGAAGTCGGTGGGTAATGGGTAGAAATATAAATAAAATACGTTATTGTTTTTTGACTGTTTTTACACCGACTTGTATTTGGTCAAAAAGATTTACCATTTCTATGGCTGATAAAGCAGCCTCCGCTCCTTTGTTTCCAGTCTTTGCGCCGGCACGGTCGATAGCCTGTTCCAAAGTCTCTGTTGTTATAACACCATAGATAGTGGGGACGCCGGTCGATAATCCAACGTGTGTAATACCTTTGGCCGATTCGTTCGCAACGAAGTCAAAGTGGGGCGTTTCTCCGCGGATAACAGCGCCAAGGCAAATTAAGGCATGATATTTACCGCTTTGTGCAATCTTAAGAGCGGCGGCTGGTATCTCATAGGAGCCAGGTACCCAAAAAACATCCACATCTTCTTTTTTTACACCATGCCTGATAAGTTCGTCGACTGCGCCCTCTAATAAACGTTTTGTTATAAAATTATTAAATCGGCTAACAATAATTCCAAAAATCTTCCCACTGCCAATTAAGTTTCCTTGGAATTCAATACCCATAAAATAACCTCCTCTTTGGGTTTTCTGCCGAAATTTTAATTATCCCCTGCTTCCTTAGAAGCATAGACGAAATTCATTTTAATTGAAGAAATAATAGCATATACCCATACATCTTTCAAGGCTTTTCTATGTGATTGAAATTCTTTGGGTGGAATTGTTCCTTGTAATCTTATAATTATATTGTATGATAAATCCGCAAATTTTTGTAACGGTTCAGGAGAAAAAATAATCGGTAAATGAGGTTTGTCCGGTGACAGAGACAGAAGAAACAACTAGCGAAATTGAGAATATAAGGATGCCGTTGGGCGTGCATTTAGAAGAGTTGCGCCGGGGGGTTGTTTATTCAATAGTTGCTATTATTTTTTGCTTTATATTGTGCTGGTTTTTTAAGGTGCAAATACTCGATATAGCTAAAAGACCCCACAAAATCGCCATGGAAAATGGCGGGCTTTCAACAGCGCTGCAGGTACTGAGTTATCAGGAGGGGTTCTATGCCTATATGAAGCTATGTTTTATTACCGCGGTTTTTTTGGCCTACCCGTTTATCATTTACCAAATATGGAAGTTTGTGAGCGTTGGACTTTATAAAAAAGAGAAAGGGTATGTGCTCTTATTTCTTCCTATTTCATACGTGGCATTTGTGGTTGGGGGACTTTTTGGGTATTTTTTACTAATTCCCTTTGGCCTGCAATTCCTGATTGGCATCCTCGGCCCCGGGATACAACCCATCATCACCATGCAGCAGTATGTCTCGTTTGTTTTCATGCTGACAGTGGCATTGGGACTCGTATTCCAGTTACCCTTAATCATGCTGCTGCTCTCAAAAATCAGGTTTATTACTCCTGACAAATTTATTGCATGGAGAAAGTATGCCATTTTGGTAATATTCATTATTGCCGCCGTGGTTACACCACCCGATCCCTTTACGCAGATCATGACTGCCATTCCCATGCTCGTCCTCTATGAATTGGGAATACTCATTGCAATGCCTACAAGGAAGGGATTTGTATTCTTAGGCGCTATCGTGGGAGCTGGCGCGATTGCGCTGGCAGGGGTATATTTTTATCTAATGCATAAAGGCGGCGAGATCGACCTCGTCAATGCTCAGGGAGATGTCCAAATTTTGTATCCAGAAGGCAAGGAGTGGAGGCAGGTATCAAACCGTACCAGTTTTCAGACAGGCATTACCCTAAAAACAAGCAGCAAAGGGAAAACTGCCTTATCAACAAAAAAAGGTGTGAATGTGGGTTTGGACGAAAATACTGAGGTGCATTTTATTGATCCCTTGAAGATACATCTGGAAGCCGGTCAAATCCTCATTTCTCTAAAAGAATCAGGGGTACCGTTAGAAATTCATACACCCAATGGACGGATACGAACGAACAAAGGTACTTTGAACGTTCTGGCAAAAGATTTTGTTACCATTGTGACAGCCGTGAAGGGCGATGCTACGTTGTTGTTGGAAGGAGAAGAGAAGAAGTTGCTGGAAGGACGGCAACACAAGATGTCCATTGGTGGAGAACCGGTAGATATCGGGACTATCATCAACTGGTCTGAGGGTGTATTAACCAGACCTGATACGAAAAAGTAACGATGGCGTTTTTCTGGCGAGTAAGAAACAATAATATCTCAAGGATGGTTAGTTGAACAATCTCTTCACAAGCATTGTGCCGTAGCTTCCCCTCGGTAGGAAGAATTTCAAAGTTAACTTCTTCTTTCCATGGTAGATTTCATCCTTTGAATAATCAAACGACAAATTCTCGAGGATTATAATTGCCTTTCTATCTGCGCCTTTGAAGAATGCCTGCCTTATTTTTCTTATGTTGAACAGCGAAGCCTTTAACTCGTTATCTGATAAAACCTCTGAGTAGAATATTCCGGTAAGATCGTCAGGTATTTTAATTTCTAGACATTAAACATCGTGCCTCCATCGAGCGAAACATCATATCCTTTTTACCATTCGATAGGCTTGTCAATGGACGCCTTCTGTAAGAGCATCTCCTTATCCCTTTCGATTTGAGCCTTTAGCTCATCCGCCGTTTTGAAAGATAGTTCGTCTCTTATCTTAAAAAGAAATTGCACCTCCATGTCTTTTCCATAAAGAGATTCTTGAAAATAGAGGATGTGTACCTCGATCTCCAGCGTTTCGTCTTCACTGGTAAAGGGTTCTCTTGCAAACGTAGGTCTCAAGCCGATGTTGGTCAATGCCAGATAATCCTGCCCACCCCAATGAACCCTTGTGCCGTAAACACCGCGTGGCGGTCTAACCTCGTGATGCAGGTTCAGATTAGCAGTTGGATACCCCAGCGTTTTACCCCTGCCAGACTTCTTTACCACCGTTCCCATGATGGAAACGGGTCTGCCCAGCATCCCTTCCGCTTTTTCCAATGCGCCTTTTAGAATAGCCTCTCGGATGGCAGTACTGCTAATCACATGACCGCGGTACAGTATTGGTGGGCATTCGTATACTTCAAACCCGTATTTATCCGCTAATTTACGAACGAGCGTTATATTGCCCCTGCGGCCTTTTCCGAAGTGACAATTGAATCCCAGCACAATACATTTTGCACCTAACCAGCAGACCAGTATTTCGTGGATGAAATCCTCGGCGGTCATTTGTGCAAGTTTCTGATCGAATGTGAGCACGACGGCAAGATCGACCCCCAGACGCTCAAACAAGGTCAATCTATGTTGCAGAGAGGTGAGAAAGGATGGTGGGCGGTTTTCAGTAATATTTTTTGGATGACGGTCAAAGGTAATTACGACTGACTCGCCTTTTTTCTCCAGGGCATAATGACGTATCGTATCTATGATTTTTTTATGTCCGAGGTGTACGCCGTCGAACATCCCAATAGTAGCGACAGGGTAATGAAGTTTTCTGGTTGATTCCTTAAGTTCATAAATAGTTTCCAAGAGTTACTCCTTGTTGGGGCGATATGGCATTGCGTAGATTAATGGTTTTCCGTGAAGAGATATTGAATGTAAAACAAGCGAGTTGCCTTTGTTTTTCATGGTCTTGATGCTTCTGTTGCAAGTTGAACGTTTGCTTTCCGGGCGTGAAAAAAGTTTGATACTGTAAAATAAACCAGCTTCTATAGTAAACGTTATAAACCTGTTCCCTTAGTTTTGTCAGGGCTTGCCCTGACAGGTTCAGGAATAAGTTGACGTGTGATGTCATTGCGGATGGAGCGTTACAACCCCCAAATCCCCCTTGTTAATGGGGACTAAGGGGGTTGTTTCCCATTTTTAAAGGGAAATTCCATAAATGACAACTTTCTTTTAGCGTTTACTATAAGTCTATTCTAGTGCAATGTCCCATTAAAAGCTTTACCAATTATTGGTTGAGGGATACCGTACCTCTTCAGACTTTATTGGAATTTTGTGTATATCTCCGAATGTCTGGCGATATCTGCCTGCCAGTCAGCCATGAAGGTTTCTTGTTTTTCATACAGGTATCGCTTGGTCAGGCTTTCTTTGTCTTTTTCAAACGCCGTTTTATCCGCAGATTTTTTATCGAACAACTCAATAATATAACATGCCTTTTCTCCAGATGTCTCTATAGCAATCCCCAATTGTCCCGGTTTCAGCTCAAATGCCTTTTTTGCCACATTGGGTCTATCTTCTTTAAGCGCTTCGATGTATCGGGAGTCTTTGTTGAAAAGTTTCATGGGACGAGCAATATAATCAGTTTCATACATGGGAATATCCCTTACTCCACTTTCCATCTTAATTGACTTTGCCATATCGTTAAGGGGAATGTTCTTGGAGGCGCCTGCATATTTCTCGGCAATTTCTTTTGCCTTGAGCAGCCCTTTTTCCAACTTGAGATCGTTGATTACTTCATTTTTGATCTCTTCCAGCGGCGGCGCTGAGGATGGTTTTTTATCAAGGACCTGGAAAATTACCTTACCTTCGACAAAATCAAAAGGAATGGAAGGTTCATATTTATTCCTATCAAATGCTGCTTGGACAATCTGGTCTGAACCGGGAAACAGTTCTAGAAAATCATTCTCGGTAAGAAATTCATTTTTTGACTTTTTGCCTTTTGGAATTTCGTACGCTATTTTATACTTAGTTGCCAAGTCCTTGAAATTCGGGCGTTCTGCCTTATCCATGTTCTCGTAAATTTCTTCGTCTGCCTTATTCATAACTTCAGGAGCCTTTCCCATTGCCCTTTGTCTCGCAAGAGCTTTTTGAATTTCTCCTTTTGCCTCGGTAAAAGGTTTATAGCTAGTTGTCGCCTTTTTCTCTTGATCTTTGCTCTCGGCGGTAGCATCTTTTTTCTTGTTTTTCTTGGTGTCAGAAGACATATCTTTGGACTGGGACTTATCATCTTTTGTATCTTCAGATTGAGAGGCTATCGATGTAATTTTAAACTGCTCTTTATTGTCCTCATAATATTTTTTCATTTCCTCTTCTGTAACTGACATCTGCTTTTCCAAATCATCATATCTCACAATCAGGCATTCCATCTTAACTCTTTCAGGAAGCTTGTAGCCTGGTTTTTCGGAGTTTATATTGTATTCATTGTTTTTATGCTTTTCATAAAAGGCATAAATTTCATCCTCACTAATATTAACCGAATCCAAGAAATCTTTTGCTTTTAGGGTAAGTCCCTTGAACTTCACCTGTTCGTTTTCCAGGGAGTATTTTTGCCAGAGTTCGTCCGTTGTTATTTTTACGGACATTCGTATCATAGCGTCCAGTTTCTCGACAAGTAAGGCTTCCTTTAAGGTGACTTCTATCTGGTTCTGGTTAAGCCTGAAGGTACTACAAAGAAATTGTATAAGCCCAGCCCTATCAATGTTTTCTACCCCGCCAAATATTTGAAGAGCGAGTCTTAAAACACCTTCTTCAATCTCTTGCGATGTTACCATAATTCCCAACCGCTTGGCTTCCTCCACAAACATGAACTGCTTCCAGACTAAGGAGGCAATAGATTCCTTTGCCTGCGAGAAGAATAATCGCCGCCACCGTCCCACCATGTCCGCAAATTCGTCTTGAGTAATCTTTCTGCCGTATATCTTTGCTATTGGCTTTTTAGGGATCATTTCTATGACGGAATAGCCGATTCCCCACACAAACATTGCAAAGATCATGACAATATAAACCGTCTTTTGATGCCTTCTGAACCAAGAACTCGAAACCATATTTCCCTCTTAATCGAATACGCTCAATAGTAAAAGTGAAAATAAAATAGAAAAAGGCATTTTATCTATAACTTTTACAATTATCAAATGGTTTTTTATAATCTATAATTAATTTATCGATGAAAACAAGGGCGATAAATATCAACTTCGCATAGTTTGCTGATGGGGGCGATATTCTCAATTTTTTAGATTCAGGGAGTGTGAAAATCACGGAATGGGAAACGTTCTGTATGTTTCATTTCGTTCGCTGTAATAAAGGCCACAATAAAAAAAATGTCTTGACTCCGTTTATAACCTCTGTTTAAATTCTTTAATTTTGAGATTAGTAAATGGCCAAAGCTAAAAAAAATATGGTAATTGTTGAGTCTCCAGCCAAGGCAAAGACTATTGGCAAGTTTCTCGGCCCGTCTTTCTTTGTTCGTTCATCGATGGGACACGTAAGAGACCTGCCAGAAAAAAAATTATCTGTTGATGTAGAAAATAATTTTACGCCTGAGTATAAAATAATCCCCAGTCGGAAAAAGCTCGTTTCGGAATTGTTAAGTGAGTCTAAGAAATCAGATATAGTTTACCTGGCTTCCGATCTTGATCGTGAGGGAGAGGCGATTGCCTGGCATTTATTGCAGGCACTTGAAGTACCTGAAGAAAAAGCGAGGCGTGTTACCTTCAACGAAATCACAAAAGACGCTATTTTGGAAGCCTTTAAGCATCCTGGCCCAGTTAATATGGCCAAGGTCAATGCCCAACAGACGCGCAGGATACTCGACCGCCTTGTGGGCTATAAGATAAGTCCTCTACTCTGGAAGAAGATTACCAAGGGACTCAGCGCCGGCCGCGTTCAGTCCGTTGCAGTGAGGCTTATCGTAGAACGTGAAAAGGAAATCAAGGGATTTAAACCACAAGAGTACTGGAAAATTACTGCTGAATTAAAAACTGCTACAGAGGATACAGAAAAAGCCAAGGATGCTAAGACCTTTAATGCCATCCTGCAAAAATTCAATAACGAAAATGCCGAGATAAAGAATGAACAACAGGCTAAAGACATTGTTCAAGAGCTTCAGAGGTCAGAGTACGTTGTCGCTGACGTAAAGAAACAGACAAAGCGCAACAATGCCCCCCCTCCCTTTACTACGAGTCTTTTACAGCAGCAGGCGTCCACGCGGTTACACTTCAGCGCAAAAAAAACAATGCTCATTGCCCAGCAACTTTATGAGGGCATTGCTATCGGCACAGAAGGTATGGTTGGACTTATTACTTACATGAGGACTGATTCTTTTCGTATTTCAGAACAAGCATTAACACCCTGCCGGAAACTCATTGCAGATAAATATGGCGAAAGTTATTTACCTGAAAGACCGAATGTGCATGCATCTGACAAAAAAGGAACTCAAGGCGCTCATGAAGCTATCCGACCCACTGCGGTGGAATATACGCCTGAGTCCATAAAAAACTTTTTAACAAAAGATCAATATAGACTTTATGAATTGATATGGAATCGATTTGTTGCAAGTCAGATGAAACCCGCAGTCTATGCCGTGACGGACGTTGAAATCATTTCAGGACGATATACTTTTAAGGCCAGAGGGCGAGAGCTATTATTTGATGGCCATACCCTTATTTCAGGGCATGAAATGGAAAAGGATGAGCAAATCCTTCCGCCTTTGATAAAAGACCAGAAACTTGAATTAATAGAATTATTGCCCTCTCAGCACTTTACACAACCGCCCCAGCGTTTTACCGAGGCGTCTCTTGTGAAGACGCTGGAAAAATTGGGAATAGGAAGGCCCAGCACGTATGCCGCTATCATTTCCACAATACAAGACCGAGGATACGTTAAACAGGAAAAGCGCGCTTTTTACGCAACGGAATTGGGAACACTGGTTACCGAAAAGCTCGTTGAACATTTTCCTAAAATAATGGATGTAAAATTTACCTCACACATGGAGGATGCGCTGGACAAGATTGAAGATGAAAAAATCGAGTGGCTTAGCGTATTGAAAGAATTTTATGAACCTTTTAAGAATGATTTAGAAAAAGCGATGGGAGAAATGAAGAGTGTAAAGGGAACGCCGGAGGAAAGTAACCAGATATGCACTATCTGCGGGAAATCTATGGTTATACGATGGGGAAAGCACGGGAAATTTTTGGGATGTTCAGCATTCCCTCAATGTAAAAATACACTTCCCTTGGACGAAAAGGGAGAACCTGCGCTGCCCGAAACTACTGACCAAAAATGTGAAAAATGCGGCAGTGCAATGGTAGTTAAAACAAGCCGACATGGAAAGTTTTTGGCGTGTTCTGCCTATCCTAACTGCAAAAACACGAAATCCCTTACGGGTGAAACATCGAAGACCGAACCTACCGACGAAAAGTGCGAAAAATGCGGCAGTCCTATGGTTATTCGATTCAGCAAGAAAGGACGCTTTCTGGGCTGTTCTGCCTATCCGAAATGTAGAAATATTAAATCCCTCCCTACCGGAGTAAAGTGCCCGAAAGAAAATTGTGGTGGAGACCTGATTCAACGTCGCTCGAAAAAAGGAGGTATATTTTTTGGATGCAGCAAATATCCCGAATGCGACTATATTACAAACGAACTACCAAACACGACAAATACAATAGAAGAAAACAATTAAATTAGATACTTCAGTTTGCTCAGAATGCCGTTATTTCATTCTGAAGAATATCTTGTAGGGGCAAGTTGCACGCGGCCTCTTTGAAGTTCCTGTGCCTCAAATTAAGCAAAACCATAGCAAGCTTTCACGCTGGTTCAGGCTTGTAGCCTGAACCGAAACATTTTGGTTTAATCTGCAAAATTGAGATTGAGCCAACGAAAGAGAATTAAGGCAGGAATTATAGCGAACGTAATCAACAAGTTGGCAGTAGAGATATTAGCTTATTTACGGCGCTTGCTGTAGTTGTTCAGAATTCTATTTTGAAATCTGGCATTATGCATAAATTTTATCAAGTAATTTTTACCGTATATTCGTGGATGTTATTCGTCTTACTTTGGATCATTTCCACACTGACGGCTGTAATCGTAAGTTTGGATACAAGAGAAAAAGAAAAGGCATTCAATACCATCGAAAGATTTTTCAGCCGCATTGCATTTAGACTATTGGGTATGCGGGTAGAAATTCAGGGCTTGGAAAACATACCAAAAGACGAACCTGTTATTTTTATCTCAAACCATCAAAGCATGATGGACATCAAACTTTCCCTCGCTTATATTCCCACAAACTTTAGTTTTATCTCAAAGGATACTGTCTTTCATATTCCCATCTTGGGGGCATACATGACGGCATCAGGACATATCCCCATTCAAAGGACTGACGACAGAAAGGCATATGCTACCCTTTTGACGGCTGTTAAGAAACTGACCGCGAAAAAGTCACTTGTGATATTTCCTGAGGGGACGAGGAGTGAGGATGGTCAGCTTGGCGCATTCAAGAGGGGTATTTCATTAATTATTTTAAAATCGGGGAGAAGGGTTGTACCAATGGCTATTCATGGGAGTAACCAATTTATGCCAAAGCGCGGTTTGTTGTCCAATCCTGAAAAGAGGTATGTTAGAATATCATTTGGCAAACCTATCGCTTTTGACAGTTCAAGGGGAGGCCGTGAATACACCATTCAGGTAACAGATAGATTGCGTGAAGAGGTATTGGGTTTGTTAGGAGCATGAGGAATAAAAAGGGATTGTCTTTTTCATTGCAATTTGTAATAATTAAGTTTGAAATTTTTGGATTAATGAATAATAGCTGAATTTAAATTGAGAAGTCGAGATTTACAAAAATGGTGAACAAATGAAAGAATCCTAAAAGGATAATCACTACATTCGATAACATAAACAATTTAAAAGATAAAAACTATGAAACAAAAACTAAAGGTATTTATCATAACTATTATGGCATTGCTTATCTCATTCATTGCAGTCTATTCATTTATGCGTATTTCCCATGTAATTGAAAATGTACACGGTTCCGATTTATTATGGAAATGTTTTGCAATATGGATCAAGAGTATCGTATTAACTCAAACAGTATTGGTTGTGGGTGGATTATTTTTATTTATGCTGAGGAAACCCAAAGGTACCGTATAGTTAATGACACGTTTTCTTGTTTTTATAATATTTGTTTTTGTCGTTTACTATTTGATTAGAAATAGTTTAAAGGGCAGGACAACCAGGGAAATTTCCCAGCAGCCTAAGCAGAAAAAAGAAGATGTAGTCAATACTTCTCTTAAGGAAATATCATATGTTTTTTATACAGCAGCTAAAGACGGTGATACCTGTGATATTTGTATGGCGCTTGATGGAAAGCATTTGCTTCCAGACCATAAAATGCTGCTTGATATAAAACCACCGCACGCAGAGTGTAAAAGCTCTAAAGGATGTCGTTGTAGGTTGGTGTATGTGACACAGGATGAAGAAGGGAGCAGAGAAATAGAGTCTCTTCTAAAAAGGTTTGGCGGCATGTGCGACAGGCAAACAATTGAAAGAGCACGTGCAATATAAAATATTCTAACGGCGTTGTTTCGTATGTCTAAAGCGATTGTAGTTTTTGTAACGGCCGGCTCAATAGATGAGGCGAGAAAAATTGGGAGAACACTCGTGGAAGAGGGGCTTGTTGCCTGTTGTAATATCAGTCAATCAATCGAATCTATTTTCAAATGGCAGGGAAAGACAAACGTTGAAAACGAAGTGCTAATAATATTAAAAACAAAAGAAGACCTTTTTAATGCAGTAGAGAAACGTGTAAAACAATTGCATAGCTATGAAGTTCCTGAGATTATAGCCTTACCAGTTACCCAAGGCTCGAAGAATTATCTGGATTGGATAGCGAAAGAAACTATAACACTCCAATAAATCAAAACCATCCAGGGTTATAAAAACTACCAACCACTAAAGCACAGAATTTCTCCCAGGGGAATTTCCGTTACTTCAATAAGTGAAGTACCCTTGATTCATAGAATAGATACCTTTTGGAGAATTTAGCTTTTTATACAGTTGCCTGTGATACAGGCTGCTGCAACGACGCCTGTGCCGCAGCAAGTCGGGCAATGGGTACTCGAAAGGGAGAACAACTTACATAGTTCATTCCTACCTTATGGCAGAAGGCGATGGTTTGGGGGTTTCCACCGTGCTCGCCGCAGATACCCACCTTTAACGCCGGTCGTGTGCTTCGCCCTTTCTTGATCCCGATTTCCACCAGTTGACCAACGCCCTCCTGATCCAATACCTGAAACGGATCTTTCTCAAGAATCCCTTTTTGAAGGTAATCAGGCACAAAGGAACCCACGTCATCACGGCTAAATCCAAAGGTCATCTGAGTAAGGTCGTTTGTCCCGAAGGAAAAGAATTCGGCGTGCTTTGCAATTTTATCAGCGATCAGGGCAGCTCGTGGTAGTTCAATCATAGTGCCTACCATATACTCAATCTGCATACCCTTTTTCTGCATAACATCATTGGCAACCTTATGGACATTATCCTTTAGTATCGTAAATTCCTGTTCGGCGCTGATGATGGGCAGCATGATTTCGGGATATACGGTAACGCCTTTTTTCTTCATGTTGCATGCGGCTTCAATGATGGCCTGTACCTGCATGTCGTAAATTTCAGGATATGTAATTCCCAATCTACAACCGCGATGCCCAAGCATCGGGTTCAATTCGTGAAGTGCCGATACTTTGTCCTGTACCTCTTTAAGGCTGATCTTCATTTGTTTTGCCATCTCTTTCTGGTTGTATTCTTCCTGTGGCAAAAATTCATGAAGAGGTGGGTCGAGGAGTCGAATCGTAACCGGGAGCCCATCCATGGCCTTGAATATCTGCTCAAAATCGAGACGTTGCATGGGAAGTAGTTTCTTAAGAGCAGATGTGTACGAGTTCAATGGCTCTTTGAGTTCTTTCTTGATCTGGATTAATTCTTTCTTGAGGACACTTACTTTGTTATTTGTTGCTTTTGCCAATTCCTTCTCTATGGCGGCAATCTTTGCCTTTAAGTTTTTCACGTCTGGAGAGGAGAGAATCATTTGACGGACAGAATCAATTCTGTTTTCCCCGAAGAACATGTGCTCAGTCCTGCAGAGTCCGATGCCTTCGGCGCCAAATTCTCGCGCCTTTTTTGCATCCATTGGGGTATCAGCGTTTGTACGCACCTTCAATTTACGAATTCCATCAGCCCAACTCATGAGTGTGGCAAAATCTCCGCTGAGACTCGGTTCCACAGTGGATACCTGACCTAACATTATTTCGCCACTACTGCCGTCCAAGGAGATATAATCTCCCTTTTTAATTACCTTACCATCTACCCGAAAGGTTTGGCTTTTATAGTCCACATTTAACGAACCGCAGCCTGCCACGCAGCATTTACCCATTCCCCTTGCCACCACAGCAGCGTGGGAGGTCATGCCGCCGCGCGTTGTCAGGATACCTTGTGAGACATGCATCCCGCCGATATCTTCAGGGGAGGTTTCTTTTCTCACGAGGATTACCTTTTCCTTCTTTTCAGCTAACTTCTCTGCGTCTTCAGCGCTGAAAACCACTCTACCTGTAGCTGCGCCGGGTGATGCCGGAAGTCCCACAGCGATAACCTCTTTTTTGGCTTTGGGGTCAAAGGTCGGGTGTAAGAGCTGGTCTAATTGGTTAGGATCAATACGGGAAATAGCGGTTTTTTTGTCAATCAGTTTCTCTTTGACCATATCAACAGCAAACTTTACAGCAGCCCTGGTGGTACGTTTACCCGTCCTGGTCTGCAGTATGAACAACCGGTTTTCTTGGATCGTGAACTCTATATCCTGAACGTCTTTAAAGTGCTTTTCCAACGTATTTTTATATCTAACAAGCTCTTTATAGACTTCGGGCATTTCTTTCTCAAGATCGGTAATCGGTTCTGGTGTACGGATACCTGCCACAACGTCTTCTCCTTGGGCATTGATGAGAAATTCCCCATAGAATTTATTCTCACCCGTTGAAGGATTCCTTGTAAAGCATACACCCGTAGCGGAGTGATTCCCCATGTTTCCAAAAACCATAGCCTGCACGTTTACTGCCGTTCCAAGGAGTCCTTTAATATCGTAGAGTTGTCGATATTTTACGGCGCGCGGATTATTCCATGAGGCAAATACGGCTTTAATTGTCTTCTGGAGCTGTACTTTTGGATCATTGGGAAATGATTCGCGGGTCTTTTTTTGGTAAATAGTTTTAAACTCTTCAACAATATATTTTAATTGTTCTGCGTTCAGTTCCGTATCATTTTTTACCCGCGCCTTTTTTTTGTATTTGTCAAGAATTTCTTCAAAGTCGTGGCGTTCGACGCCCATGACGACATCGCCAAACATAGTGATAAACCGTCGGTATGCGTCCCATGCGAAGCGTTCATTGCCTGTTTTCTTAATAAGGCACTGAACGGCGTCTGGAGTTAATCCAAGGTTTAAAACGGTATCCATCATGCCGGGCATAGATGCCGCTGCGCCGCTCCGAACAGAAACCAATAAAGGATTATTTGGGTCGCCCAATTTTGCCCCCATAAGCTTTTCCAAACGGGAAAGATTCTGTTCTATTTCTTCGGCAAGACCTTCAGGGTACTGTTGATTATTTTTGTAATATGCATCGCAAACCTTTGTTGTTATCGTAAATCCAGGAGGAACGGGAATACCTAAATTGGTCATTTCAGCAAGATTGGCGCCCTTCCCACCCAGCAGGTGTTTCATATCGGCACTCCCCTCGGCAGAGCCGTTACCAAAAAAATATACATACTTAGGCGACATCCAAACTACTCCTTTCAACGATATAACATTACGTACGAAACTGCGGCTAGATTTTACAAAAAACTTTGGGAAAAAGAGGAAGCTATCCTATCAAAAACAAATTTATCTGGCAAGATAAATTCATGGAATTTCATAGTAACGTGTGTTATAGAATAAAATACAGTGCAAGCAGCATCAGAGACCCACCCATAAAATATTGGGAAATGTCTTTCACAATGTTTTTCTTTTTAATTCCCACGATATTTTTGTGATTTTCGATAACCTGCTCGAAGATATGTTTGAGTTCTTTACCTGTGGCGTCATGCTGATACGTTCCGCCTACCATGTCTGCAATTTCCTTTAAAAATTTTGGATTCGGTTTGGTGTAAATGGTTTCTCCGTCTTCTGTGACTTCATATCCCATTACGTTTCCTTCTCTGTCTCTTTTGGGTATTGGCGATGCTTTCCTGGGGTCTCCAATACCGACCACATAAATGGCAATATCTCTTCTCTCTAGCAGTAGTTTTACTGCCTCTGCGGCCTGGCTTCGTGTAATGATTTGCTCTTCGCCATCGGTGAGAAGAATCATTACCTTCCTGGTATTTTCTTTACTAAAGGTATTCATGGCAAGGATAAATGCATTGCCAATGTTCGTGCCGTACGGCACGAATCGAACATAATTTTCATTGATCATATTCAGAATGCGCAAGAAGACCCTTTCATAGTCATTGGTGGGATACGGTAACAGTGAAAAGGCGCGGGCTGCAAATACCACGAGGCCGACGCGGTCTCCTTCCAGTTCCCGAACAAGATTGGAGATCTCCATCTTTGCCCGTTGCAATCGATTGGGTTTGATATCTTCTGCAAGCATGCTAATCGAGACGTCAAGCACAAAGACAATCTCTAAGCCCTCTTTTTCATAATAATCCTGTGTGGTTTGCCATTTTGGTTGTAAAAGTGTTAGCCCCACGGCACAGCAAGCGGCGCTGATGCACGTACCTTTTAAAAGGTTTCGATAGATTTTAGGAATGTTACTAAATCTATTTATTAAGGTCTTTTGCCCAAAGGCCCTTAACCACGTAGCCTTTCTCCGGTAAAGAAATAGATATAAGACAAAAATGAGACCAGAAAGGCTATAAACAATGATTTTATATTCTTCGTAGTTAAAAAATAACATTTTATAGTATTACACGGTAAAAGCTTTTTTGTAAGTTTTTAGAGAAGGCAGGAGTCAGGAGACAGAATTCAGAATGAACAAAACTAACCTGTACGTGAACAGGTAGTTACCTAATTATTTAAAATAACTGTTGATGCTGCAATCAATTCTGACTGCTGAATTCTGGCTACTTTTGATCGAGTTTAATGGGGGTTACGCTGCTCTATGAAATCACCACCGTATTTTTTGCTCTCCGCTATACTTGTATTTTGTGCCCCAAGGGATGAGTTTCAGCGCCTCGATCCTGTCTTCCCGCTCTTGCTGTTCCGGGCTGAACATGGTGTTAAACTGCTGCTCGCCCAGTCTCATCCTTTCGAGATTTTTCTTTGCTTGGAAATCGTTGGCGTCAATCTTCAGCACCTCTGCGTATTGCATGGCGGCTGTAGAAAAGTCCATGTCGGACGCGATGATATTCGCATTGTTATAAATTGCCCTTGCCTTCAATACGGGATCATTTGTTTCCATGGCATTCCTGTACTCTGCGCTTGCCTTTTTCCTGTTTTCCGTGAGGGTATACAAAATCCCTTTATTATAAGCAATCACGGGGTCTTCTTTTTCTAATTTCTCCATGACTCTGAACGTTAAAGAATTCTGTAATTGTTGAATCATGGACAGTGCGTCTTGGTACCTTCCCATCTTAATTTTCTCGTCAAGCCGTGCTGTTGTAATGCATTTTTTATAGTATCCATAGCCAAATAGCATCAGGAAGCAGGCAAGTATCAAAAGAAATAGTTTTACGAATTTTTTCCTTAACATAGTCTCCTCCTATAAGGACTTAATTTTTACGATCCACATTCCGCAATCTACGTGTCCAGCACTTCTCCAGCCTTTTTCTCTCTCTGTCGGTTCAATCTGCACGACTGAACCAGCATAAGGTTATAGAGCCTAGATGTCGTTGCGAATGAAGTGTTTAAAACCCCCTTTAAATTCCCCTTTGTTAGGGGGACTGGGGGGTCTCCTCTTTTTAAAGGGGAATTTTAAGATGTTTCAAGCTGACACCCTCGCAATGACACTTTTTGGCGCTTATCATAAGGAATTTATAACAAAATTATGGCAGCAAGGAAATAAAATTCCCTGTGGTATACCGTCTACCTTAAAACCTTACCGTTCTTGAAGAAGGCTTCCTTCTGGTTCAGACGACAAGCATGGGTCAGCGTGAAAGGAATAGGCTATAAGTGCACGGAGCACCGTGCCCCTACTTTTAACGTATAGGATTCAAACCAACCATGTAGTGGCAATTCATGAATTGCCACTACACTGTTATAAAGATAAAAGTCGCCGAATGACTAATTAAATTTATAAGCCGTGAAGGTAAAGGCGCAAGTTTTATTACGTCAGAGTGAGCTGATTTACCAAGTTTGTGTTTGAAAAACAAACTGATTACTAATATAATCGGGTATAATCGGTTTGTTTGTAAAGGTAGATCATTCTTTGCAAACAGGGCGTGAAAATGTAGCGGTAGCCGTGATCTTTAAATCTGTAAGTGCACGGGTGCCGTGCCCTTACTTTGAAATTCTTACATCAAGCTTGTGCAGATTTCTTGCTGGTTCAATTGTCCACGATTGAAACCAAATATTTCGGTTCGGGCTTGCAGCCTGAACCAGCCTGAGCTAAATATTTCTGATATGTAAGAATCATTGCGAGCGAAGCATACAACCCCCTAATCCCCCTTTGTTATGGGGAATGAATGTGTTGTCTCGCCTTTTAAATGGGAATTTCATAGATGCGCCCTCGCATGACAGTTTTTTTACGTTTACCATAATTATAGTTAATATTTTTATGATTCAACGACGCAAAACACGTGTGGTTAATGTGGGTGGGGTGTTGATTGGGGGAAACAACCCAATTTCCGTGCAGACCATGACCAAGACCCACACCGAGGATATTGACGCCACAGTCCAGCAGATTAAGGAACTGGAGAAGATTGGGTGTCATATCGTTCGTGTGGCGGTGCCTACCATTGTTACCGCTAAGTGTCTTGGCGCGATCAAGAGGCAGATACGTATCCCGCTCGTTGCCGATATTCATTTTGGGCATCACCTCGCCTTGGAGTCCATTGCCCAGGGGGTTGATAAGATACGGATTAACCCCGGAAATATGAAAGACAAGAACAAGCTGGAAGAGGTTGTAAAATCGGCAAAGGACAAGGGAATTCCCATTCGCATTGGTGTTAATTCAGGCTCAGTGCGTGGCGAGGGAGACGAGCATGAGAAACTAACTACGCTGATGGTGAAAACTGTACTCAACTATTGTGAGCACTTCGAATCGTTCGGATTTAAAGACATTGTATTGTCGCTCAAGGCGTCCGACGTCCCTTCAACCTTAGACGCTTATCGGTCGATAGCGACGCAGTGCGATTACCCGTTGCACCTGGGCGTTACCGCAGCAGGGCCGCCAAGTCTGGCGACGATCAAGTCTGCCATTGGCATAGGAGGTTTGCTCTCTGAAGGCATCGGCGACACCTTGCGGGTGTCCTATACGGGCGCCTCTGAGCTGGAGGTCAAGGCGGGGTATGATATCCTCGTGGCATTGGGTCTCCATAAGCGCCGTGAGGCTGAACTCATTTCCTGTCCTACGTGCGGGCGATGCGAAATCGATTTGGTGGATATCGTGGAAAAGGTAAGACAGCGTTTGCCAAATGATAAAAAGCACCTCCAAATAGCCATCATGGGGTGTGTGGTGAACGGGCCGGGGGAAGCGCGTGAGGTGGATATTGGTATTGCGGGAGGGAAGGGATTTGGGTTCCTTTTCAAGAAGGGCGAGAAGGTGCGAAAGATACCGGAAGACCGCATGGTAGATGAACTTTTGGAAGAAATTGCCCACATGTAATAACATGAGATAAAGGTTCAGTTTACCTCAAAGAACGCTGAGATCGCAGAGATCAAGCTTAGAGGTTTTTCCTTCAGTCCCTGGTGGATTGTCTTGTAAGTAACTATGCTATAGTAAACGCCAAAAGAAAATTGTCATTGCGAGGGCGCTAGCCCGAAGCAATCTCAAATAGTGATTGCTTCGCTGTCGCTTGCAATGACGAATATATGGTAAAGTTTTTATGGGACACCGCACCAGTTTTCTTTTTGTCTCTCTGTGTTCTCTGCGTACTCAGCGGTGAATTTCTATTACAAATGAAAAATATTGTCGTTCTCGGTTCTACAGGCTCTATCGGTAAAAACACCCTTGAGGTTGTTCGAAACTTAAAGGATAAGTTTCGAGTGGTCGGCCTTTCTTCCAATTCGCGATGGGAGCTGCTGTCGGAGCAGGTCGAAGAGTTCAAGCCCACATACGTTGCCCTAAACGATTCTCAATTAGTTGAAAAGTTAAAAGGCCGCTTTCCGAATAATCATCTGGAAATACTTACCGGAAACAATTGTCTCAAGGAAATTGTTTTAAAGCAAGAAGTCGATATTGTGGTTTCGGCTGTGGTGGGCGCAGTCGGTTTGCCGGCGGCAATTGCGACAGTGCAACAGGGGAAGACCCTTGCACTAGCCAATAAGGAATCTCTGGTTATGGCTGGGCATATCGTGATGTCGTTGGCAAAAAAAAATCAGATATTGCCCGTAGACAGCGAGCATAGTGCAATATTCCAATCTCTTCAGTCTGGCAAGCCAAGTGAGGTGAAGCGGGTTATTATTACGGCATCTGGCGGCCCTTTTTATGACTACCCGATAGACAAACTTTCCGATGTAAAGCCTGCGCAGGCGCTCAAGCATCCCACGTGGCAGATGGGGCAGAAGATTACCATAGATTCAGCTACTTTGATGAATAAGGCACTGGAGATTGTCGAGGCAAAGTGGCTGTTTGACTTGAAGGTCGAACAGATCGATGTGGTAATACATCCACAGTCGATCATTCATTCTATGGTGGAGTTTTGTGACGGGTCGGTTGTCGCCCAGATGGGAATGCCTGACATGAAGGTTCCTATCCAATATGCCTTAACGTATCCAGAAAGAAAATATCTGAGCGTTCAGCCATTGGATTTGTCCCAAATAGGAAGCCTTACCTTTAAGAAGCCCGACATGGAAAAATTTCCAGCCCTAAGGCTGGGTTATCAGGCTGCCAAAGAAGGCGGTACAATGGGGGCAACGCTTAATGCCGCCAATGAGGTTGCAGTTCAGGCCTTTCTGGACGGTCGAATTCGATTTACTGAAATTGCGTCGTATGTGGAAAAGACGATAAATAGTCATCATTTTATTAAAAATCCTTGCCTGGAAGAGGTTCTGACGGCAGACGCTTGGGCAAGGCAGGAGATGAAAAAATGCCTTATGTAAACGTATCAACTAATGTTATCCTTGTAATCGTAGGTATCGGGCTGCTTATCTTTATCCATGAACTCGGGCACTTCCTCATGGCAAAGAAGATAGGAGTTCGAGTGCTGGCCTTTTCGCTGGGTTTCGGACCTGTGATATTCAAAAAGAAATGGGGAGAAACCGAGTATCGGCTTTCCCTGATTCCGCTGGGAGGGTACGTCAAGCTGGCCGGTGAAGGGCCAGACGAAGCAAAGACTGGCAGTCCGTGGGAATTTTCTTCCAAGACTGTAAGACAACGCGCCTCTGTTCTTGTGGCTGGCGTGGCATTAAATGCCGCCTTCGCCTTCGTTGCCTTTATTGTTGCCTTTCGGATTGGTGTGCCTTTTATTACAACGGAGGTAGGTCAGGTCATGCCGGGATGGCCTGCCTGGGAGGCGGGAATTCAACGAGGGGATGAGATCGTTGAAGTCGATGGAAATAAAGATGTTGATTTTGAAGACCTTTTTACGATCGTTGCATTGAGTAACCCGTCTACGGGAGTACCGCTTAAGGTTGGACGCGGCGATAAGACTTTTGATGTAAATGTTGCACCTAAATACGATGATGAGCATGGTGTCCAGCGCATAGGAATTATGCCTGCTACAAGCATGGAGATTGATAAAATATTTGCGTATGAAAATAATGATTCGCCGGCCAGAGATGCTGGTATTCAGGTAAAAGACGTCATAATTGCCGTGAACGGCAAGCGTATTTCCACCGAGGATGAGTTTCGCGCAGTGGAGGCGGCAAGCGCGAGAAAAGAAATGTCCGTTACGGTGCTGCGGGATGATAAAGAAGTTGAGCTAAAGGCGACGCCTTCCAAGTCAACCCGATGGATGCTTGGTATTTCTTGTGCAACTGCTATCCTAGACGGTGTGAAGAATAACAGTCAGGCGAACGCAGTTGGGTTGATGAAGGGAGATGAGATTCTTGAGATTAATTCAGAACCCGTGAAGGGCTTTACCGACGTCAGGAAGCTTGTTATTGAGTCGAAAGAGGAAAAATCCATCCTGAAGGTTAAGAAGAGTAATTCAGTTACTTTTATTGCCGTTTCTCTTCCAGACACAAAAACAAAAGAGGAATTTTTGAGTGGACTCACACCTTTTTATGGG
>Ga0105164_10000615_pt1 | contig 24349 bp, 21 predicted proteins | sample VDWuncwatermetaG_FD_89674 | JGI IMG/M metagenome (GOLD analysis project Ga0105164, IMG submission 89674) | Wastewater microbial communities from Netherlands to study Microbial Dark Matter (Phase II) - VDW unchlorinated drinking water | ecosystem: Environmental > Aquatic > Freshwater > Drinking...
AGGGATATGGATAAATAACGGTTTTATCTGGTATTCTTTCTGCAGCCGGTTAAATTCGAGCACGTCGTTCGGCCCTAAGAAAACCTGGCGCCACTGCTGAGGGTTACGCGCAAATATCTGCATAGTATTGCAGCCAAGCGCTTCTGCCCGGTTGAGCGCTTCGTAAATTTTTCCCTCTGTGGAAACCTGCACTCCCAAAAGCATTACTGAGCCATCCATAAATAATGGGCGTATTGGAAGCCCGGATTTTGTCCCGTATGCAAGGCGCGACGACGATGGCGTACCCAGTGCGGTACGCCGAGGAGGAAGCAACGCCGCAGACGGGCAAAAGGCGGGCTTCCCCTCAATCTATACTGCAGGGCTGGCTGATTTTGGGCTGCGACTGCGTCACTCGTCCTTGGCGTAGTGCTGCGACTACGCCTGCGTCCTCGTTCCTTGTCTCGCTCCAAAATCAGCTCAGCCAATGTGCTCATTATTTATGGATGACTCAGCGTATCCTCCGCTGAGTATAATATTAATCTTGGCTGGCCGGAGAGCACGATTTTTTTATCCGCGCCATTATAAACTGCCTCATCGCTATAAGAGGTATTTTGCCCCTGTATAATTTTTACGTTTCCGCGCGAAATAATTTTATCGATACTTCCCCCCATAAGCGAAGATGAAATCCCGGCAGCGCCGCTATCTGCCTGCTTCTTGTCCGTAAAATAAACCTCCATCGTATCGCTATAAATCTGGATGTCCTCTTTTTCTACGCGGACATTCCTATTAAAGGCAGCGACATTCTTGGCATAGTCTATCTGTACCGGGCCATCGCAGGTAATCACAATTTTGCCCTTCTGCGCAGAAGGCGGCGCACCGACCTCTTCTCTAAGGTCGGGTGCCTCTGGAGCAAGCTCTACCCGGACATCCTTTTCCAGGGTCATCATATTTAAATCCGGATTTCCGGTGGCTCCCGAAGATATAGCCGTAAGATTATTCTTTTCGATATTTACCAGTTCTTTTGTGCTGACTAATTTCTTCTTTCTGTCCCAGTCCAGGGAATCCGTAGTTAATTTTGCGCCTGAGGAAGTAGTAATCACTACATTTTCTTCTAAATGAAGCAATGCCTCCTGTTTGTTAAAATCTCCCCGGTCGCTCATGAGCTTAACATCTTCGCTCTGTCCGTAGAAATTACCGGTTACATCTTTAAGCCTGATTGTATCCGTTGAAATATCCGCGGATTTCCCGGCAATATCCCAGGCCTTTTTGCCTTTTTCTCCGAAGCCCGCAAGCGAAAAGTCCATTATCTGCTGGTCTCCTTCCGGAGCAGATTCGCCGAAGGCAAAAACAGCCGTTTTAAAACATAAAAACAAAACTAAAATGGCGATCCTTAAGCTATACGTCATAAAGCTTAACTGCTCCTTCCCATTTACCTTGCGCTTTAAGTATCAATTCGGTAACCTCGCGCACTGCTCCGCGGCCGCCTTCTTTGGCGGTAATAAACGCCGAAGATTCCTTAATCTCTGCGCAGGCGTTGGATACCGCGACAGGAAAACCTACTTTTTTCATCAGGCATAAATCTACCAAGTCATCCCCGACAAAACATATCTCTTCACGGCCAACTTTATATTTTTTCATAACCTTATCTAAAACTGCTGATTTCGGAGAAATATTTTCAAAGACCTCTGCCACCTGCATATCTTTTGCGCGCGGCCGGATAGCCTTTGAACCCTTAGCCGTAATCAATATTACCGGGATGCCTGCCTTTTTCAAAAGATAAACCCCCATCCCGTCATGCACGTCAAAAAGCTTTAACTCTCTTCCTGCCGTATCGTAAATTATCCTGCCGTCGGTCAAAACCCCGTCTACGTCCAGCATCAAGAGCTTAATCTTTTTTGCTTTCTCGATGATACGCGGTTCCACTGTTAAATTATCCCTGCCTTTAATAAATCCTGTATGTCCAAAAGCCCGACCGGGCGTTTATTTTTATCGACCACGGGAAGCTCATCAATCTTTTTATCCTGCAATATACGCATGGCTTCTGCAGCCAGCATATTGCCTAAAACCGTAATCGGATTTTTGGTCATGATCTCTTTTACTTTGCGCCGCGATAAATCCGGGTCAACCTCAAGATGCCGGCGCAGGTCTCCGTCCGTAAAAATGCCCACCAATGTTCCTTTTTTATTTACAACCGAAGCGCTGCCAGCGCGCGCCTGGGTAATTTTAAAAAGCACATCCGAAATTTTTTTCTCCCCGTCGACTACGGGATTATTGATGCCTTTACGCATAATATCTTCGACCTTTAAAAACAACCGCCTGCCTAAAGAGCCGCCGGGATGATAAAAGGCAAAATCTTTTTCTTTAAAACCCTTTAATTCCAGAAGGCAGACTGCAAGCGCATCCGACATCGCCAGCATCGCGGTAGTTGAAGTCGTGGGCGCAAGGCCTAAAGGACAAGCCTCTTTTTTTATGTAAGTATTTAAAGCCGCGTCGCTGTAATGCGCTAAAAACGATTTTATATTGCCGGTAATGGCGATTATGCGCGAGCCGATCTTTTTTAAAAGAGGGAGTAGTTTTTTTATTTCATCGGTCTCCCCGCTATTGGATAAAATTATTACCACATCATCTTTGGTGACTCTTCCCAAATCTCCGTGTATAGCTTCTGCCGAATGCAGGAATAAACTCGGTGTGCCGGTAGAAGAAAGCGTAGCGGATAATTTCTGCCCGATAATCCCGGCTTTACCCATACCGGTCACCACCACCCTTCCGCTTGAGCGCAAAATAAATTGCACTGCCTTCTGAAAATCTTTATTGATGCTTTTTTTTAAATCGCCTATCGCCTTTGCTTCGATATCTAAAACTTGTTTTGCGCGCTTTATCACATTCATCTTTGTAGGCTTGCCCTTATCGCCCTGACCTGCCTTAGAAGTTTCTCCAACTCCTTGAAATCAATCATATTCGGCCCGTCGCAAAGGGCTTTATCCGGATCAGGATGCACCTCCAGGAATAACCCGTCGCAGCCGACTGCCACTGCTGCGCGCGAAAGCCCGCAAACATACTGCCGCTGGCCTCCGGAACTCGCCCCTTTTCCTCCCGGAAGCTGGACGCTATGCGTAGCATCGTAAATTATCGGGTAGCCGAAATCGCGCATAATCATTAAACTGCGAAAATCCGAAACCAAGTTGTTATATCCGAAGGAAACTCCCCGTTCGGTAACCAAAATCTTCTTATTTCCGGTAGATTCGGCCTTGCGGATTACCGGTAAAATATCCCAAGGAGCCATAAACTGCGCCTTTTTGATATTTATTATTTTTCCGGTTTTAGCCGCTGCGATAACCAAATCCGTCTGCCGGCATAAGAATGCCGGAATCTGAATAATGTCCAGTACCTTCTTTGCCTCATCTATATCTTGGCGGCAATGTATATCGCTTAATACCGGAACGCCTATCTTCTGTTTTACTTTATTGATTACCTCTAAACCTTTTTTTATTCCCGGGCCGCGGTAGGAATCCGGGGAAAGCCGGTTTGCCTTATCGAAACTGGCCTTAAAGATAAACGGCATGCTTAATTTTTCGGCTAATTCTTTGAGCTTTTTTGCGGCCGCAAGGCAACTTGATTCTGATTCAATTACGCATGGGCCGGCAATTAAAACCAAAGGGCTGCCTGCGCCGATCTTTATTTTCCCGATATTTATCTGTTTCATCTTATCCGCTTTCTTCCACCAACCTTTTCATTAATGAAAAGGTTGGTGGATTCCGTTTTAATGTAAAACGGAATCTTCGAATTTTCTTATATATTCCTCAACCCGTTCTAAATCCGCCGGCGTATCCACGCCGATACTATCAAATTTGGTCTCAATAACTTTGATCCGGTACCCTTTTTCCAGGACCCTTAACTGCTCCAAGCATTCTACCTTCTCTAATTCCGAACTGCTTAGGTTTTTATAAGTAAAAAGGAAATCTTTTGTATAACCATAAAGCCCGATATGCTTGTAATAAACCGGGGATTTTATTTCTGAATTTTGCGCATGGTAAGGTATGGCTGCCCTGGAAAAATAAATGGCAAAATTATCCTTATCCGCTACGACCTTTACTACGTTGGGGTCTTTTATTTCTTTTGGGTCATCTATTTTTTTCATTAAGGTCGCCATGTATAAAGTTTTGTCGTCCAATAATGCATGCGCCAATGAATCAATCATTAAAGGCTGAATCAAGGGTTCATCCGCTTGAATGTTAATCACTATCTTTACGTCGATAGGGTTCACCGCCTCGGCAATCCGGTCTGTCCCGCAAGTATGGGCTTTGGCCGTAAGTACTGCCTTTGCGCCGAAAGATAAAGCCGAATTCAATATGCGCTCGTCATCACAGGCAATAATCAGCTCGTCTAAGAATTTCGCTTTTCTAGCGCGCTCCCAAACATGCTGCAGCATAGGCTTGCCGAGAAGATCTGCCAGGATTTTCCCTTCAAACCTGGTTGAGCCGTATCTTGCCGGGATTACTCCGATGACATCCATTTTATCTAACCGCTAAAGTTTTTATCTTACCGATTAATTCGCTTCTGGTGGTTGTGGCCGTGCCTAATTTTCCTACCACTATGCCTGCGGCAGAATTGGCGATATAAGCAGCTTCCAATTTATCTGCCCCGCAGGAAAGCGCCATGGTAAAACAGGCGACTACCGTATCGCCTGCGCCGGAAACATCAAAAACCTCCTGCGCGACTGTCGGTATGGGGGTAATGCGGCCGTTTTTTTCGTAGAGGCGCATACCGCACTCGCCTAATGTGACCAGAAGAGATTCCAGCTCCAGGTATTTTAAAACCTGCCCGGCAGCCGAATTGATATCCTTATCCGTCAAAAGGCGGTCGCTATTTATCCTAAAGCGGTTTTGCGTATCCTTGATCTTGAGATGCCGGACAGCATTGCCGAGTTCTCTACGGTTAGGCGTAATCGCGGTTACATGGTGATAATATTCAAAATTTTCCTCTTTGGGGTCAACGGTAATAATTTTTTTATTTTTACCGGCAAAAGAAACCAACCCCTCGACCAGATGCGTATTGATTACGCCCTTACCGTAATCTTCGATAATCACCGCATCGAATTTATCGATATTCTTCTCGATAAACTTTAATATTTTTAAATTCAACTTTTTAGGCAGGGGCTCCTTATGCTCCCAGTCAACCCTGACTACCTGCTGGTGGCCGGCGACAATACGCGTTTTTACCGTGGTATGCCTTTGGGGTTCGATAAAAATCCCTTCTGTCTTTATCTTTCTTTTTTTTAGCTCCGGCAGCAGAATGCTGGCATTGCTGTCATCGCCTACCACGCCTACCAGCGAAACGCTTCCTTCCAAGGCCGTGATATTATTTGCTACATTTGCCGCACCCCCCGGCATAAAGGTGCGCTGCTTTGCCCAGACTACCGGCACGGGCGCCTCCGGAGAGATCCTCTCTACGTCACCCCAGATAAATTCATCCAGAATCAAGTCCCCGATTACTAAGATCCTTGATTTATTGAATTTCTTAACTATCTGCTCCAAAGTTTTCATATCTTTTCTATTACTGCCTGCGCTAATAACGGAAGCATGATTTCATGATGGCCGATAATATAATAGCCCTTCCCGCCTGCCAATACCGGCCGGGATACCAGGTTTTGAAAAGGCCGGTAATGATGAATCATATCGAAATTGGCGGTAACAAAATCCTTGACCGGAAAACCTAAATTCCGCGCCAGATTCAGCGCTTTTAAAAATACTTCCGGCATAATTACTGCCGAACCGAAATTCAAAACTACGCCGCCGTTATTGATATTACGTATACTTTCCACCAAGGCATAAAAATCCCGCAGGCTCCCTTCTGCGGTAAGCGCGGCATTAAAAGAAGGATGCTGATGGATAATGTCCGTGCCGATAGCCACATGCACGCATACCGGAATTTCATATTTATAGGCATTGTAAAGAAGGCTTAAATTTTTATAGCGTAAGCCCGGGCCGGCGAACTTACGTGCTACAGAATAACCCAGCCCCAACCCTTCGGACGCGCCTTCTTTTACCGCGTTATTGATAAACTCTGCCGGTTCTTTGCCCATCCCGAATTTTCCGTATTTTAAAGCCTCCCCCACGTCTTCGGAGGTTTTACCCTGAAAGGCAAGCTCAAAATCATGGATTACCCCTGCGCCGTTTAAAGCGATACAGGTGATAATTTTTCTTTTACACAACTCGATTAATACCGGGTTAAGCCCGCATTTTATCACATGCGCCCCGCCCATGAAAATGACCGAGCGTTTCTTCTTATGTGCCTTTACGATGCTATCTGCGAGCGCGCGCAGGTCGCTGGCTTTTAATATATTGGGTAAAGAATTATAAAATCCCAAAAAAGACCTGCCCGGCAAAGGCGCTTGAGCAAAATTACCCAGCCCTACCTTGCTTTTTCGCGCTTTAATCGAATATGTCTTTACCTTGTTTATGTTTATCATACGAAACTATAATTTTAGCACAAATTTGCGCTAAATCAACTTAAAATCTCCTCTGCCGCATGCAGGACATCGGCAACCGTGATCGCTTTCAGGCAGGCGAATTCCTTGACGCAGTTATGGGCAAGGCATTCGATACAGCCGGCCGGTTTATGCAAAAACTTGCTCTTTAGCCCAAGCGGCCCCCAACGCATAGGGCTGAGGCCTTTTTGCGCCCTGCCGAAAATAGAAATCACCGGCGTACCCACGGCACAGGCAATATGCACCGGTCCGGAATCATTAGAAATGAATAAACGGCATCTTTTCAGCAAGCTGGCTAATTGAGCAACCGAAGTCTTGCCTGCCAGATTAATTAAAGGATAGCGGATATTTGCGGCGACTTTTTCTGCAACAGCAATATCCCTTGGCCCGGCAATCACTAAAATTTTAAAGCCGTATTTTTCAGCTAATTTATCGGTGGTTTCGGCAAACCTTTCCGCCGGCCAAATTTTAGAGACACAGCTTGCGCCGGGATGAATAACCAGCAACTTATCCGATGGCTTTATACCCTGCCGTTTAAATAAATCTTCAGCCCATTTTTCCGCTGCTTCTTTTAAAGGTATAAATAAATTTTTATCCTTCGCTTCGATACCTAAAATTTTCAGCAGATCCAGGTTATATTCGGCCTCATGCCTTTGGCCTAATTGCTTGGTGTGTCTTAGCCGGTCGGTAAGCAAAAAGCCGAGTTTATAGTCATAGCCGATTCTGCGGCGGATGCCGGCTGAAAATGCCAATAAATGCACCCGGCTGGCGGGATGCAAAATAATTGCTAAGTCAAATCGTTTCCTTCTTAATAAAAAGCTAAACTTTAAAAACCCCAGCCAGCTTTTATGCCGGACGTCTTTATCCAGAACTAAAACCTCATCCAGATAAGGGTTGCCCTCAACAATGTCCTTTGTATAAGGGCTTACCAGCATGGCAATATAAGCGTGCGGATATGCCTGGCGCATTGCTTTAATTACCGGCGTGGATAAGATAACATCGCCGATCCTGTCTGTACGTGCAATCAGGATTCGCTTAAAGTCTTTCTTTACACTAGTCACTGGTAACTGGCCACTAGTCACTAACATATTTCTTACCTGAACCAGCACATCTTCCACTTTTACTAACCTCATACATTCTAAGGCTCCAGACTTACATTGCGCCTCCCGGCAGGGCCGGCAGAAAATTTCTTTTTTTACTATCGCCCAGTTATCCGACCACGGGCAGTACTTACGTTCATCGGTAGAGCCGAAGACAGCAATGATCTTACGGTTTAAATAACTGCTTAAATGCAGGGTTGCGCTGTCATTGGTAATGATAAGATCGGCTTTCTTTAAAAGCGCGCCTAATTGCAAAAGATTAGTCATCGCGCTTAAATTTAAAATAGGGTATTCGGAATTTTCAGTTATATATTGCGCTGTGGGAAGGTCGTCTTTATCTCCGATTAAAACTACCTTCGCGCTAAATTCATCAATAAGCCTGTTGATCAACTGGACAAACCTTTCCTTATGCCAGCGTTTTATATGGCTCCGGCCGCCCGGAGAAACTACTACGATATTATCTCCGGAATTTATATTATTAGTTTTAAGCAAGACACTAACATAGCCTTCGTCCTCTGCGCGGATAGATAAAGAAACCCCCGGGACATGACCAGTATCTTTTTCGGCAATTTTAGATATTAGCTGCTTAATTTTAAAAAGGTGCCTCTCTTTCATATGCTTTATGTTTTTTGGGATAAACAAAAATGGCGAAATCTTGTATCTTGCCGGAATAAATACCCCAAAAAGGCTGTTGCGCAAATCCGCTACCAAATCAAACCCTTCCCTTTTTAATTCATAAAACAGCCTTATCTTTTCTCTCAACTTTATATGCTTATCATAAACAATCAGTTTTTCTAAAGCAGAATTATCTTTAAAAATCTCAGCCGTACGCGGGCCGGCCATCACCGTAACTTTGGCTTGGGGAAAATTTGCTTTCAAGCAATCCAAGGCCGGCAGCGTCAATATAACATCGCCAATATTGCTTAAAGTAATAAATAAAATTTTGTCAATCATATCGATTAGGGGACACTTCTATTTTGCCAAGATATTTTTCACTTCTTGGAATACTTCATCAGGGGCAATTGCCCGCATACAGCGGTTATCTTTGCAGCTGACCGTATAGCATGGGATATCGCATCCGGCATCTTTGGATAACACAACGGCATTATTATCCGGATAAGGCCCGGTGATATGCGCGCTCGTGGGCCCGAAAAGCGCGATTATTTTTTCCGCCTCCACGCTATTTGCGATATGTAAAGGCCCGGTGTCGGAGCTGATAAATAAATCCAGCCGTTTGCATAATGCTGCCAGCTGTTTCAGGTTAAATTTACCGGTGGCAAAAATTAACCTTTGGCGCATTAAACCTTGAATTTCTTCAGCCAATGCCGAATCTGCCTTTCCTCCTAAAATAATAACCTGCGCGCATAACTCTTCGATAATCCGGTCAGCCAGTTTCGCCCAGTATTCTTTCGGCCAGCGCTTAGGAAGCCAATTTCCTCCCGGGTTTATCCCGATGGTGAAGCCGGCTTTTCCTTTTAATTCCTGCTTTAAAAAATTATCGGCAAACTCCGCATCCTCCCTATGAATAAAAAAATCGGTGTATCTATCTTTTATTTTGAGCCCGGAATTTTCAATCAAATTTAAATAATAATCTATCCGGTGTATTTTACTCGAATCGGGAGCAGCTATTTTTTCTGTCAGTAAAATGGCGCGTTTTTTCGTAAAATAACCGATCCTTTCCGGAATTCCGGCAAGATAACAGATGAGCGCGCGGCTAAATGAGCGGTGCAGCAGGAAAACCGCGTCAAACCGCTTATCTTTTAATAACCGGATGAACCGCAGTTTCGCGAATAATCCTTTGTGCGCGGACTTTTCATCAAAAATAATAATTTCATCCAAATACGGGTTGCCTTCCAGGATCGGATAACAACGCTGCGGGATTATACAGGCGATAAAACTATCGGGAAAATTATAGCGGATATTACGGACCGTTGCCGTAGAAAATAATACGTCCCCCAGCCAATTCACGTTAAAAATAAGTATGCGTTTACTTTTTATGCCCACCGCGGCGCTCTTTGAGGAAAGTATATACCCCTGTAGCCTCGAACCAAAAAACAAACAGGTTATCCGCATTCGAAGAAATCCTTAATCTTTTTAATGCAAAGATGTCGCCGTTGGCAAAATTTTTACCCGGGCTTGTCGCCACCGCGCCCTTATAGCCGGCATCAATAACCAATTGCCTTATCTTAGGGTTGAATCTGCCTTCGGGATAGCTGAACATAGATGCTTCTTTATTCAATTTTTCTTCTAATATTTTTTTAGAATCAAATACCTGCCTCTTTAATTCAGAATCTGATTTAATATTTATAAGGGGCTCGGCCCCTAGCGCATGGCTGCCAAAATCGATTATCCCCGAATCCCGCATAATTTTCATCTCCTCCCAGCTCATCTTATCGGGCCTGCCCACTTCATTAACGATAATAAACATCGTGGCGGGAAGATTATATTTTTTTAATATCGGAAAGGCAAAAGTATAGTTATTTTTAAAGCCGTCATCAAAGGTTATCGCCACTGCGCGCGTGGGTATTCTTTTTTTATCCCGGATAAGATTCGCCAGCTCTTTTAACGGCAAAACATTGTAACGATATTTTTTTAGAAAACGCATCTGCCGCTCTAAAGTCCGAGGGGTTACTACCAGCCTATCGTTAGGATTTGCCCCGTGATAAACATAATGATACATCAGTATCGGCGGCACATAAATTCTCTGCAGGAAATTACCCGTTAAAAACAAAAATAAAATAATTGCTGAAGGTATGACAATTAATGTTTTTCGCTTAAACATTCCAAATATACTCCTTCGGTTTCGGAAGCCATTCTCTCCTGTGAAAAATTCTGTGCAATAAAATTTTTGGCATTCTCGCCGAATTTATTTCGTTTTTCTTTATCTTCCAGCAATTCAAGTATTGCCCGGGCCAAACCCTCTGCATCGGCAGGCCTTACCAATAACCCGTTAATACGGTCCTGAATCAGGCTTTTTATACCGCCTACATCCGAGCCGACTACTCCTAATCCGGATGCCATGGCCTCCATTAAACTGAGGCCCAAACCCTCTTTTAACGAAGGCAAAACAAATAAATCCATTACCGAAAGAAATTCCTTAGTGTCGTAAATATTGGGGATAAAAAAAACATGCTCGCTTATTTTCAGGCGCTCGGTTAAGTTCACCAGCTCATCTTTTATCCTTCCTTCGCCGGCAATAAGCAGCTGTGCATCGGGTATTTTTTTAAAAACCAAACTCATCGCCTCAATAAGATAGGCATGGCCCTTTACATCGGAAAGCCTGGCAATGATGCCGACTACCGGCCCGTTTTTTAGGCCGGATCTTTTTTTAATTTCTACCGGCGCCTGCGCATACGGCTGGCTGAATCTCTGCACGTCTATGCCGTTATGCACAACCCGCATATCTTCAGATTTAACTTTAAAATCATTTTTCAGGTGCTCTCTTACAGGTTCGCTGATAGCAATAACTCTCCTTCCCCAACAAGGAAAGATTTTTCGCGAAAACCGTTTTTTGAAAAATCCATGACAGGTGGAAATATAAGGTTTTTTTGTATTTCGGCTAAGAAAATACGCCAATACCTGCGTTACGCGGGTGTTAGCGTGGATAATATCGATATTATTTTCCGTGACAAACTTCTTCAACTTCAGGAAACTTCCCCAAATCTTTAGAATATTAATCTCTGACTTTGTCTTTATGGGTATATCCAAATGCGGTATTCCTGCGGCAATAAATTTCGAAACAAGCTCCCCGCCGCTTGAAGCCGCATAAACATTATGCCCATTTTTCTTTAAACCGTTAGCCAGCGTAAAAATATAACTGGATATCCCGCCGATATTAAGGTGAGTACTTAAATATAAAATATTCATTTCAATAATTGCTCGACTGCCTCCAATACTTCTTGCGGCATAATCAACTCCATACATTCTTTGTTTTTACATTTAGATTTATAACAGGGGCTGCAGGTTAAATCTTTTTTGATAACTATGAATTTTTTTGCCGGCGGCAGATGCCGCTTTGGGTCAGTAGGCCCAAAAAGCGCGACAAAAGGAGTCTTTACTGCCGCGGCGATATGCAGCGGAGCTGAATCAGGCGATATGTAAACGCTGCATTTTTTAATCAAACAGGCAAGCTGATTAACCGTGGTCTTGCCGCAGGCATTTATAGGTTTTACCGCCTTTACATTATTTATCAGCAGGTTGGCTTGCGGTAAATCTTTTTCTGTCCCGGTAATAACCACGCGCAATTGCCGGAGCGATAAATCATCGCATAACTTTGCCGTATAATCAAGCGGCCAGTTCTTTGTCCTCCACCTTAAGGACGCGCTTATATTGATCCCGATAAGCCGGTAAGGCAATGGTTTGGCTTTCCGCATAGCCAAAGCCACAAGTTTTGTTTCCCGGCTTAGCCACTGCGAACCCAGGAATTCATCCATCTCCCGTTGGTCTTCCTCACTCGGCCAAAGCTCTAAAGACGCTTCCTTCAATTCTATGCCCACCATATTCAGGATCTTAAATTGGTGCATCAGGGGTTCCTGCGGGGCTTTTGAATCTTTGATACGATGATTAAGTAACAGGGAACATTTTTTGTTAGCGTATCCGTAACGGTCAGGGGCCAGGCTTAAAAAAGAAAGCAAGTGGCTCCTGCGGTTATTCTGTAAGTCCAGCGTAATATCAAAATTCTTCTTCCTTAAAATGCGCGCAAGCCCCAAGAAACCCCGGATGCCCTTATCCCGGTTTTTAAAATCGCATACCAGGAGCTCATCGATATACGGGCAGCGCAACAGGACATCCTTTGCCGCCTCCCCGACAAGTAAACTAATCTTATAATGCGGACCGAACTTCTCCCTTACTGCCTTAATTGCCGCGGTAGATAAAATCACGTCTCCCACCGAACTAATTTTGATGAGCAGAATTTTAAAATTACTTAAGGCTTCTTTATAAACATCGATAGTGCGCTCTGCCATCAATTCGATGGTATAATTAGTTTTCAATTTTTTATAGGCGTTTTCGGCGAGCTTTTTGCTTAAACCGGGGTCTTTATATATTTTAACCACTGCCTCTGCCATCGTTGCCGGATCGGAGGCCGCAACCAAAAGCCCTGTTTTTCCGTCATCAATAACATCAATAACGCCCCCTACCTTTGTGGCAACTACCGGCACCCCCGCTGCCTGGGCTTCAATAATCACCCTGCCGAATGCTTCCTGCGTAGTCGTCGCAAGCACCAGAAGGTCAAGATGCGATAATATTGCCGGGATATCCCTTTGCGTGCCTAAAAATTCCGTTGAAGGCCAAAGCCCAAGCCTCCTTACTAAAATCTGCAGCTGCTCCTTATACGCGGCTTTGGATGCCGGCGCATCCCCGACTATCCATACTTTCAGGCGCGGGATAAGCCGAGCCGCCTTAGCCATTGCCTTGACAAAATCTAAATGGCCCTTTATCGGCGTTATCCTGCCGACTATACCGACATTGAATTCTTCCTTTCTTTTTGTATCCGGGCTGATGTATTTAAACTTCTCTAAATCAACGCTGCGCGCAATAAACTTTATGCGCTCATAAGGCACGCCGAAACCTTCGATCATGCGCCGGGCAATCACATTGCTTAAAACGATTACTCGCTTTGCCCAGCCCATCACATAACTAAAGGGGTGTTGTTTATAATATCCGTGGCAGGTAGTGATAAAAACTTTGCGCGTACGGCGGCTGGCAAAATAAGCAATCCATGCAGGAACCCGGGAACGCGCATGGACAATATCGATCTGCTCCCTCTTGATTATTTCAACAAGCCGAGGAATAGTCTTGAGCATCGTAAATATAGATTTTTTATGCACCGGTAACCGGTAATGGATTGCGCCGCAGGACTCCAGGCGCTTAACCAATTCACCGCCGGCAGATACTACCACTGCCTTATGCCCGGCATTTACCAAATACCGGGCAAAATCTATAGTTCCGGTTTCCACACCGCCGACGTTAAGTTCCGGAATAATTTGTAATACGTTCATAATACTTTCTTCAGCGCCTCTTCTACTAAGAAATTATCCTTAAAAGTTCCAACCTGCGGCCTGTTCCTAATGATTTCTTCGATAGCCTGTGCCAAACCAGGCGCCTGAGTTAAATATATGTATTTATTTTTGGCAAAATATTCAAGGGATCTTCGGTGTTTTCTGCTTAATCCGGGCGCGTTAAAAACCACTACATATTTTTTGCTATTTACCGCTTCAGAGATCATCGATATGCTTTCCGGAGAGACAACAATGACTTCACTTAACCCCAGTATCCCGCCTACGGCTTCAGGGATATTTTTTTCATTGGCTAATACCAGGAGTTTACAGGAAGTATAATCTTTAAACTCATGCCTTACCATAAATTCGACTTCCGGGGATGTGCGCCGTGAAGTAGCTGCCAGGATATCCGTATTCATTGTTTCCGATATAGATTTTACCTGTTTGATCACGTCCGATACTATATTCCGGGAAAGGCAAAAATTCTTTGTATCTCCCCCAATTAATAAACCGATATATCTTCCCGTAAGGCGCAAAGCGCTACCAGCTACCCGAACTAACTTATCCGCCTGTTCTCTTAAATATTCCTCATCCACCAAGTTTAGGGCCCCTTCGGTCACAACTACATTCTTTTTTTGGATAAACCGGTCATGCTGCGGCATAATTACCAAATCAAAATTATTTGTATTTAAGAGGGGCGGACGCATAATAGCTATTGAACGGCACAAATTATAGCGCGCCAGTAAAACATTTAATGCGGATAAAGAGGAACCGGCAGAGATGATCAAGTCGGGTTTTATTGCCATAAGCGCATCGTAAGTATCCTGCTTAAGAAAATTATTTAAAAACCAAAGACAGCGCCGGTAAGAATATTTTCCGGAAAAATAAACAGCAGCAGTCAGGATAAACCGGGAAAATTTATTCTTAAATTTTACTTCCACGGCCCCGATGCCGGCAGTTATGCCCTTACCTTTGAGATAATTTTTAACTACACCGGCGAGTGCCTGTGACTGCTTAACGTGCCCGGCTTTTGCGTCGCTTAAAATTAAAACTTTTCTTTCATCCGAATACTTCCATATTTTATATGTCCAGAGGTACTCCTGCGGGTATTTTTCAATGTATCCTTCGAATATGCGCGCCAGCTTCTCTAAATTTATTTTTAGGGTATCTTGCGGGTCATCGGTTTTAGTAACCTCAAGCGCGGGATTGACAATAACCTTAAGATACGGCCCTTTGACCCGTGTTAAAAAAACCGGCAGGATAACAGTGCCGTATTTTAACGCGATCCTGACTGCTCCCGAAGCCATCGATGCTGTTTTGCCAAAAAATTTAACCGGTATGCCGGTTTTTCCCCCTTGGTCCAGGCTCATGCCGATAGCTTCGTTATTTTTTAAAACCTGTATTAACTGCCGGGTTTGGTTATCGCGCTGGATTATCCTGCATCCTTTCTGCCGACGGTAAGTATTAAGCAGACGGCTTAAACGGGGCAGCCTCTGCTCGCGGACAAATAAATTATAGGGGAAGCCTACGTTGGCGCTGATAATATTCGTGAATTCCCAGTTCCCGGCATGCATGCTAAGAAGAATCAGCCCTTTTTGTTCTCCGAGCGCCTTCCAGATATGCGCAAGGCCTTCGATGCTTACATATTTGTCCAAGTATTTTTTTTCTACCGAAGGAATAAGTAAAATCTCGACAAAATTCTGGCCGAAAACCCGGTAAAACTTTTTTGTAATACGGCCTATTTCCTGAGGCGGAAATTTATCTAAGAATGCCGCTCTGATATTATTATAAGCCAAGGCCCTGTGTTTTTGGTCAAAATAATAAAATAAATCTCCCAGCCTCCGGCCTAAAAAAAAGCTGACGCCCAGAGGCAGAAACCTGATCGCCGGGCCTAGTAACTTAAAAAGGATACAAGCTAAGTAATCGGTTATAGAATCCTTGTTCATTCTCAATAATTTTAAGTTCGATTCGTAGAACCAAGATCCGGGGCACGGGTTGCGGGATATGGGATGCGGATAACCTTACCGCGTCTTTCTCGGTTGTAACGATCGTATCAATGCCTCTATTTTTGGTTTCGACAATTATATTTTCAAGATCCTCTTTGCGATAAGGATAATGATCCGGGAATATAAAGGATAAGCCGATATTAATCCCTGATCCTTGGATAGTCTGCCGAAAAGATTCCGGGTCAGCAATGCCGCAGAATAAAGCAACCGTCTTGCCTTTTAAACTATCCAGGCTAATCTCGGAATTGTCCCTGCCCAATTCATAAAATGCAACCGGATGATAAACTACCTGCGTAATTAAAGCCCGGGGATTAACCCGGCGTAAAAAACCTTTGAGGTTCGCGGTGTCAGAACCGGCTTTAGTCAAAACAAATATATCCGCGCGCTTAAGCGAAGAAAGCGGTTCGCGTAAAATACCACGGGGAAGCATCTGCCGGTTGCCAAAGGCATTGCGGCTATCAATAGCTACAATCTCAAGGTCTTTTTTTATCCGCCATTGCTGAAGCCCGTCATCAAGGATAACCGTATCTATGCCGAAATCACGCATAGCTGTATTTGCCGCCGATACCCTATCCGGATTAACGATAATCGGAATCTCGGGTAATTTTATTTTAAGCATAAACGGCTCATCGCCCATTGTTTCGGGATTCGGAATGCTGCATCCCTGCCGGATTCTCCTTTTATAACCTCTGGTAAGCACTGCGATTTTATGGCCTTGACTCTTTAAATAACGGGCAGTTAATTCTACCAGGGGAGTTTTGCCTGTGCCGCCCAAAGTAATATTGCCTACGCTGACCACCTTACACCCCAGCCGATAAGGCTTAAGCCGGCAAAAAAATATGGTAATTCTTACAATTAAACCGTAAACTAAAGACAAGATAAACAGCATCAGCTTTGGGACAGCTGCAAACCGCCCGTTATATTTATCCGTGGCCAAATTATAGAGATACTGTTTCATATCTAACCTAAATTGTATGAAAGAGTTACGTGCGTGGTCAAAGGTAATATATTACCATAATAATCATGTCGAAGCAATACATTTTCGGCTAGATTATCTTAATCTCAATCCGGGGATTTACTTTGAGTGTATTATGGATGGGGCAATTTTTATGCATAAAGGCTCCTTATGCAGGCAAGGGTATTTTTTGTGGCTCCCTGATTCCGCAGGATTAAATCCTTTTGTTTCGCCGAAATAGAGTTTATATCCAAACGGTTATTCAAGGCATCGTCAATCTTTGCATACAACTCTTCTTCATTATGTACCATGACTGCCGCCTGATTTTCCAGAAAAAGCTCGGCAATATCCCGGAAATTAAACATATACGGCCCGAAGAAAACCGGCTTTCCAAATATTGCCGGCTCCAGAATATTATGGCCTCCTGTTTTTACCAAACTGCCTCCTACAAATACAATATCGGAAATGGCATAGAAATCCATCAACTGGCCGATAGTGTCTAGTATAAATACCGGGTTACGGGAAGCGGGAGGCCCTTCGACGGCGCCCGGGGCGAGCGGGATGCGGGACAATTGCGAAATTCGCACAGGGAAAAAACCAAATTTATCAACTAGCTTTTCTATTGCCGCAGCCCTTTCCGGCCTACGCGGCGCAATTAAAAGCCTAAAATCGTTAAATTTCAAAGATAATCGTTTATATATTCTTAAGGCGATCTCTTCTTCCCCGGGATGCGTGCTTGCGGCAACAAAAATTTTTTCCTGCGGGGTAATCCTTAAATTTGTCCGCTTATCGGTATAATCCCGGTTTAAAGTTAAAGCATCAAATTTCATATTTCCGGTAACCCGTATTTTATTTTCGTCAACCCCTAATAAAGCCAGCCGTTTGGCATCGCGCTTTGACTGAACGCAAAACATGCTTATTTTATCTAATACCGGCTTTAACAAAAATTTAACCAGAGAGTAACCGCGAAAGGAACGGTCGGAAATCCTGGCGTTTATGATCGCAACCGGGATATTTTTCTTATGCAAACAGGATAACAGGTTCGGCCAAATTTCAGTTTCAGCAAGAATAAATAAAGAGGGATTAATTTTATCCAGGACATAGCGGACAATAAAACTGAAATCTAGGGGTAAATAAGTTACGAAGTCATCATTTTGGGCAATGCTTTTAGCGATTTTATTTCCGGTAGGCGTGACTGTGGAAATAACGAATTTTTTACCGGGATAGGCGCTCCTTAATTCATCCAAAAGCCCCCTTATCAGTATCGCCTCACCTACGCTTACCGCATGTATCCAGATCGGCCGCTCTAACCCTAAATTTTTTGGCAGAAAACCTAAACGTAAAAGAAATCCGGAATGAAATTTTCTTTTAAATAAATATACCGGTAAATAAATAAGCGTAATTATTAAAGTTACGAAATTATAAACAATAAACATTTTTAAACATTACACTTTGCGCATTACACAAAATTATGCCCGGGGATGCGCTTTGTCGTATACGCTTTTTAGCCGTTCGGTAGTAAGATGGGTATAAACCTGCGTTGTCGAAAGGTTAGCATGCCCTAGGAGTTCCTGCACGCTTCTTAAATCTGCCCCGCGGTTTAAAAGATGCGTGGCAAAGGAATGACGCAGCGTATGCGGGGAAACGCCTTGTCTTATGCTTGCCAGGCGCAGGTATTTTGCGACTATGCCCCTTATGCCCCGGTCGGTAATACGTTTTCCGTTTTTATTTAAAAACACCGCCTCTGGCTGCTTTGCTCTTTTATCCAGATAATTCCTGATCGCCCCAAGAGCAGTATCGCCGATAGGGACCATCCGCTCTTTTTTACCTTTGCCGAAAACCTTTACCACTGCGCCGATAAAATCGATATTATCGATACTCAAACCCGCCAGCTCTGAAATCCGCACACCCGTGCTATAAAATGTCTCCAATATTGCCCGGTCGCGCAGGCCCATTTCGTCCCGGGAGATAACCGAATCGATTAATCCGGTTACTTCGCCTTCGGTCAAAAATAAAGGAAGATGTTTTTCTTTTTTCGGGCTGGAAATATTTACCATCGGATTATTTTTTAAATAATTTTCCCGGTTCAAAAACCGAAAGAAAGACCTCAAGCAAGAAAGGCGCCGGGAAATAGAAACATTGTTTAACTTCTGCTCCTTTAAAACAACCAGATATTTCCTCAGGGTAAGGTAATCTGTATTTTCTATTTTCGTATCGCCTAAAAATTTCCTAAAACTATCGAGGTCATGGCGGTAGTTTAAAAGGGTATGGGCCGAATAATTTTTTTCGATTTCCAGGTAGCGGGCAAATTTTTCGATATAGCGCTCAATCACTTTTTTCCTCCGGTAGGGCCCTTGAGGTAAACGTGCACTTCGGATAATTTGAACAGCCGAAAAACGGCCCGCGCGTTGAATAACGTTCGATAAGTTCGCCGCCGCAATCGGCTTGAGGGCATTTTACGCCGGTAGTAATGGACTTTGAATTTTTGCATTCGGGGTAACCCGCACAGCTTAAGAATTTTCCGCGCTTACCCCATTTTATCACCATCGGCTTGCCGCATTTATCGCAAACTTCGCTGGTCTGGATCACTTCCTTCTTTATATTCGCCTGCGCAAAATCCAAGCTCTCCTTAAAAGGAGCGTAAAAATCCTGCAATACTTTTAATTTATCAAGCTTGCCTTCGGCAATCTCATCAAGCTCCTCTTCCAGAAACGCGGTAAACTTGGTATCCATAATCTTGGGGAAATATTCAACTAATAAATCGCAGACTTTAAAACCTAATTCAGTAGGATGAAAATATCCTTTGATCCTATGAATATAGTTGCGCAGGATAAGGGTATAGACTATCGGCGCATAGGTCGAGGGCCTGCCAATGCCTTCTTCTTCCAGCACTTTCACAAGCGAACTGTCAGAAAATCTCGGGGGCGGCTTGGTAAAATGCTGCGAAGACATTAAGTTAACTAGCTCCAAAAGCTCTCCTTTTTCAAGCAGAGGAATCTCTTTTTTTTGCTCTTCCGCCGCAGAAAGCGGCGCACCGGCCTCTCCTTTAAGGCCGTGTGTTTCCTGCTTGTCATAAACAGCGCTAAACCCGTCAAAGATAAGCTCTGTTCCGGAGACAGAAAATAAATACTTTCCTGCCTCTATCTCAACCCTGGTCGCCAGATAACGCGCCTCGGGCATTTGGCTGGCGATGAATCTACGGTAAATTATTTCATATAGCTTATGCTGTTCAGGCGTTAGGAATTCCTTTAAACTTTCCGGTTCTTTTGAAATCAAGCTTGGCCTGATTGCTTCATGCGCTTCCTGCGCAAATTTTTTAACCTTGTAAACATTCGGTTTCTCAGGTAGATAATCCTTGCCGAATTTTTTTAAGATAAGGCTCCTTGCCTCGTTGATCGCTTCAGAGGCTATATGCACTGAATCTGTGCGCATATAAGTAATCAAGCCTACGGGGCTATCAGTGCCGATATCAATACCTTCATACAACTGCTGGGCAATGAGCATGGTTTTACCGGCATTGAATTTTAATTTGTTAAAAGCCTCCTGCTGTAATGTGCTGGTGATAAAGGGGGCGTCGGGATAACGTTTTTTTTCTTTTTTCTCGATATCCGAAACTGCAAATTGCTGATTGCTTATTTCCTGAATCAACCTGTCTGCTTCTTCCTTATTTTTTATCTGGGCCTTTTGGCCTTCAACCTTTTCTAACTTTGCCGAAAATGAATCCGTGCTTCCTTTTTTAGCTAACCCGGCTTCAATCTCCCAATATTCCTGAGGGATAAATGCGCTAATCTGCTTTTCTCTTTCAATAATTAATTTCAAGGCTACGGACTGCACCCTGCCGGCGCTTAAACCCCGGGCAATCTTTTTCCACAACAAAGGGCTCAAGGAATAACCCACTACCCTGTCTAAAATCCTGCGCCCTGCCTGCGCCTCGATTAAATTAAGGTCAAAATCCCTCGCCTTAATAAAGGCGTCCTTGACCGCCGCAGGCGTAATCTCATGAAAGATAACCCGCAAGACTTTTTTATCTTGAAAAATCCTCTCCTTAATATGCCAGCCGATCGCCTCGCCTTCCCGGTCAGGGTCGGTAGCAACATATATTTTATTTTTATCTTTCGCTTCTTTTTTTAAGGCAGTTAACATCTTGCGCCGCTTGACAATAACGATGTACTGCGGCTTAAAACCATCTTCGATATCCACCCCTAATTTACTCCTCGGCAGATCAATAAGATGGCCCATAGAGGCGACAACCGAAAAATCACTGCCTAAGATTTTCCCGATAGTCTTTGCCTTTGTCGGAGACTCAACTATGACTAAACTTTTTTCTTTCGCCATCTTAGTTCCGTATAAATTGTTTTCCGGGGAGCTGTTTAATAATTTTTTTCACCTGAAGATTAAAAATCATCTCTGTGATTTTAGGCAAATCTAACTGCGTCTTTTCGATAATCTCATCCAAGTGTAACGCATTCCCGGAAATTAAATTACACAAAAGCAGTTCTTCTTCCGATAACTCAAACTTCATTAAAATTTGTCTTTTCTGCTCCGGTTCTGGCTGATTAGCTTTAAATTCCCTTATCTTACATTTTAAGAGCGGCTCCAGCTCTTCAATTATGTCGTCCGCATTCTCCACTAATTTTGCGCCGTCCCTTAAGAGTTGATTAGTGCCCCTACTTGCAAAACTATCTGCCTTGCCGGGGACGCTGAACACTTCACGGCCTTGCTCTGCGGCATGGGTTACGGTAATCAATGCCCCGCTTTTGCGCGGAGCTTCAATCACTACTACGCCCAACGATAAACCGCTGATTATCCTGTTTCTCATCGGAAAATTGCCTTTGTCTGGCCTCGTAGATAAAGGAAATTCTGAAATTATTGCTCCTTTTTCAGCGATTTCTTCGAATAGTTTTTTATTCTCCGACGGGTAAGCTATATCTAAACCACAGCCCAATACTGCAAGAGTACGGCCTTTTGCTCTTAAAGCAGCCTGATGGCTAAAGGTATCTATGCCGCGCGCTCCGCCGCTTACAATAGTAAAACCTTTTTCAGTTAATTCTCTGCTTAGTTTCTCAGACATAGTCCTGCCATAAAAAGAAGCCAGGCGGGTACCTACTATAGCAATAGAAAAATAGTCTTGAGGTAAAATTTCACCTTTTACAAATAAAACTAAGGGCGGGTCATATATAGATTTCAAATTGGCAGGATAAGACTCGCTATCTAATGGGATAAGATTAACATTATTCTTCTCAATTAATTTGATATGGCGGTCTAAATCTATTATTTTCCTGCCTTCAACTATCTTCTTGGCAACTTCCCTGCCTATATTTTCTATTTCGGCAATCTCATCTAAAGGAGCCTCTAATATCGCCTTGGCGGTTTTGAACCTTTCTAAAAGCTTCTTTCCCCGCCTTGAGCCGATCTCAGGAGTCAAAACCAACCGTAACCAGTCTATTAATTCTTGGCTTAACATTAAAATTTACTTCCTCTGCGGATTAATTTCAAAACTTTATCGGCAACTTCTTCCACGGAAAGTTTGGAGGTATCTATGGTTTTATCTGCCTGAGCATAGAAGGGCGCGCGCGCCTTAAGCAGCTCCGCAATCTTTTTTTTAGGGTTATCCCCCCGCAATAAAGGCCGGTGCGTAAATTTAGAAGTTCTTTCAAAGACCGCTTCCGGGGAAGCCGTAAGGCAGACCATTCTACCGGTTTCTTTCATCAATTTTATGTTCTCCGGGTCCAGGACAATCCCGCCCCCACAGGCAACTACTGAATTACTCTCCCTGGATATGTCTTGCAAACTTTTTTTTTCGAGCTTGCGGAAATAGGGCTCGCCGTCTTTAGCAAAAATTTCCGGGATACTGCGCTTTTCTTCCGACTCAATCAATCCATCCAAATCCACAAACTGCCATTTCTGGCGTTTGGCTAATTCTTTTCCCACCGCGCTCTTTCCCATACCCATAAATCCGACTAAGTATATGTTCATCTTTTAGATTAGTGCGATAATGGGGTCAGATTTATTTTCCTTTTCGAAATAGGCTAGAGAAAAATAAATCTGACCCCATTATTGCTTCTGCAATTACGCTTCGCTCTGATATGCTGCTAATACCACCTCGGTTAGCTTAGCTTTTGCTTCGGGAGAATCAGTATAAACTAAGCTATACCACTTGCCGTCTTTGCCCTGCTCCTGAGGCATACCCAGAAACAGGCCATTTTTTCCCTTTAATATGCGCAATCCTTTAATAATAAATTCTCCGATTGCTATATCCACAAAGGCCTTTAGCTTGGAATCCTCGTTGTCAAAACGGCACAGCCGCACAACCTTTAAGTCAATCTCGTTTTCCATCCCGATCACCTCCTTTATTCTAATAGACGCAGGAGGCGATATTTTCTAACGGATTCTTTTTAAGTAATTCTGATAATTAATCTTTATATCTGAAAGAGTATCGCTGCCGAATTTATCCAAGAAGGCGCCTGCCAGCTCAAAGGCGACCATGGCCTCGGCAACTACTCCGGCAGCCTCAACCACGCAAGTATCCGAACGCTCAACCGCTGCTTTGCCAGGCTTCTTGGTATTTATATCCACCGAATCCAGCGGCTCCAATAAAGTGGCAATCGGTTTCATGCAGGCGCGGATCACCACGTCTTCGCCGTTAGATATCCCGCCTTCAATACCGCCGGCATTATTGGTCTTACGAAAATAACCCTTGGCCTTATTGTAATAAATGGCATCGTGGACTGCCGAGCCAAAACCGAAGGCATAACTAAAACCCAAACCAAAAGCTAATGCCTTTATTCCGGGAATGGACATTATTGCCTGTGCCAAGCGGCCATTCAAGCGTTTATCGTAATGGGTGTAACTGCCTAAACCGGCAGGCAGGCCCTTGACTACAACCTCAAAAATACCTCCGACTGTATCCTTACTGTCTATTGCCTGTTGTACTTTTTTCTTCATTTCTGCAAAAGAAGATCCGCCGCCGATAGATAAAACTTTACTGTTTATTTTTATTTTGAATTCATTCAAAAATATTTTACAGATTGCGCCCGCGGCCACGCGGCTGGCTGTCTCCCTTGCCGATGCGCGCTCCAAGACATTGCGCGCATCATGAAATCCATATTTTAAAATACCGGATAAATCCGCATGCCCGGGCCGCGGACAGGTTACTTTAGGCAATTTTTCAATACTAAAATCCTTATTTTCAATGCATAACCCCACCGGGCTGCCTAAGGTGATGTTATTTTTTAATCCGGAGATTATTTGGGCCTTGTCTTTCTCAATCTGCATGCGTTTGCCCCGGCCGAACCCCTGCTGTCTGCGCTTTAATTCCTGATTTATCTTTTCGGCGTTTACTCTCAGCCCTGCCGGCATACCTTCCAGTATGCTCAAAAGCGCTTTTCCGTGCGATTCACCTGCGGTTAAAAATCGCAACATCTATACCTCCTGATTTATTATCCACCTCGTAGGTGGAATGTGGTTTGCCACTGGCTACTGCCAGAGCCCTTTTTTATTCTCGCGGGCCTGCCGGTATAATTTTAAAAACAAATCCGCGTATTTAACATTGGGCGGGATAGTCAACAAAGAGGCATAACCTTCTTCAACAATTTTTGCATTCACAAAAGTGCCGTCTTTAAGATAAACATAGGCAAGCAGGCGTTTATATTTATCGTATTTTTCTGCGTCAAACTCTAAGCTGGCCTTTTTTCCTTCTGTAAGTTTGCGGGTAAATTCATAAGCGCGCCTGCCCAGCGCTTTAATGGTTTCGCTATCCTGGCCGGACCTTTGGCTATCGCGGTATAATTTATTCGATTCGTGCATCTCCGGAGTGTCAATAC
>Ga0105164_10000617_pt1 | contig 24283 bp, 23 predicted proteins | sample VDWuncwatermetaG_FD_89674 | JGI IMG/M metagenome (GOLD analysis project Ga0105164, IMG submission 89674) | Wastewater microbial communities from Netherlands to study Microbial Dark Matter (Phase II) - VDW unchlorinated drinking water | ecosystem: Environmental > Aquatic > Freshwater > Drinking...
ACCTAGCATCATGGAGTTTATTCGTTCGTTGGTTCACTAGGGGAATTGGATGCGGACTACAAGCGTCAGTAAGTGCCTGGACCGAAAGCTCGTGTTGTTCGGCTTTGAAGTTCTCGATCTTCTAGCCGTGTTTCTGCTACTTTCAGTTCTCAATTTCGTATTCGGACAACTGCCCTTTAAGTGGCTTTTCGTCTGGGCACCTTCTGTCTCTTTGGCCTGCGTTCTGCGATGGGGAAAAAGGGGAAAGCCGGATAAGTATCTGGTCCATTGGGTTCGCTTTCAGATCAAACCTGGCGTTTACAGTGCTTTCTCTGAAGCACTTCATCCCGAGCCGGTCCCTCGTTTAATGGAGAAGGAAAATGTCAGCAGCACTCGTTGAAAAAGTAGAAATCTGGGGCTTCGAGTCCGGGTTCACCATCTTCACCGATGGTTCGCTCGGTTTTGGACTCGAAACGACTGCATTGGATGTTAGTTGTTGGGACGAGCCCAAAATTGACTCCATCGGAGCCAGTCTAACGAGCTTTCTCAACGGCCTTCCCGCACACATCGACCTTCAATTTGTTCTCACCGTAGGTAGAGGAGACGGCTCACGCATAAAGGAGCATCAGGCGCTAGAAATTTGCACGGACCCTACAGTTAAATCGCTCACGGAAACACGTGCGAATCGTTTCCTAGCTCTTGAGGATCAAGGACTCGTCCCTAAACACCGACTCCAAATTTTTGTTCGGCGACCTTTCTCAGATCTTTCGAGACTAAAGGCAGGGCTCTTTTCTAAGAGTAACCTCTATCCCAAAATTACTGAAACTACGCTCGCCCGAGAAATAGCTTCTACAAGCCAGCTCCGAGACGACCTCTCCCGGCAGCTTTCCGCGCTGGGATTGGAAGTTAAGCTTCTTTCGGATCGAGATACTGCCGTTCTCGTTTACAGCCAGTGGAATCCAGCGAGAGCGATGGAGCTGAAAACATACGATCCAGAAGATGTCCGAGGATCGCTTCTTTTCACAGATGTCTCGGTTTCCGAAAAAGGTTTTTCGCTGTCTGATGTTCACTATCGAATTCTGTCTTTAAAGACCCTTCCTGATCAGACGTTTTCTGCGATGGCAAAAGCCTTGGGATCGCTTCCTTTCGACTCCCAGCTCTTCCTCTCCATCCATGTTCCCGATCAGCAGAAGGAATTGGAGAGCCTGCAAACCAGTCGCCGTTTGGCCTTCTCCATGGCACGCGGCAAGCAGACTGGCGTCTCGGACATTGAAAGCGAAGCAAAACTCAGGGATCTGGAGGAGCTGGTTGGAGAAATGATCGCACAAGGCGAGCGCGTCTTTCATGTGAGCCTGAATATTGTTCTTAGGGGGAAGTCAGAAGAGGAACTGCGTGATCGTGTAACCCAAGCACTCACTACCATTCGTGAGCTGGGTGGCGCTGAGGGGATGGAAGAGACGCTAGCAGCATTTGATGTCTTCTGCGAGCTCTCCATCCCCCATGCCCGAAGCAAAGAACGACAAAAGAAGATAAAGACGTCAAACCTCATCGACTTTTTGCCTCTGTACGGTCCTTGGGAGGGGCATAAAGATCCGAGGATTCTGCTGCGATCGATTCAGGGCGATCTGGTGGGCATCGACCCTTTTGCCAAGGAGCTGACGAACTACAACCAGATGATCACCGGCGGGTCCGGAAGCGGAAAAAGCTTCATGACGAACCTCTGCTTGCTTCAAATGCTCAAAGAAAATCCGCGAATCTTTATCGTGGATATCGGCGGTTCCTATAAAAAGCTCTGTGACAATCTCTCGGGTCAATACATCCCGTTCCACTTGAACACCGGAATTTCTCTCAATCCCTTCGATCTGAATGCGGGCGACAAGCTCCCTTCCAGTCAAAAGATCAAGTTTCTAGTGGGCCTCGTGGAGATGATGACCAAGGAAGACGAAATGGCTCACCTCGGAAAGCTCGAACGGGCTGAGATAGAGGAAGCCATCCAAAAAGTCTATGAGACGGTTAAGTCTCCGCGACTCTCGGACCTAAAGGACATGCTCCTAAAGCACCCCGAAACTCTGATTAAGCGGTTCGGTCGAATCATGGCGCCTTGGTGTGGAGAAACACCCTTCGGCAAAGTGGTCGATAAGGCTACGACCATCGAGCTTACCCGTCCGGTTGTGTGCTTCGACCTAAAGGGCCTAGAGCTTTATCCGGATCTTCAGGCAGTCTGCCTCTATCTCATTACTGATTATGTATGGCGCGAGGTCCAGCTTGAGCGGGGCCGAATGAAATTTCTTGTCCTCGATGAATGTTGGAAGCTTTTGGAGAGCGCTTCAGGCGCATCATTCATTGGAGAGGTCTTTCGAACTTTCCGCAAATACTACGCGGGTGCGATTGCAATCTCTCAAAACGTCGATGACTTTGCGAAGAGCAAAGTAGCATCTGCCATCTTGCCCAATACCTCTATCAAATGGGTGTTGAGCCAGAGAGGAGCCGATACCGCTCGCCTGAAAGAAGTCTTGCAGCTCAATGACAACGAGCTTTCATGGATTGCGCATCTTCATCAGGAGCGAGGAGTCTATTCGCAAGCGTTTTTGATGGCAGGCGAACAACACGCTGTTGTGGCTATCGAGCCCACCCCTCTTGAATATTGGATTGCGACGACCGATCCCCGCGATCTCGCGAAGTTCGAGGAGATTCAAAAGGAGTCCCCCACGCTAACCCAGCTAGAAGTCCTACAGCTTCTTTCGGAGAAATATCCGAGAGGGGTCGTTGCGAGGTGAAAATGAAAAAGCAGATTACTATTTTATGTCTCGTTTTGGCGTTCATGACCGGAAATCCACACCAAGCCAGAGCTGATCTTTTCGGCGGCGATGTCGCGGTTCTTTCCCAGATTCTTGTTCAGGCCATCATGCAACTCGCGAAGCTGCGCGAGATGCTTTCGACGGCAAGTGACCAACTCGATCTGATCCGCCAGATCAATCAGGGCATCAACGATTCACTTAACCTGCTTAAAACGATCGATCCAAACCTAGATCCCGGCATCTATAAGGAATGGACCACGGTTAACGACTCTCTCAGACGGCTGACGGACATTTATGGAGTCGTTCCTGACTCCCCGGAATCTCGCGTTCAAAAGGACACCGATCAGGGAATCGCGGAAGCCGTCACGTTCAATAATTCCTTTTACAAGTACAGCGAGGCTTACGATGTCGTCGGCGAACGCATTAAGGACTCATCGCACTCCGTCTCTCCTGGAGGAGCGCAGAAACTGACGGCCCAAGCACTCGGGGTGGTGATTCAGGTACTAAACCAACACCTTCGCGCGCAATCCACTGGGCTGAAGCTTCAGGCGCAGCAGCTTGCTCTCGAAAATCGCAAAGAGAAGGCTGAGACAAAGCAATACGTCGAAAACACCGAGAATCTTCGCTCCGCGATGAAAGCGGAGAAGGTTCGCTTTGATCTACCGAGGTTTTAAATGCTCGATCTAGCTTGGATATCAAAAGAAGCCGTTCAGATTCACGCATACTTTGAGTCACTCTTTTATTTATTAGTGACCGTGTTTCTGATCGTTGGCGTTCTAATCGAATATTTTCGTCTCCCGCTGGGGATTACTCCATCCGTTGGACCATTGGTGGGCAGAGTCTTTATTGCCGCGATTCTCCTCCATACATATCCCGAGGTCTCAAGCCTCATTGCGGATGTCACGGACGGAGTGTCCAAGCACTTAGGTGAATTTACCCAAATCAAACTTGTATTAGATCGAATGGGGGAGCGGCTCCACGAGTTCTCTTGGTCCTGGATGTCAGTAAAGGGAAGTCTCCTTATGGCGATTTCTTTCCTCACGTTTTTCATCCTCTATTTCACGGTGCACGTCGCGCAGGCGTTTCTCCTTTATACATGGACGCTTCTCTACGTCTTTTCTCCCCTTCTCATCGCTTTATTTGCCTTACCGCAGACGGCAGGGGCTACCTCGGCCCTCTACCGTTCCCTCATAGAGGCGGGGCTGTGGAAGATAGTATGGGCCGTGCTTGCTACTCTTCTCTGGAGTACCGGCGTGAGTGACATCGCGCAGCATGCCAACGTACTCACCGCCATCTGTTTCAACATCATTCTGGCTGGCTCTCTGATTCTTACCCCCTTCGTAATCCATTCATTAGCGGGCAAAGGTCTCTCTGCGATGACTGGAACCTTCGGAAGCGTCGCCATCGGCGGACTCGCTACCTTTACTCCCACGGCGGCCGTCGGAACGACCATTGCCGCTGGTAAGAAAATGTACAACCGAACGCTCAACACCGCTGATTCCCTCACCAGGAAGAACTTTCCAAAGACGAATGAGATCGTGAAGTCCACGCCACGCTTTCGTGTTTCAGAGAAGCCGCCCATCTTTGAAAAGAAAAATAAGGATAAGGAGAAAAGGAAATGAGATTCACCGAATTTTGGGCAGAGATTCTCTCTCAGAATAACGCTCTCAAATGGGGCCTTGTATCCGTTTCGATCATTTCGGTCGCTTTGGCGACGGGCCTAATTTCATTGGCCACCAAGGAGCCGCTCATTGTTGAGAGAAGTTGTTTTAGCAAGGCGCTGAGCCCGGTATCAGCCAAGCAAACTGACGAAGAAGTCGATCGTTTCGTGCGCGTGGCCCTCGCCAAGCGATTTGATACGGATGCTTTGGATGCCCAGGTCTATTTGGCGGCTGATGAATACGCCACACGCCAAAAGGAAGTGGACGATTTCGCTAAGAAAGGGATGTCCCAGCGGGTCATTGTTAACTCGGTCAAAGTCGGTGAAAGATCCGTGACGGTCGACGCCGATCGCATCCTTTCCATCGGAAAAATACGGTCTGCATTGCCACTTCCTTTGATCCTTAAACTCAAGACTACAGATCGCTCCAACGGCAATCCGTATGGGCTCATCCTGAGCGATGCCACGCTCATTTCTACAGAGGAGAAAAAACAATGAAGATCCTAATCTATTTTTTGATGATTGCCTGCTGCTTTTCGGCGTTCGCAACAAAAGCTCGAACTGTTTACCTCTCAGAAACCGACATGGCTTCAATTCGGATCGTGCCGGGCAGAAGCACCATCCTTAGTTTCCCGATAAAGCCGAACAAAGTGATTCTCGGAAGTCAGGGGATGTTCGCTGTCGAGTACGTCGAAAATGACTTGGCCATAGCAGCGCTGCGAGGTGAGGCAAGAGGAAATCTATTTGTCTACATGGAAGGCCGGCGTTTCGCTTTCGACTTAGGGACGGTTTCAGGTTCGGGAGACGAAATTATTCTCGTGCGGGATTGGGTCGAAAAACCGGTTAGGGGGAAAAATGGCAAAGGAACTATTAAACGATGAACCTCAAGTTATAGAGGTTCACGATGATGGGGAAAAGGAACAGTGGGGCCGAAACCGCATTTTCTTTCGCGAGGGCGGAAAGTGGACCCTGAAGTCAAAGACCGTGAGCACGATTGCCGCCGTCGTTTTTACGGCACTCATTCTCCCGCAATTCTTTATGGAAGATAAGTACGCTTCCGATGTGGCTACGGCAAAAGCGACTCTTTCCGCCGACCCGTCCACGCAGACCTCCACTTCAGCCCTGGAAAAGTACAACACCAACGAAAAGGCTACAAAAGCCATCGCCCGCTCGGGGGTAGCCAGGAAATATACGGCGCCCTTGCTGGTCGGCCGCCCGAGAAATGTTCTGATTCCACCCGGAGCCATGGCGGAGGCGCGTCTGGTGAGTGGAGCGTCCAACGGGCTAATTCGGGCGGAACTCACCGAAACCCTCTCCCAAAGTGGAGAATCGCTATTGGACGAAGGGACCATCCTGGTGGGTCAGGGAAGCTCAAACGAGGATCGATTGAACGTCGCTTTCACACAGGCGGTTTTCCGGGACGGAACCGTAGCGAACATTCAGGCCCAAGCGTGCGATCGCTCTGACAAGATCGTGGGTCTGAAGGGTTCAAAGATTGGAAACAAGGCAATCAACATAGCGGGAAGCATAGGGCTGGGATTCATCGGGGGATTTTCGGAAGGGCTTCAGGACACCCAAGGCCAGCAAGGGGTGGCGGTTCGTCCCCCCTCTCTGAAAAACGCCTTGTTGAATGCCACCGCAACAAGCGCGCTGGAACAGTCAAAAAATCTCATGTCGGATCTTAAAGAACAACGCCCGGTCATCGAGGTCCCGGCGGGCGAATCCATTTGCGTCATTTTCGGAGGTGGCATGTGAGTACTCCCAAAAATCAAAGCGTCAGCTACGCGGAAATTGAAAAGAATGTCCGAACATTCATCACAACAGCCACGAGGCCACTTCGGGAGCTATATGACGGCGCGAAGTCGGGAACTCTTCCCTGGAGTCGCTGTTTTATCCTGGGAATATTTTTTCAAGTCGGAATCTCGCGCCACTGGGACATCGCCTTATTGCAATTGAGAAATTGGGATTGGCTCTACCCGACGAATCCGATCCTGTTCCGGTGGTACTACTTTATTACAATCTTATCGCCATTCTGGATGTGGGGGATCTACAAGGCGATCGTTAAACAACGGTTTCTGAGCAAACTGACCCAGACGTTTCAAAACATCGGGCTCAAGAACGCCATGGGAAAGCTGCCCAACTTCATTTTCGATAAAGCGCTCGATTCCCAGACGAGAAAGTTGCGGCTCGCAAGAGTGGGAATTTCCCCGTCCGAATTTGAAAAGAAACGAGAAGACCTTGCCAGTGCCCTTCATGTCTATGTGGATGAACTCCGAGAAAATCGGGCGCAAGGAACCATGGATTTCATTTATGGCCTGGAGCCCATGCCCCGCGACTTCATCCCGGACACCTATTCATTTCTCAAGGCGAATACCTTTTTGGTCGGTACCACGCGTTCCAAGCAGTATGTCGCCGATCTGCGCGACACACCCCACCTTCTCGTAGCGGGTCAGACCGGAGGCGGAAAATCCACATTCCTCAGACAGTTCATCACCAGCCTTTACCTGAATAACCCTTCCTACGAGTTCTCGCTCATCGATCTGAAGGGTGGTTTGGAATTCAGCTTGTTCGAGTGCTTGCCCAGAGTGGGTGTTATCGGGAATGTCGCCAACTCAGTCTTTCTTCTCAAAAATATAGCGGCTGAAATTGATACCAGGATGAAGCTTTTGAAGAAGAACCGCTGCAAAGATTTGGCGCAATTCATGGCGATGCCCAGGGAGGAGCGACAGTTTCCCGAGGATGTTCCCCCCGATTACCGTCCCAATCGTCAGATCATCGTCGTGGACGAAGCCGCGGAACTATTTCTCGCGGGCGGGGCAGCCTCGACTGCCGATGTGCAAACGTCCCGTCGGATTCTGAGTCAGGTAGCAAGACAAGGCCGAAGTTTGGGTGTCCACCTCGTCATTGCCACCCAACGACCAGATAGCCGCGCCCTCGATCCACAAATCAAGGCGAACCTCACTGGCGTCCTCTCTTTCAAGATGGTGAACGACGTGTCGAGTATCAGCGTCCTGGGAACTGGCCGCGCCACCGATCTCCCCAACATTCCCGGTCGAGGGATCTGGAAGAGTGAACTGGAAATGGTGGAAGTGCAGACTCCCTATCTCACTACGGACGTGGCCGAGGAACTTCTCAAAGGTTTCTATGTAAAAAAGCCGGAGTCTGAGCCAGATGCCTCCAACGAGAAACAAAATCCAGCGACCGAAACCGTTGGAAAGCACGAACAGTTGGGAAAGGAGTGAGGCTGGATGGAGCAGGAGCACTACATACTGGAGGCCTTGTGGAAGTGGAAGCTGCTGTCGACGGCTGGACTTTCCGAAATGTTTTTTTCCAATCTGGATAAGAACACGGCCTACCGAAAAATAATCCAACTTGAGAAGGCGGGCCTTATCCAAACGGAGTGTCTTCGTAAGGGTAAGCTCGCCTCCGCCTGGACACTCACTCGCCAGGGCTTTCAGGAAGTGAGCCCCTTCCTGCCAGAAATGCAGGATGTCGGCTACAAATCCGAAACTCAGTATCACGATTGGCTTGTCACGGCTTTCCATTTGGGGGCGTGGCTTAAAGGTCATTCGGAAAGCGTTGAACTCTTTTCTGAACAGGAACTGCGTCGACTATCACCCGAAGCCTATCCTTCCTGGGTCCCAAGCAGAAACATCCACCGGCCAGATGGCTATTCACGAGTACAAATCGGATCGAAAAGCGTCACACTCTCCATTGAAGTGGAACTTTCCCGAAAAGGAAGATCCGCTTACGAAATTCTTGGCAGGTTTTACGAGGACGAACCAAAGGTCAGTCGCGTACTATGGCTCGTCACCTCCCGCAGACGTGCCCAATCCATTTTGAGCCGAATCAAAGTCGCCGTGGGCGACAAATGCGGCATCCACCATTTTTGTATTCTTCAGGATTTTCAGAGGCACGGCTGGCAAGCGCCTCTGCACTTTGGTTACGAGCAAGGCAAACCCGTCGCATTCCTCATGGGACAGCCACCCGCAGAAACTCCCCAGAACTCTGCGGAACTTCTGCTGCTTCGTACCGGAAAAAGCTACAAAGTTTCCGAAACTTCGTTTCGTCGGAGCAAAATGCAAAAGTGCCATCGAGTAGCTTCTAGTACACCGCTACTCATATCCTCTCAACCTGACGCCCACAGCTCCATCATTTCCCCCATTCAACGTCTTCCCAAACAAATGAAACCAAGGGGGAATAAGTGCAGAATAAAAACATCTGTCTCATACTCACGCTACCGCTTCTCGCATCTTGTGCGTCTATCGAGCGAAGCACTCTGCTGGGAGCCGCCACAGCGGGAGCACTAGGAACCGGAATTGGACTTGCCGCTGAGAAAAGCGCCGGAAGTGCATTTATCGGATTGGGCATCGGTGCCCTCGTCGGCGGTGTCATGGGATTTGCCGCCCATAAGGAGCAGGAAGCCAAGCGGGGTCAGTTAATGAACCCTCTAATCTCTAAGGACTTCAAAGATACGGTGCCTCCCATTTCCACTCCCGAGGTACGACGGGTTTGGATACCGGCGAAAGTGGAAGGTAACAAATACGTCGAGGGTCATTTTATTTTCGTGATCGATCGCCAAGCCGTGTGGGGGAAATAATGGAGACGCCACTTAAGCTAAAAGCCAAAGTGCCTCCACTCCCTCGCGTCATCCTCAGTGACGACAACGACAAGCGCCTTCAGGAATGGCTCACGCAGATACGAGAATCCTGTCCCGGAATTCGCATCAAGAAACAGGATCTCGTAAATTGGATAATTGCCGAGAGATCGGCTCGCCTGTCGTCAGCGGATCTGAAAGCCGTCAGGGAGAAATTCTTCGATGAAATCGAGCTGGCCCAGTGGGCTTTGGGCCAGCTTAAGGCGGCGAAGGATCGCAATGAAAAGCTGACGCTTGCCGATCTGGTCCGCAATGGCAGAACGTCTTCTTCGGAAAGCTCGGTAAAAGTTAAGAAAAAATCACCCCCAAAAATTCAATCGGAGGCACCTCAAATTGAGGGACCTCCTTCGGGACTCGACGATCGCGGCTAATTGATTTCGAGTCCGGGGGGACATAGTATGGGCGACGTTCAAAAGTCCGTCGGAACAAGCGTTTCGGGGGACATGCTCTTTGACAAGTTGGTATGGTCGGTGGAGGACGTGGCGCGGGAACTATCCATTTCCGAGCGTCATGTCTACAGGCTAGTTTCCAGAGATAAGATCCCCTACTGCAAAGTGGGAAGGATTACGCGGTTCTCACCAGTGAAGATATCGGAGTGGCTCCAAAAAGGAGGCACACGATGAATAAACAAACGGATCGTTCACTAAGGAACCATCCTGGTATCTACAAACGTTTTTACTTTGATTCGGATACCGGGCAATGGAACGAAACTGGAAAATACAGGGCAATCCGACGGGTAGTGATCAACGGCATTCCCAAAAAACAGAATGCCGTGTTCGACAACCTGGAAGATGCCAAAGCATTCAGAGCGGGAAGGGCCGAGAAGGTTAATGTGGGCGGCAACGTCCACAGAAACCGTCGAGATACGGACAGCGTTCTGACCTTCGGAGGGTTGGTGGAAGAGTGGAAATCTTTTCACTACCTCCAATTGGAACCCAGTACTCAGCAGATGTATGACAAGCGCCTTCCCACACTGGACTATTTAAAACCCAGTCCTGTGGAGGAAATTACGGCGCCGGTCATAGATGGAATGGTGAAGTATTGGGTGACGGAACTCCCGAAGGGAAAGCAGAGAGAGAATTTCGAGAAGGAACTCAATCTGCTCAAGGTAATCCTGAACTTCTACCGAACGCGGAAAGACCCAAGTTACGTGATTCCGGTTCTCTTGGAGCACTACAGGGCGGCTGATATTGCGAAAAAAGCGCAATCGCCCGTCATGAGTCTCACGCAAGTGGATCTGGGTCGGTTCCTGGATGAGTTGAAGGGAAGTAAAACACCCTTCTATCCTCTGGCACTGGCGCAATTCTGTTTGGGTCTTCGCATCGGTGAAGTTTGCGGGATGACCTGGGAGGCAATCAATCTCGAAAATCGGCTCGCTAAGATCGAGCAGACCATTGTTTGGGACCAATACGCTTGGCTTTCGAAGATCAAGAAACGTCCCAAGAATGGAAAGGTTCGATACCAGGTGATTCCCGAAGCTCTCGCTTACGAGCTGGAGCAGCTTAAGAAGGTTCGTGATCCCAAGGTCTCACTTATTTTTCACAAGAAAAGCGGTGAGCCCTATAACCGGCAAAGCGTTGGCAAGGCGTACAACCGAGCCCTTGAAAGAATGGGCATCCGAGATATCAAAGGCACCCATTGGGTTCGAAAAACGTCGGCGACGCTAGCCAATCAGATCACGGGCGATTTCTACGCTGTTTCGCGACTCATGGATCACTCGTCACCGAATGTGACGCTTCGGTATGTCGCGCCCACTAACCTCGAAAAGAGGAAGGTGGCCGATGCACTGAACTCTGTGGTGGATCACTTACCTCAAGGAACGGCGCGGGAAAAAAATCCCGAAAATGGGGAAAAAGAAAAGGGAACAGTAGCACCTGTTCCCTTACGTTCCCTGAGTTCGACTTCGCTTCGTCTCACTTCAGTTAAATCAACTAGTTGAAAAAAAATGGCGGGGCGGACGGGACTCGAACCCGCGGCCTCCTGCGTGACAGGCAGGCGTTATAACCAACTTAACTACCGCCCCGTAGTTTGGTTTGAGCCAGACGGATAAACTAGACTGCGGTTGCTCAGGTGTCAATTTGAGGATTTAAGGTCATAGCAAGGCCGCGATCCCCTAGACGTCTCGGCGGTTGAGTCTAGTAGACGTATTGGTAGCCTGAGCAGCTTGCAGTATTGCCATAGACGTCTTGGACTGTGAGCTGGACATTGAAATACCCGCTATAGTTATAGACGACATAGGCGCCAGTGTTGCTGTAGTTGCCGTAGTAGTATCCGCCGTAGGAGGGCGAGATCGTCACGTTCGTAAGGTAAAACGGTGAGAACGGAGCGCTCGCTGGGACGGTTGCGCTTACGGTACTGTAGGTGTAGCGCGACACAGAGCTTGACCCAAACGCGACTGAGCAGCTAAGGGCGTTTGCGATTGTGATGATTTCGGTATTGCCGGCGCCGCTATTGCATTGCTTGCCCGACGTTATCGAGGCGGCCTTGACAACGACGGTCTTAGCGCCCGGGCTATAATATTTAATCGTCGCGGTGTTTGAGGTATTCGAAAGTACCGAGCCATCGAATCCTGGATTAAATTCTGTAAGCCGCAGGGCTTCGCCGTTTGTCGCCGTTAGGGTGTAATGGATGTTTTCGCCGGTTTTGAGAATTCCCGTGCGGCTAAGGTTGCAGACAAGTGGGATGAAAGGACTAAATTGCAGCGCGATCGTTGCTTGAGCAACGTCGTTTCCGGCAGTTGCCGTGGCTGTGATCGTAAAATTATGAACGAGTTGATCCGTCGCATGGACAGTTGCTCCCCCGCCTGAGCTAGTGATGATGACGGCCGGGTCTGAGCTCTGATAAGTGATGGTGGCTGCACTCGTAAAACCAAGTGCGGTCGGTGAAAGGTTGATATACTTGCCGGTTTCAACCGATGTCGACGGGCTTGCCGTAAGACTCAATGTCGGAAGGCTCAGTACGGTAAAGTTGATGCCACATGAGTATTGGTTAAGGTTGGCATCTTGGACTGTCATGGTGACTGATTTAAGCCCCGTAATTGGATAGCTAACCGAGGCAGTGATTTGCGAATTGCTCATGTAGTTGATCGAATCTACGGTACCGCCGCTCCAATTAAAACTCTGTACGGTGTAGGGCGTCGTTCCACCAGAAATCGTAGCCATAAAACTCGCGCTCTGATTCACTCGGATTAAAGTTTGAGCTAGAGAAATCTGACAGCTCAGGTTTGAGCCCCCTCCATTGATCGGAAGGATCGTCACAGGTGTGCTGCAGGAGGTTGAACTCCCTCTAGAGTCATTCACGACAAAGCTCTGCATCACGACAAGGCTAGTGGTTCCGGTATTCGTATACACCTTGGGGACAGTCAGCGTGGATTCAAAAGACGTTGCGTTATAAGAATAGGGCGCTGAGCCTCCAGTAGCTCTTAAGGTAACGGGGACGACTGCACCTGAATTTACGGCCGCGCCGTTATTTGGCAATGCAGCTGTACAACTCATCGTCGATGTTCCCGGTCCCGTCGTTGGGGTTGGGGTAGTAGGTTTGCCGGCGGAGTTATTTGAATCATTCGAAGAACATGCGGCAATTAAAACTAACGCTAAGACTGAAAGTATACGGTTCATGAGGCCTCCATCTAGAAGGTATGAACTACAATAACCGTGCCAAAAATTGGTTTAGGAATGTTTGAGGATTTTCCAGAGGCCCAGACTATCGCCGAGTCGGCAGATGAACGCACCGGGATCGAATTCCCACCAGCGGTGAGCAAAGGAGTAGTTCTGAGGGAATTTATGATGGTTGTTCTGGTAGCCCTCGCCTAAGACGGTCCAGGCAACAAGTAAATTATTTTTGGAGTTGTCCGGAAGATCAAAATTACGATAGCCAAACCTATGAGCGAGCGCATTGACTGCCCAACCTTGGATGGGATGGCTCATAATTCCGAGAAAGTATGCCAACGCTGCTAACCAGAAACCAGAAACGACTATGATCAAGGCAATTACGGCGTGCACAACGTAGGCAAGGTACCAGAGCTGATTTTGGTTGGGTTTTGAAATGGGAAAATCAAGATCTCGGACGACAGTTTCGTATTTCGAGTGTCCAATGATAAGGCCCTTTAAACAACGGGTGTAACCGTCGAGCTGGGCTTTGGCCACGCCAAATAATCCGTAGACCACTGGGCTATGAGGGTCCTTGGCGGTATCTGAATGCTGATGGTGCAATCGGTGCATGCAGCTCCAAGCCTTTGGGTCGATGCCAGTGATCCAGAACCCAGACTTAAGGACAAATGTCTGAAGCCATGGAGAAAGCTGAATTGCGCTGTGAGTAAATCCTCGATGGTAGAAGATGCTGACGTACGTAATGTTAATTGCGTAAGCAGTTAAAAAAATAAAAAGACATATTAATAGATAATCCACATTAACTCTTTGTTCTGACCCTAGCACGGAACCGCGTGGAGTCAGTAGGATTTTATAATTTTGTCGCCGACTGAAATTCGACGGGAATTTGCGACTGAGGGTGGCTGAAGCGAATTTTATGAGCATGTAAGCGCAGCGGCGGCGAATGAAGTGGCTGAGTCTGAACGGAACCCAATTGCTCTTGAGGCAAATAGACCCATTCTCCAACGATAGGAAAACCTAGTTTCCAAAGATGCACTCGGATTTGATTGGTTCTTCCGGTAAGGGGGCGGATTTCAAGCTCAGATGTCCCATCCGAGTTTCTTTTGATGACTTTAAAATGCGTGATGGACTTAAGGCCCCTATCATCGATCGTTCTCGTTCCGACTTCTTGGGGGCTTGAGCTAATGGGAAGTTCACACCTGAATTCATCCTCATCGGGGTGCCCCTGCACCGTCGCTAAATATATTTTCTCTACCTCACCCTTCGCAAACTGGGGTTGGAGTTGGGTTGCGAACCGCTTGGATTTCGAAAAGACCATAACGCCCGAGGTGTTGGCGTCCAACCGATGTGCTGGCCGAAGGATAGTCGGGTGATAAACCTGTTTTAGAATCCAGTGCAGAGTATTTCGATGGTATCTTCCTGATGGATGCGATGGCAAGGGAGCGGGTTTGTTGACGACGACAATCGCATCGTCTTCAAAGATAATTTCTATTTCAACGTTTACCTCGGGTTCGGTAGTATGAGGGATGACGTGATAATACCTCTCCCCGGATCGGACGATTTGTCCCGCTGAAACTTTAACGTATTGCGAGTCAACAAATCCTCCTTGAGACATTTCGTCTTCCCAATGGGTACGGTCAGTATGGGGAAGGATACCAGCCACAAACTCAATGAGAGTTTTTTGGTCATGCTTTGCTGAGACTTTTAAGGGGCGATAATTCACATAAGGCAAGGCGCCAGGCAGGCTGGTCGTTATTTCTCGAATTCTTAAGTGCCGCCGTCGAATGAGTTCTGCCATCGATTCTTCAGGAGTCTTAAAGCAATGGGGGCAGGATGTTGCCGGTTGATACCTTGGGTCTTTTTGATCTTGGGCGGAGAGTGGTTCGAGGCAATGAAAACACTGTGTGTCCTCGCTTTCGGTTAGGGCTGGGTCAACTGCCACTCGTTGATCAAAGACAAAGCAACCCCCTTCATAATGCTCGCCTCCGGTTTCCTCAAAATACTTTAAGATCCCGCCATCCAACTGAAAGATATTCTTAAAGCCCTGGGACTCCATATAGGGCCCTGCCTTTTCGCAGCGGATGCCGCCGGTGCAGAACATGACGATCGGTGTGTTTTTTAATGATTCTGGGAGTGCTTGGATTGCATTCGGGAATTCTCTAAAATGTCGGATTCCAACGGACTTCGCATTCTTAAAGCTTCCGAGCTTCACCTCGTAGTCGTTGCGGGTATCAAGAAGCGTGATCTTTCTGCCTTCATCGAGCCATTGTTTGAGTCGCTTAGCCCCTAATTTTGGTGAGGTATGCTGAGATGGGTCGATGCCTTGAACTCCAAAGGCGATTATTTCCTTTTTAATTTTTACGAGCATTCGAGTGAAAGGTTGATGGCCACTTTCACTGTACTTAGGATTGAGGGCTCCGAGTCCTGGTAAGATTCTAAGTTGATCCACCAGCGCGTCGACATTCTCTCGCCGCCCAGCCACGAAAAGATTGATGCCCTCCGTGCTTAATAAAATCGTCCCTTTAAGTCCCCAGCGGCGGCAATCGGCCTTCAAGGTATCTCGAAGGCCCTTAAGCTCTTTCAGAGGCGCAAAGAGATAGGCCGAGATATTGGTGAAGGGCGGCATAGATAGACTCAGGTTTTAGACGAATCGTACTGTTGCGGCAATCCGAATTTCGTCTCATGGCTGAGACGTTTGAGTCTCATGCTCGCCCCATGGGTCGGGGGCCTAGGCACGATTTTAGGTTGGCATAGCTTGCAATATCTAAAAGGGGGAGGGCTAAACAGGAGGTGTTATTTTGAATCGGTCGTATCCATTTTGGGTCGTTGAGAAGGGTGATTGTCTTTGGAATATTGCGAAGAAAGTCTATGGGCTATCTTCAGACAGACTCATCGCAAATAAAGTAAATGAACTTAAATTAAAGAACCCTCAGATTAAAAATCCCGACCTGATTCACCCTAATCAAGTCCTCCTACTTCCTGATACCTCCTATCCGCAGATGGACGCGGTTCCAGCATCGGAGCTAGCAGAAATGGAACGGGAGTTTTGTTCCATGGATAACGAAACCCGAAAATTGGTTCTAGGCCAAAATGACGAGCTGCAATTTCTCGTAGATTTTAAGAATGCTTCGCTACCAAGCTTCATTAGCTACGACCCCGGCCGCCTTAAATCAGATATGGGTGGCAAGGCTCAGGTGAAAAACCAAAGCTTCGAAATGGCCGCGGCGAGTACAGTCCTCTATAAGTCTGTTAAAAGCGGGATGAAAACCACTCAGCTAGCAGCCAAAGGAAAATTTGGAAATCTTCTTTCCGTCTCGCCCCATACGTTTTCAAAACTGGAGGGGGAAGTGATCCGAGGGGCCAAGGAGAATGTCCGTTATATTAGGATGAAAAATGATGCCCTTCGCATGGTTCCCACTCAGTCCCGGGTGGTGGACTTAGGAGGGAAAATTCTCGTCGTACCCAGAGCGGATGGCAGCGGCATCCGAGGTTTTTCGGCACAGGTTAACGCCTACAAACAGATGGCGAAACATCTCACCCTTGCGAGTCAAGTATTCAAGGTGATCGACCTTGGCGTATCGGTGAGTAACGTTGCAGACGCGTGGGGCACCAAAGAGCAGAATCGAACGATTGGGCGAGAAGCTGGGAAAATCGCCGGAGGTATTGCGGGGGGCAGTCTTGCGGGAGCGCTTCTCGTGGCGACAGGACCGGCTGGGCTTGTCGTGGGCTTTACTGTGTTTCTCGTTGTACCTTGGGTAGCTTCGGAATTTGTCGGGCGCGGTGGTGAACTAACTGGGGAGCATATCCCACGAGCTATTAGCGAATCGGTGATAAAAGTTTTTGAATCGGACCGGTCCCTATTTTTAGGGCCTAAGTACTAAGGAGAGCCGAGCGATGAATCAAGAGACGTGGCTGATGATTCAGGTGGTGTTCTGGGCAGTTTCGCTTGCCTGCTGTTTTTTCGTTTGCATCATGAGTGTTTATCTTCCGATAGTTCTCGTTCCTATTCTCGATAAACACTTCCAGCCATTTCTAAAAGATATGCTAAATATGTCGCTTTTCACAGACAGGATGGTCCGTGGTCAGAAATATAGTTTTCTCGTAGTCAGTCCTCGTTTTGCTTATTTTTACCCCAAACTTTACGCAAAAGTGCTCAAAGTAAACCCTAGGTCATTGGTGACTCCAATGACCTATGTTCTGTGCCTTTTGAATACTTGTTATCTGTTTGTGTTTCTGATTATTTCAATTGTTTATTGTGTCATCGAGTACTGGCCCCTATTTTTGATCTTTTAGTGAGAAGATAGTGCCTGAAGTAAGGCCGTACCTTTAGGAAGCCGATAAGGGGGTGTGAGAGAGAAAAGTCAAAAAGAGATTGATCAGGCGATTGAGGATGCGTCGAGTCATAATCCAGAGCTGAGGTCGGAGCTTGAGCGGCTAGGAAAATTGGCTAAGACGGCTGGAGGGCCACTGACTGCGATGGCATTTAAGTACCTGGCTCGCCAGGCAGCTCATTCGACAAATCCCGGAAAGAAGCCGTTACTGAGTCGGACGAATGGGATTGTATTTTGGGCCGCCTGGGCGACGTTTCTGCTAGTGATGGCAGGGGTTTACCTCTATCTACTCTTTCAATAGCCGGCTCGAAATGCTATGGATGGCCGGCTGTGAGTCGCAAATTTAACGACATTAAAATTGGTTTAGACTCGAGTCTTGAGGAGAAGTTAGCGCTTCTTGCCCCGGGTTTTGGGTCCTTCCGCGTGCTGCGCAAATCGGTTGACGCTCGCGGACGCGTTCCGCTTTGGGTGATGTCCGTCGAGGTCTTTGATGAGGGCGAGCCAATCCCAGTTGAAGATTTTGAAGTCTCGAAGGCGAAAGTTCCAACTGGATTTGCCCCAGTACTTGTGGTGGGAGCCGGACCTGCGGGGCTTTTTAGCGCTCTGCGACTAGCTGAGCGGGGGATAAGCTGTAAGTTATTTGAGCAGGGATCTAAGGCGACTGAGCGGATGCGGGCCATTGCAGATTACTGGCGGTATGGACGGTTAAATCGGAAGAATAATGTTTGTTTTGGCGAAGGTGGGGCGGGGCTCTATTCGGATGGTAAATTAATTACGAGGATAAAATCGCCTCATATCCCGTATGTCTTGAATCGTTTGGTTAAATTTGGAGCGCCTGAAGAAATTGAATACTTAGCCAATCCACACGTCGGCTCCGATAAAATTCGTAAGGTGATTCCCCCCTTGAGAGAGCATTTGATTAAACTCGGTGTTGAGATTTGTTTTGATACGAAGGTGGTGGGACTCAATTACTCTGGGTCGTCGGTGGCGGGCGTCGTTCTCGAAGATGGGCGTGTGATTGAAGGGTCTTCAGTCATTTTAGCAACCGGCCATTCGGCGACAGATATTTTAGAGCATTTACACCTTTCTGGCGTTGCGATGGAGGGTAAGTCGTTCGCATTGGGGCTTAGGATTGAGCACCCTCAGAAGCAGATCGATCAGATGCAGTACCGCAATTTTGCCGGACACCCTGCGCTTGGTGCTGCAAATTATCGATTAACCGACCACGATCATCGATCGGGTGTCGGTGTTTATAGTTTCTGTATGTGCCCAGGAGGTTATGTCATCTCGAGTGGGACGGAATCGGATGGAATTGTTTCCAATGGGATGAGTAATTACGCTCGAAACTCTCCCTACGCGAATGCGGCCGTGGTCGTCTCGATGGATCATCAGGATCATTTTGGGGATGATCTCTTTGGGGGTTTAAAATTCAGAAGGGAGTTGGAGATTCGTGCAAAATCTATGGTGGTTGCCAAAGGCGGCGAATGGCAGTTTCCTGCCCAGCGGGTTCTTGATTTCATGAGCGGTCGAGTGGGCGAGTCCTTAAAAGGTTCCAGTCCGTCCGGGTTGGTCGCTTGTCGACTCGATCAGCTGCTGCCTCAACTGATGGTGAAGCGCCTTCGGTCCAGCCTTGAGCGTTTTGATGATAAAATGCCAGGCTTTCTATCCTCTGAAGCGCAGCTCTATGGCGTGGAATCACGGACTTCTTGTCCAGTGAGAGTGATAAGAGATCCTGAGAATTTGCAATCCGTCAGCCATCAAGGGCTTTATCCCACCGGCGAGGGAGCCGGTTACGCGGGAGGTATCACAAGTGCTGCCGTGGATGGGGTTCGAGTCGCCGATCAGATCGCTAAAACTGTGGAATGATTTTACTTATTCTGTGTTAAAAATACTCGGTGGCGATACTTATTAGCGCAAAGGCAATTCGAAAGGGATTTGGGACGCGTCCGCTTTTTGAATCCCTTACCTTTGTGGTTGAAAGTGGTGAGCGGATTGGTCTGATTGGGCCAAATGGTGCTGGCAAGTCGACTTTAATGAAGATTCTTGCCGGTCAGATTCCAGCGGATAGTGGGGAGCTGACGTCTCAGCGCGGGTTACGGATCGGATACTTAAGCCAAACCCCTGTGCTTGATGAGAGCTCGACGGTTGAAAACCTTGTTTTAGCCGGGACTCGAGACCCTCATGATGGCGATTCCATCCTTGTCGCGGCAGAATGCTTATCTAAATTATCTCTAAATGGAGAGGATATCGTCGGATCTCTTTCGGGTGGTTGGAAGAAGCGGGTCGCGCTCGCGATTGAACTCGCAGGTGAGCCGGATCTGATGTTGCTCGATGAACCGACGAACCATCTCGATATTGAGAGCATCCTTTGGCTTGAAGATTTTTTACGCCGTTCACCTTTTGCGACGATTACGGTGACCCATGATCGGCAGTTTCTGCAGAAGGTTTCCAATAAGATCCTAGAATTGGATCGTCGTAATAAGGGCGGGCTCTTAAAAGTTGATGGCGATTACGCGACCTACCTTGAACTCAAAGAGAGCGTCTTAAGCACCCAGAAGCAGGAAGAGGCTTCCCTGAAAAATAAGCTTCGCCGCGAAACCGAGTGGCTTCGCCGCGGGCCTAAAGCCAGGACGACCAAACAACAAGCCCGCATCCAAAGCGCCGAAGCCTTGGGTGACGAGGTCAAGGAAATTGAATACCGCAATCAGAGTCGTGTGGCCGGGATTGAGTTCCAATCCTTTGAGAAAAAACCGAAACGCCTCATTGAAGCCAAGGCGATTTCAAAATCCTACGCGGGCAAGCCTATCTTTTCAGCGGTGGATGTTTTTATTGGTCCGGGGAGTCGGATCGGGCTTTTGGGGCAGAATGGCTCAGGAAAATCGACCTTAATTCGGGTCCTTCTGGGGCTTGAAAATCCAGATCAGGGGACTGTGTTTAGGTCAGATCATCTTAAGGTCGCATACTTTGAACAGAACCGAGAGACCTTAGACCCTAATATCACGTTGGCTAAGACCCTTTGTCCGGCTGGGGACCATGTGATTTATCGAGGAAAGCCGACGCATATTCGTGGGTATTTGGATCGCTTTCTATTTTCTAAAGAGCAGACGGACGTTCCCGTGGGGAAGCTATCGGGAGGCGAGCAGAGTCGAATTCTAGTCGCCAAGCTGATGCTCAAAGAGGCAAATGTTCTTGTTCTAGATGAGCCGACGAATGATTTGGATATCGAGACCCTTGATGTTTTAGAAAACTGCCTGGTGGATTTTGGAGGCGCGGTGCTTCTTGTCACTCACGATCGCTATTTTCTGGATCAAGTCGCGAGAGAAATACTCGCCTTTCATGAGGGTAAGGTAACGAGCTTCGCAGGTGTCGATCAGTGGGAGTCCTGGTACGCGGGTTTGAGAAAAACATCAACCACCACATTGTCGACAGATCTAAAAATTAATGATTCCGGTAAGAAGAAAAAGCTGAGCTACCATGATCAGCGTGAGTACGACTCAATGGAGGATCGAATCCAAAAGATTGAGTTGAAGATTATGGAACTAAAGCAGCGAGCATCGGCGCCCGAAATCCAGACGAGTTCTTCGAAGCTTGCTGAAATCTATCAAGAGGTCGCGCTTGAGGAACATAAGCTCGAGAAGTGTTATGAACGCTGGGCTGAGCTAGAAAAAGCGAAAGCTACTTTAGCGCCGTAAAAATACGGTGAACATCGTCATTATCGTCGATATCATTAAGAAAATCGGTCACCTCTTTCTTGATGCCATCAGGGAGGTCAATCGGGTCCTTGGCTACCCAGATGAACTCAGAGGCACTCACCTGCCATCCCTTATCCGCCAAGGCCTTGGTTACCGCCATCAGATCGGTCTTGTCGCACATGAATCGAGCGGAGTTGCCCTCGCCCTTCTCAACTTCCTGGGCACCCACTTCAATGGCAATGTCTTCTAAGTCCTGGGGGTTGTCTGGGTTAGACGCTTCCACCATTCCGATATGATTAAACAGGTAGTTAACGGACCCCGAGGCGCCCAAGCTACCTTTATTAAAAAGTCCTCGTATATCGGCGGAAGTTCGGTTGCGGTTATCGGTAAGGCACTCAACGATGCATGGGACTTTATGAGGGGTAAAGCCTTCAAAAGTGACGAGATCATAGTTAACGGGCTCTAGAAGGCCAGCCCCTTTTTTGATCGCTCGTTCAATATTATCTCGTGGTACCGATTGTTTCTTTGCCGCTTCGACAGCTGCTCTGAGTCGGGCGTTATTTGCGGGGTCGGGGTCTCCCATTTTGGTGGCCACAATGATTTCTTTGACAAGCTTAGAGATGACCGCACCGCGCTTTGCTGCGTTCTCAGCTTTTCCGGCTTGTTTCCATGACGTACCCATATCAGGCCTCCCATAAAGGGCACGAGCATACTACTGATTCATCTTCATGCAAAGAGGTTGAAGGGTGGCGATTGGGTCAGTGGAAAAAGATTCTTCCTTGGCGCGTACTTGAGAGGTTTTTGGGCAAACGGTGATATAAAAAGTCGTCCCTCGGCCATGGTTAGATTCCGCCCGGATTTTCCAACCATGTTTTTCAATGACTCGCTTTACGGTCGCTAGCCCGATCCCCGATCCAGGATACTTGCGGCTCGAATGCAGCCGCCGGAATGGTTCAAAGATACAGTTCAGAAATTTTGCCTCAATCCCAATCCCATTATCTTCAAGCGCAATGACCCACCGATTTCTGTGGTCTAGATTGGCGGATATTCTCACATGAGGTTGCTCAGAGGTGTTGTATTTGAGGGCATTTTCAATCAAATTCTGAAAAACTAGAATCAGAGAAGTGGGGTTGCCATATACCGTGGGGAGTGAATCCACAGTCACGGGGGTGTGCCATTTGGTTGTTTCTGAGGTTAGGTTTCGAAGCGCTTGAGATACCACATCAGATAAGTCGACGGGCTGGAGACTGTTCTGATCCCAACTATCTTGAGAGAGTTTAAGAAGCGATTCGATCAGTAACTGCAAGCGCTTCGCGTTTTCAATCGAAATACTAATGTAACTTCTAGATTCAGAATCTAATCGGTCACGGGCCCTGTCGGATAATAGCTGTAGGTAGTTTGATATTAATCTCAGAGGAGCTCTAAGATCATGAGACGCAACGGTAGCAAACTGATTCAGCTCCCAGTTTGCGTTTTTTAGTTTTTGTTCGGTCTCAAGTCGGTGTGTCACATCTCGAGCTGTGCCGAAGAAAAAGTACTCACCATTGAGGCGGTAGGGGCTCACTAGCACCTCGACGGGAATTAATTTCCCTGACTTGGTGAGATGCGTCGTTTGAACGACCATGCGAGAACCGTTTAGGATGTCCTGATGGGTCTCGAGAGTCGAAGCTTCTGTATAATTAGGGTCGACATCCCAAACACTCATTCTAAGCAACTCAGTTTCCGTGTAGCCCAGAACTTCACAGGCCACTTTATTTACGTAAACAAAGTGACCTCGGGAATCGCATAGGAATTTTGAGTCAGTCGAATAATCATTGATGAATTTGAATTGACTCAGTTCTTCAATCACCCGGTTACGATCCGATAGTGCTCCATTGAGCATGAGGCCGAGTACCGAGATGATCCCCATAAATCCTTGAATCAGGAGCAAGGGGTTATGGTGAATCGAATGGTTTTGCAAGATGAAAGGGCCCTCGCCCTGAACGGTGGCGAAAATCGCAATGAATGAAATCAGACAGATCAATAAATGGACATAGGGTGGCGGGAACCGAAAGGCCGCCCAAAGGACTAGGATGATGGCCACATAGGCGATAACGTATTGTTCCGACGCAGTATCTCCCAGGAAAATCAGCCAGGTGGCGAGTGTTGTCACCAAGAATAATAACGCTAACTCAAGAGTCTTTGCGGGAGTGAATCGAGTCAGAAAGAGTTTTTTTCCACTAAGGATCAGCGGTGTGAATATTAAGATACCAACGAGATCCCCAAGCCACCAAGTTGTCCAAGTCTCGCGAAATAAAAGAGGCGAAGCCATCTGATGAAGCGCGAGACTACTGCTTCCGATGGTCGCGGAAATCATAGACGTCACAGCCACCGTCGACAGAAAGCCAAAGGCATTGCGAGAGGATTCAGTAATTTTGATTGGGTTTGGAATTAGAGTGCCCAAGAGGCCGGCTGCGATGAGGGCCTGAAGCGTTGTACCGATAGCAAGAACCAAGGAATTTGAAAGGGTACTAAGAATAGGGTGAGTTCCGGGAGATAAAAAGAGGGGGCAAATAAGAAGCAGGGTTCCTAGGAATACGCCCGGCCAAAGTCGGGTGCCGCCAAGGATTAAAGCGGCTAACGCGATCCCAGCCGGTGGGAAAACTGCGGAAGCGGGTTGATTTGATTCAATGGTGAGTAGGCCAAGGTATCCCGTTGCCCAATAACTGAGAGCGAGAAGTGAGATATGTAAAATAAGATGAGGCGATCGTATCCCGTTCTGATTGGGCCGAGACTCCCTATCGAAGCGATCAGCTAGCCCCTTAAAATCCAACGTAGGGACGTTCATACTCCTCCCAAAAGCAACCACCTGTAAGAAACCTTTTGACGCTAGTAACTATGATTCAATGCGTCAATCTGATTCATGCGCCATCGCTTGGTCGTAGTCCACGCTAAAGGCATAGGAACCAGAGTAGGAGAAGGGTAAGTAAATGAATCTAGGGAGTTAGCCCTTAGATTCAGGGGCAATTTTAGCCTTTAATGACGAGTCATTTGCTTTAAGAAAGGCGCGGATATCGTCAGTCGCGTCAAGTAATCGCTCCCACTGTTCTTTGTATAGCGTGACTGGAAAGCGGCCCATTCCGTACACTGAGAGAGCTCCTTTTTCGCTGACCTTAAATGAAAGTCCTCGCGTCGCGCCTTTTTTAAGGGCTGAATTCTCAGCTCGTAATCGCTCTAATTCCTGTTGCATTGCATTGTCGCTCATGGTCGGCCTCCTAATTTGGAACGCAGTCTAAGCGGAAACGACTCAGATGGCAAAGTCGGAAACGGCATCAGAAAAGAAGCGAGTCGGCCGCCATAGCTGAGTGGTCGTCTCTGAAAGCTGCGTGACTTGCCATCATAATGACAGGCCATGCAGGTGCGAGGCGAACTCCCTAGCACGGTCCTATTCCGAGAGTTATAGAATTGAGATTCTGTGGTGAGTTGCCCTGCATGATCGTAAACATAAAAATCCCAATGCCTGGAGCCCGAATCTCGCTGCTGAATGACTTCAGTTTCTCGAAGAACTCCATCTAGGAT
>Ga0105164_10000618_pt1 | contig 24262 bp, 23 predicted proteins | sample VDWuncwatermetaG_FD_89674 | JGI IMG/M metagenome (GOLD analysis project Ga0105164, IMG submission 89674) | Wastewater microbial communities from Netherlands to study Microbial Dark Matter (Phase II) - VDW unchlorinated drinking water | ecosystem: Environmental > Aquatic > Freshwater > Drinking...
ATACTACCGCAGGCACCTTGCAAACGAGCGGCGCGGCGACTCTCGGCGGTCTCGCCACCTTCACCGGCGGCTTCCTCTCCAATTCCTCATCAACGATCACAACAGGTCTCTTCTCCATGAACGGCGGCGCGTCCACCACCAACCTCACCGCAAGCGGCACCGGCTGGTTCGCAACAGCATCGACCACCAATCTCACTGTCTCATCAATCCAATCCTCCCTCATCACGACAAACGCAACGGGAGTCGCAAGCGCATACGCCGGAAGCACCTGCACCAACCAATTCGTCCGCAGTATCAACGGCGCGGGCGTGGCCACATGCGCCACGGTCTCGCTCACCGCCGATGTCACGGGCATCCTGCCTGTCGCCAATGGAGGAACGGGTTGGGCCAACATCACGGCAAACGATATCATTTTCGGCAACGGCGCGTCGGCGCTTGCCACGTCGTCCGCGTTCACCTTCAACCCCACCGGCACGCTCCTCACGGTCACCAACGCTTCGACGACCAATCTCTCCGCGACGACCTTCTGCCTCACCGGCGACACTTGCCGCACGACGTGGCCGAGTACCGGAGGTGCGTGGCCATTCACCACCACCGACACCAATTTCGGCGTCGCCGTGCAGTCCACCACGACGCCGGAGTGGTTCAAGAACGGCCTCCATGCCTCCTCCACTTCGCAATTCGTCAATGCCAACTTCTGGGGTACGCTTTCGCTCAATGCGACAACGAGCGCGCTCCTCGCGACCGACGGCAACGGTATGGTGATCGCCACCACCTCCGTCGGCGTCAACTACCTCTCCGGCATCCTTCCCATCGCCAAGGGAGGCACCAATGTCGGTTCGCAGACTACCAACGGCGTCAACTTTTTCAATGGTACGAGCATCACGAGCGGTACCGCGCTCACCTGGGACGGCACCACTCTTACCGCATCCAACGTTACGGCCAACGCGGATCTCTTCGTGACGGGAAACACGACATTGACAAGCGCGCTCGTTTCGAACGGCCTCGCCACGTTCAACGGCGGCTACATCGACAACGCTTCTTCCACGCATACCGCATTCACCAATTTCCGAAATGCGAGCACGACGCAATTCACCGACAGCGGAGCCGCGTGGTTCACCGGCACCGCCGCCTCCTCGCTCCTCGCGCTTGACAGCAACCAGAAGCTCGTCGCCACCACGAGTATCGGCGTCAACTATCTCTCGGGCATCCTTCCTATCGCCAACGGCGGCACTGCGACCTCCACGCAAGTCACCAACGGCGTCAATTATTTCGACGGTACAAGAATTACATCGGGCACCGCCTTCACCTTCACCGGTACTAACCTCGGCATCGGCACCACCACTCCCGCCGACTCGCTTCATGTGCTCAACACGGCCGAGCAACTGCGTCTCGGCTACGACTCTTCCAAGTACTTCGGGTTCGCTGTCAATTCCACCGGCGGCCTGGGTATCACCCCCGCTTCTTCAGGGGCGACCACCACTATCAATAGCCCGATGAGGATCGGCATCGGCCCACCCTCAGACGCGTACTTCAATCTCGGTGTCGGTGACGGTACGAGGTCGCTTCTCGCACATTTCTTCGTCGAGCAGAATGCCGGCACGGCATTCAATCTGGAAGTGGGAAACGGCGCGGTAAACACTCTCAACAAGGCCTTCACGCTCACGAGGTCCATAGACGGCGGACTCTTCCCCGGCCTCGGTGCCGGTATCGGCATGAACTTCAATATAACCAACGCGGCCAACACTGCGAAGGAAGAATCCGGCGCCATCAGCACCCTTCTCACCGCCACCAGTAGCTCTGGCGATACCGCTGCCATGGTCTTCAATACAGAGAATATCGGCACGAGCGCCGAGAGGATGCGGCTCACTGGCGCTGGCAACGTTGGCATCGGCACCACCACACCCGCCACTAAACTCGACATCTATGCCGGTACTACTGAAGGATTACGCATCAATAACACAAACGAAACTGTGAATTCCCTGGTGATCAACAACAACACGTTTGGAACGGCCACTACGACAGGTTTTACGTTTCAGCAGAAAAACAACGGAAACGGCTCCATTAATGTGAATAATACTCCTGGGGATACCATAGCGATTGACACCACAGGCAGAGTCGGCATCTCGACCTCTTCGCCGTGGCGTACGTTTGCTGTGACGGGTACCGTGGCTATGGACGGCCTTCTAACGGGCGCGGCGGGCGATGTGCTCTGTCTTTCCCCGGGCGGCCAGGTCACGCGCGATATAACGCCCGGCACCGGCGTGTGCGGCAACTCGACTTCGGATGAACGGCTCAAAACCAACATCCAATCTTTGGGGAGTTCACTGGACCATATCATGCAACTCAAACCCGTTACCTTCGATTGGATACATCCCGATCTTCACGACGCCACGTCGAGCCAAGGCTTCACCGCCCAACAACTCGCGCAGGTATTCCCGGAACTCGTTTCGCAAGATGCGTGCCGCGGAGAGGATTGTTCCCTGGTACCGGATACATGGGTCAAGACCATAAACATAAACGGCCCCGAATTCATATCGTCTGTGGTAAAGGCGATGCAGGAAATAGCATCCATCGGCGGCGTGTTCAAAGCGAATCTCATCGCGTGGCTCGGCAATGCGGCAAACGGCATCGGCGACTTTTTCGCAAATCGCGTGCACACCAAAGAATTATGCGTGAGCGACGATAGCGGCGCATCGACCTGCATCACCAAAACCCAGCTCGATGCACTGCTCGCGGGAGCCGGCCAGACAGCCGCAAGTGCAACCACCGGAGGCGCCTCCTCCGGCGCAATCACCGGTACGACAACACAAGCGATACCCGACATCGAGATCCACGGTGTTAATCCGGCACATATTTTGACAGGAGACGTATATGCCGATCTGGGTGCCGTGATCACTGGTCCCACCGCCGAAGATCGCAATCTCGGCTTGCATACCTTCGTCGACGGCAAGGCGATGGACGTGCCACTCATCGACACCTCGGCGCCGGGGACGCATACAATAGACTACACGGCGACGAATGCCGCCGGCACCGCGACCTCGACGCGCACGGTGATCGTGGATGCACCCGCATCTTCCGCCACGCCATCAAACGCCACATCGACCGTAGACACTTCTTTAAGCACGACCACTGCGACATCGACGACGCCGTAAGCGTGATATACTTCTCGCTATATTATTGAGTTGAAAACATATATACATACGATATGGCACGAGTAGCTATCAATGGTTTCGGGCGGATCGGGCGGGGATTTTTGCGCAGCGCGTACGGTCGCGAGGGGATCGAAGTGGTGGCGGTCAACGATCTCACATCCGCCGACAATCTCGCATACTTGCTCAAATATGATTCGGTGTACGGGCAATTTAAGGGACAAGTAAATAGCAAACAGACCGAAAGCGGCGGCTCACTCGTGATCGACGGCAAAGAAATTCCCGTGTTTGCGCAACGCGATCCGGCGGCTTTGCCGTGGCGCGATATGCAAGTCGACATCGTCATCGAATCGACGGGATTCTTCACAGATCCCGCGAAGGCGCGCGCACACATTATCGCCGGAGCGAAGCGCGTGGTCATAACCGCGCCGGTCAAGGGCGCAGACGGCGGCGCGGAGACGATTCTCATCGGCGCCAACGAAGAGAAATTCGCGACCTGCGATATCAGCTCCAACGCATCGTGCACGACCAACGCGGCGTCGCCATTGATCGGCGTCCTGCAAGAGGCGATCGGCATCGAGCGCGCTCTGCTCAATACGACGCACGCGTACACCGCGACGCAAGCGATCGTCGATGCGCCCGCCGCAGACGACTTCCGCCGCGGCCGCGCGGGGGCGCACAATCTCGCGCCCTCATCGACGGGCGCCGCCAAGGCGACGATGCTCGCGCACGAGAGTCTCGCGGGCAAATTCGACGGCATCGCGATTCGCGTCCCCGTGATCGCAGGGTCGATGGTCGACATCACCTTCGTATCCAAGCGGCCCACATCGGTCGAAGAGGTCAACAATGCTCTGCGTGCGGCGGCCGCGGGCGATCGTTGGAAGAGGGTTTTTGCCGTTACCGAGGAGCCGCTCGTGTCGTCCGACATCTTGGGACTCCCGTACGGCTCCATCGCCGATCTGCAAATGACGCGCGTCGTCGACGGCACGCTCGTGAAGGTGCTCGCCTGGTACGACAACGAAGCGGGGTATGCGCATACGCTCGTCGAGCATGTGGCGGCTGTCGCGGCGCACCTCTGATATGAAAATCGCACTCGGAGCAGATCATCGCGGCTTCGCGCTCAAGGAAGAACTCAAATTATTTCTAGAAGCGCGGGGGCACGCGGTCGAGGATGTTGGCTCGCATACGCTCGACATGGATGATGATTATCCTGACTTTGCCTATGCGGCCGCGTGTTTGGTCGGAGAGGGCAAGGCCGAACGGGGGATATTGCTGTGCGGCTCCGGCATGGGCATGGATATGGTCGCCAACAAAGTGCGCGGCGTGCGCGCGACGATCGTGCGGAATACGCAGGAGGCCCGGTATGCGCGCGATCACGACGATGTAAACGTCATCACGCTTGCCGCAGACAGCGTGGGTGCGGATACCGCGCGCGAGATCATTGAGACATTTCTCACTACTGCGTTTTCAAAAGAGGAACGGCATATGCGTCGGGTCGAGAAACTGCGTATAATCGAGGACGGAGACATGTTGGATAAGTGGAATGTAGTAAAGAGGTGTTAAGTTAAGTATTGAAACCCCCCGCTTTCGCGGGGGTCGGGCGCAAAGCGCCATTTAGACTTCAATTATATTCGCCATAAATAATATGTCAAATCATCCTGTGGATATCATACCCACGACCGTACCGCGCAATCGGGATGAGCTCCTCGATGCGATACACGTTGTTTCCCGATTTTCAAGGAAGATCCATGTCGACGTGGACGACGGCCTCTTCGTGCCGCAGGTGTCGTGGCCGTATGTGGGCGCGGATATGTACGGTAGCGCGGACATATCGGGGCTTGGCGGGATCTCGATCGAAGCTCATTTGATGGTGCGCGATCCGCGGATGATCGGCTCCGACCTGGCGCGCGCGGGCGTCAAGACGATCGTCGGACACATCGAAGCATGTGCGGATATTTCCGAAGCCGAAAAGACGCTTGCTCTGTGGCGCGCCTCCGGCGCGCATGAGGTCGGACTTGCCATTCTCATCGATACGCCTGTGGAGAAGATACTGCCGTATGTCTCGCTCTGCGACGTCGTACAGATCATGTCGGTCGCGAAGGTCGGCGCGCAGGGAGCGCCGTTTGATCCGCGCGCGATCGAGCGCGTCCGCATATTGCGTGATGTGTTTCCCGATCTGGTCATTTCCGTCGACGGCGGGATCAACGGGTCGAATATTGCCGATCTCATGGCCGCCGGCACCGCGCGATTCGCGGTCGGTTCCGCGATCATGCAAACAGGCGACGCCGCGCGCGCATACCGACAGCTTATCGAGCTTACCGCCGCCGCACATGCGGTATAATCGATACATGCAACCGCTCACCGATACTGAAGCGTACGAATTGACCGCACGCGCCAACGCGATCCGCCAGACGATCATCGAAATGCTACTCGCCGCAGGAAGCGGACACACGGCGGGGCCATTGGGCATGGCGGATATTTTTACCGCACTCTACTTCTACGTCCTCAAACATGATCCGCAAAATCCCGATTGGGAAGATCGCGATCGTCTCATCCTCTCCAATGGCCACATCGTGCCGGTGCGCTACGCCGCGATGGCGCACGCGGGATATTTTCCTGTTGAAGAATGTCTGACTCTGCGCAAGTTTGGGAGTCGATTGCAGGGGCATCCCGAGCGTCTGCGCCTGCCCGGGCTTGAGACGACCTCCGGGCCGCTTGGCTCCGGCCTCTCGCAGGCGGCCGGTATGGCGTATGCATTGGGAATGAGTGCGCGGGAAGGTCAGACCTCCTCAGGAGGTCTGACCTTCCCGCGCGTCTATTGCGCGATGTCCGACGGCGAGCACGACGCGGGCAATATCTGGGAAGCCGCGATGTGGGCGGGCGCGAATCATCTCTCGAATCTCACCGGCATCATCGACCGCAACAACATTCAAATAGATGGGTATACGGAAAGCATCATGCCGCTCGAACCCTTGCGCGACAAGTATGAGGCATTCGGCTGGCATGTGCTCGAGGTCGACGGTCACAACATCCCGCAGTTTATCGCCGCATGCGACGAGGCCAAAGCGATCTACGAGAAGCCGACGGTGATCATCGCGCACACCATCCCCGGCAAAGGCATCCGCGAGATCGAACGCGACTACCGCTGGCACGGCAAACCGCCTTCCAAGGAAGAGGCGCAAGTATTTCTCAACGAACTACGCACCATGCAGGGGAAAGTCGCAAGCGAACATCAATGATATGATCAACCCCGACCTCCATCTCAAAGAAAACATCTTCGACAATCCCGATCAAGCGGCGACGGCCGCCGTCGCTAAAGCTATGGCGTCCACGCGCGACGGGTTTGGCAAGGGCTTGATCGAAGCGGCTGTGGCCGATGCGCGCGTGGTCGCGTTGTGTGCCGATCTCACCGAATCGACGCGCGTCGAAGGCTTCAAAAAGCGATTTCCCGAACGGTACATCGAGGTGGGCGTCGCCGAGCAGAATCTCGCGGCGCTCGCATCGGGCTTTGCCGCGGCGGGCAAAATCCCGTTCATCACTTCCTACGCCGCATTCAATCCCGGCCGCAACAACGAGCAAATCCGCACGACCATCTCGCTCAATAGGATGCCGGTCAAGATTTGCGGTATGCACGCGGGGGTCTCCGTCGGCCCCGACGGCGCGACGCATCAGGCGCTCGAAGACATGGCGCTCATGCGCATACAGCCGCATATGACGGTTATATCGCCATGCGATGCGGAAGAAGCGCGCAAGGCGACGCTCGCGGCGGCACAGTGGGACGGCCCGGTGTATCTGCGGTTTGGCCGCGAGAAGACGCCTCTGATGACCACCGCCGAGACGCCGTTTGAGATAGGGAAGGCACAGATGTTTCTTAGCGCCGAGAATCCGCAGGCCGTCATCTTTGCCACCGGGCCGCTCTTGCACAACGCGCTTCTCTCCGCCAAACAGATGGGTGATGAAGGAATGGGGGTAATTGTCGTCAATGTCGCCACGATCAAACCGCTCGATCGAGATACGATCGTCGCCGCGGCGCGCGAGGCGGAAGCCGTCGTCACGGTCGAAGAGCATCAGATCGCAGGCGGGCTCGGCGGTGCGATAGCCGAATTGCTCGCGCAAGAATATCCCGTGCCGATTGAATTCATCGGCGTACGCGATCAATTCGGCCAATCGGGCGAACCGAAAGAATTGATCGAACACTACGGCATGGGCGTGTCGCACATCAAAGACGCTTTGCGAAAAGTCGTCGGCCGGAAAAGCGCGCAAGTCTGACTCAAAAAGGAAGGCGACGCCTTCCTTTTTTATAATATGGTAGGTATAAAGTCGGTGGGGCGTTTCGCGTACCATTCCTCGATCTCGGTATCCGTCAGAAGCTTGGTCTGTGCGCCGACACCCTGTACTACTGATGCGGCGTTGATGAGGCCGCGCATGAGCGCCTCCTTTGGTTCAAGCCCTTTGATGATATACGCAACGGTCGTGGAGGCGGTGGCGTCGCCCGCGCCGGTGCGCGAGACGGGCGGCGCGGGATCGGGATACATGGGGATATGCCATGCGCTTGCCCTTCGTAGCTCTGGCGAAGTAGGGCCGCTGTCATCGAGGATGTTTGAGCCCTTCGGGCCGTCGGTGACGACCACGATTTTGGGGCCGAGCGCACGAATCATTTCCATGAGCTTCTTCACATCCGATTCTTCCGTATCGAGGATCTTTTGCGCCTCTTCTTTGTTGCAGAAGAATATCTCGGTTGCGGCATAAATGTCTTTCAAGGCATCGGCGCCAAGTTTGATCTGGAATGTCCCGGGTTGGAAGGCTATTTTGACACCGTTTGCTTGCGCATAGCGGGCGATTTCAAGCTGGTGATCGAGAGTCTCAAACGGCAGGGAAGTGAGATAGAACCATTTCGGCGGAATCTCGAAACGGGGGAGCGTGTACGGATACAGCTCATGTTTGATCAGAATCGTGCGCTCGGGGCCGAATTGGAGAATGTAATGATAATTGGTCTTGAAGCCCGCATCGCGCGAGATGAGCGACGTGTCGATTCCGCGAGATCGTAGGTCTTCGATGCACCGCTCGCCATTGAGGTCGTCGCCCACATGGACGACGAGTCCCGCATTGAGCCCGAGCTTGTGCGCCGCGACGGCGGCATTGGGGCCGTTGCCCACGGAGAGCACCTCGGTAACCGATTCAAACGGCACTTTCTCCCCGAAGCGCACGCACAATTCGCGCACGCCGTGATCCGTTAATTCCTCCGCATCCGATAACTTGATAAAAGCGTCGATGACGATGTCCCCGAACGCGACAAAATCGTATTGCATATAGGAAAAAGTATATCATGAAAGCGGCGGGCATATCCCTGTAAAAGTTCCGCGCAGCCTGACGAGGCGAGCGAAGCAAATTTCCAGCAAGAAATTATGTGTACTTTTACAGGGATATGCCCGCCGCTTTCCCAGAGTATGTGCTACAATATCCCCATGCAAACATTACGAGAGGCGATAGAGGCGGCGAGCGAGAGACGAATCGCGATCGGGCATTTCAATGTATCGGATTCCAATCAATTCAACGCGGTCGTCGCGGCCGCGAGCGGCTTGAAATTGCCGGTCGTCATCGGAGTCTCCGAAGGCGAACGCAAATTCTTCGGTGTGCGCAATGTTGTCGCACTCGTCGCGGCGGCGCGCGCCGACGGCCATCAGGTATACCTCAACGCCGATCACACATATTCGATAGACGGCATCAAAGAGGCCGTCGACGCCGGATTCGATGCGGTGATTTTCGACGGCAGTCATTTATCCTTTGAAGAAAACATCAAACAGACCCGCGAGGCCGTCGAATATGCTCGTGCCAAAGGCGGGGGCATTCTCGTAGAAGCCGAGATCGGCCGCATCGGTACGTCAAGCAAGCTCTTGGACGTACCGCCGGAAGACATGGACAAAGATCTCACGACTGCCGAAGAGGCGTCGCAGTTCGTACGCGAGACGTCCGTGAATATGCTCGCGCCGGCGGTGGGCACCATGCATGGCAGGCTCAAGGGCGGCGGGGAACCGAAGGTGGACATTGCGCGCATTGAGGTATTGCGCGAAGCGGCGGGCGTCCCGCTCGTGCTCCACGGCGGATCGGGATCATCCGATGCCGATCTCGCGGCGGCCGCCAAAACGGGTTGTTCGGTCATCCACATCAATACCGATATCCGTGTCGCTTATCGCAAGGGAATCGAGGCGGCACTTGCGGCAAATGCCGACGAAATCGCGCCCTACAAATTCCTCGCCGAGGGGAGGAAGGCCGTGCAAGACATGACCGAGAAATATCTCCGGTTGTTTGCGGGGATACAGCAATAGCGGAATTATTGCATTCCGCTTAATATCATATATAATCTCGGCCATGTTAGCGCTTGAAGTACAGACACGCGATTCGAAGGAATCTCCGGACACCATCCGCGCGCGCGGCGCGGTGCCGGCTGTCGTATACGGCCCCAAGGAACCCACCCAATCCATCGCGGTCAATGCCGGCGTCTTGGAGGGTATATGGCGCGACGCGGGCGAGACGACCGTGATAACCCTCAAGGGGTTGGAAGGCGACTCCGCCGGAGGCGGATCCGCCTCCGGCGGAAAAGAGACCCTCATCCGCGACGTGCAGGTGCATCCCGTCACCGGCAAGATCATGCACATGGATTTTTACGCGCTCGAAAAGGGCAAGAAAATCGAGATCGCCGTGCCGCTCGAATTCACGGGCGATGCGCCTGCGGAAAAAGCCGGCCATGTGCTGGTCAAGGCATTGCATGAAATCGAGATCGAAGTCGCGCCCGCCGAATTGCCGCACAGTCTCGAAGTTGACGTATCATTCTTGCATGAAATAGGCGATCATATCACCGCGTCGCAGATCAAGCTCCCGCCGAGCGCGTCGCTCATCACCGATGCCGAGGAATCCGTCGTGTCCGTAGCCGGTCACGTAGAAGAGCCGGTCGAAGAGCCAAAGGCCGAAGCGGCCGAGGGCGAAGCTCCCGCAGAGGGTGCCGCACCGGCGGCTGAAGCGCCGGCCAAGGAATAAATTGCCCGATATTTTTGCTGTTTTGATTGCTCAGATAACACATGGGACTTTCAATTGGCATCGTAGGCCTTCCCAACGTCGGCAAGTCGACGCTTTTTAATGCGCTCACCAAAAAAGGCGTCCCCGCCGAGAATTACCCCTTTTGCACGATCGATCCGTCGGTCGGCGTGGTCGCGGTGCCCGACGTACGACTCGACCGACTGACCGCGCTCTCTCATTCTGCAAATACGATTCCCGCGATCGTCGAATTCGTCGATATCGCGGGCCTGGTCAAGGGCGCCTCGGAGGGCGAAGGGCTCGGCAATCAGTTTCTCTCGCACATCCGCGAGACGGATGCGATCGCGCAGGTGGTGCGCATGTTTGATGATGAAGACGTGCACCACGTCGCAGGCGAAGTCGATCCCGCGCGCGATATCGAAGTGATCAACTTGGAGCTCGTGCTCGCCGATCTCGACATGGCCGAGAAGCGCGCCGCGCGCCTTGAGCGCGACGCGAAAGGCGGTGACTCCGCCGGAGGCGGATCCGCCTCTGGCGGAAAAGATTTAAAAAATGAACTCGAAGCGTTCAAGAAAATACTTCCTGTCCTTCATGCGGGCAAAGCCGCTCGCACGGTGGCACTCGATGAAAAAGAATCAATCGCGATCCGTTCATTGCACCTGCTCACCATGAAGCCCATCCTCTACGTGCTCAATCGCAAAAGCGGCGCGGTCAACGTCGACGCTGAGCGCGGCGATCGCTGGCACGCATTGCAAGAATTTCTCACGTCGTCCGGCGCTCAATGGGTAACGGTAGACGCGGGCGTGGAGCATGAGCTCTCCGACGTGCACGACGACGAGCGCGCCGATTTCCGCCGCGAGCTCGGCGTCGTTGACAACGGCGTCGACACGCTCATCCGTGCCGGGTATACACTGCTCGATTTGATCTCATTTTTCACGACAGGCGAAGACGAGACGCGCGCGTGGACGATACCGCGCGGCTCGACCGCGCCGTCAGCCGGGGCCGCCATCCACACCGATTTCCGCGACAAATTCATCCGCGCCGACGTCATCCATTGGGAAAAGCTCCTCGAAGCGGGCTCCCTACTTCGCCAAGGCTCCGAAGGGCAGGCATTCGCCAAGGCGCGCGAACTCGGGACGCTACGCTCGGAAGGCAAAGAATACATCGTACAGGATGGTGATGTGATGGAGTTTAAACATGGATGATATGGTATAATGGCCCGTATGAAGAAGACACCAAAAAAGAAAGATGTGTCCAATGCGGATGTTTTGAAAGCATTGTTAATTTTGACCGATCGAATGGCTACCAAGGATGATTTTGAGTATCTCAAACACAACATGGTGACACAGAAGCACATCGAAGCATTGAAAGGTGATATGGAAAGCATCGGTCAAGACGTCGATGATATAAAAGGGGATACTGATCGTATAAACAGTCAGATGGCGACCAGGGAAGACCTCAAAATGTTCCCGACCCGGGCGGAAGTCCGAGAGATCGTTGAGACCGCGGTTGAAGATGCAAAAGAAGGCATACTTGCGGAGATCCGCCCGATATCGCGGGCACAGGATGTGGATTCTCTCACTATTATCAATCACGAGCGCCGCATTGTCGGTATGGAACGCCAGCTTGCGGTCAAATAATTTTATGGACGACAAACCAAAGACAACCCCGAAAGATTTTTTCCTTTGGGTGGGCGCGATGATTGCGCTGTATGCGAGCGCGTTCGCGTTTGTGGCGCTCATATTCGATTATCTCAACTACCTCCTCCCCGACAAGCTGGCCTATTATTCGGGCAATCCCTATTCATCCGGCATCGCCAACGAAATGGCGATCGTCGTCGTCCTGTTCCCGCTGTTCCTCGTGCTCATGCGGATGATCCGCCGTTCGATCGCGCAGGATACCTCGCGCGCCGAGGTGTGGGTGCGCCGCTGGGCGCTCTACCTCACGCTCTCCATTTCCATCGCGGCGATGGCGGGCGGCATCATCACGCTCCTCATCTACTTCTTCCAGGGCGACGTGACGCTGCGCTTCGTACTCAAGGTGGCGACGGTGCTCATCGTCGCGATCGCGGCGTTCGCGGCATTCCGCGCGGATCTGCGCGGCTTTTGGGACGCAGACTTGCGCCGCGGACAGATCGCGCGGTGGAGCGCGTTCGCCCTCATGATCGTTTCCATCGTTGCCGGTTTTTTCATCGTCGGCACGCCATGGCAGGCGCGGCTGTATCGTTACGACGACCAGAAGGTGAACGACCTGCAGATGCTCCAGTCGCAGATCGTGAATTACTGGCAGACCAAAGAAACGTTGCCCGTGGCGCTCGCCGACTTGCAAGATCAGATCAGCGGATTTGCCGTGCCGACCGATCCGCAAACGGGCGCGCAGTACGAATACAAAGCAATCACGCTGCTCTCCTTTGAGCTCTGCGCGATGTTCAATGCGCCGACGCAAAAGTACGCCCGCAACGCAAGCCCTCTTCCCATTCCCGTGAGGGCACCGATCGGCACGCAGGGCAAAGTCCGGAATCTTTGCTCAATCAACCGTGGGCACACGATGCCGGCCGCACGTGTTTCGAGCGTACGATCGATCCGCAGAGGTACCCGCCGTATCCGAAGCAAAAATCACCGATGACTCCATAATCAATTGTATTTCTTATCGGCAACAGTATACTATTCATAAATATGGAAAATAAAACAGGGTTGAATCAGGAAGTTTCGAATTCTATTATTTTAGAAGCGGTTGTTGCTTTACAACAACAAATCAAAGCGATGCAAGAAAACCACACCACCAAGAACGATCTTGCCGATATGGAAGAGCGTATCATGGCGGAAATACGCCCAATCGGCCGCGCAGTCGACAAAGACGCCGTCACCGTCATTGACCACGAACGCCGCATCCATAATCTTGAAATGCAGGCGGCGTAACGCACGTTGCGACAGAGATAGTGATCGTGATACTCTGTCTGAATGAGAAAGTACGACCACACAAAAATCGAGAAAAAATGGCAAAAAGAGTGGACTGCGAAGAAAGTGCATGTTGCCAAGGACGCCGTCAAAGGAAAGAAGAACGAGTACCTCCTAACGGAATTTCCATACCCTTCGGGCAATCTCCACGTGGGGCATTGGTACGCTTTTTCGGTGCCGGATATCTACGCGCGCTTCCGCCGCGCGCAGGGCAAGAACGTGCTGTATCCGATGGGCTTCGACGCGTTCGGCTTGCCGGCGGAAAATGCCGCGATCAAGAATAAGTTGAACCCGCGCACGTGGACGCTCAAAAACATCGCGTATATGAAGAAGCAGCTCGCCTCGATGGGCGCTTCCTTTGACTGGAGCAGGGAAGTGATCACATGCGACCCGGAGTATTACCGCTGGACGCAGTGGCAGTTTTTGCAATTCTATAAAAAAGGACTTGCGTATCAAAAGGAAACGCCGGCCAACTGGTGCCCGAAAGACAAGACCGTGCTCGCCAACGAGCAGGTGGTCACCCGTTCGACAAGCTCAGGGCAGGTGGCCACATGCGAGCGCTGCGGCACCGAGGTGGAACAGCGCATGATGATGCAATGGAATCTCAAGATCACCGATTACGCCGACCGTCTCATCGACGACCTCACCGATCTCGACTGGCCGCTCCAAATAAAAGAATCCCAGCGCAACTGGATCGGCCGCAGCGAAGGCGCGGAGATCGATTTCTTCCTACATTTCGATAACCCGGTATCTAACGAACGTATCGGCCCTAACGGCAAGAAGGCACATGTAACGGTATTTACCACGCGCCCGGATACGCTCTTTGGCGCCACATATGTGGTACTTGCGCCGGAGCAGTCGTGGCTCACGCGTGCCGTCTATGAACATCGGGAACTCGTAAACAATGATGAAGTAAAGACATATATCGAAAAAGCGAAAAAGCGAAACGACCTCGAACGGCAAGAGAATAAAGAGAAGACCGGTGTGAAGCTCGAAGGCGTCTGCGCGATCAACCCGGCGACTAATGAAAAGATCCCCGTCTACATCGCCGATTACGTCCTCCCGCACTACGGCACCGGCGCCATCATGGCCGTCCCCGCGCACGACGAGCGGGATTTCGAGTTTGCGAAGAAATTTGGATTGCCGATCAGACAAGTGATAGAACCGACATTTAACCAAACCACTGAACCGGGAAATATACGAGACGGTGAACCGTTTGATCATCGCGAAGCGATCATTGCCGTGGTTAAACATTGGTCGGAAGACAAGTACATTGCGCTCAAGTGGAAGCAGGTCGCGTGGGGCACGTTCATCATCGGCGGTATCGAGGAAAACCAGACACACGAAGAAGCGGCAAAGATGGAACTCAAAGAAGAGACCGGCTTTTTGAACGCAACGTTTGTTAAAGATTTCGGCGTGGTGCACGGAAAGTTTTATCACGTGCCAAAGAAAGTGAATCGAAATGCTCATGCGCATATGGTCTATCTCGAACTGCAAGACGGCGGTCAAGAGGCCGTGTCTGCCGACGAGCAAACCAAACACGAAGTACTCTGGCTCACCAAAGACGAGCTCAAAAAGTTCCTGACTCCCGATACGCACCAATACTTCTTGAAGGTACTTTTCGACGGAGTGGGGCCTTATACCGATGAAGGTACCCTCACTCAGTCTGGTGAATTTGACCGACTCGAAAGTACCGAAGCAAAAAAGGCGATCACCAAAAAATTCGGCCGTCCCAAAAAAACCTACCGCCTGCGCGATTGGGGGGTGTCGCGCCAGCGATATTGGGGCGTGCCGATTCCGATTGTTCATTGCGAAGAATGCGGCGCGGTGCCGGTGCCCGACAAAGACCTGCCGGTGAAATTGCCGGAGATCAAAGACTACCTCCCGACGGGCGACGGCAAATCGCCGCTCGCGAAAGCGGCAAAGTGGGTGAATGTGAAATGTCCCAAGTGCAAAGGCAAGGCAATGCGCGAGACGGACACGCTCGATACATTCGTCGATTCGTCGTGGTATTTCCTGCGCTACGCTGATCCGAAGAACAAAAAGCAATTCGCGGATAAGGAAAAGCAAAGAATCTGGATGCCAGTCGATTTGTATAGCGGCGGCGCGGAGCACACCACGATGCACCTGCTCTACAGCCGCTTCTGGCATAAGGCGCTCTACGATCTGAAGCTGGTGAACGAGGAAGAGCCCTATACGAAGCGCATGAACCGCGGCCTCATCCTCGGCCCCGACGGGCAGAAGATGAGCAAATCGAAAGGCAACGTGATCGATCCTGACGCGGTCGTCGCACGGCTCGGCGCCGATACCGTGCGCCTCTATCTCGCCTTCATCGGCCCATACAACGAGCCGGGCAGTTACCCCTGGAATCCCGATTCAATCGTCGGTGTGCGGCGATTTCTCGAGCGCGTCTGGCGTCTCGGCCAATCTAAGTCAAAGGAAGGCGACGCCTTCCTTAAAAGGAAGGCGTCGCCTTCCTTTTCGGATGTCGAGCGCGCATTGCATCAGACCATCAAAAAAGTAGGAGAAGACTGCGCCGAGATGAAATTCAATACGGCGATCGCTCAGATGATGACGTTTCTCAACGCGGCGGAAAGCAACGGCATTACCCGCGCGCAGTATGCGACATTCATTCGCATCCTCGCGCCCTTTGCGCCGCACATCACCGAAGAATTGTGGCACGAGATGGGCAATAAAAAGTCGGTGCATCTGGAGCCGTGGCCCAAGTATGACAAGAAAAAGCTCGTTGCCGATACCATTACGATCGCGATTCAAATCAATGGCAAAACGCGCGGGCAAGTACAGGTGCCTGCAAGCTCCGACAAAGAAGCAATCGAAATCGCGGCCAAGAGCGCGGTCGCCGACCGCCTCGCAAATCAAACCATCACCCGTACGATAGTCGTCTCGGGGCGGCTGGTGAATTTTGTTTTGAAATAACAACGCGTATGAGTGAAATAATTGATTTCGAGAAATGGAGAAGAGGAAAGAAATTGACGGGCGCGGAGGTACATCCCGTGAATCCAGACGACGAAGAGCGTTGGCGGTTATGGGAGTCGTTGCCGGAAGCCGTGCGAGGGGAGTTGAGAGACATCGGTGTTTCTTTTTATAATAAAGGCGGTAAAACGCAAGGAGAAGAATACGAGAATCACAAGCGACATGTCGCAGGATGGCCTGACGATCAGGTGAGAAACTTTCTTATTGACCCGACAACTCGCGCGACTCTCGCGTCCAAACCGCCGCTCTTTGTGATTGCGCTATTGCAGCGTGCGTCGGGGGAAATACGACGGATTACACCGGGTGGCGCATAGCGTCCTTTGAGCCGGTGGCCCATGCTTTCGAAATTGAACTGCCGGAAGTTACGGCGGCGGCATATCTTGAGCAAGCCGATCCGAAAATACGACGGTTTGCAGAACAGGCCGCGGATGCATATCTGGCGGTCGACAAGTAGCGACACGGACTACAGAGACGTCGTCTCTGTAGTCCCCATTTTTTTGAACACCCGCACGAGGTCAGTGCTGTCTTCCGTCGTGTATCCCGCCGCTTCGATTTGATCGCGGAGTTGATCGGCGGTTTCCCAACGCTTCTCGCGGCGCGCTTCTTCGCGCTCGGCGATCATTTTTTGGATATTTTCTGGAAGGGACTCGATCGTGATCTCTTCTTTCATTTCACCAGCGGCGAGCGCGCGGGCCGCATCGTCGGGGTCGGCGAGGTTGAGGCCGAGCACTTGGTCGAAATCGATCAGTGTCGCAAGCAGGTCGGCAGGGGATAGGGTGCTGTCTTTCGTCATCTCCCAAAGCACGGCCAACGCGCCCGGCGTGTCGAGATCGTCGTTGATGCGTTCCATGAATTTCGTTTTCCATACGGATGAGACCACATCGGGAAAACACAAAGCGTCGCTTTGTGTTTTGAGCTTGTGGTGTAATGTGAGGGCGACGAGTTTGACAAGTGCCGTTTGCGAAGCCGCGAGCGCTTCCCAGGAAAAATTGGCATTGGTACGGTAGTGCGCGCCGAGGAAGAGGTAGCGCAAAGCGAGTGGATGGAAGCCGTGCGCGATCACGTCGGAGAGATACACGACGTTGCCTTCGGATTTTGCGATCTTGCCGCCTTCGATCCGGATGTGCGCGCGGTGCATCCAGAAGCGCGAGAACGGCTTTTTGCCCGTCGCGCATTCGGACTGCGCGATTTCGTTGTTGTGATGGATCGGAATGTGCTCGATGCCGCCGGTGTGGATGTCGATCTGCTCGCCGAGATTCGTACGCGCCATCGCCGAGCATTCGATGTGCCAGCCGGGGAAGCCCTTGCCCCACGGCGAGTCCCAGCCGATGTGCTCGTCGAGCTTCCATAGCGCAAAATCGGTCGGATTGCGCTTGCCGCTCTTTTTCTCGACGCGCACGCCTTCCCGAAGCCCCGCAAGATCAATACCGCCGAGCGCGCCATACGCGGGGAAGCGCGACGTATCGAAATACACGCCGTCATCGGTGCGATATGCGTAGCCCTTCTCCTCGAGCGTCTGTATCATCGCGATCTGCGCGGGCACCGATGCGCTCGCGCGGGGAAAGATGATCTTGTCGGCCGCGACGCTCAAGGCGCGGATATCGTCCAAATATATTTGCGTGTAACGTTCGGCGAGCGCGGCCATATTTTCCATCGTGATCGCCATGCCTTCGCGCTTGAGGCCTTTCGTCATTTTGTCTTCGCCTTCATCCGCGTCCGAGGTGAGATGGCCGAAGTCGGTGATGTTGATGACCTGCTTGACCGCAAAGCCGTCGTACTCGAGGACGCGCCGCAGGACATCGGCAAACACCGCCGCGCTCAGATTGCCGATGTGCTGTACGCCGTACACCGTCGGGCCGCAGTTGTACATGCGCACCGTGTGCGCATGTGGCGGCAGATCAAAGAGCTGTTTTTCTTTGCCGAGCGTGTTATACAAATACAAGGGTGCCCCGCTCTTTGCTGCGGGCTTCTTTTTCACATTTCTAAACATCATGCGCCGCATACGCTAAAGCCACTTTTTGTGTTTGAAATAGGAGAACATGAGTATCGCGGTCGTCGCCATGATGCCCACGACGATCCAGAAGCCGTAGGGAGCATTCACGATCGGATTATCGGCCAGATTCATGTCGAAGATCGCGGTAATGAGCGAGAGAGGAAACGTGAAGAACGCCAGAATGGTAAACACTTTCATCGTTTCGTTCTGCTTGGTGGTGAGCAATGAATTATTCGTCTCGCGGAGCTCATGGAGCGATTCGGTCTCGCGGACGATGTGCGTATGGACGCGATAGTATTCGTTGGAAAGCGCCCGCAGGTACGGCGCGAAGTCGTCGCCGAAGAGCCGTACGCCCTGATTTTCGAGCTCGTGCAATACTTCGTGATGCGGCTCGACGGTCTGGCGCAGATTCAATAGATCGCGCGAGCTGTGCGATATCGCGGCGACCATCTCCGCTTCGGCGCCCTGGAATATGCGCTCCTCGATGCCGTTCTGATCATGACGGATGTATTCGAGTTCATGCTCCACCGCCTTGTAGAGCTTTTTGAGCATATAGAAAAAAAGAAAGCCCGCGTGATCTCCCAATTTTTGCGTCTCTAAGACGGAGTTCACCTCGAACACTTTTGAAAACTTATGCAAAGAATCGATCATCTCGTGATGCGCGGTGACGATAAAATCCCGCCCCACGATGAAGTCGATCTCCTGCTCGCGCAGGGTGTGCGAATGCCGCAGAGCGGGGAAGTGGAAGATGGCATATAGGTAACGGTCATGAAATTCCGCGCGCGGTTTGCCGGAAGGCAGGAGCAGTTCCTCGGCGGTCTGCGCCGCGATGCCGAATTCGCCGATGATGCCTTGCACGTCCGCCGGCGTCGGGGATTCGATATCCACCCACGTGAGGCCTCCCTGCTCATATCGAGATTGCATGCCTTTTATTATAGCGCATAATACGCATCATGTCCGAACAAACACGAGAAAGATTTCTTCATGTGCGAACGGTGATTTTTGCAAGTGTCTTGATAGCCGTTGTCGCCTTCGGGACCGGATTCCTGGCGGGTCATTCCGCGTTGGCGCGGGGAAGCGTATTGTCGGAAGCGGAGGCGCCGGCGGGGGTCGATCTCTCCCCGGTATGGAAAGCGTGGACTATCCTCAACGACAATTTCGTGCCCGCCGCCGTGTCGACCTCGACTCCGATCGCCACCTCGACCGAGAAGCTCAATGAACAAAAAGTATACGGCATGATCAGCGGCCTCGCGGCGTCGCTCAATGATCCATATACGTTCTTTTTGCCGCCGGTGCAAAACACGCAGTTCAGCTCCGACATGAGCGGCGCCTTCGAAGGTGTCGGTATGGAGATCGACGTCAAAGACGGCGTGCTCACGGTCGTTTCGCCGCTCAAAGGCACTCCATCGGAGAAGGCGGGGATCAGGGCGGGCGATCTGGTGCTCAAGATCGACGGCGTTTCGACGCAGGGGATGGATGTCACCAATGCCGTCAAGCGCATTCGCGGCCCCAAGGGCACTGCGGTGGCGCTCACCGTATTGCGCGCGGGCTGGGACGCGCCGCGCGAGATCAAGATCACGCGCGATGTGATCAACGTGCCCGTGGTGACCACGACCGCGCGCAAAGACGGCGTCTTCGTGATCCAGCTCGGCACCTTCACGGCAAACGCGCCCGATCTCTTCCGCAAGGGCCTGCGCGAATTCGTGACGAGCGGCGACTCCCGGTTGATCTTGGATCTTCGCGGCAACCCGGGAGGCTTCCTCGACGGGGCCGTGGATATCGGGAGCTGGTTTCTGCCTTCGGGCGACGTGATCGTCACCGAAGATTATGCGGGGCATGCGGCCAATGTCGTCCATCGATCTCTCGGCTACGATATCTTCAACAAAAATCTCAAGATGGTCGTCCTCGTCGACAAAGGCTCGGCATCCGCTTCCGAGATACTTGCGGACGCGTTACGCAATTACGGCGTCGCAAAGATCGTCGGCACCAATACCTTCGGCAAGGGCGTCGTGCAGGAGCTTTTTCCCGTCACGTCGGACACTTCGATCAAGGTGACGGTGGCGCGCTGGCTCGGCCCCGACGGCAAGCAGATCCCGCATGACGGCATCGTGCCCGACATCGTCGCGACCACGACCGAAGAATTGATCAAAGCGAAAAAAGACGTGCAGTTGGAGCGTGCGGTGGAGATATTGAAGGGGCGATAATGGATGTTATAATCATTTGTATATGGACACGAATAAGAAGAAAAAGATCACGCTCAACGAGCTTGGCGAGATGATGATGCACATCGTGAAGCACATGGCGACCAAAGAGGATATCGCTGAAATTCGAGAAGAAATGGCGACCAAGGTGGAGCTTGCCGAGGTAAGAAAAGAAATGGCGACCAAAGCGGAACTTGCGGAAGTCAAAAATACCATGGCGACCGCGAGCGAGCTCGGGATCGTGCGTCGCGATGTGGAGGCACTGAAAGGAGAGTCCGAATCACATGGCGGCTTCGCAAAAGAAATAGACCATGTGCTCAGCCGTGTGGTGGTGATAGAAAGGCATGTAGGCGTCACGCCCTCGCAAGACTACTGACATCTTTTGCGTCGATAGCGGTCATCGGGTAGGATGAGGGTATGAAAGTGATATTTCTCAAAGACGTCGCGCGGGTCGGTCAGCGCGGCGCGGTCAAGGAGGTTGCCGACGGTTATGCGATGAACGCGCTCATCCCCAAGGGGCTTGCCGAGCAAGCGACGCCCGCGAAGCTCGCCGCATGGGAGGAACGCCAAAAAATCGAGGCAAAAGAGAACGCCGCTCGCGAAGATCAGTGGGCGCACATCATTGCGAAGCTGAAAGGAGCAAAGATCACCGTGAAGGCCAAAGGCAATGAGAAAGGCCATCTCTATACCAACCTGCCGATGAATGCGATTGCCGAGGCGATAAAAAAAGAATACGGAGTCGATATACCCAAAGACGCGGTCGCGGTGAAAAAGCAAATCAAAGAATTCGGAGAATTCCCCGCGGAGATTCACCTTGGCGCCAAGAACACGTCAATCATCGTTGCCGTTGTGTAATGAGGTACTATAACGCTTATGATCATCCTGGACGTTGAAGCCTCGGGTACGGATTACGCCAAGCATTCCATCGTGAGCATGGGAGCGCTCGATTTTTCCAATCCGAGCAATCGCATCTACGAAGAATGCCGCATCTGGGACGGCGCGCACATCGAGGATGAGGCGATGAAGGTCAATGGTTTTACGCGGGAGCAGATCACCGACCCGGCCAAGCAGAGCGAAGCCGACCTCACGCATCGTTTTCTCGAATGGAGCAGGGGTGTCGGCGAATGCACCTTTGCCGGGCAAAATGTCTCCTTCGACCGTGATTTTCTCAAAGCCGCGGCTTTGCGCGCCGGACACACCGACTGGCCGTTTGCGCATCGCACTATCGATACGCATACGCTCGCATACATGCACATGATCGGCAGAGGACTACAGCCGCCGATCGACAAAAAGAAACGCCACTCCGCGCTCAACCTCGACGCCGTTCTCAATTATTGCGGCATTCCCAAAGAGCCCGAGCCGCACAACGCGCTCACCGGCGCCCTCTCGCACGCCGAAGTCATCTCGCGCCTCCTCTACGGCCGCAAGCTCCTCCCTGAATTCATGCGATTCGAGATCCCGTGGACGCCGAGAGCTTCTTAATGGTAATCCGTAAAAATAACCCATCAGCAGGCGAGGTTGGATTGCGTTCAAAATAGGGTATACTCCTTCCATATGGCAAAAAGATTGAATCAGGATATTAAAAGGAGGACGTCGCGCTCGCACAAGACGAAAAAGCGTCTTGAGGCGAAGGCTGTGATGCTCGCGACGCGCGATGCGAAATACAAGCGCACACGCACATAGTCCGGTATGAAGATATTCGTTACGCGAATGATTCCCGACAAGGGGATCGCACTGCTCAAAGGCAAGGGCTGGGACGTGATCATAAATCCCCAAGACCGCGTGCTCTCCAAAGCCGAACTCATCGAAGCGCTCAAGGCGGATCGGTACGATGCGGTGCTCTGTCTCCTCACCGACAAGATCGACGACGAGATATTCGAGGCGGCGGGGCCGCAGTGCCGGATCTTCGCCAATTACGCCGTCGGTTTCGATAATATCGATTTGGAGTTTGCCAAACAGCGCAATGTCATGGTGACCAACACGCCGGGCGTGCTCACCGATGCGGTCGCCGAGCATGCGATCGCGCTCATGTTCGCGGTCGCGCGCCGCATAGCGGAGTCGGATCGATTCGTCCGTGCGGGTTCGTTTGAGGGTTGGGCGCCGATGATGCTTTTGGGAAACAATATAATCGGGAAGACCGTCGGCATCATCGGCTTGGGCGGGATCGGATCGCGCGTCGGACACATGGTCGTTAAGGGTTTCGATATGAAGGTGATCTACCATGACATAAAACGATCGGAAACTTTTGAGGCTGATTGCGGAGGATCATATCGGGCCGACGTCGATGATATATTCAAAGAAGCCGATTTCATTTCCTTGCATGTGCCGCTCTTGCCGGCCACCCGGCATTTGGTCAATGAGGAGCGGCTCCGCATGATGAAAAAGACCGCGTATCTCATCAATACCGCGCGCGGCCCGGTCGTCGATGAAGGGTGCCTCGTCAAGGTGTTGCAGGAAGGCGTGATCGCGGGCGCCGGGCTTGATGTCTTCGAGCATGAGCCGCAGATCGCGCCGGGTCTCGCCGATCTCGCCAATGTCGTCCTCACCCCGCATACCGCATCGGCGACCATCGAAGTGCGCGAGGCGATGAGCGAACTCGCCGCCAAGAATATCATCGAAGCCCTCGAAGGCCGCATGCCTCCCGATATCGTCGCGGCACATACGTAACGGACCCGCCCCGATTATTCATCAAACATACAGCTCGCTTCTGATTTGATGCATGTATTATCCGTAACATGCTCAATTATATGGGAACAATGACAAAAGGACGCATTGCGTTGCTTGATGCCGATGAGATTCTGACGGATCTCTTCGATGACGGCGTCGTGTCCCGCAGCAAGGCCAAAGAAAACGATATCACAGCGGACCCGGACAAGCTCGACCCCGAACCCGATCCCGACGAAGATGAAAAAGAAGAAGAAAACGAAGCCGAAGTGGAGGTCGGGGAAGTATAATAAAAAAGGTTCTTTTCTGCCATTATTCGGCACATTCATGCCACCTTCCTGCATGAGGGCATATGCTGAATGCAGGCGAAGATCCGAGACTTCGCGCGTAAGGGCGGCTGTTCATTGGGAGGTCGAGCATTATCAAACATCATTTTTTCACCGACACCTATGTGGCAAGATTGGACAAATGCGATCCTGGGGCTCGTGATCATCGGAGTGGCCTTCCTGGGCCTTTCGGGTTCCGCTTCGACGTGGACGCTCGCGATCATCGGTCTGCTCGTCGCCGTAATCGGTTTTTGGGGAGTCAGCGAACAAAGCAAACAGCAATAAGCGGGTATATTCGTAGCAAAAAACGCCGCGTTACAGCGGCGCTTTTTGCGTAAACAACGGATGTTGTCTTACGCGACCTTGCTCACCTTGACCGCGTTGGGTCCTTTCGGACTCTCTGCGATTTCAAAGCTCACTCGGTCGCCTTCACGAAGCTCATCGAAACGGGCGTTCACGAGCTCATTGGAATGGAAGAAGAGATCCTTGTCCCTGCCTTCCACGGTGATGAACCCGAAACCCTTTTCGGTGAGTCGAGCGATTGTTCCTTCTTGCATGATGATATGAGAAGAGTGGATAAAATATCAAGTCAGTGCGCCGAAATAGGAGATTCGAGCCTGGTCCTCTAGAGTCAGCTCTGCGATTGATAGGGGAAAGATAGCATACCCCATTTATTTTGTCAATATCGAGTCTCTTCCAAAGCAAAACCAGCCTGAGCGACACACGCTTTCCAACGCAAAACCAGCCTGAAGGGGCTTCGTCCGGATGGTCGATACCCGTCACGGGGTCAATCTGCTGACTGGCTCAGAGGGCCGCAAGCACTTGGAAAAGCAAGGATCGCATAGTACACCGTGTCCCATATGCACTACTATATGGAAGACACGCAAGCGGCGAGCATCGCCCTGATGAGTGCGTTTGTGACCATGTCGCAGACGCTCCAAAT
>Ga0105164_10000619_pt1 | contig 24232 bp, 26 predicted proteins | sample VDWuncwatermetaG_FD_89674 | JGI IMG/M metagenome (GOLD analysis project Ga0105164, IMG submission 89674) | Wastewater microbial communities from Netherlands to study Microbial Dark Matter (Phase II) - VDW unchlorinated drinking water | ecosystem: Environmental > Aquatic > Freshwater > Drinking...
GCAGGAATCAGTAAATCTAGATTGCCCACTCGATCTTCATCTTAGCGTCGTCGCTGGAGCAAATGCGAGTCATTAACTTGATGCTTCGCAGCGACGATCCTGCTCTTTTGTTTCTGGTCTTGGAAGCCGCGATACGAAGGCGTTATGGGCAGGCTGAGCGCGCCTAATCCGTTTCGACAAAGCACCCATAGCCCTGCGCGCTCATGAGAGCATTTGCTTTATCGAAGGCAATCTGAATGTCCATTCTCCTGCCCATAACTCGTGCGTTAGCGTCAAACTACGTTCACCGAGAATTACTGAATTTTGTTCATTCCGCTTTTCCAATTCCTTCTAAGTTGTTACGGTGTGGCACACCCATGCGACATTGGCTCATCATTTTAAGACCGCTTGACTGGTGGCCCATGCTCGGATTTGTCATCTGGGGAGTTGTGATGCCCAAGGATCCCTCGTGGCAATTTCAGCCAATTTTGGCGGTCCTAGCCTTAAATGCCGTTTATTTATCCCACGCCTATGGAATCAACCTCTGCGCAGAATCAAATCAGAATTACCCTCTATCGACGTGGCTTGGGCTTGGAGTCCTTGGACTAACGGTGATCTTTCTCTCATGGCTTTGGCAACCTGTGATGGGACTATCGTTTCTAGTCGGAACCGTCGCCTCATTCGCCTATTCCGTTGACCCTGTTCACTTGAAATCTCGACCCTTCCTAGGTGTAATGACAAACGCTCTTATCTTTGCCCCACTCAGTTTCTCAGGATACCTGGCTCAACGCCCGTTCGAACCGACGGCGTCGCAGATCACCCTTTTCTCATCCCTTATTTTAATTCCGATTCAATTGCTCCATGAAGTCGACCATATCTTGGCCGACAAAGCAATCGGCGCCCAAACCACGGCCGTTTATCTCGGCCCCCGTCGAACAATCTATCTTGCGCTCTTCGGGTTAATCCCGGCAACGGGGTCAGCTTGGATTCTCGGACACAGCACTCAAACTCCGTTACTTGAGATCACTCTAATCTGGTCAATCGCAGTTGGCTTAGTGAGCCTGCGGTACCGTCAACATGATCTCACCCTAAGCCGAAGACCTGGACTCAAACAATCGATTCGGTATCTTTCTTTGATTTACGGTGTGATCGTGGCGGCCATTTTTCTGAGATAACTCTGACGGTCTCTCGGGAAGCGGATGGAAATAGAACCGCCCCCAGCCCTCGACTCTTCATGTCAAGGATTGAAATTTCCGCCGCCTTGCCAAAGCGTTCGCGAATCGACGAAACAAGATATAATATCCCTAGGGGCGGTTGCGTACAGACGATGATCGTGGGCTGATAGGGTTTAATCAGTAGAATCCGCATCGAACCCTATATTACTCGAAGGATGGGGAAGATTATAGTGCGTTGGCTCGTCCTACATTTAACCTTTGGTTCAGTTTTGCTCGGCAATCCGACGTCACTCACGAGCCTTGAACTTGGCACTCCGACGACACGATGCTGCTGGTGCGTCACCGTGCGCGACCAGGTAAGCGAACTATTTCCAATTCAGGATGATGCTTCATGCCAATCAAAGAACGATTCTTTAATGTATGAGAAATGCCGTCCAGTCAAACTTTTAGCGAAGGATTGTTGGGTCAAAGGAATCAAGCACACTTCGTCGGGCTACCTATGCTCCGATTACACGCTAAAATACCTCGAAGGCAATGTAGAACGAACTCTGGCCCCTCCCGTGGCGATGCCTTACCAATGCAAAGATCCTAGTTTTTCAGCCGATGATTTGCCATCGCAGCCCGTTGCGAGCGCTGATACAAACCCCAATCGACTTGAGGAAGAATCCGAGGTTGGAACTTACTGTAGCTGCGAACGAGACCCAACCGACGACAAATCATGCTTGGTATTGATCGTTGAGAATCACCGAGTCATCCAGCAATTTTCCAGAAGGCTCCCTTCGCATGACTCTACCTGCACCGTATCCACTTGCGTGACGCTATTTCTTCAAGAGTCCAAGCTACCTCAGTGCAAGCGCTACAAGCAAAGAAACCCTTAACGCATTTGACTTGAAGTCGGTGATACGAGTTAATCATGATTACGGATGGAACTCACGGATGCCCAAGATCAGCCATTGCTACGGTTGCGCCCCGCAAACCTTTCGGATTTACCCGCTCTGATCGAGCTCCAAAATGATGCCTTAGGAATCTATCGAGACATCGGCCACGCTCGGTGGAAATACCTTCAAAACCCATCGGGTGAGGCGTTTATCAGCATTGGGACAAATGAATCCGAGGATATTCTTGCCGGATATAGCATGATCCCGATCCGCCTGAATTGGGCGGGCAAATTGTACTTGGGCGCGCAGACCACTGATACTGTCATCCACCCTTCCTATCGAGGACGTGGGATCCTAAAAGAACTTTATCAGCACGCTACCCAACGTGCCTCATCCGCCTCCGTATCCTTCGCCTATGGGTTTCCAAATAGTCGCGCCATATCGACGAATATTAGAAGTATTGGCGCCACCCCCATTCTAACACTCCATGGGTATTACAGGCGGATTGGGATTCGATTTCTTCTGCCATTGTGTTTATTGAGAGAAGGGATATGCCACTTAGTCGCGCGCCTTCGCCTTCGGACAAAACATAATTTTCATTCAGACTCCAAGCTTCCGATTCATTACGATGATTTTTGGAATCAAATCAAAAAGCATCAGATCCTATCCGTCTGGAAGGATCGTGACTTTATGGAATGGCGCTACAGCAACCCGACAGCGTCCTGTCCCACCTACTATTGGTCCGAGAAGGAAGGAACAATCGATGCCTTTGCGATTACCGTGAACAAGGGAACCCATCTGTACATCACTGATTTAATGCACGCCGACAGAAATGTATTTAGCGCTCGCGCCTTGATCCATTTCATTGGGATGGCGGCCGTTCGGCAGCGAATCACTCATCTTTTCTTTCTTGGCCACGATGATGGTTTTTTTGCCGCGGTCCTAAATGGATTTGATCGCCTTGCTTCGAACGACGTCACGCTTGTGTTTAGGCCGCTCGCTTCTTTTCCACCTGAGAATATACTCACCCAACCTACCGCTTGGGTTCTCACGGCGTCTGATACCGACGTTATCTAAAGTCGATTACTTCGCACAATCAAGAATGGGTTGATTGCCACTCGAAGTCAGCACGGGGCAGGTAAATTCACCGGGTCCCATGACCTTTAGGCTAGATTGATTTCCACCCAAATTAACTTGAGAAAAGCTTCCAATCTTACCTTGTGCGCCAACTTCGATCACACCTGAACTTTGGTTGCCTCGAGCACGATAAGACACAGCCCCGACGGATGTTCCGACTTCCACTCGTACCCGAGAGCGATTCCCTGAGGCAAAAATACAGAGTCCCGAAATGGGCATCTGACTCTCACTTCCAATTTTCAGTGTGAGAGACGACATATTTCCCGTGACCCGAACTAATAAAACCGCTCCGGCCGACACCTGACTCTGCGATTGATTTCCAGCCACCCGAATCGACTCTTCCGGAAGCCCTAAGGCGCGCGCGCATTCGCTGCGGTCTGCCTTTTCTGATGGATTTTCTGATGGATATTGATCATTTGGTTCAGACTTTGTCTCGGGGCTATTCATATCGGCCCCAGAATTATCGGACGCGCCTTTACCCCCTTCGTCATTCGAGGCTTGGCTGGTCAATTCACCATCTGCTAGGTCTCCCGGCAGAGGGGTCACTTCGATTTGGGCCTCGTTAACACCCGAGTGATTAAACCCTCGAATCCCCTCAGCACAGCCTGGAAACAATAAAGCGCTCATAACCACAAAAAGAGGTACCCAAACATTTTTCAGATTCGAAGTCAGACGTGCCATTAGGGCCTCCATTTTTTGTTGCAATGATTAGTACTGCAACTTGTATACCGATTGTTTACAGGCAGAGATACTCAAGCCAACTGACGAACTTTTTGACATCTTCGCAGGGCATGCCATGACACAATGTGCTTTAGTTAATATTATCATGGACTTAATCCTATGTGACCATATTTTAGGCAAATCTGTCTAAGGATTAATCGAAACACATGGCGGTTAGAGGTGAAAACCAGCCTGGTCGGCATCGGCTTTAAACGCTTTAACGGTATCAAGGCTTAGCTCGCTCAGGTCTTTACCAAATAGATTAAGTTTCTTAATGATGTCGAAGGGAACGGTGATGATATCGCAACCCATTTGGTCGGCCTGGACAATATTAAAGGATTCACGAGTGCTTGCCCAAAGTAACTCAGTGGTTCTGCCTGAGCTGCGACATAAGTCGAGCGAGGCCAGCATGATGGGCATCGGATCTCTGCCGGTATCGGCAATCCTCCCTGCAAACACCGACAAGATTGAAGGCGCCCCACCTTTGAGAACTTCACAGGCGCTCTTCGCCTGACCCACTGTCATCACAGCGGTCACATTGAGACTCACGCCCGAATGGGCCAATTCGTCAATCAAGGGCAAGCAACTCTCTGCGTGACTATTCGTGATGGGGATTTTCACATAAACATTTTTTCCCCACCCCTTTATCTCCATCGCCTGCCGCTTCATCTGCGCAAAATCGTCTGCAAACACTTCAAATGAAATCGGCTTATCCTGAATCTGAGATAAAATTTCCTTACAGAACGTTGGATAATCCGAAACCCCGGCCTTCTTCATCAGCGAAGGGTTTGTCGTGAGCCCTTTCACCAACGGGTTTTTTGCCATCGATAACATGGACGCCTTATCCGCTCCATCCGAGTAAATTTTTATTTTCAAATCATCGAGATTCATACCGAAGACCCTCTTTCTTTCATTCTCAATTGAGCGAAGAGTAGCGTAGACAAAAGGGTATGAAAAGCGTGTTCTCTAGTCCTTAAGAAGCGCTTCGGTGGGTTTAATCCAAGGAGGAAGCCATTTGGGGCATTGGCCGGGCGTCTTACCCACCTGCATTTCAGCAAATCCTAATGCAGCCTCTCGATCGTAGCGCAGATCTCCAATCACCCAGCTCGAGTCACGATCTAAAAAGAACGGTACTCTGGCGTATCTCAGAAAAGCTTCGAACTCACAGTGTGTGGCGTTGAGCGCCTTAAGTTGAGCCCGTGATAGGGTCATAACACCCTCGACAAAGAGTTGATTAGGATGATGCCAGGGAGCCTGAGCAGAAAGTGGGGCCGTACTACTTCGATTAAACCACTCGCAACTTGAAACGGGCCAACCTTTTGGCCAGATCGCCCAATTCCCGCGCTCAAGTCGAATATTTCGCTGAGATTCATCTCGCGCCACGAGAACATAATTCCAGCAGAGAGGGTTTGCCGGGTAAGGATGAATCACAAGATCATGGATCTCCCAGACACTTTCAAAATGACTTTTCCAACTCGTATACAATTGCTGACGCATCACGCGACTCAGGCTGATATTGATCCCTAACATCATCAGCATCGTCCCAATCCCCAGGGAAAGCGCAAGATGAGGTAACCAGTAACACAGTAACATCGCGCCCAGAAAAAACGCCGTGACTCCAAGAGCTATCACTGGGTGAACCACCGGGGCATACCAAACAATGCCCACGGCCACAAACCCCATCAATAGAAAGGCTACTTTCAATCCCTTGATATCGGTTAAAAAAGCAGCGCTGACGATGAGACCAATCCACAACACGGGCTCTATAATAAAAAAACTATCTGCGTAGAACCAACGATTATCCCACGGCCAAAATGGATGAACCCCATACGAGTTGAGAGAATCCAATCCAACATGCAGGCCAAGCCCTAGAAAAATAAGTCCCCATAGAATATTCCACTGGCTGCGCTGAAATTTGACTCCAGCAAGCTTCATCAGACACCAGCTACCGAGCCCAACCAAAAGTGCCTGGGGTAAGATCCCAAGCAGCGTATGAGTATGCCCCCGATGATGGAGCAGATACCCAAGTTTCTTGCCGCTGATAAAGGCGTAGAAATAATCAAGATCGGCAAAGTTATTCGCAGCAAACGAAACCAACCATGCCCAATGACAGAAACGCCGGTCGACTTTCTGTTGCCCAGAAGCGCGTAACACCGCCTCAGCTGAAACAACACCAACTAACGAGTGTGTGAGATTATCCACAGAACATGCATTTACCGACGAGCCCGAAGGGCTGTCAAGAAGCTACTGTAACTCCACGTGAGATCCCGCGCGCCCTGATTAAATCCGTGAACACGATTGATCTGCTCTGCGAGACTACCGTCTTGAGGAGAATGGTAGCGGCTTCGCTCCAAATACTCATCACCCTTCTCAAACAGTCCCTTTAGGATCCTTGCAAAGGCGGAATCATTGCGATGGATTTCCACCGTATTTGATAAAACTCTATCGGCCAGAGACTGATAAAATATCCGATTGACCGGAGTGATATGAATTTTTCCTTTTTCATTGAGCTCCGCGCGTAAGCGGTAATAGTACTCGGCCATCGCATGCGTCGTGATGAACCATGGATTGCCCAAGCCACTTGTATGGTATCCATCATAGGTATCTTCTGGGTACCGGCCCATGGCGACCGCCCCTTGCGCACCATCGTTAATTGGGTACAACTTGCGAAAACTTTTCTCAAGCTCAAGCGCTGTATTGAGCACGACATCAGAACTCAAGGCAAAAAATCCGTCCTGCGTCTCGCCGTGCAACACTCCCAGAATCGTCGCCGTATCTAGGTTTGTATGCTTGTAGTCAATGCCGGCATTGCGATCAATCGTGGTGAGAATGATTTCACGCCCGTAATCATGGTGGTAGTTGATCTCAATCTCGAGATCTTTCCGCGCTCGATCGTAGTGCTTGGCCGCTTCTTCATCATGAAGCCGACGAGCCAACGCCGCACCCTCGACAAGAGCCCGTCTCTGGACCATTCGCGTATAGAAATGCTTCCCGCTCACCTCTTCCCAGATATCGTAGGAGGGTTTGCTCCAATGATTGGCGACAAACTCCAAATCAATTTTTATCACCGATTGCGTGGGTAATTCTGCGCGGTATAATTTTTCATGAACCCAATCACGATGCCCTTCATTGATCAGTTGATTGGCCCAGCGGATCAACGTAATCGCCCGCAACGCAGGCCCGTCGTTCTGGGGACGGCCCCAAGGTTCTAGGAATGGCGTCCCATCGGCCATAAACTTAGGTTCGCCAACATCCCCACTCGGGTTTGAAGTGTTTTGATTCTGCGCTGAAAAGTCGACAAAATCCCAGACTAATTGCCCAAAGGCGTTCTTACATAGAGCCGGTGCGACGTCTTCATACTTGGAAACGACTTCCCCCATGACCAAACTGGCATCTCGCACCCAATGGAAAAAGTAATTCGGATTCTGCCGTGAAGGTGACGCCACCACGGCTCCTCGCGTAGCTCCCTTAGGCCCAATATTCTCAAACATTTTATTTTCGGAACGAGATTTCTGAAGCACCAACCAGTCTTCAAAAGAAGACGCCTGCGCCCCAACACTAAGTGCGAGACAACCCAATCCAAAAAGATACCTACCCAAGCCCATTTTTCCCATCCAAAAAAAGCTAACAGCAAAACTCCAAAGAGTAATGACTCATTGCGTTAACCTAATCCCTATTATAAGGCGATGCTTGGGAAGCGGCAGATAAAGGTCGCGCCCTTACCCAATTCACTTTGGACAACGACATTCCCACCATGTTTCAGCAAGATATGTTTGACTATCGCAAGCCCAAGGCCAGTGCCGCCCAATTCACGAGACCTGGCCTTATCGACGCGATAAAATCTTTCAAAGAGACGGCTCTGATGCGCCTTTTCAATTCCTGGGCCCGAGTCACTCACTTTTAAGACAATGAAATTCTCTTCTTGCCCCCAATAAACTTCAATCGTCCCACCCTCCGGGGTGTACTTGCTGGCGTTATCCAAAAGGTTGACTAAAACCTGTTCCAACCTAAGCGGGTCGGCATAGAGTGTTTTGACACTCAGATGGGTCTTCAGCGTTTGTTTCTTGCCGTGGATGGCATCTTCAACTTGCTTCGCCGCACGCTGGGTCAGTTCCTCGAGGTCAATCGGTTCCTTATGAAGCAGAACATGAGATTCGAGCGACGATAAATCCAAAAGGTCATCCATCAGATACGTGAGACGGTTCGCATTACGCAGGATCGTCCCTAGATAATCAATATGAGTGCGCTGACTCCCTATGGATTCCAAATCAACTTTTAAGGTATCGGCGTACCCCTTAATGGATGTCAGAGGAGTCCTCAATTCATGAGAAACATTTGCCACAAAATCTATTCTCATCTGCTCGGCAACCTTCAACTCCGTCACATCATGAAAGATACCCAGCGCGCCATACACATCTTCTCCACCGGTTCTAAGCGGAGATACCGAGAGAGTGAAATGTTGTGTCAATCCGTCATGAGTCTCTAAGGCAATCGGTGCGGTATGAGCCGGCCGTCCTTGCTTTAACCCCATTTCAAACGCCTCAACAATTGACGGGTCACGGAACCAATCCCACAGATGAGGTTTGATGCTTTGCTGGCGATGCCCAAAAAGAATTTCAAACCGCGTATTAAAAAAAAGCAGAGCACCCTGTTGGTCCACCGCGACGATTGCGTCCGAGATCGCTCCCATAATCGTGTCGAGCTCACCCTTCTCCTGAAATAAATTTTCGCTCGCTGTCCGAAGATTTCGCCTGACATCCTCGAGATGCTGCTCAAGCTCAGACCACTCCCCAAAAACCTCTTCGTTGGCCGCCTGGCGAGTCAACGATGCCTCTCGGTTAACGATGAGTCCCTGCGCCATTTGAATCGCTCGACCTAAAGGCATCACAAATGCCCTAGACACAAAAATCACCAAACCCGTTAAAAGAATCCAAAACGCAATCAACCAACTCGATAAGGTTGAGTCAAAAACACTCAAAGACAACAACGCTGGTGAGACCGAGGTGGCTCCCACCAATAAGTACCCCTCGCGAAAAGGCATTGAAGCCACGACAAAATCAGATCGATACCCAATATGACTCGACTGATTCTCTAAAAACAGGTCCGAAAACACGGATGGGATTACCGGAAAGTCATTATATTTCCCACAAACAAGTTCCCCACTGGCTCTGGCAATTTGAAAGAAGAAACCCTCATGCGTTTCCGTCTTCAAGACCTGGCACCAAACTCCCTCAGGTTTCCCTTCAAGAAACCGAAGTTGGTGGGCCATCTGCGCGCTCAATGTCTTTTCGATTTGGCTTAGAACCTGATCCTTAAAAAGGACATGGGCAATGAACCCCCCAGAGAAGATTCCAAACGAAAGCAAGCCCACCAAGACTAATAGGATACGAATGAAAACACGTCGGGGAAACCTGGCCAAAAAGTTCTGTCGCAATCTAGAAGTCAGGGAAGCTCCCATCGGACCCGATAGCCCACCCCTCGAATCGTCTCGATGAGATCAGAACACCCACCCAATTTCTTTCTCAGGCCAAAGACATGGGTGTCGATGGCACGATCGATCACGCTCACTCCTTCGCCTTGAACCATTTCGATCAGTTGGTCCCGAGTCAGCACGCGGCCCCTGCCACCCAATAACGCCGCCAATAATTTAAACTCAGACGCCGTGAGGTTGATTAACTGACCATCACACGTGACTTGATAGCAGTCCGTATCAATCTTTAAACCACCGAGCACCATTTCGTTCTCTGAGGTTTCGTTTGCGCCCTGTGCCCGTCGAAGTAATGCTCGGACCCGCGCGAGCAGAACCGGTAAATCAAATGGCTTAGTCAGATAATCATCGGCCCCCATCTCAAGGCCCAAAACAATATCCGACGTGTGCGCTCTGGCGGTTACCATGAGCACGGGGATTTGATTTCCATTTTGCCGCAACTTCTTACAGAGCTCGACCCCTGAGAGATGCGGAAGCATCCAATCGAGTACCAATAGTTGGTATTCATTCTGATCGAGCGCTTTAAGCCCGGCCTCGCCATCTTCTACAACCGTAACTTGGTAACCTTCTCGCTTAAGATGAAGTGCCATTAATTCAGCGATGTCTTTCTCATCCTCGACGACAAGAATTGAAATGGACGGCGACGACTTCAATGGGAATCTCCCGAACCACCTGATTTCTTATCAGAATGTCGAATATCCTGCCCTGATATCGTAAAAATCACATCTTCCGCAATGTTGGTTGCGTGGTCTCCTATTCGTTCAAGATTTCTCGCAATCAAAATAATATTCAGCCCCTGCTCCACTAACGCTGGGTCTTTCTTGACTCTGTCTTGCACATCTCTAAAAATTTCGTCTTTAAATTGATCCACTTTATCGTCAGCCTTCAAAACATGCTCTGCAAGGCGCTCATCTCCCTTCACAAACGCATCAATGGCTTCTCGCACCATTAAACGCACATCGTGAGCCATTCTGATCAAGTCATCCAATTTAAAAGCTGCCGGAGATTTGAGATAGTACTCGGCGTTATGGACTATATTAACGGCCTGATCGACCATTCGCTCCAAATCGCCGTTAATTTTGATCACAGCAAGAATATAACGTAGGTCAACCGCCAGTGGCTGCTGAAGGGCGAGGATTTTAAAACAAGCCGCGTCCACATCCTTATGAGCTTGATTCACCTTGTCCTCAATCTCAAAGACTCGGCTAATCTTATCCTGATCTCGATCCTGCCAGACCCGCGTGGACAATTCGATGGCTTCTTCGACGTACCCGGCCATCACAATCAGGTCCTGGCGCAATCCATTCAGTGCCCCTTCAATTTGGCGAGTGCTCATTTCAAAAACCCCATCATCCGAACTTACCAGTAATATACTGTTCCGTCCGCTTCTGCTTTGGCACCGTAAACAAGCTCGGTGTTTCTCCGAATTCTACCAGCTCTCCGCTCAGAAAGAAGGCCGTTTTATCGGAAATTCGAGCAGCCTGCTGCATATTATGGGTCACAATCACGATCGTCACCGAACTCTTAAGTTCACCCATTAACTCCTCAATTTTGGCGGTTGAGATCGGATCCAAAGCACTCGTGGGCTCATCCATCAACATAACAAGTGGGTCTACCGCCAGAGCTCTGGCAATGCACAGCCTCTGTTGCTGCCCGCCTGAGAGACTAGCGCCAGGTTTAGAGAGTTTATCCTTAACCTCATCCCAGAGTGCGACCTGATTCAGGCAACGCTCCACAATCTGAACAAGAAGACTCTTTCTTCTCACCCCGGCGAGGCGCAGCCCAGCCACCACGTTATCGAAAATAGACATGGACGGAAAGGGGTTAGGTTTTTGGAAAACCATCCCGATCTTACGCCGAATCAGAACGGGGTCGGTATCAGGAGCATAGATATTCTGATCCTTCAGCAGAACCTCGCCGTCGGCCCGAGCCCCGGGAACTTCTTCATGGAGCCGATTAAGACAACGGATAAAGGTCGACTTCCCACACCCTGAAGGCCCAATGATTGCGGTGACAGAGTTTTTCGTCACCTGCATCGACACTTTATTCACGGCTTGAACATCGCCAAACCATGCGCTCAAACTGCGAATTTCCAATAGAACTTCAGTCATGATTACCCTTTGCTCGCCCTTCCCATTGGCTGACGCAAAATCAACCGAGTGACTAAGTTGACGAAGAGGACAAATCCCACGAGAACCAGCGCCGCACCCCAGGCCTGCTGATGCATCGATTCAAAAGGCGCAATCGCGTAGGTATAAATCTGAACTGGAAGCGATGCGATAGGCTGGTCCAGACCCTGATGCCAAAAACGGTTATTCATTGCCGTGAATAACAAGGGCGCCGTTTCACCGGCGACTCGAGCAATCGCTAAAATCACTGCCGTTCCAATGGCCGGCAAAATCCCTCTGACGACGATACTGAGAATCACTCGCCACCTTGAAATCCCCAGCGCCAACCCAGCTTCTCTTACCTGCTGAGGGACCATTTTTAATAACTCCTCCGTCCCCCTCGCAACCGTCGGCACCATGATAATACTCAGCGCAATGGCTCCAGCAACCGCACTAAACCGACTCATCGGCCGAACGACCATGACATAGACTAAAAGCCCGACGACAATGGACGGCACACTCGCCAAAAGATCAATCGTGAACCGGATAATCGAGGCCAGAAAACTCCGGCCAAACTCGGCCAAATAGATCCCCGAACAAATCCCCCACGGAATTCCAATTAACGACGCCATCGCCACTAGAATGGCACTCCCCACTAAGGCATTCGCTAAGCCACCACCGCTCTCACCCACTGGCGCGGGCAACGCCACAAAGAAATCACGGTTCAGCGCCCCAGCTCCCTTCACCGTGACGTAGGCCATGATTCCCACCAACAACGACACACCAAGAAGTGCCATACTCAAACAAAGCAACCGCATCATCGCGTCGATCAATCGCCGCCTACGATAACCGTCTTGAAGTATCATTTCTAGAGTCATCGAACCCTCTCTCGAGTGACCTGCCAGATCAGAAACTTAGCCAGGCCATTCACGATGATTGTCACACCAAATAACGTCAGGCCCACCGCAGCCAAAGCTGAGAGATGAATATCACTCGTCGCTTCCGCATACTCATTGGCGATGACGCTCGCCATCGTCTGAGCTGGCGCGAAAAGAGACGTCACAATCTCAGTTCGGTTCCCAATCACCATCGTTACGGCCATTGTCTCCCCTAACGCCCGCCCAAGAGCTAAAATGATGGCCCCCCATGTCCCAGTCCGTGTCCCCCTTAACACGGCGACAAACATCATCTCCCAACGAGTCGCTCCCAGCGCCAAGGCCGCCTCTCGTTGAGATTGATCAACCGCCCGAAAAACTTCCCGACAAATCGAAGATATCGTCGGTAAAATCATAATCGCTAAGATCACACCGGCCGCAAGCATCCCAACCCCAAAGGGTGGGCCGGCAAAAAGGGGAAACCAACCCAACCACTCAATCAAGGGTGGTTCAATCCACGTCCGAAGAAATGGCACTAAAACAAAAACTCCAAATAACCCAAAGACGACACTAGGGATCGCCGCCAACATTTCAACAAAAAAACCCACGATCCGCGCTACTGGTTTGGACGCAATATCCGTCGTAAATAACGCGACACCAATCCCCACCGGCGTTGCAAGCATGATCGCCAACATGGACGATACCACCGTCCCATAGACAACGGCTAGGGCCCCAAAGTCTTCCTGAACAGGATCCCACTGCGAATTAACGAAAAATGCCAGCCCTGAACGCGCCAAAGATTCCCAGCCCGCCATCCCAAGAAAGATAGCAAACGCAAGAGTCAGAAAAAGCAAACTGACCGCTGCTAACATCATCAGTCGACGAAAGACACGATCACCCCACCGAACATCACTCTTTAGTTTAACCTTCATTGACCGAGTCGCATTCAAATCCAATCCCGCCTTGGATGGACAATTAATATCAGCTGTAATGACGGCCATAATACCATCTCCTAGGCATTCGATACTTAGAATTATGGAACTTGCGCCGATTGAAGCGTTCTAATCTTCGCTTTCACTTGGGGCACCAACGACTCAGGCAACTTTGAGTAATGAAGCGCCTCATTATAGGACTGCCCCTCGGAAACTGCCCATTCGAGAAACTTGATAAAGGCCGCACCCTTGGCTGCATCCTTCGCCTTGGAATGGACAAGTAAGTACGTAAAGCCGCTGATCGGATAAGCCGCCTTACCTGGAGGGTCAGTCAACGATACCCGAAAATCTTCAGGAATGGCCTTAATCAATTCCTTTGCTGACGCTGAAACCGAGGCCAACGATGGTTTCACAAACACACCGCCCTGATTCTGAACGTCTGCGACAGGTAGGTGATTGCTCTGAGCGTAAATCAGCTCAACGTAACCCACGGCACCCGGCATCTGTTTTACCAGCTGAGTGACCCCCTCATTGCCCTTGCCACCAATGCCCGTAGGCCATTTCACGGATGTCCCGTGCCCGACCTTAGCTTTCCAATCCGCATTCACCTTGCTCAAGTAGTCGGTAAAAATTCCTGTCGTCCCACTCCCATCCGCGCGGTGAACAATAAAGACGTCGCCCGTTGCCTTCAAACCCGGGTTATGGGCTCGAAGCCTTGGATCTTCCCACTTCTTAATTTTCCCGCTGAAAAGATCGGCAATGAGCTCAGGAGTCAATTTCAGAGATTCAGTCGATACCCCGGGATGGTAAGTGACGACTACGGCACCCAACGCCGTAGGGATATGAATGATTGGCGTCGAGGATTTTGCCAGTTGCTCATCGGTCATCGGGGAATCTGACGCCCCGAAGTCGACGGTCGCTTCGGTCAATTGCCGAATCCCGCCACCACTGCCAATCGATTGGTAATTAATTCGGATTTCTGGATTCTTCTTCTGAAATTCAGTGAACCACTTCGAATAGAGAGGGTACGGAAAGGTCGCCCCAGCGCCATTAATCAACATGTCATTTGAACCTAAAACCAAACGATAGAAACCAAACGATAGAAGAAAGAAGAATTTCATCAGCATGATAGAGCCTCCTAATGTCTTAGGTTTAGCCGTGGTACGCACAGTTGTCGTGTTAGCGTTTCATTAAGAATAAACAAACTCTATGATATTGGGAAGTTATGGGACCTACCTAATCCCAGCCCTGCAGTTTCCTTTTCATGAGCTATCCGCTATAGTTCCCGCGACGTTATGAGCCCTGAAACTGAAATTGAGGATCTTCTTAATTCGAGAAAGCTTCATCGACTGGGCTTTCCGCTACTTGTCCACCGGGACCTGAGCTGGGTTCAATTTAATGAAAGAGTTCTTGAGGAAGCGGAACTTGCCGAAAACCCACTGCTTGAACGAATTAAGTTCCTAGCCATCTCTTCGAGTAACCTGGATGAATTCTTCATGGTTCGAGTCGCGACGCTTGAACGCTCCATTCAGGCGGCCAAACGCAAGGATGACGCCATCACGGTTGGTTACTTGAGTCAGGTTAGAGAGACGATTCTTTCGACCATTCGACGATTTCATACCCGACAGGATTTGGCCCTCACTGAACTCACTCAGAAATTATCTCAACATCACATTAAAATTGTCGAAAATATCCGAGAAAACGAAGGAGTCCTTAACGCAGCCACTGCGATCTACCGGAAAGAAATTCTCCCGCTTCTCGCCGAGCCGTCTGCGTTTTCAGAAAATGGGCTGGAGAAGCTCACCAACCTCCAAACCGTCGCCTTATTAGGGACTCAACTATGCTTACCCATCCCGACGTCTTTGAAGCCGATCTACGCTTTTCAACCAAAATCCAAAGACGAAGTTTGGTATTTCTTTCTGGATGATCTTTTAATGGCCTTTCTACCAGAAATTAGCAGTGATTCGTCGTCAACAACGTTATTGCGCTTAACTCGAGACGCCGACTTAGAACAGGATTTAGATACGAACGACCCTGAATCAATACCCGATATGATCCGCACGCGATTGAGCACCCGGGAACGTGGACGGGCCATTCGGTTGCAGATTCGTGGCAATGACTCGGAGTCCATCTTACCTCATTGGCTCGCACTCTTTCGACTCCCCGCCGACCAGATCTACAACACTTCAAAAACTCTTTTCATGCACAGCCTATGGACGATCTACCATGATGTCCCCGAAAAACTCCCCAAGACATGCGAAGCGCTCCAATACCCTGCCCTGCAATCTCGGCTTCCCGCACCGTTTGCGTCCGGCAAGGGCCTCATCGATAAAGTCAAAGAACATGATATTCTGCTCCACCACCCCTATGATTCTTTTGATGCGTTCGTAAGCTGGATCACTGAGGCGGCTCATGACCCGCTCGTCACTCAAATTGAATTGACCATTTATCGAGTCGACGCTGTCTCGCCACTTTTACCCGAGCTTAAGAAAGCAGCTAAGACAAAGGTCGTTATCGTCGTTATTGAACTACGCGCTCGTTTTGATGAGCTCAATAACCTTCAACTCGCGGAAGAGCTTAAAAAGGCGGGTGTTAAAGTCCATTTTGGATTTGGACAATTAAAATTACATGCCAAAATTGCCTTGATCACGCGACAAGAAGGGGTAGAGACCAAGCTTTATACGCATCTGTCGACCGGGAACTACAACGCTAAGACCGCACGGCAGTACACAGACCTTGCGATTATTACCGCAAATCCACATATTGGAAAAGACGCCCGCATATTTTTCGACGCAGTGGAAAAGGGCGAGATCCCTCATGGGTTTAAAAAACTTGTTGTCGCCCCCACTCGCCTTGCCCGACGCATGATGACTCATATCCAAGAGGAGATTGACGCCGCCAAACAGGGCAAGCCCGCAAGAATCTTTGCCAAGGTCAATGCTCTAGTCGACGAGGGAATCATCAACAGCCTATACGAAGCCTCACAGGCTGGGGTTAAAGTGGATCTCATCGTCCGCGGCGCGTGCTCACTGCTTCCGGGCATCAAGGGCTTAAGTGAAAACATCCACGTCTATAGTATTGTGGACCGATTTCTCGAACATAGCCGCATTTACTACTTCGGAAATTCAAATCATATGTACTTTTCAAGCGCCGACTGGATGCCTAGAAATCTTTTTCGCAGACTTGAAGTCGCCTTCCCGATCCTAGATCCCCTGATATTAGAATACCTAAAAGATATCGTAATCCCGGCCTATCTCTCAGACCGAGCAAAATCCCGAGAACTCACATCCAAAGGGGTGTGGGAACTCCGCGCGCCACTTAAGGACTGTCCGAGATTGCGCTCTCAGGTTCTTTTTAGGGAACTCGCTTTGAGAGAATACCACGGCACGCCCCTGTATCAGAGACGGCCTATCGCCCCAAAGGTCTAGGATGACTAAGATCTTAATCATACTCCGGCACGCCCATAGATTCACCAAACCCAATCGTCTCCAAGACAACGGCCTGAGCCCCAAGGGAGTGGCTCAGGCCGAGAAGTTTCGCGATAAGACCATCAAGCGATACCGTAATTTAAAAGGCATGAGTCTGCTTTCTAGCCCAAAGATTCGGTGTGTGGAAACTCTTCAGCCACTCGCTCGTAAACTCGAATTACCCATTCAGATTGATCCGTTATTAGCCGAGCAATTTAATGAATCCACTGAAGCCTTCCAAGCCAGAGTTCTTATGTTCTGGAACGCATGGTTAAAAACTCAGCATCCCATCACCGTGATCTCAACCCATGGCGATTGGATCCCCTTATTTTTTAAGATCATTTTTGGCGAAGTGCTCTCGCTTAAAAAGGGAGACTCCATGCGTCTTTCATTCAAGTTACGAAGTTAGAGCTTCAAAGTTTTATTTCATTGCGATACTTACAACCGCTGATAATGGAATCGACTGCTTGCCATCAGGCCAATGGCTGCTGAGTTTGTCGACGGGACTGCCTTCGCCCGGATGCTGAACTGAAAGAAAGAGCGTGTCACCCTCTGGCGTAAACCGAGGGCCCGTTAACTCTGCTCCAATCGGTGCTGACGCGAACTGATAGGCATGCCCCATGCCTTTGCCCGAAAGAGGGATATAAAAGAAACCGTTATTTTCAAATTCGGCGTAGGGCTTTTTTGAAATCGAGCCACTTGAGATATCACACGAGGCCCAAAAACCGCCCTTAGGGTCAAATGTAATATTATCCGGACAACTTAACGACGATTCGGAGCCGCCCACTAAGAAGGTCTCAAATTGAAAGGCCAGTGATTCGGCATCATCGCCGCGTTCAATCACGCGAATAATCTGGCCATGAAAATTGCCAATTTTTTTATGATTCGAAAGCGAGAGATACAAACTCCCATCGGTCGGAGAAATTGCCGAGCCTTCGGGACGATCAAGCGGCGTCCCACCGACGCCCTCGGCAGCCTCGCGGCAACGCATCAGGATATCCGATTGTGACTTAAAGCCATTCGCCTTGAGGTTTGGGTTTCGATTGATATCCAAGGCTAGCCACTCCAACTTTTTAAAATCAGCCACCCAAAGAACACCCGTATGGAGAAGCGAACTCTTCTCCTGCCTCGTCATTTTTTCTTGAAGTGGTTTTTCGCTCACGAATTTATAGAGGCAACGCCCCTCACCGTCGTCACCAAGGTAAACAACAACTTTGCCAGAAGCGCCGATACGAACGGATGCCGCCTCGTGGGCAAAGCGGCCAAGCGCAGAATGCTTCTTAAGGGGAATTGTCCCGTCAGGATCCCACTCGACGACCCAACCACAATGCCTCTCGTCGATCGCCTGTGAGGCAACATCTGCCCAACCATGGCCACCCTTCTTAACGCTCAAATTATATTCATCAAAATTTTCTTCACAGCTCAGTGCAGTCCCCCAGGGAGTCACACCGCCCGAACAGTTGGCCAAGGATCCCACGACCGAGGTAAATTCTGAACTTACCGGACCCGTCATTTCAATCTTAGGGTAGCTCGCCGTCACACGTTGATTTAATTTGGACGGAGCATACTTCCAGACGCCATTCTTTTTCTCAATTCGAATCTTTGAAAGCCCGACATGGAGTTTCTCCGCACGTATCCACTCATCACGGGTTAATTTCCGCGCTCCGTCCAACCGGTGGACTGCGTTCACACTCTCATGATTCACAATCAACGTCGCATGATCACTCGACGGAAAAAACGCGATAAAATCATTATCGTCGCCAAAAAACTCAAGACCTTGGGGCCCCTTTGAACCTAGAAGGTCTCCGCATCGGATGACAATATCGTAGACGTAGCCAGGTGGGAGGATCAGATCATCAGTCGAAGCGGGGGAGATTGGGGTAAACCCAACCTTCGCCATCGGTCGGCTTTTTCGAAAACTAAACGCTCCCACCGGGCCCTGCCGAAAAAGTAGATCAACACACCCAAGACCCGCGTAAACTAAAAACTCTCTTCGCTCCATCATGAGAACATTTTATAGTCGATGCTGTGCGATTTCGCACGTTAGGATTGGTTTAAGACTAAAAACTCTGGAATCTGCGATAGAGTCTCTTGCAAAGGATATTCTAAATCTTCCTTAATCGATTCAATCGCCGCCTCGAGTTCGGGATGCCTGCCAGCCACCATCGCAATGAGCGCATTGCGCCGCAGGCCACTTTTTTTAGCCCGTGTCATGGGCGTCCCGCCAAAATAACGCTCATAGTCACTCTGAGTCATCCGAACAACGTCGGGAAGTTTCGGAATCCGTTTCGTCGGAATGAATTTCGGCCGCGCTTTGGAATTTTTATTATACGGACACGAGGACTGACATAGATCACACCCGTACCAATACTTTTTAAAATGACGCCAAAACTCAACGGGAACTGGCCCCCGGTTTTCGATGGTCCAGTACGCGAGGCATTTTCTCGCATCGATCCGATAATCCTCGTCAAGCGCTGAGGTAGGGCACTCAATTTGGCATAAATTACAGGGGCCACAACCACCGCTTGCGCTCTTTTCATGCAACGAAATTGGTAGCGATTGATCGGCCTTAAGCTCAACCGTCAGAAAGATTTCTCCCAGAAGCAGAAAGCTTCCCCATTTTGGGTGGATCAAGCACGTATTCTTACCGATAAAGCCCCATTGAGTTTGCTCAGCCATCGCCCGCTCAAGAACTGGAGCAGTGTCGACACAGACACGGAAACGATCCGTTGAGCCTCCCAGATCATCGATGATTTTCTGCCCAATCTCGGCCCCACGCTCTCGGATCAACCGATGATAATCTTGAAACTGAGCGTATTGAGCGACTCCGGGATTAAGCCTTGTGGCATCAGCGGAAAAATACGGCAACGCCACAACCACAACGGACTGACACCCTTCAAGGATTAGGGCAGTGGACTTACGCGCTTCAAGGTGCTTTTCCAAATAAAGCATCCCACCATGACGATTCTGCCTCAACCATTCGAGATAACGCGGATAAGCCCCGCTCGACAAATCCCGAACAATACCCATGAACTCAAGACCCGAGTCTTGAACGAGAGAATCAATCCTCGCTCTTGGATCCCTGACAGTAGGTCGCAATGGGGTCTGGGTCCAAGTATCCACCACATTTTTCCTCGTCTTTAATACAGTACGCCTGCCGCGTCGGACAGGAATGAACGCAATCCTGAACTGACCTACGGCACCCCATAAAGTAATAGGACACATCACTCATTACGGTTCTTGGCAGGATAAACGCCATCAGACCAAAAATCGCAATCACCAAAATAAAAAATAATCGCATATTCCCCCCCCCGTTTAATCTTTCGCACAATCACAGAACTTTTTCCAGCGTTATGATTGCGATCACTGCCTAAGGCCTTTGGCATTGGGTTTCTGGCCATTTTTCTTGCCAGATGCGGCTAAAAAAATTAGTTTAAAAACCTAAAATTTATCCCTGAAAGGGAACATCGAATGACAAAACCAAGCGCAGGTCCAGTAACACAGTTCATGAAGACCCATTACCGACATTTCAACGCTGCAAGCGTTGTGGATGCCAGCCAGGGCTATCAAGATTTACTCGACCGCGGCGGCAAGATGTTCATGACTCTTGGCGGAGCCATGAGTACCGCTGAACTTGGGATTTCACTGGCTGAAATGATCCGTCAGGATAAAGTCCATGCCATCAGCTGCACCGGGGCAAACCTTGAAGAAGATATTTATAACTTAGTGGCGCATTCGCATTATAAGCGAATCCCGAATTACCGAGACCTGACTCCGAAACAGGAAATGGCCCTTCTTGAATCCCATTTAAACCGGGTGACTGACACGTGCATCCCTGAAGACGAAGCGTTCCGCCGAATTGAAGGCCTAATCATGTCAAATTGGATTGAGGCTGCCGAAAAACGAGAAAGACATTTTCCCCACCAGTTCATTTACCGCCTGATTCTTGATGGGAAATTAAAACCCCATTATGACGTCGACCCCAAGGTCAGCTGGATGGTCGCAGCTGCCGAGAAGAACCTACCCCTATTTGTCCCGGGATGGGAAGACTCGACCATGGGGAATATTTTTTCCGCGCGAGTGATGCAGAACAAAGTCTCAACGTCTGTCATGAAGGGCGGGATTGATTACATGTTGGAGCTCGCCAAATGGTACCAGACGACTTCGTCGACATCACCGATTGGATTCTTTCAAATTGGTGGCGGCATCGCAGGTGATTTTCCCATCTGCGTGGTTCCGATGCTCAATCAGGACCTGAAGTTGAACGTGCCCTACTGGGCCTATTTCTGCCAGATCAGTGATTCGACCACAAGTTACGGATCTTATTCGGGAGCCGTCCCTAATGAAAAAATTACCTGGGGCAAACTGGATATTGAAACTCCGAAATTTATTATTGAATCGGATGCAACGATTGTGGCGCCCCTGGTATTTGCCTACCTACTCGGCCAATAACCATCTGAGCGACCGCATCCACCCACGCAGGGTGAGTATTTAACGACGGGATTAACCTAAGCTCTTCACCGCCACAGTCTAAGAACTGCTTTTTTCCTCGGATCGCAACTTCTTCGAGGGTCTCAAGGCAATCGGCGACAAACGACGGACAGAATACGGCGATCTTTTTAATACCTTCTTGAGCAAGTGTCTCATACAGCTCGTCCGTGTAGGGGCGGATCCACGGCGTCCCACTCATTCGTGATTGGAAAGCGACTCGGTAACCCTCAGGGTCAACCCCCAACCTCGAAGCAATGCTTCTTGCTGTGGCAAAGCACTGGGCTCGATAACAATTGGCATTTAAGTCGGTAATCGCATCGCAACAGCTCTGTGAACTCAAACACACCTGACCACAGGGCCTTAATTTCTTAAGCTGGCGAGCCGGCAATCCATGAAAACTAAAGACCAGTAGGTCATAATCAAAATTCTTTAAACTTGCTTTCCCGACTTCTTCCCAAGCTTTCAAAAAACCTGGATCAGAATAAAACTCAGAAATCACATCGAATGAAACCTCGGGCAGAACGCGCTCTAACTCCTGACTCGCCCACTCCAAACTCGACTTCGTCGCCGCGGTTGAATACTGGGGGTAAAGCGGCAACAAAACGATATGATCAAGACCTTTCGATTTCCAAGCCGATAGCACGGAAGTGACTGAAGGGTTGCCATAACGCATCGCAAGCCCCACCTCGTAACTAGACCCCAACTCCAACTGCAGTCGATTTTCAAATTCCCGAGAATAATAAAGTAGCGGCGAGCCATGTTCACGGTCCCAGACCTTAGAATATAACTCTGCTGACGCCACCGAACGTTTTGGGACAATCAACCCGCGGACCAAAAGATAGCGAAACGGTAACGGAATATCCATCACCCATGGATCCATCAGAAATTCACTTAAGTAACGCCCCACCGCCTGAGGGTCAGCCGACTCCGGTGTTCCCAAATTCACTAACAAGATTCCAGTCTTGGCACTCACAACAAGCAACATAAAGACGCCCAACCCAATTTTCAAGCTCCAAGCCAAATTTGCCGATAAACATAGTATGGAAGCGCTAAGTTACGTTGGAATGGCCACGGTCTTACTTTTTGGAATGTTTGCCTATTATACAGCGCGTCAGCTTTACCGCCTCAAGCGCCGCGACCGACACCTCAAACAACGCATCGAAATTCTAGAGCGCATGGTTGGCGTGTCCAACACCTACACTGACATCAAGACCCACACTGATTCCTCAAGCCCCAAGCGCCGCAAACGCGGCTAGCTTCAATTTTTTCCTCTAGAATATCTTTCCGGAAAATAACAACTCGATAAAAGCGGGAAAAGGCAAAACATCAAAATCCCCAAATTTCAAAACTTCGTTTCCCAGATACACTCCGCACATGCGTTTGTGCGCCCCCTCGGAAAATTCTTTTAGCTGCCGAGACGGCGTTTCATACTCTCGCTTCCATCTTGTCGAATGTTTTACTTCGATCGTTAGAAATTCAGGCTTTCGTCCCACCGATTTCGGTCGCGTCTCTATCAAGAAATCAATTTCTCCGGCACCTGGTGTCCCATAATAAAATATGCCATACCGCTTTCGACTTAATTCCTTGTAGATCCGCATTTCATTTAAAATAAGCGTTTCGGCGGTCATCGATGCCGATAAGAAAAGCTCGAAATACAATCTAGTCGTTGTTGACGAAATTCAAAAAGTTCCGGCCCTGCTTGATGAGGTGCAAGGCACTTAATGAGGAAGGCATCATTCAACAATTCTGCCTCGTAAGCCATGACCCTGTCGATACCAAAACGGGCAATACGCTCTGCCTTCATTGGAAGTCTTTCGTGCAAAAACTGTGGAACGGAGAATTGTTTTAAAAACGAAAACGCTTCACTCATCAGCTAAATCAAGTTAGGTTTCAGGCGGAGGATTTTCGCGGGTATGGCAAAGCGTTATTGGTTAATGAAGACAGAGCCGACCACGTTCTCGTTTGAGGATCTGATGAAGGCTCCCAAACGAACAACGTCGTGGGAGGGGGTGCGAAATTATCAGGCAAGAAATCTGATGCGAGATGAGATTAAGAAGGGGGATTCGGTTTTGTTTTACCATAGCAATACGGAGATACCGTCGATTGTTGGAATTGCCGAGATTGTTCGAGAGGCGTACCCCGATCCCTTTGCCTTGGATGCTAAGAGCCCCTACTACGACGAGACGTTAAACAAGGGTCGAGAAAACCCTTGGGTGATGGTGGACTTAAAGGCGATCGCCCGTTTCAACACGCCCATTAGCCGAGATGATTTAAAGGCTCAGAAGTCCTTAAGTGAAATGATGGTTCTTAGAAAAGGCTCGAGACTCTCCGTACAGCCCGTCCTAGATTCTGAGTTTAAAATCATCCATTCGATGTCGGACCTTACGAGCCTTTAGGGCCTTCTAAAGTTTCGAGCGAGAAAGAAGTACCCTGCCGCTGTTCTGCCTTCAAGAACAGCGGGCTCGGCACTTCCTGGCATCCGATGTTCAGTTAATTTAATCGCGTTGAGAATGACTTCCCCGCCCTGCAATGACGGTGAGCCTGGGTAAACAAAGACTTCGTATTTCTCCTGGGCGTCGCCTAGGTCCGAAGCAACTTTGCGACGGTCCAAAATCGGCAGAACTTCGTAAGTCGAGTTGGCATATTGGATCACAAGAACCTGCGCCATGAAGCCAACTGAGGCTGAGGACAGCCCTGAAGTCGACGCAAAGCACACCTCTCTCACCGAACTCTGCCCAACTTCGTTGGGCGCACAGAGTTCTCGCTTTAATGGGAATCTCCCATCCGACGGCGGCGGAGGTGGTGGCGGCGGGTTTGCCGAATCAACCAAATAAGACGCCTGACAATTGCCTGACCCACTAGGCCCTTGGACAAAGCCACTCACCTGGTAGGTCCCAGCGGAAGTTCCCGTAATATTAATGAAGCCCTGAGGGATTGTGACATTTTGGCTATTAATCGTCGCTACGGTAGCAGTCCATGTGA
>Ga0105164_10000620_pt1 | contig 24224 bp, 22 predicted proteins | sample VDWuncwatermetaG_FD_89674 | JGI IMG/M metagenome (GOLD analysis project Ga0105164, IMG submission 89674) | Wastewater microbial communities from Netherlands to study Microbial Dark Matter (Phase II) - VDW unchlorinated drinking water | ecosystem: Environmental > Aquatic > Freshwater > Drinking...
CCATTGGATGGCGCGATGTCTCAAGTAGACGTAGTTTTTGTTAAAGAATCAGGGAGATTTAGAAAACACCATTTTTTTGCCACCAGGCGGCAACGCGAAAAACAAAATTCAGAATATATCAAATATAGAAGAGAAGCTCAAATTAGGCTGAATACTTATGGGCAACTTTAGGCTTCCGGCAATCAGTATTATTACCCCTTCTTTTAACCAGGCAAAATTCTTAGAAGATGCCATTAATTCGGTTCTTATTCAAAATTACCCCAATCTTGAGTATATCATAATTGACGGCGGCTCTACAGACGGAAGCGTTGATATAATCAAAAAATACAGCAATAAAATTAATTATTGGGTAAGCGAGCCCGATAATGGCCACGGCGATGCCCTGAATAAAGGATTTAAGCGTTCCCGTGGCGAAATTATGGGATGGATTAATTCCGATGACAAATATCTACCGGGGGCGCTGGAGGTAGTTTCTGAAGTATTTATTCAACATCCCGATATTGAGTGGTTAACATCAGAGACGCATCTAAGTATAGATGAAGGAGGCGCTATTACAGGCAGGGAACTTTTTTTAAATTTTGGCAGATGGGGATTTAAGAATGGATTTTACCTGCCCGATGTTAATGTCATACCCCAGGAGTCAACCTTCTGGCGGCGCTCGTTATGGGAGCGTTCAGGGGGATACGTAGATGAAAATTTACGGATAGTCCCTGACTTTGAATTGTGGGCGCGATTTTGGAAATACGCGGAACTTTATTCTATACCCGCGGCCCTGGGGGCAGTGCGTTCTCACAAAAACAGGGTTACATCGCAGATGTTTAAAAGTTGTTGTCAACAGGCAAGAGAGATTTGGCAGCGGCATGGCGGGGTTTTTCCAAAAGGAGCAGCCAAATTTTTCCAAAATAAGTTATTATCCAGAAGGATCCCGATATTAACATACGTATTATTAAATCACAGAAAAAGATTAGTTAGGAGTAATCAAGACGCATTATCCTGGGATCCCTGGGGCGATACCTTTAAATTATTTAATCCGGCAAGAATTATTCGTAAAATTATAAAATCGGCCGGGGTCCAGCATTAAAATGGTCACCATTTTTGCAATTCCAAAACCATTTCATAACCATGTTGGCATTATTCAGCGTAATGCCATAAAAAGCTGGTCTCTTCTTAGGCCTGCCTGTGAGATTATTTTATTCGGGGATGCCGGCGGGATTAAAGAGGCGGCAGATGAATTTGGCGTGCGTTACGATGATAATATCATGAAAAATGAATACGGCACTCCGTATATAAACAGCGTTTTCTATAGGGCAGAGCAGTTAGCAAAATACGATTTGTTATGTTATGTTAACTGTGATATCATTTTAACGAACGATTTATTAAAAGCAGTTAGCGAAGCGGCGAATTCTTTTAAAAAGCACTTTCTTCTGTTGGGCCGCCGATGGAATATTGAAATAGATAAGCCTTTGGATTTTTCTTTCGGCTGGGAAAGCCGCCTCCGGGGCTTAGTGGATCAGTCGGGCTGGCTGGAAGCGCCGACTGGAATAGATTATTTTGTTTTCAAAAAAGGATTATGGGGCAATATCCCCCCTTTTGCCGTAGGCCGGACCGCGTGGGACAATTGGTTGATTTATAAAGCCCGTGAACAGAATATCCCGGTAATAGATGCTACTAGTGTTGTTAGAGCCGTGCACCAGGTTCATCAGTATTTCCATTGTCAAGACGGGAAAAAAGGTGTTTGGGAGGGTCCGGAAGCGCAGGCTAATCTGGAATTAGCGAAAGGTTTTTCACATTTATTTATACTCTATGATTCAACGCATATTTTTACTTCCACAGGAATAAAATTAGCTCTATCCATGAAACATTTAAAGCGGCGGTTTTATATGTCAATCGCGTTGTTTTATGATTCTCTAAAAGCGGCTTGGCTAAAATATATTTTGTTGAAATTATGGCGCATATTTAAAAAATGAATATACTTCACATAAATACATCAGCCGATGAGGGCGGGGCAGCAAGCGCGGTGCGCAGGCTGCATCAGGGGTTGATTCAGGCCGGCTATAATTCGCGTATATTAGCCAGAAGCGCTAAGATAAAGGATGATAATATTTTTTTAATCAGTGATGTTTTAGAAGGCACCTTAGGGATAACCGGAAGATTGTCCGAGCAGGCATACAAAAGGATAGAAAAGTATTTAGGTTTTCTCTATTGGTTTTTTCCGTCTACGCTCAATCTGGTAAAAACGGATTTATTCCAATGGGCAGATATAGTCAATTTCCATAATTTGCACGGCAGCTATTTTAACCCGCGGGCAATACCCGTATTAACTAAGAGTAAACCTGTTGTTTGGACCATACACGATATGTGGCCATTTACAGGCCATTGCGGCTATACTTATAATTGCGAAAAATGGGTTGAAGGTTGTTGCCGGTGCCCGGTATTCCAAGATGCCGATATGAAAAAGGAGTATCCCAGGGCCACTCCTTTAGATATGACAAAAATAATCTGGCGGCTCAAGCAGGATATCTATAAGAAATCCAATTTATACATTATTACTCCTTCCCGTTGGATGCGCAGCATGGTAGAGAAGAGCATATTGGGCCGGAGCGTTTTTATTGAATGTATACCCAATGGCATAGATACGGAAAAATTTTATCCGATGGATAAATTGCAGGCGAGGCGTGAATTAGGGATAGGCGGATATGAGAATGTATTAATTTTTGTTGCTCACGATGTAAAACAAATTAGGAAAGGTTATGCGTATTTATTATCAGCCCTGGAAAAACTACAGGATGAATTTAACATTTGTTTGTTATTGCTTGGAGAAATAGTATTTTTAGACGCTCGTATTCAAAATGTTTTTATAAAGCGGTTAGGATATGTTAATTCAGATGATCTTTTGCGGCTTTGTTATAATGCCGCGGATTTAATAGTATTACCGGCATTGGCGGATAATCAGCCGCTTGTTTTGATGGAGGCCATGGCCTGCGGTACGCCCGCCGTAACATTTGATACGGGCGGAATTCCGGAAATGGTTAGACATATGGACAACGGGTATGTCGCGCGCTATAAAGATTCTGATGATTTAGCGTCCGGCATAAGATTATTGTTTCGGAATAGGAATCTATTATCCGAGATGAGCCGGAAGTGCCGTAAAATTGTAGAGGATGAATATTCTTTGCAATTACAAGTGAAGCGCTATAGGCATTTCTATGAGATGGCGGTGTGCGAATGGAAAAAGATAAATTCCACAAAATAAGCATAGTGACTCCTTCATTTAACCAGGGAGAGATGCTAGAGGATACGATAACGTCTATTTTGTCGCAGAATTATCCGGGCCTGGAATATATAATTATTGACGGCGGATCTAAAGACAGCAGCATAGGCATAATAAAAAAATATGCGGACAGGATAACATATTGGGTAAGCGAGCCGGACCGGGGGCGCGGAGATGCGATAAATAAGGGCTTCTCTCATTCTAACGGCGAAATTATGGGATGGCTGGGGTGCGGAGATAGGTATTGTCCGTGGACATTCTGGGTTATAAATGAGATATTTTCTCTGTTTCCGGAAGTAGAATGGCTCACTACAGGGAAACCATTGACTTTGGATAAAGAGGGCAAACTTATAAAGCATAAAAGCAAAAAAGGCTACAGCCGTGAAGCATTCTTGTATGGCCGTCAGCTTCCTTTGCGAAGTTGCATTCAGCAGGAATCAACTTTCTGGAGGCGTTCCTTGTGGGAAAAAGCCGGAGGATATGTGAGCAGTGATTTTTGGATTATGCCGGATTTTGAGTTATGGTTCAGGTTTTGGCAGCAGGCAGAACTTTACACTTTGGATTTGTCTTTGGCAGCATTCAGGAAGCATCAGGGCCAGATAAAATCCCTTTTTACCGCTTACCGGACAGCAAGATCGGTTCTAAAAAAATATCACAGGAGCAGCCTGGCAATGTTCTGCAATGATATTCGTTATTTTTTATCGTGCATACCGGCGACTAGGCGCTTAGTTGCTTCTCGTGCCATGACTATAATTTATGATTCCGGGAGCAATAAGTGGGTTATAAAGAATGAGATTGTATAAAGATTAATAACTATGAAATTGTTTGGGAGGTTAAAAAATGAACTGGAAAAATAAATGTGTGTTAGTGACGGGCGGCGCTTCTTTTATTGGTTCACATTTAGTTGACGCGCTGGTTAAACGCAAAACAAGTGTTCGTGTGGTTGATGATTTAAGCAGCGGGAAAATAGATAATATAAAGTCGCACATCAAGGCAGGCAGAATAGAATTTATTAACATGGATTTAAGGCAACAGGCCGCAGCTGAGAAAGCAGTCAAAGGCATGGATTTCGTTTTTCATCTTGCCGCGGCACACGGTGGACGCGGGTATGTTGATTTACATCAGGCCGCATGTGCGTCAAACCTGATGCTGGACGGGATTATTTTTGAATGTTGCAGGAAGTTTAGAGTGGAAAAGATCATATATGCTTCATCCGGCTGCGTATACCCAAATTATTTGCAGGCAGATGTTAAAAAAATACTGTATCTTAAAGAAGGCATGGTCGGCCCGCCTTATGATTCAGACAATATATACGGCTGGGCCAAATTAATGGCAGAAATGACGCTTAGGGCGTACTATAAGGATTATAAAATAAAATCAGCAAACTGCCGTTATTTTACCGTATATGGAGAGCGCGGCATTGAAAACCATGCGGTAATAGCAATGATTGCCCGTGCTTTTATCAAACAGGATCCGTTTGTTGTGTGGGGCACAGGGGAGCAGATACGCAACTGGACATATGTAGGCGATATAGTTGAAGGCACTATTCTTGCCGCAGAAAAAATTGATGATGGTACAGCAGTCAATTTAGGTACTATGGAAAGAACGCGAGTCATAGACGCAGTTAAAGAGGTGCTTCGTTATACAGGCCATAAGGCAAAGATAAAATTACAACCGGATATGCCGACCGGGCCCTATAACAGGGTGGCGGATAATTCATTGGCAAAAAATTTATTAGGTTGGCAGCCAAAGATGAAATTCATGGACGGTTTTCACAGGACAATGGATTGGTATTTTTCAACAAAAGATATTAAGGCGGTAAAAAGAATTTTTAATAGGATGCTTACTGAGCGTTAGAGGAGACAATTGCATGTATAGTGTAAAAAAATGTTCCATTATTGGCTTAGGCAAATTAGGCGCATGCATGGCAGTTGCTATAGCAGGCAAGGGCTTTGAGGTTACAGGCGTTGATAAAAATGAGAGTTTTATAAAAGCGTTTAATCAAAAACGTGCGCCTATATTTGAGCCCGGCTTGGAAAAGATGCTCAAAAAATATGGCAATCGGATACATGCGACAGCTGATTATAATGAGGCGGTTTTAAATTCAGACATTACCTTTATCGTTGTGCCTACGCCTTCCGAGTCCGATGGTGGTTTCACTTTACGCTATGTCCGGCAGGCAATAAAAAAGATAGGCCTGGCATTATTAAAAAAGGGCTCATATCATACAGTTGTTATTACAAGCACCGTATTGCCTCACTCGGTGGATTCTTGCATAAAACCCCTTCTTGAAAAAATATCAGGCAAAAAATGCGGCAGAGATTTTGGATTATGCTATAATCCGGAATTTATTGCTTTAGGCACCGTAATCTCTAATTTTCTTAACCCAGATTTTATTTTAATCGGGCAATCGGACGAGAAAGCGGGCGGCATATTAGAAAGATTTTATAAAAAAATCTGTGATAATAAACCGGCATTTGCCAGGATGAATTTTGTAAATGCCGAACTAGCAAAGATATCAGTAAACTCTTTTATCACCACAAAAATTACTTTTGCAAATATGCTTACTGAATTAGCGGAAAAATTGCCCGGCGGAGATATTGATACTATCACCAATGCTTTAGGCCTTGATTCGCGCATAGGCAAGCGTTACCTGAAGGGCGGTTTAGGATATGGAGGCCCGTGTTTTCCGCGAGACAATGCCGCTTTGGCATCAATTGCCAGAAAGCTGAAAGTGCAGGCAGACATTCCCAATGCCACGGATAAATTTAATCGCAGGATTGTAGGTCGGCTTTTTAGAATTGTTAAGGCAAAAATAAAACATGGGGATGTTGTAGGCCTGTTAGGCCTCTCATATAAGCCGTTTTCCAACGTAATAGAGGAATCACAGGCTGTTTTATTGCTTGAAAAACTTATAACATTGCGTGCCAAAGTATCTGTGTATGATCCATTAGCCATGGATAATGTGAGAAATATATTCAAAAATAATATATGCTACGCAAATTCTGCCAAGAATTTAATTAAAATGACAGATATATTAATTATTGCAAATTCTGATCCTGAATTTCTTAAGTTAAAAATGTCGGATTTTTTGGCCTCGAAACGCATACATACAATAATTGATTGTTGGCGCCTGTTGCAGGATATTCACATCCCATCGGTTGATTATATCCCGCTCGGCAAAGGGAAATAACATAAAAAAAGAAAAATATGGAAGAAATTAAAAAAAAGGTCCAGGAATGGTGGAATAGCTTTCCTTGTTGCAGCAAGGCCGCTAAAGCGCCGCGGGGAACAAGGGAATTCTACGAACAGGTTGATTTGTACAAGAATACCTGCGAACCTTTTACAAACCATATAGCGGATTATGCCAGATGGAACGGTAAAGAGGTGCTTGAGATAGGCTGCGGTTTAGGCAAGGATTTTTCGCGTTTTGCATCCGGCGGGGCCGCGGCAACCGCCATAGATATGTCACTTGAATCTTTGAAATTGACCAAAAAGCGCCTGGAGATATTTGGCTTAAAAGGAAATTTATGTTTGGCCGACGCAGAAAATCTTCCATTTAAAGATAATGTATTTGATTTGATATTCTCATGGGGGGTGCTGCATCATACACCGAACACACAAAAGGCAACTGATGAGGCGTACAGAAGCCTAAAGCCCAAAGGTGGTAAAATAATTATAATGCTTTATAATAAATATTCATTATTAAGCTTCACGTATTCATTAATTTCTATGTTTTATCTGACAGGGATAGACAGGAAACAGATGTTCGCCGCGCTTACAGACGGCACCGGCAACCCGTTGTCGAAGGCATATTCTAGAAAAGAAGCTTTAGTTATGTTTTTAAAATTCAGGAATATCCGCATCCGCGCCTATGAGCCTAAAGAGACACCTTTCAAAAAAATATTTAATATTTTTGATGCATTAGAAAAAAGGTTTGGTTGGTTCATGGTTATAAGGGCGGAGAAATAGATCAGTTTGTTAGCCGGATAGTTGGAGGTGAGTTTTGCGGGATGTTATTATATTGTGCCAGCATTTTTATCCGGAAGAAGCTTCTACCGGACAATTTGCGACTGAATTGGCTGAAGATTTATCAGGTTACGGCTATGGGGTTTCGGTTATAACGGCACAGCCCACATACTTTTTAAAATCAAAAGATAGATTAGAAAGCTGCTGCCTCTATAAAAATATACATATAGGCAGGGTCCTTAACACTAGGTTTAACAGAAATAATATTGCCGGCAGGATACTAAATTCTTTGACATACGTATTTTTAACATTTCTGGAATTATTCTTAAGGCCTGCCTCAGAGATAATTTTAGTGTATACAAACCCGCCCTTTTTGCCTTTGGCGGCATTTTTGAGCCGTATTTTACGAAACCAGCGGTATATCGTTATAGTGTATGATGTGTATCCGGACGCAGCTTTTGAAACTGGTTATTTTAGATTTTTAAAGTCAGCCAGGGGAATATTTGATTTTGTTAATAAAATAATTTTTAACTCATCTGAAAGGGTAATAGTTATAGGCAGATGTATGAAAAATCTGTTATTAGAGAAAGGCGTTAAACCATCGAAAATAACGTTTATTCCTAACTGGGCAGACGGTAATTTTATAAAACCATTAGAAAAAACCAACAACCCTATTTTCAAAGAATGCTGCCTTTCAGGGGAATTTATAGTTGAGTATTGCGGGGCGCTTTCTCTGTATAATGATTTTGATACAGTTGTTTTGGCGGCCGAGAAATTAAAGGATTTGCCGATATTATTTTTGTTTGTTTCCTCGGGCGTAAAAACAGACGCCCTTAAAGAAGAAGTAAAAAAAAGAGGATTGAAAAATTTTATATTTTTACCATATCAGCCGAAGGGACAGCTCAGATATACTTTTACTTTGGGCAATGTGGGATTGGTTATTCAGAAAGAGTCTTTTATGGGGGTAAACGTCCCTTCAAAAATATATAGTTATTTAGCCGCCGGCATTCCGGTTATAGGTATTGTCCCCGCAGGTTCTGAGGCGGCAAGAATAATAGGCCAGACAGGGGGTTTTGTAGTTTCGCCTAAAGAACCCGGTGATTTGGCTGATAAAATCAAGGCGCTGTATCAAGATAAGAAACTGGAAAAACAATTGGGCACAAAGGCCCATAATATATTTGAAACAGCGTATGATCGTAATATTGTTACAATGCAGTATAAAAAACTATTAGACGAGATTAACTGATTAGCCGTGGCATAAAATAAATAATATGAAAATAGTTCTTGCGACGCCCTTTCAAGAGAACAGATTGCAGAGGCAGTATCACAATATACCCCAACTTGGTATAGGATATCTAGCTGCATGTATTTTGGAGAGCGGGTTTGATTGTGACGTGCTCGACGCTAAAATGCTGCATTTATCTCTGCAGGCTGTTTCGGCGCAGATAAAAAAGATTAATCCGGATGTAGTAGGCATTACTGCGATGACAAATGAAATTATCCGCGGGCACACTATGGCTGGAGAAATCAAGAAAATTTTACCAGATACCGTGGTTGTTGTGGGAGGATGCCATGCTTCAGCCATACCTGTAGAGACGTTGAATGAATTTAATAATTTTGATTTTGTCGTTGTTGGTGAAGGAGAATCAACATTTGTAGAGCTTCTGAAATTTTTACGCGATGAAGGAAAATCTTTAACTGCGATAAAAGGAATAGTATATAGGCAGGATGACGGGAAGACAGAATTCACCGGCCGTAAAGATTTCATATATGAACTAGACAGTATACCTTATCCGGCATGGCAGAAATTTCCAAAGACAGACTATTATCCGGTTATGACATCAAGAGGCTGCCCGTTTGACTGCAATTTTTGCATGCACATCATGGGCAAAAAAATCAGATATCGCACTCCGTTAAACGTGGTTGACGAAATAGAGAAAGATATAAGGCATTTTCATGCCAGGCGGATTACTTTCAGGGACGATACTTTTACATTCGATAAAGAACGTATTAATGGCATTTGTGATTTGATAATAAAAAAGAGATTGAATAATAATATCGAATTTGACGCCAATACTAATGTTAAGGTTGTCTCATACAGTATGTTTAAAAAAATGAAAGAAGCTGGGTTTAAAAAAATTGCATTTGGCGTAGAATCCGGTAATAATGATATACTGAAAAGGATGCGCAAGAATATAAATAAAGATGAAATAAGGCAGGCTGTATCATTGGCAAAAAAAGCAGGCCTGGAAACCACAGCCTATTATATACTCGGCCATCCTTATGAAACAAAAGAAACCGTGTGGGATACGATTAAATTTGCGGCCAAGTTGCGTACAAAACATATTTGTATCGGGATAATAGTACCTTATCCAGGGACAGAAGTTTTTAGTATGGCAAAATCCGGCAAAGGCGGGTACAGATTGCTGGAGGGGGCAACCTGGGCAGATTTTGATAAATATTTAGGTAATGCTCTGGAATTGGAATCGTTGTCAAGGAAAGACCTTGAATATTATCAAATACTTGGATATATTTATTTTTATATAAGAAATTTTTATATATTCGGGTTAATCAAATTTTTTATCAGTCATGCCAGGACCGCAATCGCAATACTTTTAAGATACGTACGCAGATTTATAGAATAGGTGTTAGAGAGTATCCATATTAATAAGAATTTCAAAGGAAGGTCATAATGCGTATATTGATTACAGGTGGCGCAGGGATGGTAGGCAGCCATGCTGCGGAATATTATGCAAAAAAAGGCAACAAGGTAATCGTATTTGATAACCTTATGAGGTCAAGTTTATTCGGCTATGAGAAGGAAAGCGTAGAATATAATTGGAATTATCTTTCCGGCTATGAGAACATAAAAAAGATAAAGGGAGATGTCAGAATAGAAAAAGATGTGCAAAAGGCGCTTGGTGACGGCGTGGACGTTGTGATACATGCCGCGGGCCAGCCCGGCGTGCCGTTGTCCGTAAGAATTCCAAAAGAGGATTTCAGCATAAATGCGTTCGGCACGCTCAATGTGCTCGAATGCGTGAGGCAAAGGTGCAAAGACGCTGTTTTTATTTATTGTTCTACAAATAAAGTGTATGGCGAGAATGTTGACAAAATCCCCATCAGGGAGAAAAAAACGCGTTATGAATACAAGGGGATAAAAGGGGTTTCAGAAAAACTTTCGGTAGATCATAGCGGCCATACGCCTTACGGCGTGAGCAAATATGTGGGCGATATTTACGCGCAGGAGTACGCTTACATATACGGAATGAAGACTGCAGTGTTTCGCATGTCATGTATCTATTGCACCAGGCAGTTCGGTTTCGAGGATCAGGGTTGGGTTGCATGGTTTGTTATAGCAAATTTGCTGAATAAGCCGGTAGTTGTCTATGGCGACGGCAAACAGGTAAGAGATTTGCTTTATGCCGATGATTTGGTCGAGGCATACGATAAATTCATAAAGTCTGATTTAAGGCATGAGGTATTCAATATTGGCGGAGGCCCTAAAAATACGATTTCACTGCTGGAGTTTATCTCAATGATAGAGAAAAAGACAGGCAAGAAAATGGCCGTATCTTTCAGCGATTGGCGTCCGAGCGATCAAAAAGTCTATGTATCAGATATAAGCAAGGTTACAAAAAAACTTAAATGGAAACCCCATACCAGCGTTGAACGCGGGCTTGAAAAATTATTGAAATGGGTAAAAGACAATATAAAGATGTTCGTATGAATAAATTTACGGATAAGTCCAAAAACAAAATAAGTGCGGTTACAGCTATTTTTATTTTATCTTTTTTCTTGCGCCTTATGGCAGTGCGTATCGTCGGGAATTTTTATAATCCCCGAATGTGGGAATTTGGGGTGCTCGCAGATAATTTATTAGCCGGAAAAGGTTATTCTTTTTTTGTCGTCAACAACACATTGATGCCGTCAGCTTATATGCCTCCCGCTTTCCCATTTTTACTGGCGGGTATTTTTTTAACAATGGGAAAAAATGTTGTATCTTTTTTTATCGTACAATTTGTAAATTGCATATTCGGAGCCCTGGCTTGCGTGTTGATATATTTAATTGCGAAAAAAATAGTTGGCCAGAAAGCGGCTTTTTTATCGGTTTTCATATGCAGTATTTACCCGGCCTTTTTATATATAAACACACAGATACATCCTATAGCCATTTATACAGCGTTATATTGTCTTGTGTGTTTTTTGTTGTTTAAATTTCTGGAACTACCTAGCAAAAAATTTTCCTCATACGCCGGCATTTTATCAGGTATAACTATTCTTTTCCGTTCAGAATTTTTGATTTTAACGTTTTTATTAGCTGCATGGATTTTTCTAAATTTATATAAAAAAAGAAAGGCCGGAATAACATTGGTTTATTTATTCGCAGCTATAATCATAATTTTTCCGTGGTGCGTACGTAATTTTCTATTATTCAAGAGATTTACACCTACTGTTATATCTGGATATGCCTTTGCGCGCGGATGGAATGAAAATGCCACAGGTGCCGGAAGGGACCTTTGGCCGTCCAAGGAACCTACGGTCTTGCCGCGTTATATCAAGGAGAAAATAGACAAATTGCCTCCGTCAAAGGATTATGAGGCTAAAAGAGACGATATTTTTTTAAAAGAAGCCTTTAGTTATATAAAAAATAATCCGGGAAACTGTTTAAAATTAATTTTTAAGAAAATATATTATTTTTGGTGGTTTGACCCTACGCATTACGCCACTAGAAATCCATTATATTTATGGCCGTGGATGGTTATTCTGCCATTTTTCGTTTTTGGCGCGATATTGAGTTTAAAAGAAATAATCAAGTTCAGCTTATTGTACGTATATATTTTAATGTCTGTGTTTCAGTCTACTGTTTTTTTTGTTTTGCCCAGGTATAGGATGGTTATAGAGCCTTTTATCGTGATTATAGCTTCATATGCCTTGATGAATATTGCTGAAAAATTATATATTCAACGAAGATATTAAAAATAATGAAAATATCTTGCATTATACCGGTGCACAATGAAGAGAAGAGCCTTGAAGCGGTCGTAGAGGATTTGAAGTCAGTTCTTTATGAACACAGCGAACTAGCCGATTCTTTCGAAATAATTATAGTAGATGATAATAGTAATGACGCTACTCCTGATGTTATAAAAAATTTGTGCAGTAAAGACAGTACTATATTGGTTGTCAAAAGAGACGCTGCTTGCGGTTTTGGCAAAGCAATCAAGGATGGTATCCAAAAATCACGCGGAGACGTTATTATTTTTTTAATGGGAGATAGATCCGATGACCCTATTTTTATACCGGAATTTTTAAAAAAAATTAAAGAAGGTTTTGATGTGATTTATGGATCACGTTTTATAAAAGGCGCGTCAATAAATGATTATCCATTAATAAAAATGTTATGCAACAGGCTTTATAATAATTTGGCGCGCATATTATTTTGTATCCGGCATAAAGATATAACCAATGCCTTCAAAGCATACAAAAAAGAAGTGATAAGCGCCATAGGTTTTGATAATTTAGAATCGGATGAGTTTGATATATCTGCGGAGATAGCCTTAAAGGCAAGTACGTTGGGGTTTAAAAGTGTGGAAGTGCCTGTATCATGGCGTAATCGTTCTTTTGGTGAAGCAAAGTTTAAAATTAATAAAACAGGCGTGGCTTATTTGAGATGTTTATTCAAAGTTTTAGCGTGGAGGCGTAAATACAACCTTGATAATGGATATAAATATTTTCCGGTCAAATACTCTTATGTGCATTGGCACTACGCAAAGAGAAAATCGGATTTTATCAGGCAGTTTATCAAGCCGGGTTTTAAAATCTTAGATGTAGGCTGCGGCAGCGGAGCTTTTATAGAATTGCTAAAGGCCAATTGTAATAATATAGTCGGCATTGATATGTCAAATAATGCGGTAATGCGGGCTGATAGAAATTTGAAGAATAAATCTATTATAGCTGCGGATGCCTTGGCTTTACCTTTTAAAGAAAAGATATTCGATTTGATTTATGCGTCTAATATATTTCATCATATAGCTGACCTATCTAAAATAGAAATTGCTATCGGTGAGATGGCTTGTGCAGCCAAAGATTATATCATTTTATTTGAACTTAATCCGAGAAATATATTTTGCAGATATTTTCTTTTTAAAATGTGTCCTTTTGATTCAGGAAAAGAACACATTCCGGGAAAAACACAGATAACCGATATAGCTAATAAATTGGGATTAAAGATGGAAAAGATTGCGCACATTTCTTTCCTGCCTTTATTTATTCCCAGATTTTTATGCGGATTTTTTTCAGTCATCGAATCTATCTGCGAAAAATTTATCCCATCGAACTCCGTAGGGATAGTATATCTGATGAAGGTAAAGTAATGACAAACGAGGCGGTTTGTGGCGGTAAAATACCAATGAAATTCAGTTCATTTTTAAAAAGGGTGGTAGATGTATGCCTTTCTTTGACAGGATTAGCTTTATTTCTGCCATTTTGGTTATTGATAACATTGATAATTTATTTTGAAAGCGGAAGGCCGGTATTTTATTCCGACCACAGGGTCGGCAAAGACAAGAAAGTTTATAAGCATTATAAATTTCGCTCTATGATAAAAGATGCAGAGAAAGACAGCGGTCCCATTTGGTCAGAAAAAGAGGACCGGAGATCGACTAAGTTCGGCAGGGCGTTAAGAGGGACGGCGATGGATGAGCTGCCGCAGCTCTGGAATATTTTAAAAGGCGACATGAGTTTTGTGGGACCTAGGCCTGAAAGGTCGTTTTTTGTTGAGAAATTTATAAAAGAGGTCCCGGGTTACGAAAAGCGCTTTGCAATAAGACCCGGCCTAACTGGCTTGGCGCAAGTTTACGGTAAATACAATACGCCCGCTGGCAAGAAATTAGAATACGATTTGGAATATATAAGGAAAATGAACCTTTTTTTAGATTTGAAGTTGATATTTTTGTCTTTTATGATAACATTAAGTGGTGGGTGGGCCAGGTTTGAGGATAAAAATGATAAGGAAATCCCTCGCGACTAAACGTGATAGCTAGTCGCTCGGGATAAAATTTTCATAAACGTAATACCTGGAAAATTTTAGGAGGCAACTAATGAAGAAGGCTTTAATAACAGGCATAACGGGCCAGGACGGTTCGTATTTGGCGGAGTCGCTTTTAAAAAAGGGTTACGAGGTTCATGGTATTGTCAGGCGCGTTGCGCTGGAAGACCCAGAACATAGGTTGTGGCGGATAAGGCATATTTTTAATAAAATTAAGCTGCACCCCGGGACATTAGAGACCTACGCCAGCATATTTAATATAGTGGAAAAGATAAAACCGCAAGAATGCTACCATCTGGCCGCGCAAAGTTTCGTCAGTTATTCCTTCGAGGACGAATTTTCCACGATAAATACAAACATAAACGGGACCATGCATATTTTATCCGCAATAAAACAAAGAGCGCCAAAATGTAAATTTTATTTTGCCGGCTCGAGCGAAATGTTCGGCAAGGTAAGAGAGACCCCGCAGAACGAGGGGACGCCTTTTCATCCGCGTTCGCCGTATGGCATATCTAAGGTCGCGGGTTTTGAACTGACAAGAAATTACCGCGAGGCCTATGATATATTCGCGCTTTCGGGGATATTGTTTAATCATGAAAGCCCGCGCCGCGGTTTTGAATTCGTAAGCCGGAAGATTTCCAGCGGTGCAGCTGAAATTAAATTAGGGTTTTCAAAAAAGCTGCGTTTAGGTAATTTAAAGGCAAAGCGGGACTGGGGTTTCGCAGGTGATTATGTGGAGGCCATGTGGCTTATGTTGCAGCAGGATAATCCGGATGACTACGTTATAGCTACAGGTGAAACTCATACCGTAAAAGAATTCGCAGAATTAGCATTTGACAGGGCGGGGCTTGATTGGAAGAAATATGTCGTCACAGACAAAAATTTTTACCGGCCCGCGGAGGTCAATTTGTTAATAGGAGATTATGCTAAGGCAAAAAAGAAACTTGGCTGGGAGCCGAAGGTAAGATTTCAGGACTTGGTAAAGATGATGGTTGACGCGGATTTAAACAGGCTAAAAAAATGAGAGTAATTATTATCGGCGCCGGTCCTATTGGCTGTTATACGGCGCAACTATTGAAAAAACACGGCATTGAGCCTTTGCTTATAGAGGAGCATAAGGAGATCGGCAGGCCCGTGCACTGCGCCGGCGTGGTCGGCCGCGAGGTCTTTCGGGAGGCCAAACTTGTTTTGCCGTGGAAGCATTTTATCAATAACAGGATTGACGGCGCTGAGATATTTTATGAAAAAGAGAATTTTACGTTAAAGCGCAAGGCAGTCGCCTACGTCATAGACAGGGAGGCCTTTGATAAGGAACTAGGCCGCGGGCTTAATGTTATATATGAGACAAAATTTTTGGGTTTTGAAAAAAATAAAAGCGGTTATGTGGTGGAGACAGACAAGGGAGATTTTACGGCCGACCTTATAATAGGTTCTGACGGCGCGACGTCAAGAGTGAGAGAGGCGGCCGGCCTGAATAATGGCGTACGTTATTTCAGCGGAGTCCAGTTTAGGATTAAAACCAAAATTGATAATGAAAACCTGGTCAAGGTCTACATAAAGAAACCGTTTTTTTCGTGGATCGTATCGGAAAATAACGGCGTTGTGAGGGCGGGTATCATATCGGATAACCCTTACAATGATTTAAAGAAATTCCTGCAGGAGATTAAGCTGCAGGGCGATATACTGGATAAATTCGGCGGTATAATACCTGTCGGGATGTGCCAGACAGTCAAGGATAATGTGGCGCTGGTCGGGGACGCCGCATGCCAGGTTAAGCCGCTTACCCACGGCGGTTTGTTTTACGGGATGAGAGGCGCTGAAATTCTGTCCGGCTGTATAATTAAAAAAAGACTGCCGGATTATGACAATATCTGGAAGAAAAAATACGGCAATGAGATAAGGGTGGCGTTATACTTCAAAAATATGTATGAAAAATTGGATGGAAAAAACCTGAACGTCATATTTCAGATACTGCAGCTTAGCGCGAAGAAAATAGAAAAGATGGGCGATTTTGAGAACCATTCAAAAATATTGATAGAAATTTTAAAGGACAGGGCGATTCAGAATAAGCTTGGATCTGTTATGTGGAATATGTTAAAATCAATATGCCAGCAAAAAATAAATATTAATTAAAGGTAGTCCCTCGCCGCAAAACGAGATAGCGGGTGGCTCGGGACAAATTTTCTACCAAAAATATTCCGCTGGAAAATTTGGAGGGTGCTATGAAAAAAGTGGTTTTGGTATGCTTAATGATATCGGCAATCTTTTTTTTGCTAAAGGATGCATTAGCGGCAACAGAGGCGTCGCCGAACGCGCCTTTGTCTTCAAAGAAAGCGAGCGCTGTTAAAACGATCGCCCAAAGCGGGTTACCGTATAGTATAAATCCTGCAAGGACAAATTATATGGCAACTATTGCGCCGCAGGATGTAAAAAGGTCTAAATTTTTGCTGCCAAATGATTTTGTGACCAAAAGGCAGAGAGAGGCAGCCCGCGGTGCGAATTAATGCTGCGTTTCATCCGGGCGAGAATCTTCCATCCTTCTATCAAGTATAAATACGCTGCCCGGAGTTTTCTTTGCCACCTTTTTTACACTGGCGCAGATGTTGGTTATTTCCCCGTAACTGGTCAATGTGCGGTTCAGGTTGCTTACGCCTGCCAAGGAAAGGGTCATGATAGGAAACTGCTTGATATCGCCGTCCCTGGATTTCGCCACAATATATCCGCGCTCTAAATCTTCTTTTGTATAAAGGGCGCGGATTTTTTTATCAAACTCTGCGGTTATATAGTTTGTAACGTCGTACATTTTTTCCGGCACTGTAAGAAGCACAAAATCATCCCCGCCTTCATGGCCCAGAAAATCGTCAGTGCTGCCTAATTTTAAACTGTCCTGCATTATCTGGGCAGTAAGCTTAATAGCCACGTCGCCTGCGCCGATGCCGTATTTATCGTTAAACGCCTTAAAATTATCAAGGTCGGAATAAACCACGACAAATTTTCTTTTATCGGCAAGGCGCTTCTCGATCTCCTCGTGTATCACGTTATTTCCCGGCAGCTTGGTCAGCGGGTTCGCGTTTTCTGCGCGTTCCTTCATGCGCATGAGTGCGACAGCCATGTCGTTAAATGTATTCGCGACTTCCTCTATCTCGTCGCCTGTGGGCAGATTAATGCGTAGTTCCAGTTTGCCGCCCGCTATTTCCTTAGAGGCATTGTTCAATATGTTAAGAGGCCCTATGACGGTTTTGGACAGGATAATGCTTAGCAGTATATTCGCAGCTATGATCAGGATCGCGATAAAAATACAAGGCAAGTAGACAGCTTTTAGGGTAGATCCTATATTTTTGAGATGATACGAAACTTTAACTATGTAAGCAAACGTTGATTCTGCCTGCGTAGTCAATGGCATGTACTGCAGGATTACTTTTTTCTCCTTGTCAATCTGCGACTGGTATTGTTTCGTCTGTTCTTTAAATTTAAACAGCGCCTTGACAGCATATTGTTCCTTGGCTGATAACATCGAATGCAGAAGATAATTGTCCGAAGCGGCCACTGTCTGGCCGTCCTGATTCAGGATTTGCGCATCTTCTATGAGGCCGGTTTGTTTTAATTGGGACAAAGTGCCTGCAAGCGCTTCAGACTGCAGGCGGCTGTCAGGGGTTTCAGCCAGGGTTTTTTCAAGCGCGTTTTTGGCTACCACGGCGCCGAATTTTGCCTCAAGTATGTTCTGCTGGGTTAACGATTTAAGCTGGCCGTTCACCTGCAAAAAAGTGAATACCGCAATAAGCGTGACGGTAAAGGGTATCATGTACGTGGTTATGCGGCTTTGCAATGTCAATCTTGTTGTCTCTGAAGGCATTTTCCCCCCGTTTGTAATTTAACTATACTATAAACGGGATTAGGTGTCAATTTATTTATACTTGACACATATGCTTTTTATAGAGTAAAATTAATCAATATGGAAAAAAGGCGTAAACATAAAATTAAAATTTCTGACGAGAGAAAACAGGCTGCCGGCCTGGTTTTATTTTTTATAAGGTTTTATAAGCCGGCGGCGGCTGTCGCAAGCGTCGTCATTTTCTTTTTTGTATATAATATGTATATAGTGGACCGTTCTATGGCTGACATCCAGTTTGCGCTTGAGCGGGCCGGCAAGGCCCAGAATATAGATGACGTTCAGGGTTTGAACCTGGTGCTTAGCGCAGTAGTATTGAAGGAAGTCGCCAACAAGAAGATAGATTCCCAGAGCCTGATAAACCTTGATCTGGCCAGCAACATAACTAAAAATCCGGAAATGCTGAATCAGGTTAAAGACGCCAAATTTATGCTATCAGAGGTGTTGGCAAAGAAGAAGAAGGAAAGAAATCAGGTATTGGTTGCGCTTGATAATTTAAATGATAAAGTGATGAAAGGCGGATCAGGGGTAAGAAACTTCCTGTCCAAGGCTACTATGAAAGAGCTGGTTGTAGTTGAGATTCGCGATGGCAAGCTTATTTCGGCAGCGAAAAAATATGAAGAGAATATGGATTTCAATAATGCGATAAAGGCTTATGAGAGCGCTTTAAAGCAGGTGCCGCAATATGAGGGCATAGAAAAAGTGCATATAGGGTATCTTTATCAAAGAATAGAAAATTTTAACAGGGCCAGGGTTTTGTATGAAGATGTGTTGAAAAATGCTTCCGGCACGCAATCTGCGGAAATCGCAAAAAAACTTATGGATAATTTAAGAAACCTGGAAGACATATCGAAGAGAAGACAGAAGGTTGAGGAAGATATTTTAAGAGAAGCCTCGACGGATAAGCTTCAGCAGCTATATTATGATTTAGGGGCGTTAAAAGGGCTGTTGGAAGATTTTACCGGTGCAGAAAACGTCTATCAAAAGGTCGTTGACCTGGGCCCAAAAACGGAATTAGGCCAAAAGGCAAAATTCAACCTGGCGTTTAATTATAAATTGCAGGCCAAGTATGCCGACAGCGAGAAAATATTCAGCCAATTTAACAAAGAATTTCCTCGGAACGATTTAGCGCCTGATGCCAAATATTGGAAGGCCGATAGTCTGCGTAACCAGGGAAGATTTGAAGAGGCCGCTGAAGGTTTCAAGGAAGTGGCTGCAGATTTTAAAGACAAGCCTATAGCGCCGGCAGCTTTGTTCAGGGCAGGCTATACCTACATGTATGATATTAAAGATGCCGAAAAATCAAGGGCTGTTTTTGATGACCTGAAAAAATATTTCGGGGATAGTGAAATTTCCAAGCATGTAGAAAAAGTAGTTATTTCCGACATAGGCGGCGTTTACAGGGATGAAGGTTTTAAACTTATGCTGCAGGGAAAACTGGAAGAGGCCGTGGGTAAATTCGATCAGGCGATAAAAGTAAATCCCTCCGACGGCATAGCTTACAGCGGATTCAGCGCGGCCAAGGGTTTGATGCAGCAGTTGCAGGAGGCGCTTGATAACGCGAAAAAAGGCGTAGAGCTGGCTCCGAATAACAGCTATACCAACGCCAACCTGGGATTTGTTTATATCTTAAGAAATAATTACAAGGATGCGTCTGAATCTTATCAGAAGGCGCTGGGGATTGACCCGAAATACGCAGAGGCAAGGTATAATCTGGGTTTAATTTACCAGGATCAGGGGCAATTTGACAAGGCTATAGATGTATATAAAGAGGCGATTAAATATAAGCCTGAATTGGCTGAAGCGTATAATAATCTGGGTTCATGCTATTGGGCGCTGGGCCGCCTTGACGACGCATCAGAAGAATTTGCCCGGGCCTTAAAATTTGATCCGGGGTTGGCAGAGGCGCATTATAATATGGCGCTCATACATTTTATATTCGGCAGGCTAAAGCAGGCAGAGGCTGAAATGCTAAAGGCATTGGATTTGACTGATAGCATTAAAGACGCTTCTTATGTGCTGGGCCTTATAAGGCAGAAAATGCAGGAAAACATAAAATAGGCAGTATTATGGTGCGGAAGGAGAGATTTGAACTCTCAAGGGTTGCCCCATACGCTTCTGAGGCGTACGCGTATGCCAGTTCCGCCACTTCCGCGAAATTTTCCAGCTATCACGACTTGAAAATTTCGTCCCGAGCGACCAGCTATCGCGTTTAGTCGCGAGGGACATGGTTATGTTATCAAAAAAGGCCTGCCTTGTCAATCTCATTGATTTTTAACCTCTCCCGTGGTATACTTATAATCTCTAAAAATGAAACAAGATATAGTAGTTACTAACAGGGAGGCCAGGAAAGATTACGATATCCTGTGGACCGTCGAGGCAGGCATTCAGCTAGAGGGTTGTGAGGTAAAATCTCTTCGGGAGCATCAGGCTAATTTAAAAGGCAGCTTTGCTCATTTAGACAAAGGTTCGAATTTAGTATTATATAATATGCATATATCGCCGTATCAGCAGGCCGGGATATCCAGCCCCCAGCCGCTGCGGCAAAGGCGGCTTCTGGTTCATAGGTCCGAGATAAATAAAATTAGGGCTGAGTTGAATCAGAAGGGCCTGGCGTTAATACCGCTTAAGGTTTATTTTAACAGTAAAGGGCTGGCTAAGGTTGAGCTTGGCCTGGGTAAGGGCAAAAAGACCTATGATAAGCGCGAGGATATAAAGAAGCGGGAACACGATCGTCAGATCCGGCGCGCTGTCAAGGTAGTCCCTCGTCACTAAACGTGATAACTTGTGACTCGGGACAACTTTTCTTTGAAAAGTTGGGGGTGAAAGGTATCGACTCTTGTTAGCCGAGAGTAAGGTGGCATACCGAGGTTAGTCGGTTGGCCTCGTTAAAAGCCGACTATTATTAAATGCCAATGACTACAATCCTGTAGCCGAGGCTGAGGCTATTTTAGCCGGAGGCCTTGTGGCACATGTTGCTGTACCTATGGGTGCAGCCCTTCCTTTAGCTCTACCTGTGGGGCTATAATAGGAAGTCATTAACAGGTAACCTCGTCAAGTTCTTAGCCTTAAGGGCTGACGAGTACAAATAAGGCTGGTTCCGTGAAATCCTGTTTATCGGAGAGCCCGGAATGAGATCAAAAGATAAACCAAGTATGTAGAGGCCTTACATTTGGGACTTGAGGACGCGGCTTCAATGCCGCCACCTCCACCAAATTCGCCTTCGGCGAATTTGATTCTGAAATGCCGTCCAGTAAAAAGGGAGCATCATAGGCATTTCAGAACCTTCGAACAATTAATTCATGAAAAAAAAATTCCTGTATCTTTTATTTATACTTTGCACCGTGCAATTTGTATTTTTGCCCGGCTGCGCAACTATCCCTAAATCCGCTCCTTTAGAGGCCTCTTCGGCTTTACGCGATCAGACAGTAACTATAAATAATATCAGTTATATCCCGGCCATAGTCGCGTGCGATAGATTTGAGTACAAATGGTCATGGGACACGGTCGCAAGAAAGGCCGGCATTCAGAATAAAACCAACTATATCAGATTTGCCGAAGGCAGCAGCTTTGCGCTGGTCAATGATAAAATCGAGCGCATGGAGGCGCCAGCCATTCTTTACCGCGGGGCGCTGATGCTTCCTTTATCGTTTGTGCAGGACAGGATAATGCCGCCTCAATTTAAAAACATCGAAAAGCCGTTTGCTGCAAAAAAAACTTTACGCGGGCAACAATGCAAATATTTACTCGGGAAAGTTGTCATAGATGCCGGCCATGGTGGTAAAGACCCTGGAGCTATAGGCAGATGCGGGCTTACTGAAAAAGAAGTAACTCTTGATATCGCGAAGCGCTTGAAGAAAAAACTGGAGCAGGAATGTTTCAGCGTGTATCTCACGCGTTCCAGCGACAAATTTATCCCGCTTGCAAAAAGGTCCCAGATAGCGAACAGTTATAACGCGGATTTTTTTATATCCATACATGTTAATGCGGCGCGCATCAAAAACGCCAAAGGCTTTGAGGTTTACTATCTTTCAGAGGCAGCTGATGAAGCGGCAAAACGCTTGGCAGAACAAGAAAACGCTAGCCTGAAACTGGAAGAGGCCTATCATAAAGTGAATTCTTCAAATAACCTTGAGGGTATACTCTGGGATCTGGTTTCCACGGAAAACAGGGCGGAGTCAATACAGCTTGCCAATTGGATATCGAAATCAGCCAAAAAAGATTTATGGGTCTATCAAAGGGGGGTGAAGTCGGCAGGTTTTTATGTATTAAAAGGCGCGAGAATGCCGGCAATTTTGGTGGAAGTCGGTTTTATTACCAATAGGGATGAGGAAGAAAAGCTGAAAGACCATGCTTACAGGGATAAAGTCGCAGATTCGATAGCCAAAGGCATACTTACTTACAGAGAAGAGTACCAGCTGGCAGAAGGGTTTACAAAGTAATGTCATACGAAAAGAAGAATCCCATAGGCGTATTTGATTCCGGAGTGGGCGGTTTGACCGTAGTAAAGCAGATGCTGCGCTATTTGCCGAAAGAAGATATAGTCTATTTCGGAGATACCGCCAGGGTGCCGTACGGGACAAAATCCGCAGAAACCATTGAAAGATTTTCTGTCGAAAATACGCTTTTTTTGCTGCGTTTTAAAGTAAAATGCATTGTGGTGGCCTGCAATACATCTTCAAGCATCGCTTTGAATCTTTTAAAGAGCAGTTTTAAAGTTCCCGTCATAGGCGTTATTGAGCCTGGCACGCGCGAGGCCTTGTCAGCCACGCGCAGCGGCCACATAGGCATTATAGGCACACGGGCGACCATTTCAAGCGGTTCGTACGAATCGGAATTGCGCCGTATGGCAAAGGCCGAATTTCTGGAAAAACAGCATAGGTTAAAGATAATTTCCCGAAGCTGCCCGTTGTTTGTTCCTCTTGCAGAAGAGGGCTGGCTTAATGATGTTATCACAAAAAAAGTGGCAGAAAGGTATCTGGAAATTTTTAAGAATAACAGGATAGATACCTTAATCCTTGGATGCACTCATTATCCCATGCTTAAAAATGTGATTGCCTCCGTTCTCGGCAACAGCGTTTGCCTTGTTGACTCGGCCAAGCAATGCGCCATAGAGGTGGAAAGGGTTTTATACAGGGAAGGCTTGCGTAACGAAGGCAAAACAAAGGGCCGGCTTAAATTTTTTGTAAGCGATGAACCGGAAAAATTTTCCGTAGCAGGAAAGAAATTCTTAGGGGAAAATTTTATCCCTCGCCGCAACGTGTTTTTAACAGGCGGCTCGGGATGAAATTTTCAAGTCGTGATAGCTGGAAAATTTCAGAGGTCGGACAATGTTTGAAGTGAGCGTGGAGGCCGGTTTTAGTTCGGCGCACCATTTAATAGAATATAAAGGTAAATGCGAAAACATGCACGGCCATAACTGGAAAGTGCGGGCTTCTGTAGGCAAAGATTCGCTTAACGGCATGGGCATGGTTTTGGATTTTGTTGATTTTAAAAAGGCCTTAAATGAAATTCTGATGCGGTTGGACCATAAATTGCTGAATGATTTGCCGTATTTCAAAAAAACAAACCCTACCTCTGAAAATATAGCCAAATATGTATATGATGAATTGCGAAATACGTTGAATATTTCCGCAGGGGCAAATTTGAAAGTGCGCGTTTGGGAAACCGATACATCCTGCGCAACGTATTATGAGTAAGGCCGTAATCTTATTAAGCGGCGGCCTGGATTCCGCCACAACGCTTTATTTTGCGAAAAAAAATGGTTTCAACTGCCATTGCCTGATATTTGATTATGGCCAGCGCCATAAAAAAGAATTGCGCTCGGCAATAAAAATTGCCAGGCTGGCGCATTGTAAGCGGCAGGTAGTTAAAATCAGCCTGCCATGGAAGGGCTCGAGTTTATTAGATGGGAAAATTAGAATCGGGTGCACAGGAGCACAAGTGCACAGGAGCACAAGCAGCATCCCCGATACGTATGTCCCGGGCCGCAATATTATATTTTTAAGTTTCGCGCTTTCTTATGCCGAGGCTATAGGGGCTAAGGC
>Ga0105164_10000623_pt1 | contig 24140 bp, 19 predicted proteins | sample VDWuncwatermetaG_FD_89674 | JGI IMG/M metagenome (GOLD analysis project Ga0105164, IMG submission 89674) | Wastewater microbial communities from Netherlands to study Microbial Dark Matter (Phase II) - VDW unchlorinated drinking water | ecosystem: Environmental > Aquatic > Freshwater > Drinking...
AATCTTAATCCCCTTACCTCATGGGCGTATCATATTCACGCCGTAAGAACAGATACCAGTGAAATCGCAGACTACCCTGGTACGGCTACGCTTTATTGGGAATGGTCTCCCACTTTCTCAGCCCCTGCTGCAGGGGCAACCCTCCCTGCCACTGTGGGAAGTCCCTTTTCCGTCGCCTTTCAAGCCAATGATGATGATTCTGGAGATAGTAGTGTTACCCTTTCTGTGGTGAGCTCTCCGTATCCCCCTTGGCTTACTCCCTTCACTGCACCGCCTGTGACAGATCCAGTTTCTTATACCTTTACCTCTCTTGCTGGAAGGCCGAATGCCGGTGACATCGGAAGTTATACCTTAAGAGTCCGCGCCAAGGATACCAACGGAAGTGGAGGTCCCTGGGTTGAGAGACAGATTACAATTAGTGTCACTGCAAACCAACCCCCTACCGCCACTCCTCAATCCGTGACCACAGCCGAGGATGTCCCGAGGGCGATAACTTTAGCAGGCACCGATCCGGAAGGAAGCCCATTAACCTATAGCAATGTGACGAATCCCTCGAATGGAACTCTTACGGGTACCGCTCCGAACGTCACCTACACCCCTAATCTAAATTATAACGGAGCAGACTCTTTTACCTTTAGAGTCTATGATGGGCAGGCGTACAGTGCCAATGCCACGGTGTCGATTACGGTAACCGCTGTCAATGATGCTCCGACCGCTACACCTCAAGGTGTCTCCACCCCCATGAATACTCCAAAGGTCATTACCTTGACAGGCGCTGACGTAGAGGGGAGCGCACTCACCTATAGTATTGACACGAATCCTTTGCATGGAACTCTTGCTCTGGCATTCCCCAATGTGACCTACACCCCTACTGCACTCTATACCGGCCCAGATAGTTTTACTTTTAAAGTCTATGACGGGGCATTATGGAGCACTCCGGCAACGGTTACAATTACCGTTAACCCAAACCAACCCCCTACCGCCACTCCTCAATCCGTGACCACAGCCGAGGATGTCCCGAGGGCGATAACTTTAGCAGGCACCGATCCGGAAGGAAGCCCATTAACCTATAGCATTGTGACGAATCCCTCGAATGGAACTCTTACGGGTACCGCTCCGAATGTGACGTATAATCCTGGCTCTAACTATTACGGCCCAGATAGTTTTACCTTTAAAGTGAATGATGGAGTCCAGGATAGCACTCCTGCAACGGTTTCTATTACGGTGACAGCTGTCAATGACGCCCCTACCGCCACTCCTCAGGCGGTCTCCACCCCCATGAATACTTCCATCACCATCCTTTTAACCGGCTCAGATGTCGATGGGAATCCTCTGATCTTCAGTACCATCCCAGGTTCTGGGCCTTCCCATGGTTCTTTGGGTGCTATCTCTCAGGGGAGTCCGACATCAGCCCAAGTGACCTATACCCCCACTGCAGGCTACACAGGATCTGACAGCTTCCAGTTCAGGGTCTATGATGGGAGTGTGTATAGCAGCAGCGCGGCGACCGTTTCGATTACGGTCTTGGCGGATCCACTCAGACGAATCACAACCCATTCAGCTGATCAGCGGTTTCCCGCCATCTCCGGCGACAAAATCGTCTGGGTGGACTGGCGCAACGGCAACGCAGATATCTACCTCTACGACCTATCCACCAATACCGAGCGGGCGATCACAACTAATCCAGCCGAGCAGCGGTATCCCGACATCTCCGGCGACAAAATCGTCTGGGATGACTATCGCAACGGCAACACAGATATCTACCTCTATGATCTTTCCACCAACACCGAGCGGCGAATCACAACTGATCCAGCCGAACAGTTCATGCCTTCCATCTCCGGCGATAAGATTGTCTGGATAGACGGTCGCAACGGCACCGAAGATACCTACCTCTACGACCTATCCAACAATACCGAGCGGCAAATCACAACCGATAGAGGGAATGATTACGTGTATGGCATCTCCGGCGATAAGATTATCGGGGAACGCAACGCAGATATCTACCTCTACGACCTATCCAACAATACCGAGCGGGTGATCACAACCCATCCAGCGCATCAGTGGGAACCCGACATCTCCGTCGACAAAATCGTCTGGGTGGACGATCGCAACGGCAACGCAGATATCTACCTCTACGACCTATCCACCAATACCGAGCGGCAAATCACAACTGATCCAGCGGGCCAGTGGGCGCCCGCCATCTCCGGCGACAAAATCGTCTGGTGGGACTATCGCAACGGCAACATCCGGGATATCTACCTCTACGACCTATCCACCAATACCGAGCGGCAAATCACAACTGATCCATCATCCCAGGATTACCCCGACATCTCCGGCAATAAAATCGTCTTTGAGGACTGGCGCAACGGTAACTGGGATATCTACCTCTACGATCTATCCACCAACTGACACGGAGACCGGGGCAACGACATCTTCCTCTCCAATTCCCCTTGACAGTTCCCCTAACTTCTTCTAAAATAATAAGTTTGGGGATAATTGTTTCTATGACAGGAAGGGAATTTCTCAACAAAGTCGCCAACGGGAAGGACGATTTCCTTCAAGGGATTCTTGACCTCTTGAAGATGAAACGGATCCCTTTTTGTGCCATCGGGGGACTTGCCGTAAACGCCTATGCAGAGCCTGTGGTAAGTCTGGATCTTGACCTCATCCTTGTCGCGGATGAGATAGAGGCTTTCGTGGCCTCTCTGCAGAAACAGTACACTGTCACCGTCTATCCAAACAGCATCAACGTGACGGAGCCGACGTCTGACCTCCGGATTCAGTTGCAAACCGACCCCCGCTATCAGCCGTTTATTGAGCGCGCTTCTCTCAAATCCGTCCTTGGGTACGAGATCCCCGTGGCACGGATGGAAGATGTCTTCCAGGGTAAGATATGGGCGGCGACCGACCCGACTCGGCGGGGAAGCAAGCGCCAAAAAGATCTGTCCGATATTCTCCGTTTGGTGGAGACGAGAAAAGATCTCGTCTCCTTAATTCCAGATTCATTGAAAAAGAGTCTGTTCCCAGAACAATCTGTTTGATGACTTCTCATGAAAAACCGATTCCGGAGGAGACTCCTCTACCGTCTGGCCCTTTTCATCCGCTTTCTGTTCAGGAAGTTGCCTTCTTCTTGGGGGATCGCGATCGGTGCATTCCTCGGTAAGGTCACTTTTTGGGCGCTTCGGAAGGAAAGACGAAAGACCCTCGAGCACCTCACCCTCGCTTTTGGGAAAGAGAAGACACCACGGGAAATTTTTGAAATTGGAGAATCCGTTTTCCGGAATTTAGGAAGGACGGTCGGAGAACTCATCTATTTTCCGGCCATCCATGAAAAGACGATCGATGCGTGGGTCGCCTTTGAAGGCCTTTCCAAATTAGATAGCGTCCTTCAGAAGGGGAAGGGGGGTATTATTCTCGTTGCCCATTTTGGGAACTGGGAACTCCTCGCCCGTGCACTTTCGCTCAAAGGGTACGGAGGAATCATCATTACCCGCAAAGTCTATGATGAACGGTTCAATCGGCTCTTAAGCGACATTCGTCAAACGGAAGGGATCGAATTTCTCGACCGGGAGGAATCTCCGAAAGAAATGCTCCGCACCCTGCATCAAAATCAGTTCCTCGGGATTCTGGCCGATCAGGACATCGATTCCGTCGATGGCATTTTTGTTCCTTTTTTTGGAAAAGAAGCGTACACGCCGGTCGCCCCCGCGCGCTTTGCCATGACAACGGGAGCGCCCATTATTCCTTGTTTTATGCTTCGGGAGGGCGAGGGGAAGCATCGGCTTGTCGTCGAAGATCCTCTCTGGCCGCCCAACGGTTCGGATCAGAATAAGGAAGAAGCGGTAAACCGTTTAACGGAACAATGGATGGCGGTGACAGAATCTTATATCCGACGCTATCCTGACCACTGGGTCTGGATGCACCGGCGGTGGAAGACGAGACCTGAGAAGATAATGACAAATGACAAAATTCAAAGCACAAAATAAATTCAAAATTCAAATAACAAATCCCAAAACCTTGGTTTTGGTATTTGAAATTTGTGCTTTGTCATTCATTTGTCATTTGGAATTTGTTATTTGTCATTTCGGAATGTCCTCTCTTTGCTATGCGGAGGAGACGGTGATCCCCGATCAGGAGGTTCATTCCTTCTCTTTCACAGAATACTCTAAAGAAGGGAAACGGGAATGGGAAGTCCAGGGGGCGAAGGCTTCCTTGCAGGGAGACCTGGCGACGCTTGAAAAGCCGGTTCTTGAGACAACAGGCCAAACCACAATGACAGTCACCTCCGAGCGGGGTACCTATGACCGTCACACCGCGCAGGCCCATCTGGAAGAGAATGTCTTTGCGCAGACCAGTGACGGTGCTACCCTCAAAACCGACTCGCTCGATTGGGACGGCGCTTCGAAAAAACTCTCTACAGAAGATCATCTGACCCTTGAAAGGGGAGCCATCACGACAGAAGGAAAAGGGGCAGAGGCGTATCCCGATTTAAAGAAGATTTCGCTGAAAGAGGAGGTAAAGGTCGAGATGGCCCCAGACCTTCAGATCACTTCCAGGGGACCGATGGAGCTCGATTATACCCGCAATACCGCTGTCTTCCATGAAGAGGTGAAAGTGATTGACCAGTCGGGGGAACTCTTAGCAGACCGGATGGATGTCACCTTCGACCCAAAGACAAACCATGTGAAAGAGGTCATCGCAACCGGAAATGTTCAAATCAAACGGGGGGACAATGTCTCTTACAGTGAGAAGGCGATCTACGATGCCATGCTCGGAAAGGTGACCCTCATCGGAAGACCAAAACTTTTCATTAAACCGGAGGAAGAAAAAACCCGTGCATTTATTGGAGACCAGACACCTCGTTAAATCGTATAACGGCCGGCCGGTCGTAAGGGACGTCGCCATCACTGTGAAGCGCGGTGAGATTGTGGGGCTTCTGGGCCCGAACGGGGCGGGAAAAACGACCACTTTTTATATGATCATGGGGCTTGTTTTGCCGAACAGTGGAGAGATCATCTTTGACCAACAGGAGATCACCTCTTTTCCGATGTACCGGCGGGCCCGCTGCGGCATCGGGTATCTTTCGCAAGAGCCCTCCATTTTTCAGCGGCTTACCGTCGAAGAGAATATCATGGCAATTCTTGAAACGCTTCACATCCCTCCCAAAACAAGACAGAGGCGGCTTCAGGAACTCCTGTCTGAACTTCACATCGGTCCCCTCGCCAAACAGAAAGCCTACATGCTTTCCGGGGGAGAACGGCGGCGGCTGGAAATTACCCGGGCCCTTGTCACCAATCCCCTTTTTCTCCTTCTGGACGAACCCTTTAGCGGCGTCGATCCGATCGCCGTGGCCGAATGTCAGCAGATTATTTATGAACTGAAGAAAAAGGGTCTCGGAATTCTTTTGACGGACCACAATGTCCGGGAGACCCTTTCCGTGACCGATCGGTCGTACCTCATGGCGGAGGGGAGGATCCTTACCTCCGGAACGGCGGAAGAACTTTTACGCAGTCCGGAGGCGCGGAAAATTTACCTTGGCGAAAAATTTACAATGTAAGGTTTTTGTGGTAGGATAAAAAAGTTTATGAAATATCAGGTCAAAACCCTTGAAGGATGCACGCGGCTTCTTGAGATTAAGGCCGAGACGAAAGAGGTGCAAGAGGCCCTCGAAGGGGTCTTTCAGGAGATTCAACGGGTCGCCCATGTTCCCGGTTTCCGGATCGGGAAAGCACCGCGGGACCTGGTGGAGAAACATTATAGCGACTCTGCCCGCAAAGAACTTCTAAGACGCTTTATCCCTGATCTTTATGAACAGGTGCTTCAAGAGTCCCGTCTTGAGGTGCTCGGTTTTCCTGAGATTTCCGACGTTCTCCTCGAAAAGAGCCAGCTTTCGTTTAAGGCAAAGGTGGAAACGAAGCCGGCGATTCCTCTTCGAAAATACAAGGCCCTTAAAGCGTCACGCAAGAGGGTGACGGTCACTGCCGAAGAGGTTCAAGAAGGCCTGCGGAGAATCCGGGAAGAATGGGCAGAACTGGCCCCTAAAGAAGGGGTTGTGGAAGAAGATAATTTTGCGGTGTGTGATTTTGAAGGATCGATCGACGGAAAAACGACGGACAGTCGGAAAAATGTCCTTCTGTCCGCCTCCTTCAAAGACCAAAGACACCCTGAGGTGGCAAAAGCCCTCTGGGGGGCGAAGGCGGGAGAGGTGCGGGAGGTGGACGTGACATTAGAGAGCCCCGGCGGCGTGGTTCAAAAGGCCCACTATCGGATCAAGATCAATGAGGTGAAACACAAGACCCTGCCGGAACTCAATGACGATTTTGCGAAGATGGTGAGCCGCTTCGCAACACTGAAGGAATTGGAAGAAGCTTTTTCCAAAGATATGCAAAGCCAAAAGGAACGTGAGGTTCAGAAGAAACTTGAGAAAGAACTCTTGACACAACTTCGGCAGGAGTGTTCTTTTGAACTTCCCCGACTTCTTGTGGAGGAGGAGGCGCGTCGGCTCACGGAGGAGGAACGCTTCCGGTTCAAACTCTTGGGTCTTTCGGAGCAAGAGATTGAGACAAAGATCGGTCAAGAGCAAGGGCGTCTTCTCGAGGAGGCGAGGGGCCACGTGAAGAATTCACTCCTCCTCGAGAAAATCGCAGAAATGGAGAAGATTGAAATTCAGCCCGGAGAGATTGATGAAAGAATCAAGGCCATCGGCACGCAGATTAAGAAAGATGAGGCCGAGGCGAAGGACCTCGCCAATGCATCGCTTAGGCGGAGGATCGCGGGAGACCTCCTTTTAGAAAAAGCCCTTTCCATCGTAGTCCGTCATGCCAATATCCAGGAGGTATCATGATGCGTTTTTCTTTGAGGGTCTTTTGTCTTTTGTCTTGTGTCTTAGGTCTCTCGAGTTTCCTTTACGCCGAAGAAGCGCCGGTCACCCTTGAATATCATTACGCGCTGGGGCAGATTCTGCATTACCGTCATGAGGTCATGATGAAGGGGATTCTGGAGGGGGCGGGTTCCTCGACGCCGGGAGAAGGAGAAGTGCCCCAGAATTTTTCATCGAAAGTCGATGCCCGGATTACGATGGAAGTCAAGGAAGTGGGAGAAGACGGTTCTGCGCGGATGGATGTCCGCTACGACACCCTCGAATTTTCGCAAGGAACCGGCAGTGAAGGGGAGGAAAGCGGCGGGAAGAAAGAGGTGAAGGATTCCCCCTTTAAAGATCTCATTGGAAAAACCATGTCGGTGAGGCTCACCAAGGATGGCAAGATGTTGGAGGTCGGTGAAGAACCGGTGGCCGGGACGATGGACCCTTCTTTCAAACAGGTTTTCGGACAGATGGAGGGAATCTTTCCGGGTCATCCCATTCAGGTCGGGGAAAGCTGGACAAGGGAACTCCAGTTGCCGATTGCCGGCATCGCCCAACTCGTCAAGGCGAGTTTTCAAAACAAACTTGAATCGTTTGAAATGATTGGAAATCGGAAATGTGCCAAAATCAAGAGTGCCTTGACCCTTTCACTCCCAAAAGGGGCGTTTACCCCGCCAGGGTTGAAAGAGGGAGAATCGATTGATCTGTCGGTCAAGATGGAAGGTCACGGAGAAGTCGTTCAATATTTTGATGTGTCAGAAGGGGTGGTGGTGAAGACAGAGGGGAGTACGATGACCCAATCGACACAATCCCTCACCCTGCCCGGGGCGGAGGGGGCGGTTCCTCAAACCTTTCAGACCGTTTCGAACATGGAGATGACGTTTAAGACGGAGCTTGAGTGATGCATTGGCGTAATGACGACGACGAAGAAGAGACGGAGGAAGAAGAGATGACCACATTGGTTCCGATGGTGGTGGAACAGACAGGTCGCGGGGAGAGGGCTTACGATATTTATTCGAGACTTTTAAAGGACAGGATCATCTTTATCGGTACCGTCGTAGAGGATACCCTTGCGAATCTCGTCATCGCCCAGATGCTTTTTTTACAGATGGAGGATTCGGATAAAGACATCAATATCTATGTCAATTCACCGGGAGGTTCTGTCACCTCGGGCTTGGCTATTTATGACACGATACAGTTTGTGAATCCGGATGTGGCGACCTATTGCATCGGACAGGCGACCAGCATGGGTGCGCTCCTTCTTGCGGCAGGGACGAAAGGAAAACGCTATGCGCTTCCGCATGCCCGCATCATGATTCACCAGCCGTGGGGCGGCGTCCAGGGGGCCGCAGCCGACATCAGCATTCAGGCCAAGGAGATTTTGCGGCTGCGCGAAAAGTTGAACCAGCTTCTTGCCCAGCATACGGGACAACCTCTTGAAAAAGTAGAAAAGGATACCGATCGAGATTATTTTATGTCTTCCGAAGAGGCAAAAGTCTACGGGATTGTGGATGAAGTGATTACCGGAAAGAAAAAAAAATAATGAAGAGGCAGATTCTTCTTACCCCGGGACCGACGCCCCTTCCCGCCGAAGTGCGGGAGGCCCTTGCCAGACCGATCATCCACCATCGCACGACGGTCTATCAGGAAATCTTTAAAGAGGTCACGGAGGGACTGAAGGAAGTTTTTCAGACCCGTAACGATCTTTTTATTTTTACCTCGAGCGGGACGGGGGCGATGGAGGCTTCCATCGTCAATTTCCTTTCTCCCCAAGACAAGGTGGTCGTGGTGGTGAGCGGAAAATTCGGCGAGCGTTTCGGAGAGATCTGTAACGCGTATGGCTTGAACACCGTCCTCCTTCCGGTCACGTGGGGAGAAGCGTGCCCTCCGGAAACGCTCTCAGAGGTCTTGAAAAAAGAAAAGGATGTGAAAGCGGTCTACGCCACACTTTGCGAAACTTCGACAGGGGTTTGCCATGACATTGAGCGGCTGACGCGCTTCGCCCATGACCATGGGGCGATTATGGCCGTGGACGCGATCAGCGGTCTTGCCGCGGATCCGCTCTTGACGGATGCGTGGGGTGTCGATATCGTCGTCGCCGGATCGCAGAAGGCCTTGATGCTTCCTCCCGGCCTCAGTTTTATCAGTGTGAGCGCCAGGGCGTGGGATCTTGCGAAAACGGCGCGCCTCCCCAAATTTTATTTTGATCTTTTAAAGGCACGAAAGGCGTGGCAGAAGTTTGATTCTCCCTTCACCCCTGCCATCCCCCTCGTTGTCGCGCTTCGCGAAACTCTCAAGCGAATTCATAAAAAGGGGATGGAGAGGGTCTGGAAAGAATGTGCACAACTGGCTGAATCGACACGGAAATCGGTGACGCGGCTGGGGCTCTCCCTCTTTGCCAAGGCCCCCTCCAATGCCCTGACCGCCGTGGCGGTGCCTCAGGGGATCGACGGAAAGCAACTGGTCCGCACCCTCCGCGAAAAATACGGGATATGGATCGCGGAAGGGCAGGGGGAACTTGCGGGGAAAATCTTCCGGATCGCCCATATGGGGTATATCCAGAAGAAAGAAATCGACCTTTGCATCGCCGTTCTCGAAAAGGAAATTGCATATGAGACTGTTGGTCAGTGATTCTCTTTCAGAAGAGGGACTCAAGATCCTCAAGGAGACGAAGGGCCTCCAGATGGATGTGTTCGACGGGGTTTCCCCCGATAAACTGAAAGAGATCATCAAGGAGTACGATGCGCTCATTATCCGGAGCGGCACGAAAGTGACCCGGGAGATTATCCAGGCCGCTGAGAAACTCCGTGTCATCGGGCGCGCCGGCGTCGGGCTCGACAATGTCGATGTCGAGGCGGCGAGCGAGCGGGGGATCATTGTAATGAATGCGCCGGAGGGAAACACGATCGCGACCGCCGAACATACGATGAGCCTTCTTCTTGCCCTCGCGCGAAAGATTCCACAGGCGAATGAGTCTCTTCGTCAAAACAAGTGGGACCGGAAGGGGCTCACCGGTGTGGAGCTCTACCGGAAGATTCTCGGCATCGTTGGACTCGGCCGGGTCGGGGGTGAGGTGGCGAAACGCGCACAATCCTTCGGCATGCACATTATCGCGTACGATCCGTTTCTCTCCGTCGAGAAGGCGAGCAAGATGGATATTGAGCTTGTCTCTTTTGAAGATCTCCTCGCCCGTTCCGACTTCATCACCGTCCACACCCCTCTTACCAAAGAAACAAAACATATGATCAGCACCAAGGAATTCGACCTGATGAAGGAGGGGGTCAGGGTCTTAAACTGTGCGCGGGGAGGGATTATCGACGAGAAAGCGCTTGAAAAAGCGATCAAATCGGGGAAGGTGGCAGGGGCTGCGGTCGATGTCTTTGAGGAGGAGCCTCCGAAAGATCATCCCCTTCTGAAATTAGAACAGGTGCTTGCCACCCCTCATCTGGGGGCTTCCACTACCGAGGCGCAGGTGAATGTGGCGGTCGATATCGCAAGACAGGTTGTGGATGTACTGCTCGACCGCGGCATCCGGAACGCGGTCAACACTCCCTCGGTGGATGGAGAGGTCCTTAAGGTGATCCGTCCGTATCTGAAACTTGCGGAGGCGATCGGTGCCCTTCAGGCGCAACTCGCGGATGGACACATCAGTCATGTCAAGGTGAAATATAGCGGGGAAATCACGATCCATGATACTGCACCGATCACCGTGGCGCTCGTGAAAGGGCTTCTCACCCCGATTATGGGGGAGACGGTGAACTATGTCAATGCGCAGGTCCTTGCCAAAGGCCGCGGGATCAAGGTCATCGAGTCGAAGACGACCGAGGTGGAAGAATTTGCGAATGTCATCGCCACGGAGGTGAAGACCGATAAACTGCGCTCCATCGTCGAAGGGACCCTCTTCAGCAAAGACTCGCCCCGCATCGTGAAGATCGACGAATTCTATGTGGATGCCGTTCCCCAGGGCTACATGGTGTTCGTCTTCAACAAAGATGTTCCGGGAATTATCGGGACCATCGGCACTATCTTGGGCCGCAACAAGATCAATATCGCCGGCATGACGTTTGGCCGGCGGAAAGAGGGCGGCCGTGCGATTACCGTGTTGAATGTCGATAGTCCTGTCCCTGATCCCGTCATCCATGAAATCTCAAGCGCCCCGAATATTTATGACGCGCGGCTGATCATTTTGTAAGATGGCAAACATCGTGGTCGTTGGGGCACAGTGGGGAGACGAGGGGAAGGGGAAGATCATCGATGTTCTCGCCAAAAATGCCGATTTCATCGTTCGCTTTCAAGGCGGTAACAATGCCGGCCATACCGTTGTTGCAGAAGGAAAAGAATTCATCTTTCATCTCATCCCTTCCGGAATTCTTCATTCCAAAAAAATCTGCGTGATCGGGAATGGGGTTGTGGTGGATCCCAAAGCCTTTTGGGACGAAATCACTTATCTTCGTCGACGGGGAATTCCCGTAGGAAGAAACCTTCGTGTGAGCGAGGAGGCCCACGTGATTTTCCCGTACCACCGTCTGCTGGACCGTCTGCGGGAACGGCGCGGCACGCGGATTGGAACGACCGGGCGCGGGATCGGACCCTGCTACACCGATAAGATTGGACGTTCGGGGATTCGTCTGGCCGATCTTCTCGACAAAGAGATCTTTCGAAAAAAACTGAAGGAAAACCTGAATGAAAAAAACGAGATCATCACAAAGATCTACCGAGAAAAGCCGGTCCGTTTTTCTGAAATCTATGAAGAGTATCTCCGATATGGTAAAATTCTAAAACGCTTTGCCTGTAACACCTCTCTACTTCTCAACCAGGCGATTGCGAAGAAGAAAAGGATCCTTTTTGAAGGGGCGCAGGGGACACTTCTCGATATCGATCATGGGACCTATCCCTTTGTGACCTCCTCGAACGCGACGGCCGGGGGGGCCTGTACCGGAAGCGGCATCGGCCCGACCCGGATCGACCGGGTGATCGGTGTGGCCAAGGCCTACACGACACGTGTCGGGGAAGGCCCTTTTCCGACGGAGTTTCCGGAATCGCTGATGGAGGAGATCCGCAAAAAGGGAAAAGAATTCGGGGCGACGACCGGACGTCCGCGCCGGTGCGGCTGGTTCGACTCGGTCCTTGTCCGTCACGCCGTGCGGGTGAACGGTCTGGATGAAGTCATCGTCACAAAACTCGATGTGCTCGACGAGCGCAAGACGGTAAAGATCTGCACCGCGTACCGGATCGGAAACAAGCGCTATACAGAATTTCCCGCCGATATCGAACGACTTTGGGACTGTATCCCCCTTTATGAGGAACATCCAGGATGGCTCACGGATACGACCGCCTGCCGTCGGTTTGAAGAACTGCCGCCGCAGGCCAAACGGTATTTAAAAAGAGTTTCTTCTTTACTGGGAGTCCCGATCACCTTAATTTCCGTGGGCTCCGATCGCAAACAGACCTTCAGAATGAAACAACCGATGAAACGACAGGAAGGGTAACCTATGTTCCAGATGCATGGTCTTAGTCTATTCGATAGGTTCATCCCCTGGGTGGTTATTTTCGTGGCCCTTCTAAGTCTTCTGTACGCCTGGTGGCTTCGGACGGGTGTCATGAAGAAGGACAAAGGGACTGCAAAAATGCAGGAGGTGTGGAACGCGATCCGCGTCGGAGCCGACGCGTATTTAAGCCGGCAGCTTCGCTCCATCCTTCCTTTAATTGGTGTTTTGGCCGTAGGCCTTTTCTTTAGCGTCTACATTGTTCCTCCCAGTGAAGAAGCGACTGAACTTTTTGGTCCCAATGCCCAGAGGCTCATTGCCATCGGGCGAACGATCGCTTTTATCGTGGGGGCCTCTTTCAGTTTGATCGTCGGCCAATACGGGATGCGGATGGCGGTTCAGGCGAACGTGCGTGTGGCCTCTGCCTCGCGGCGAAGCCTCAATGAATCCCTCTCCATCGCCTACTATGCCGGAACCGTTACAGGAATGCTCACCGATGGCCTCGGCCTTTTGGGTGGTACAACCATTTTCATTATTTTTGGGAAGGCGGCCCCGGATGCGCTCCTCGGTTTTGGATTCGGCGGAACCCTTTTGGCGCTCTTCATGCGCGTCGGAGGCGGCATCTTCACCAAGGCGGCCGATGTGGGTGCGGACCTTGTTGGAAAAGTCGAGAAGGATATCCCTGAAGATGATCCGCGCAATGCGGCGGTTATCGCGGACCTTGTCGGTGATAACGTCGGAGACTGTGCCGGAATGGCGGCGGATATTTTTGAGTCATATGAAGTAACGATCGTCTCTGGTCTTATCCTCGGTCTTGCAGCGATGAGGATCGATCCGGCGCACAGCATCAAATGGATTATGTATCCTTTGATTATTCGCGCGATCGGGGTGATCTCTTCAATTCTCGGAACCTTTACGGTGCCGATCTGGGAGAAGATCCGAATTCCTTTCCTGCGGGCGCATGATGCGGAAGAGGCGATGTTCCGCTCCTATGAGGTTTCCAGTGTCAATACCTGCGTTTTCGCTTTCTTTTTTGCCATTGGGTATGCGCACGACTGGCGCCTTGCGGCCTTGACGGCGATCGGCGTCGGTCTTGCAGTCGCTTTCAATCCACTCACCTCTTATTTTACGGCGACCCGGCATGCGCCGGTTAAGGAAATTGTGAAGTCTACGAACACAGGATCGGCCACGACGATTTTGTCCGGTTTTGCGATCGGCCTGGAATCATCGGTCTGGGCGCTCGTTGTGATTGTCATCGCCTTCATTTTTGCGATGCTCCTTTATCGCAATGATGGACCGGTGTATGTTCTTTACGCGGTGGCGATGATCGGTATCGGCATGCTCAGTCACACCGGGAACAACGTCGCCATGGATTCCTACGGACCGATCAGCGATAACGCCAATGGAATCGGCGAGATGTCTTGGCACGGGATGAGCGATCCTGAGACCAAGAAGGCGCGGCAGATCATGGCGGATCTCGACGCCGTGGGCAATACCACCAAAGCAATCACCAAGGGTATTGCAATCGCCTCGGCGGTCATTGCGGCGGTCTCCCTCTTTGCCTCGTTTATTACCGACGTCGGAAAAGTCCAGATGCAGCTTGGATTTCCACTCATGGAATCGATCCGTGTGTCGGACACCCGTGTGTTTATCGGACTTTTGCTCGGGGCGGCACTCCCTTGGCTTTTTAGTTCGCTCTCGATTCGCGCCGTCAGTCGCGCGGCAGGCCTCATTGTCGAAGAGGTCCGCCGGCAGTTTCGTATCCCCGGCTTAATGGAAGGGAAGGTTCAACCGGATTATCGTCAGGCAGTGGCGATTTCCACGGCCGCTGCGCAAAAGGAACTCGTGCCGCTTGCGGCCATCGGCGTCCTCACGCCGATTATTGTCGGTCTCGTCCTCCACGTGGAAGCGCTGGGCGGTTTTTTGGCAGGGATCATCGTCTCGGGTCAACTTCTCGCGGTCTTTATGGCCAACGCCGGCGGCGCTTGGGATAATGCAAAGAAATCTGTGGAAGATGAGCCGCGCGATTTAGCCGCCAATACAGGGAAAGGGAGCGAGCGGCACAAGGCTGCGGTTGTGGGAGATACCGTCGGAGATCCCTTGAAAGACACCGCAGGACCCGCGCTCAATCCGATGATCAAGGTGGTGAACCTTGTGAGCTTACTTCTTGCCCCGGTCATCGTTCAGTATGCAAGCAAGCTCAATCTCGGTAGTGTTGTGGTGGCGGTCATTCTCACTTTCTGTCTTGTCTGGGCGATCTGGGCCAGCAAACGGGAAGTCCCCGCTTTGGAAATTACAAAAAGATAAATTTTACAACCTTCCTTTTTTAAAGGGGTTACGGATTTTCCAGAGGAGTGAATTGTGGGAAAAACCGCTTGACTTCTTTTTCTTCAAATGTTAAGATGAATTGATGTTAGATAAGTTGTTATAAAAAAAGGAGGTCGGAATGATCCGGAGGTCTGGGCTTGTGATCGGAGTGACCGTTATTGCAACAACATTTTTTGTGACAGGATGTTCTTTTGTTTTTCATAAAAGAAGCCCGAAGGATGTTCGGAGAATTGGTGAGCTGGAGAGCGAGGTTTCAAGGCTCAACCGCGAACTCGACCAACTGGCCTCCATCAAGCGGGACCTCGACCGAAGACTGAAGAGTGAAATTGAAAAAGGGGAAGTGGGTCTTGAAGTCGGGGATCGCGGCATCACGATCACCTCATTGGCGGAGGTCTACTTTGATTCAGGAAAGGCAAAAATCCGGTCAGAAGGGGAAGGGATCTTGAAAAAGATCTCCGGGGCGGTTAAGGAGTTCAGCGGCGGCCGAAAGGTGAGCGTCGAAGGCCACACAGACAACCAGCCGATCAAAGTTTCCGGCTGGAAATCGAATCAGGCGCTTTCCGAGGCGCGGGCGGAAAGTGTTGCGAATTTTCTGGTGAAAGAGGGCATTTCCTCCGCCTTGATCTCGTCGGCGGGCTATGCGGACACCCGGCCCGTGGTATCCAATGATACCCAGTCGGGTCGTCAGAAAAACCGAAGGGTCGAAATCATCATCCTTTCTAAGGAGACCAAGAGACCCAAGCAGTCGTATACCTGGGGTTCGAAGGACACCGTCAAATAATCTTAAGGGGATCTGTGCAGGCGTTGGGTGATCCGATGTAACGGTTGAGGCACTTCACTTGTGACATGCCAGAAAGCGAGGGGGATGAAAGGCGATCCCCCTTTGTTTTTGTAGAGAGTTCCTTAATTTGTCATTTGGGTTTTGATATTTGGAATTAAAGTGAACATGACACAAGATAATCTCCCCAAGCATATTGCGATTATTATGGATGGAAATGGTCGATGGGCCAAAAACCGCAGGCTCCCCCGGACGATGGGGCACCGTGCGGGGATCAAGTCTGTCCGGCGGGTGGTTGAGGCGTGTGTGGCGATGAAGATTCCGGTCTTAACCCTCTACGCTTTTAGCGTCGAGAACTGGAAACGGCCCAAGAGGGAAATCGGCATCCTCATGCGGCTTTTAAGCGAGTTCCTTGAAAAAGAGATCGATGAAATGAACGAGCACAACATCCGTTTCACGGCGATCGGTCGTCTGGAAGAGCTCCCCGACTTTGTTCAAAAGCGTCTCTCGAAGACGATTCAGGCGACCGCGAAGAATACGGGTCTCGTGCTGAACCTCGCTCTGAATTATGGAGGTCGTTCCGAAATTGTGGATGCGACGAAGAAAATCGCCGAGAAGGTGAAAGAAGCGAAGATGCCGGTCGAGGCCATTGACGAAGAATCCTTTTCCAAATTCCTCTATACAGACGGGATGCCGGATCCCGATCTTCTGATTCGAACGAGCGGAGAAATGCGAATCTCCAATTTTCTCCTCTGGCAGATTTCTTACAGTGAAATCGTGGTCACGAAGAAATTCTGGCCCGATTTTGACAAGAGCGATCTTGAAAAAGCGGTTCAGGAGTTTCAAAACCGAGAACGAAGGTTTGGTGCCACAGAAGCCGCGAGTCGGAAAAATTGAAATAACGCTTATATGTTTATCCTGCGGTTCTTGAGCTCGGTTGCGTGGATTGTGTTTTCCTATGCGGTGATCTACCTGTTCCCCCTGTGGGTCTTCCGTCTGGTCGTGACGGTCCTGGTGGGGCTCGGGCTTTTTGAATTTTATTCCCTGGCGGAGAAAAAAGGGTTTCGCGTCGGGAAGTATTTCGCGACGGCGATGGGGATCCTCATCCCCCTCTTGGCGTATCGGGAGGTGCTGACCCCCAGGACGCAGGCGGCGTATCCTTTTTTTACGGCCCTCTTCTTTCTGGTTTTTTTTGGATATCAATTCGCGAAAGGGAAGAATGAAGGATCCCTTGCGGGACTTTCGGTCACCGTCGCGGGGATTGTGTATGCGTCCGTTCTTTTCAGTTTTCTCATTCCGCTCCGGATCGAAGCGAGCCATTGGGTGGCCTATCTTCTGCTCGTGACGAAGGGGGGAGATATCGGGGCCTATATGGTCGGGAGCACGTTGGGAAGACATCCGCTCACCCCTCGCGTGAGTCCCAATAAAACCATTGAGGGAACGGTGGCGGGGATTCTGACCAGTATCGTCGTGAGCCTCTTGGCGTTTCGATTTCTCCTGAAGGGTCGTCTTCCGTTTGCGGCCGGGGAGACATTCCTCTGGATCGCCTTTGCCTCGCTGGGGCTCCTCTTAGGGGTTGTGGGGTTTCTTGGAGATCTGGCAGAGTCTTTGATCAAACGGGACTGTCAAACCAAGGATACCCGGAAATTTATCCCGGGGATGGGAGGCATCCTGGATGTGATCGACAGCCTCCTTTTCACGACACCTCTTTTTTATGCGGTGGTGAGGTTTGTTCGATGAAACGGATTTCGATTCTAGGTTCAACCGGTTCGATCGGCGTCAATGCCCTGGAAGTCATTTCGGCACATCCGGAAGCGTTTGAGGTCGTCGCCCTTGCCTGTAGGGAGAATGCGTCCCTTCTCGCCGAACAAGCGAAGCGCTTTCACCCCAAATGGGTCGGCATTGTGGATGCCTCTCAGGCCGCCGTTTTGAAGGAACAACTCGATTCAGAAGCGAAGATCCTTGTCGGAGAGAAGGAGATCGAACTTCTGGGAGGACTCGAGGAATGCGATCTGGTCTTGATCGCCATTGGAGGGGCCGAGGCACTGCCTCCGACACTCGAGGCGATCCGGAAGGGGAAGCGGGTCGCCATTGCGAACAAAGAATCGTTAGTCATGGCGGGGGATCTTCTCATCCGGGAGGCGGAGAAATCGGGGGCCTTTATTCTTCCCGTAGACAGTGAACACAATGCCATTTTTCAGTGTCTGGAGGGAAAGGACCGGAAACGTCTTAAGCGGATTTACCTCACAGGATCGGGGGGACCGTTGCGGAAACGTTCCAAGGAAAGTTTCGATTCTGTAACTCAAAGAGAGGTGCTGGAACATCCGAAATGGAAGATGGGAAAGAAGATTACCGTCGATTCGGCCACGCTCATGAACAAAGGACTTGAAGTGATCGAAGCGCGGCACCTTTTCGATATCGCCGTCGATCGCATCGAGGTCTTGATCCATCCCGAAGCGGTGATCCATTCCATGGTAGAGTTTGTGGATGGCTCGGTTCTCGCGCAACTGGCGGTCACCGACATGAAGTTGCCGATTCAATATGCGTTGAGTTATCCGGATCGTCTTCCGGGGAGTGTCCCAAGCCTCAATTTCAAGGAAGTGGGAGAGCTCCATTTTGAAAATCCTGACATGGAGAAGTTTCCGTGCCTCCGTATTGCGTATGAGGTAGCACACGAAGGGGGAAGCAGCCCCTGCGTCTTGAATGCGGTCAACGAGGAGGCGGTGCATGCCTATCTGTCGGGAGGCCTCCCTTTTATCAAGATTCCGGAACTGATTGAAAAGGTTTTGTCGAAGCATAAGAAAATAGAGGAGCCGACTCTGGAGGAGATTCTATCAGAGGATCGATGGGCCCGGGATCAAGCCCGCCAGATGCTTAAAACCATTTAGATGTTTTCTCTTATCCTTTTTGCCATCGTTTTAAGCGTTCTCATCCTCGTGCATGAATGGGGCCATTTCTTTGTGGCGAAGCGTCTCGGGATTCGGGTGGAGCGTTTTTCACTCGGATTCGGGCCCAAAGTTCTCAGGTTCAAGGGAAAAGAGACCGAATACCAGATCTCCTGGTTCCCCTTAGGCGGTTATGTGAAGATGGCGGGGGAGACCAAGGACGAACCGCTGACCGGAGAGAAGTGGGAATATCTTTCCCGCTCGGTCTGGGAACGTTTTGCCGTCGTTTTTGCAGGCCCATTTTTAAATTATCTCTTGGCTTTTTTTGTTTTTGCCGTTGTTTTTGCGATCGGGAATCCGCAGATCACTTCCAAAATCGGGAAGGTGATGGAGCATTATCCGGCCGAGGCCGCTGGGATCCGGGAGGGGGACCGCGTTCTTTCGGTCAATGGACAAAAGGTCAAGTATTGGGAAGAGGTTACCGCGCTCATTCATAAGACGCCTAAAGAGGGGACGGTGCAGGTGGTGGTGGGGCGCAATGAGAGAGAGGTTCCCTTTACGCTCCGTCCAAAGACCGTTGAGGAAAAAAATCTTTTCGGAGAACAAAAGGAATTTGCCCTCATCGGGATCTCTCCTTCCGATGAAGTGGTCCTGGTCTATTATCCTTTGCATCAGGCAATCGCTCTGGCGGCCAAGCAGGTATGGCAGCTCACGTTTCTTACATTTAAAGCGATCAGTCGGATGCTCACAGGACACCTGGCGATGAAGGAGTCGCTCACAGGGCCGATCGGGATCTTTGTGATCACAGAGCAGGCGGCACGCCTCGGCATCCGGTATCTGTTGCAAATGGTCGGGGTCTTGAGTGCGTCGCTCGCGATCTTTAATGTGCTTCCGATTCCGGTCCTGGACGGGGGACATCTCTTTTTCTTGGTGCTTGAGCGCCTGAAGGGAAAACCGGTCAGTGGGCGGATTCAGGAAGTATCGCAACAGGTGGGAATGGCGCTTCTTATCGGGCTCATGCTGATTGTTTTTTACAACGACTTTTCCCGGTTCAAGGTATTTGAAAAAGTATCTCACTGGTTCGGAGGATTTTGATGCAAGTGGCTAGAAGAAAGACAAGGCCCATTAAGGTAGGGACCGTTGCGATCGGAGGAGATGCCCCTGTTTCGGTTCAATCGATGACCAAGACCCACACCCACGACGTCGAGGCGACCGTCCGACAGATCCACCAATTGGAGAAGGCGGGGTGCGATATCGTCCGGGTTGCGGTACCGGACATTCCCTCCGCCGAGGCGGTCAAAAAAATCAAGGCGGACATACACATCCCTTTGATCGCGGACATCCATTATGACCACAGACTTGCGCTCGTCGCCCTGGAGGGAGGCGCAAACGCCATCCGTTTAAATCCCGGGAATCTCAAAGAGGAGGACCGGATTCAACAGGTCATTGATGCGGCCAAAGCGCACAAGGTCGCCATCCGGATCGGGGTGAACGCCGGTTCGGTCGATGCGGTTTACCCCAAAGAAGGACCTCTTCGCCATGAGGCCAGAGAGGCATTCATCCAAAAAATGATCCATCGGGCCTTGGAGTACCTTCGCTTTTTTGAAAAACGTCGCTTTACCGAATTAAAGATTTCGATGAAACTTTCGAACGTTCAGGACACGATCGAGGCGTACCGCCGGATGGCAAAGGTTTGCGATTATCCGTTCCATCTCGGTGTGACCGAGGCGGGACTCCCGCGCGACGGGGCGATCAAGTCGGCGCTCGGGATCGGGGCCCTCCTTCTGGAGGGGATCGGGGATACGATTCGTGTCTCTTTGACCGGCGATCCTGTCGAGGAGGTGGAGGTCGGCAAGCGGATTTTACAGTTCCTCGAACTCCGGGAATTCGGACCGGAGCTGATCGCCTGCCCCTCCTGCGGTCGGGCCGATATTGATCTCATTCAACTCGTGGAGGCGGCGGAGAAACGTTTGCGTGAAATGGGAAAATCTCAGGCGGACCTCGTCGGGATGAAGATTGCGCTCATGGGATGTGAAGTAAACGGCCCCGGTGAGGCGAAGGATGCGGATATCGGGATCGCTGCCGGAAAAGGTCAGGGGATGATTTTCAAAAAAGGGAAAATGGTGCGCCGGGTGAGTGAAAGTGAAATGGTCGAGGCGCTGGTACAAGAGATGTTGAAAGTAGAGAAAAGGGCTAGCGGTTAGCGTAGAGCGTGGAGCGTATAGGAATCCTATACGCTATCCGCTATCCGCTAAACGCTATACGCTCATTACAATGAAATGGTCGAATAGTTTCATTCAGACACAGAAGGAAAATCCTTCGGATGCGGAGGCGGTGAGCCACAGGCTCATGATCCGGGCGGGCCTGATCCGTCAGCTCGCTTCAGGGACCTACTCGTATCTGCCGCTCGGCCTTCGAACGCTTCGAAAGGTGGAAGCGATCATCCGGGAAGAGATGAATCGTGAGGGGGCGGCGGAAGTGCTTCTTCCGGCGCTCCAGCCGGCGGAACTGTGGCAGTCGACCGGACGTTTCGAGGTGTTGGGAGAAGACATGATCTCTTTCAAGGACCGCCACGGAAAACTGAATGTCCTCGGCCCGACCCATGAAGAGGTGATCACAGATCTTGTAAGGAGGGAAACAAAAAGTTATAGGCAGCTCCCTCTCATTCTTTACCAGATACAGACGAAATTTCGGGATGAGGCACGGCCGCGGTTCGGGGTCATCCGGAGTCGGGAATTTATTATGAAGGATGCCTATAGTTTTGACCCGGACCAGAAGAGCCTCTCGGAAAGTTACGAGAAGATGTTGGGGGCATACCATAGGATTTTCACCCGCTGCGGGTTAACGACGCTTCTCGTGGAGGCCGATCCCGGCATCATGGGCGGTCATCGATCGCATGAATTTTTGGTTCCGACCGAAAGCGGAGAAGAGGTGGTCGGCACTTGCGAGAGCTGCCAGGCGACCTGGCCTCTCGGGGAGGGAAGTTCTCCGGTCTGTCCGAAATGTCGCAACTCTGGAGCGACGAAGCGGGGTCTTGAGATCGCCCATATCTTTCAGCTCGGGACAAAATATTCGGAGCCTCTCGGCGCCGCCTATCTCGATCGCGAGGGAAACCGGAAGCCGATTCTTATGGGTTGTTACGGCATCGGGGTGAACCGCGTTGTCGCTTCCGTCATCGAGCAGCATCATGATGAAAATGGAGTGATCTGGCCGGGTGAGGTGGCACCGTTTCAGATCCTCATTCTTCCTCTCCTTTTAGAGGAATCTTGTGTAAGGCTTTCAGAGGAGATTTATGAAGAAGCGACGCAAAAGGGGTGGGAAGTTCTTTTGGATGACCGGGAGGAACGGCCCGGCGTCAAGTTTAAAGATGGGGATCTGATCGGAATCCCGATTCAGATCGTCCTCGGCCAGACCGCTCTCAAAGAGGGAAAAATTGAAGTGAAACGGAGGAGTGACGGAAAAACATTCACCGTTTCCCGGACCGAACTTTTTAAAAAATTGAATGAACTCTTACGGGATTCCAAGGCGCAGAGTGCTGCGGGCGCCGCTTCTCAGCAACCCGTGGTAGCACTCCTTGCGGCACTTCGAGAAGCGATTTCCGGAATCCTTGAAGAAAAGCAGACGGAACTGGTCGAGATGACCTACCGGCGGGAAGGTTCGCAAAATGTCCTTCGACTCCTTGTGGATACTCCGGGCGGGATCACCTTGAACGAATGCGCGATCTTGAATCGGGAGATCGGTCAGCTTCTCGACGAAAGAAACCTGATTGAGGAGGGTTATCTTTTGGAAGTTGCTTCCCCCGGACTGGATCGGCCTCTTTTGAGTGAACGCGATCTTCGAAAGGCGATCGGCCAGTCGGTTCGTCTCGTGCTCAAAAAACCTTTTTTGGGAAGAACCGACTTTGAAGGGGTGTTGGAGGAGGTGGCGGACGGGAAGGTGATTCTGCGGATTGAGCCGCAGAGAAAAATTGAACTCCCTTTTGAGAATTTTTTAAAAGGAAAAAGAATCATCGAATTTTGAGGCGACCTAAAGTGAACGGAGAACTTTTAACGGTTTTAGATCATATTGAGCGGGAAAAAGGGATTAAGCGGGAGGTCTTGATCCAGGCGGTGGAGGCTGCCCTTGTCTCGGCCGCCCGAAAAGTGGTCGGGAAAAAGACAACCGATGATATTACCGTAAAAATCAATCCAAAGACCGGAGAGATCAAAATCCTTTCCGGGGACTCTGAAGTCGCTTCCCAGGAGTTTAGCCGGATTGCGGCCCAGACCGCCAAACAGGTGATCATTCAGAAGATCCGGGAAGCGGAACGGGATGTGGTCTTTAACGATTTCCAGAATCGGGTCGGGAGTATTGTGAGCGGAAGCGTCCACCGTCTTGAAAATGGGAACGTCATCGTCGATCTGGGCAAGACCGAAGCCCTTCTGCCCCGACGGGAACTTCCCCCGAACGACGAATACCGCCAAGGGGACCGGGTCAGGGCCTATGTGCTGGAGGTCAAGAAAACGGCCCGCGGCCCCCAGATCATTCTTTCAAGAACGCATGCGGACTTGGTTCGCCGACTTTTTGAATTAGAGGTTCCTGAAATCGACGAAGGGATCGTGGAGATCAAGTCGATTTCGCGGGAACCGGGGGAACGGACGAAGATCGCCGTCACTTCCAAGGACGAAAAGGTCGACTGCGTGGGATCCTGCGTGGGGATGCGAGGTTCCCGGGTTAAAGAAATTATCAAGGAACTCCATGGGGAAAAAATTGATATTGTCCGATTCAGCGACGACATCCGCGAGTACATTGGTGCTTCTCTTTCGCCCGCCAAGGTACTCGATATGGAGATTGACAAGGAGCATGGAAAGGCCCTCGTGATCGTCGAAGATGACCAGCTTTCTCTTTCCATCGGGAAGAAGGGACAAAATGTACGACTCGCCGCGAAGCTCACCGGCTGGGACATCGACATTAAGTCGAAGTCTGAACTGGCGAAAGAAAAAGACGTCGGGGTTGAAGAGCTAACTGGCGTCGGTCCCAAGATGAAGACCGCACTCCTCTCGGCAGGGTTTGCAACCGTTTCTTCCATCGCCTCGGCCACTCCTGAAGCGCTCATGAAGGCGAAGGGGGTCGGGGAAAAGACCGCTCAAAAACTTTTGAAGAGCGCCAAGGAAATGGTTGAAAAGTTGCGGTGGGTTCCGAAAGCGACCGCGCCTCCGCGGGATATTTTAAGTGAACGGATGAAAGAAGTCGCCGCGGAGGAAGAGGCGCAGTCAAAGGCGGAAAAAGGAAAGACAGGAGGGGCTGAGACTTCATGAGCATTCACGTCCATGAGTTGGCAAAGACACTCGGACTCTCCAGCAAAGAACTCATTGAGAAATTGCACCGGATGAAAGTGGAGGTCAAGAGTCACATGAGCGTCGTTCCTCCCGAGGCGGTTGAGCTTCTGAAAAAGAAAGAGGTCAAGCCGACTGTTCCACTGGTTCAAAAGGTGTCGCCTCCCAAGGAGGTGATTCCTCCTAAACCGGTGAAGGCCCCTGCCCCTCCCGTCGTGAAAGCGCCGGAGGTGCAGCCGCCTGAGAAGCCGAAGGTGCTTCAATCCCTGCAGGTTCAGTTTCCGATAACGGTCAAGGACCTTTCTGTCAAAGTGGGGATTAAACCGAGCGAACTCATCAAATCGCTCATGCATCGGAAAATTTTCGTCACCATCAATCAGGCGTTGGATGAAGCGATCGCGAAGGAACTCGGCAAGGAATTCGGATTTCAAATCGAGAAGCTTCCCACCATGGAAGAGGCACTCATTCTCGAGCATGAAACGAAGG
>Ga0105164_10000625_pt1 | contig 24096 bp, 16 predicted proteins | sample VDWuncwatermetaG_FD_89674 | JGI IMG/M metagenome (GOLD analysis project Ga0105164, IMG submission 89674) | Wastewater microbial communities from Netherlands to study Microbial Dark Matter (Phase II) - VDW unchlorinated drinking water | ecosystem: Environmental > Aquatic > Freshwater > Drinking...
GCCCCCCCTCCCCGTGCGGCCTCAACGCGCCCAGGCGATCGGAGAACGCCCCCACCATTCCGACGGTCACCTCGAAATGCGCCTCCGCCTCGGCGACGGAGGAGCAGATGGAATACGCCCGCCAGGTCTTCGGGTCGTCGGCGAAGTGGAACATGAGAAATTGCCCCGGCGTGAACCGGAATCCGGGCGGCGAGGCGAAGCGGAACAGCCGTATGCCGGGCGCGGCGTCGTTCGCTTCCAGAAGCGCCGGCGAAAACGTCGGATGGACCGGCTTGGTCATGCCAGCTCGCCCGCGAGCCAGCGGAGGTAGCCCTTTGAGCCGGCGGCCACCTTAAGCGCCAGCACCTCGGGCACCGTGTAGGGATGGTTCACCTCGATCCAGCGCGCGAGCGGCTTCAGCTTCGCCGCCGAGGTTTTCGCGATCAGAAGGCTCTCCGCGTCGCGATTCAATTTGCCTTTCCAGGCGTAATGCGACACGATTCCCGGCACGACGTTCACGCACGCCGCGAGCCGCGCGGCCACGAGCCCCCGCGCCAGCGCTTCGGCCTTGCGGCCGCGCGGGGCTGTGATCAGCACGACGCGAAAGGGGCTCGCCATCGCCGGATTCTAGCAGATAGGTCCGGGTCCTAGAAGCCGCGGACCAAGGGCCCTCCCGGCGCCTGCCCCGCTGCCTTACGCTATGGTCATGAGGCTCTTGAGGGCGCCCTTCTGCGCCCTGCTCTCGCTTTTCCTCGCCCTCGGCGCGGCCGCCGGCGTCGTCCGCGTCCCGAGCGGCGGCTACCAGGCCGGCCTCACCGCGCTCAACCCGGAGGCCGCCCGCGCGTTCCTGGCCGATGGCGCCGCGCGCGGCGAGCTTCGAGCCTCGATGCCCGGCATGTACGTCTCGAGCCTCCTGCGCGCCCACGAGATCGTGGCCCTCGACGCCTTGCCCGCCGTCCATCGGGAGGCCTTCCTGCGCCGCGAGCTCATCGCCATCGAGGCCCTCCCCCTTCAGCGGGCCGACACCGATCTGCCCGCGAAGCACCGCGCCGAGTACGGCTCCAAGGCGGACGCGCGGCGCCTCGCCCGCGCCTCGTGCGCCTGGGACACCCTTTCTCCCGAAATCTTGGGCGCCCTGAGTAAACAGGATGTCGACGCGAAGGGCTGGGCCACGGTGCCCATTTCGATGCGCGCCGCCATCATCGCCGACTGGTGGCACAAGAGGATTTTCGAGGGCGCGGCGGTCGAGCCCGGAACCCCGGAGCACCTTGCCCGGGTCCGCCTCTACGCGCGCAAGGCCGGCGCCTACCTGACGGATCAGGAGGCGACCGAGCTGTCGGAGAGGATCTTCGCGCTCGAGCGCATCGTCAAGCGCCTGCCCGAGCTGCGCGCCGCGGCCGGGGCCGACGCCGCGCTCAACCGCGAGCTCGACTCGGTCGCCGCGAAATCCGTCGACGACGCGCCGGCGGCGAAAGCGCTGCTCGACAAGAACTTCGGCCCCGCTCCCTCTAAGATTCAGCGCCGCTTCGTCCATGACGCGCGCGACAAGGCGCAGAAGGCCGCGCTCGGCGCGCTGGCCAAGAAGCTGACCGCCGCGTTCCGGCGCCTGGCCGCCGGGACCGAGGCTGAAAAATTGATTGCGAAGGGCGAAGGCCGCATTCAGGTCGGCGGCGTGCCCGCCGGCAGCGACGGCGCCTACCAGGCCTACACCGACCGCCTGGCGTTGCCGGCCGACATCATCGATTACTTGTTGCGCGACCGCGACGCGCAATTCACGGACCTCGCGACGAACGACGAGCTCGTGGACCGCCTCGCCGTGATGTATATGCCCACCTATGTCCACGAGACCACGCACCGCCTGCAGGGACGCCTCGCGCTCAAAAAGTCCCTGACCGCGCTCGAGAAGGGCATGCTGTACGGCCACGAAGACGAGCACGAGGCCTATCTCGAGCAGGAGCTGTTCATTCGGGAGTTTTCCTCCCTTCATCCTGAGATGGCCGCGTGGGCGCGCGGCATCCCGCGCGTTGAGGGCATCTGGACGCCCTCCGTCATCGCTCGTCAGGGCAAGCGCGTCTCCCGGCTCTATTCCGACGTTCCGGGCGGCGCGGGCCGCCGCGCGCAGGGGCTGCTTATGGCGATTATGGAGGCCAACCAGGCGATCCGGCTCAAGCCGCTCATCGAGCGTGAGCTTCGCCGCCGCGCCCGCCCGGGCTACGACGGCTCCTCCGAGGCGCGCGAGCCCGTCCGCCTCTCCGGCCTGGACACGCCCGCGCGCCGCTCGGCGACGCGGCTCCTGAAGCGCTGGCGCGACGTCGCCGGGACCTCGGCTGCCCTGTTCGCCGACCGCATCCTCGAATACCTCGACGAGGGCGATGCACGCATCGCCGCGTTGAGGAAGCGATTGCGCCCCATCCGCCGCGCCGGGCGCTAGACGATTAGCGGTAGGTCAGCGAGCCGACGACGTGGATCTTGAGCATGTTCGAGGCCTTGTGCTTCGCCGTGCCGCCGGCGGTGACCAAGGTCGTCTCGCCCTGCTTGACGATGCCGTTCTTGAGCAGGATGCGCTCGCCGTAGCCCAGCATCTCGTCCGTCGTCTTCCCTAGCGGGCAGATCATCGGCGCGATGCCCCAGTACAGCGCCAGCTGGTTGTAGGTCGCCTTCAGCGGCGTCATCCCGATGATCGGGGCGTAAGGGCGGTACTTCGACATGATGCGCGCCGACCAGCCCGTCATGGTGTAAACGATCACGGCCTTCGCGCCCGTCACGTCGCACGCGTCGTGCGTCGCGCGCGCGAGCGCGTGCGCGAATCCCGTCTCCGGCGAGTCGAGCAGGCCGTGCGGAATCATGCGATAGCGGAAGTTCGACGCCTCGGCGCGGCGTATGATGTCCGCCATGACCGTGACGGTCTCGACGGGGTACAGGCCGACGGCGGACTCGCCGGACAGCATGACCACGTCGGCGCCGTCGTAGATCGCGTTGGCGACGTCGCTGGCCTCGGCGCGCGTCGGTTGGGCGCTGCTGATCATGCTCTCGAGCATCTGCGTCGCCACGATGGACAGCTTGCCGGCGTCGTTGGCGCGGCGCACGAGCATCTTCTGCAGGGCGGGCACCTCGGCTGCGCTCAATTCGACGGCGAGGTCGCCGCGCGCGATCATGATCCCGTCGGCCGCGTCTAAGATATCGTCGATGCGGTCGAGCGCCAGCGGATGCTCGATCTTCGCGATGATGCGCGTCGGCGCGCCGGCGGCCTTTATGATGCGGCGCGCCTTGAGGATGTCGTCGGGCGAGCGCACGAAGGAGAGCGCGACGTGGTCGATGCCGCACTTGAGGCCCATCTCGAGATCCCTCAGGTCCTTCGTCGTCAAAGCGGGCAGGTCGATGTCGGCGCCGGGAAGGTTTATGCCCTTGTGCTCCTTGAGCCGGCCGCCGATGAGGACCTCGCAGTCCACCCACGACGCGCCGGTCTTCAAAACGCTGAGCACGATCGAGCCGTCGTCGAGGCGGATCTCCATGCCCTTGCTGACGGTCTGCGGCAGCTTCTTGAAGCTTGTGGAAAATTCTTCGGCCGTTCCGGGAATGTCGGCGACGCTGATGCGCGTGCGCGCCCCCTTCTTGAGCTCGATCGGCTCGCCGTTGCGCAGGCGGCCGACGCGCAGGCGCGGCCCCTGCAGGTCCATGACGACGGAGCAGGCGCGGCGGCTTTGGCGCGACAGCGACCGGATCAGGTCCACGTTCTTCGACAGCTCGCTGAGCGAGGCGTGCGAGCAGTTCAGCCGGAACGCGTCGACGCCGGCGGCGAGCAGATCAAGCATGACGGCGGGCTTGGCCGAGACGGGGCCGAGCGTGGCCAGGATCTTGGTGAGCTTCGGGCGGACCGACTGCGGCTTGAGGGAATGAGTGGGCATTAGCGGTTGAGCACCTTCCTTAGATTGGCCCCGTTGGCGGGCGAGACGACGCCCTTTTCCGTGACGATGGCGGTGACGAGCTCGTGCGGCGTGACGTCGAAGCCGAAGTGATGGGCCTTGGCGCCCTTCGGGGCGATCTTGGCGCCGAAGATCTCGACGACCTCCTGGATGGAGCGCTCCTCGATCGGAATGTCGTCCCCGTGCTTCGTCGAGAGGTCCACGGTCGTGCTGGGCGCGACGACGTAAAAGGGAATGCGATGGTGCTTGGCGAGGATGGCCAGGCCGTAGGTGCCGATCTTGTTGCACACGTCGGCGTTGGCCGCGATTCGATCCGAGCCCACGATGACGGCGTCGATCTTGCGCGTCTTCATCAGGTGCGCGGCCATGTTGTCGGTGATGAGGGTGGCGGGGATGCCCGCCTCCATCAGCTCCCACAAGGTCAAGCGCGCGCCCTGCAGGTAGGGGCGGGTCTCGCACGGATAGACGTGCTTCACCCTGCCCGAGAGCCAGCCCGCGCGGATCATGCCGACCGCGGTTCCGATCCCGGCGGTCGCCAGGGCGCCCGCGTTGCAGTGCGTGATGACGCTCGAGCCCTTCTTGAGTAAACGGGCGCCAAGCGTGGCCATGCGGGCGTTGAAGCCCAGGTCGTCCTTGTAGTAGGTCACCGCGGCCGACGACATGCGCTTGGACAGGGTTTTCTCGGGGCCGGACTTCGCCACGGCGAGCATATGGTCGAGGGCGTGCATCAGGTTGACCGCGGTCGGCCGGGCGCGCCGCAGCACGGGCTCGGCGGCGACGACATCCTTAAGCTTGTTGCGGCGGGCGGCCAGCGCCATCCCGTAGGCGGCCGCGCAGCCGATCAGCGGCGCCCCGCGCAGGACCATGTCCTTCGTGGCCTTGGCCACGTCCGCGGCGGTGCGGCAGTTCACGAACTTGACCGTCCGGGGCAGGTACCGCTGGTCGAGGACCTGGAGGCGGTCCCCCTTCCAGGCGATGTGCTTGATCGGATCTTCGTGGAGCGGCTTCTTGGTCATGTTTTGGCGACAGCGATTATACTTTTTCGGCGTACCCCGGAAACAGGTCGAGGGCGAACAAGGCTTCGTGCCTTGTTCGCCCTCGATCAACGCCCGTCTTGCGGCTCTCTTAGGGGATGGAGTCCATCACCCGCTTGAGCTGCTCCTCGGTCTTTCCCACGATCTCCACCGTCTTCTCGCGGCCATTGGCTCCGCGGAGGATGCTGACGCGCTTGCCGGACACCTCAAAGAACTCGGCGAGGTAATCCTTGAGCGCGGCATTGGCCTTCTCATCGACGGCGGGAGCGGCGACTTTGACCCGCAACACGCTGCCGATGCGGCTGACCACTTCGTTGTCCGCTGCGTTAGGGATGACGCGCACTTTCACGATCATGCAGGGCCTCCATTGATGTCGGACTAAGGTGCAAAAATTTGTGTGCCGATGCGGACCAGATCAGCGCCTTCCTCGATCGCGATCTCGAAATCCCGGCTCATGCCCATCGACAGCTTTCCTTTCGGCAGGTGTTTGTCCCTCAGCTCTCGCAAGAGTCTGAAGCTCGGCCTGACCGCTTCCAAGGGGTCCACGTTGGGCGCGATGCCCATGAGCCCTTGAAGCTCGAGGTTCGGGCGCTTGCGCACCTCCTCGATCAATCCCGGAAGTTCTTCCGGACTGACGCCCGACTGCGTTTGGCTTTCGGAGAGCTTCACCTGTATCATCACGGGGAGGCGTCGATCCGAGCCCGTCAACGCGGCGTCTAGCGCCGCCGCCAGTTTCGCGCTGTCGACCGAATCGACCGCGTCGAAGACCTGAACGGCTTTCTTCGCCTTGTTCGTCTGCAGATGCCCGATGAGGCGCCACCGGACCTTGCCCGCGAGGGCCCCGAGCTCCAGCTTCTTCTTCTCGGCGTCCTGCACGCGGTTCTCGCCCGCGTCCGTCACCAGCCCGGACGACAGGGCTTCTTTGACGGCCTCGAGCGAGGCGTACTTTGTCACCACCACCAAGGTCAACGCGCCGCCGTCACGGTTCGTCCGTGCGGCCGCCGCGGTCATGCGGTAGCGGATTTTTTCTAGGTTGTCAATGAACACCGAACATATTCATTATAGCACACTTCGAGAGCGATATTACACGGAATGGGCCGAAAGACCTATTTAGAGACGATTTTTAGGACTATAGGTTTTCGGCCCGGGCGGCCGCCGGCCGTTTTACCGACTTTTATCCCCCTCGAAATGAATTTTCCGGGCTCGCGGGGTATGCTTTGGCCATGCAGGATCTGGAGCTGGCCTACACGCCCCACCCGGCCCACCGTCACAAAGAGAAGCCGATGGCCGTCGTGGGCGCGACGCGCCGCGAGGCGCAAAGCGGCGGGCTCGCTGTGGCGGCCGCGGCCGTGCTGACCCTCGCCGGCACCGGGGCGCTGATGAGCGGAGCGCGCGGCGGCGAGCCCGCCTACGCCCCCATCGCGAGCGAGGCTCGCCCGTTCGAAGCGCGCCCCGCCGAGGCGCGCGCCCTCGAGCCCCGCCTGGCCGCCGCCCAGCCTTCGGCCGTGGAGCTGCGGCCCTCGAGCCCCGTCCCCTTCGCGGGCGACGCCCTGGGCAGCCAGGCGACCGCGGCGACGCCCGAGCCGCCCGCCGCCTACGTTCCGGCGCGCGAGCAGCACGTGCTGACGAGCTTCGACGGCACGCGCACGATGTCCGACGGTCCCACCATCGTGGCGGCCGCCTCTTCGCCCGCTCCGCGCGGGCCGATGTATGCGCCCGTGGTCTGGAACAACCCGGTGAAATGGATCAGCGTCCACAAAGCCGGGCTTTAGACCCTACTCCATCGGCCCGCCCTCGTGCTCCTGTACCGCCTTCGGCTCCGGCTCCGTGCGGTCCGAGAACAAAGTCTGGTCCGGCTCCGCGGACCGGGCGGACTCGATGGGATAGCCCTTTCGGCTCCACTCGAGTATGCCTCCGACCAGGTGCTGGACCTTGAAGCCGTTCTTCGCGAGCTCCAACGCCGCCCGAGACGACATCTGGCAGGTGATGTCGCCGCAGTAGGTCACGATCGTCCGGTCCTTGGGCAGGCGGCCCATCGTGACGGTGAGCTCGAGGAGCGGAATGCTGATCGCGGCCGGAATGTGCCCCTCGGAAAACGCTTCGGCGTTGCGCACGTCGACGACGAGAACGCGCGCCGGCGTATTGTCCAGTATCCCCTTCAACGAGTAAGGCCCGATGTCGAACTCGAGCTTGCGGCTGAAGTATTCGATGGCCGCGCTCGGCGCGGTGTCCTTCGCCGCCGCTTTTCGCGGCGCGTGAGTTCTCATAATTTCCTCCCGGGACAGGTCCTGCTCGCAGTGTAGCGCCAAGAGTTCAAATCCGGCTCAAATCCGCATAAAAAAAGAGCGCCCCCTTTCGGAGGCGCTCTCTGTTCGAGCCTCGGCGAAGTCTTAGGCTTTCTTCTCGACCGGGAAGCCGTACTCGCTCCACGTCGCGAAGCCGCCGGTCAGCTGCATGACCGCGTAGCCCTTTTCGGCGAGCTGGAGGGCGGCCTTGGGGGCCAGGGCGCAGGTCAGGTTGCCGCAGTAGGCCACGATCGTCTTGTCCTTCGGCAGGGTCGAGAGCTTGCCGGCGAGGTCGGCGAGCGGGATGTTGAGCGCGGTGGGCAGGTGCGAGAGCGCGAACTGCTCCGCGGAGCGGACGTCGAGCAGCAGGAGATCGGCCGGGCGCAGGCCGCAGGAGGTCTCCTTCTTGTCGACGAGCAGGCCCTTCAGGGTCCACGGGGTCATTTCGTAGGAGAGCTTGGCTTTGAAGTACTCCACGGCGGACAGGGCGAGGGGCTTGGTTTCGAGGGTCGAGGTCATGGTGGTCTCCTTAAGATGGGGTGAAGCGGCGATGGGTATTTTATCAACTGTTCGCGGGAACAGTTGGAAAAAAGAAGCCCCCCTGGCCGGTTCGCCTGAGGCGAACCGAACCAGGGGGGCCGGTGACGTCAGTTAATACATGTCTCCACCGTGCTGGTGGCCGGCGCCGCCCGCCATCGCGGGTTCCTTCTTCTCCGGAATGTCGGAGATGAGGACCTCGGTGGTGAGGATGGTGCCGACGATCGAGACGGCGTTCTCGAGCGCGGTGCGGGTGACCTTCAGCGGATCGACGATGCCGGCCTTGAAGAGGTCGACATACTCGCCGTTGGAGGCGTCCAGGCCGATGCCCTGGCCGGAGGAAAGGATCTTCTGCACGACGACCGAGGCTTCCTGGCCCGAGTTGTCCGCGAGCTGACGGACGGGAGCCTGGAGCGCGCGGCGCACGATCTGGCCGCCCGTGGTCTCGTCTTCGTCGTTGCCCTTGAACTTCTCGAGCGACTCGCCCGCGCGCAGCAACGCGACGCCGCCGCCCGCGATCATGCCCTCTTCGACGCCGGCGCGGGTCGCGTTGGACGCGTCCTCGACCTTCGCCTTCTTGGCCTTCATCTCCGTCTCGGTGGCCGCGCCGACGTTGATGACCGCGACGCCGCCGGAGAGCTTAGCCAAGCGCTCCTGGAGCTTCTCGCGATCGTAGTCGGACGTGGTGTCCTCGATCTGGCGGCGAAGCGCGTCAGCGCGCTTCTTGATCTCGACCTTCTCGCCGGCGCCCGAGACGATCGTCGTGTTGTCCTTGTCGATGACGATGCGCTTCGCGCGGCCCAGCATGTCGAGGCCGACCTTCTCGAGCTTGTGGCCGAGCTCTTCGGAGATGACCTGGCCCTTCGTGAGGACCGCGATGTCCTGCAGCATCTCCTTGCGGCGGTCGCCGAAGCCCGGGGCCTTGACGGCCGCGCACTTCAGGGTGCCGCGAAGCTTGTTGACGACGAGCGTCGCCAGAGCCTCACCCTCGACGTCCTCGGCGAGGATCAGGAAGGGCTTGCCCGTCTGCACGATCTTCTCGAGCACGGGAAGGATGTCGTTCATCGCGGAGATTTTCTTCTCCGTGATGATGATGTACGCGTCCTCGAGGACGGTCTCGAGGCGCTCGGTGTCGGTGACGAAGTAGGGCGAGATGTAGCCCCGGTCGAACTGCATGCCCTCGACGACTTCGAGCGTCGTCTCGGCGGACTTGCCTTCCTCGACGGTGATCACGCCCTCATGGCCGACCTTCTCCATGGCCTGGGCGATCATGTTGCCGATCTCGACGTCGTTGGCGGAGATGGTCGCGACCTGCGCCTTCTCTTCCTTGGTCTTGACCGGGCGGGAGTTCTTCTTGAGCTCCTTGACGACGAGCTCGAGAGCCTTCTGCATGCCGCGCTGGATGGACTTGGAGTTCGCGCCGGCGGTGATGTTGCGGATGCCCTCGTTGAGCAGCGACTGCGTCAGGATGATCGCGGTCGTCGTGCCGTCGCCGGCGATGTCGTTGGTCTTGGTGGCGACTTCCTTGACGAGCTGGGCGCCCATGTTCTCGTAGGGGTCCTGGAGCTCGATCTCCTTGGCGATGGTCACGCCGTCATCGATGATGAGGGGCGAGCCGAACTTCTTGTCGAGGACCACGGAGCGGCCCTTGGGTCCGAGGGTGACCTTGGTCGCGTTGGCGAGCTTGTCCACGCCGTCCTTCATCTTCTTGCGAGCGTCGTCCGAGAAAATAATCTGCTTAGCCATGATATTTATCTATCTCCTATTAAAGGTAATTACTTCAGGATGCCGAGAATGTCGTCCTGGTGCATGATGAGATAATCCTCATCGTCGAGCTTGATCTCGGAGCCCGAGTACTTGCCGTAAAGAACCTTGTCGCCGACCTTGACGTCGAGGGCGATCACCTTGCCGTCTTCGGTGGTCTTGCCCTTGCCGCACGCCGCGATGAGGCCTTCCTGCGGCTTTTCCTTCGCGGAGTCGGGGATGATGATCCCGCCGCGCTTGGTTTCCTTCGCTTCCGCGGGCTTGACGAGCACGCGGTCGCCGAGGGGCTGGATCTTGATCTTAGAGAGAGTCGCTTCGGCCATCTGAAATACCTCCGTGGATGTCGCGAGTGTTGGCACTCGCCGTCCGACAGTGCTAATAATAGCACGATCGGCTGAAAGTTGTCAATCGAAACCTCCGACTGCCAGTTAATCGGCTCATGCGGGCGGGGGCGGCGGCGTGAGGTCCCTCGGGGACGGGCGGGTTTGGCCCCGCCCTCTGGGGTAGACGCAACAATGACGACCATGGTTGCGTCAACCCCAAGCCCCTCGGGACCTCACGCCGCCGCCCCCCATTCAATTATCCGGTGCGCTGGCTTGTCTCTCGGGTGTTGAGGCGCGGGCGACCGGCGGGGAATGGGGCAGCCATCCTTCGCCCCCCTATTTCAGCCGGAAGCGTTCGCCGTAGCCTGTTACTGAGTTTGTCCGGGGAAGACTTTGCGCAGGAAGCCCATCAAGGCTTCGTGGGCCTTCGGGGGTTCGGTGGGATGATGCGGTTCGAGGTAGGGCGGAGCCTGGGGCGGTTCGTCGTTGGTGAAGGAGATGTGGGTGGGCGCGGGCGTGGGCGTCGGTTCCGGCGCAGTCGGGGCGGGGTTGGGCGCGAGCGTTCCCGCGATGGGAGACGGGGGCGCCTTGAATTCGGGCACCGACAAGGTCTTGACGACCAACGGTTCTACGATCTCGGACGCCGGGGGCGGTGGAGGAGGAGGCGGCGGCGGAGGCGCTGCCGCGCGGCGAGGAGCGGGAGGCGGAGCGGCCGCGGCGGGCTTCATCATCTCGGGCGAAGGGCAGAGGCGGTTGAGGTCCTCTTCCATGCGCCGGATGACGCCCAGCGCCTTTGCCAGAGAGAGCTCCTTGTCGGACAGCTCCTTGGACAGCTTGTCCACCAGGCGGTTGCGGATGCTGAGGTTGCCGTCCGTTTCCTGAAGGCGGCGCTTGGCGGCGTCGAATTCTCCGCGCATGCGCTCGTAGGCCATGCGGACTTCATTGTACTGGCTTTCGCGCGCGATCAGATTCGCTTGGAGCTGGGCCAGCTGGGCTTGGTCCTTCCGCTGGGCTTCCTCGAGCTCGGCTATGCGCGGGATGCGGATCTCGAGCATGGTCGCGGTCTCGCGCGCGGAGTTGAGCTCCTGCTTGAGCGCGGAAATCTGGCGCTGGAGCGAGATGATGAGGGATTTCTCGTCGCGGTGCGCCTCGAGCTCCTTCATCAGGTCGGCGACGTGGGAGAACATGCGGGTGCTCGCCGTGTCGAGCAGCGCGTCCACCTCGTTGGAGGTCGGCGGCGCGCCCAGCGGGGCGGCGGGCGGGACGTTGGCCTGATGGGCGTCGATGGCGCGGACGATGTCGTCGAATTCGCCGGCGCGGCGCCAGTTCTTCTCGGCGATCTCCCCCTCTCCGGGGCAGACGAGGGTGGTCATGCTGAAATCGGGAAGGGCCGCGAGGTCGGCGGGCTCGTAGCTTCCGGGGACTTCCCCCTTCATGTAGGTCCAATATTTCATTGAGGCTCTCCGGGCGTCATGCCGCCGTATGTCTCTTGGATGTGCTGCGAAAATTTGGCGAGAAAATTGCGCATTTCGAAGCGCAGGAGCTGGACATCCTGATCGGTCAGGGTTTTGGCCTGCAGCAGGCGTTCGTGCGTGGCCATCGCCTGGCGGCGCAGCTCGGCGACGCTGCCGAAAAGCTCCGCGCCTTTGGAGCGGGCGACGCCCAGCTCCGCCTCGAGGTCGTTGACGCGGCGGCGCGCCTCGACGAGGGCCTTGTCTCCGTCGGAACGGCGCTCACGCTCGAGCTTCAGGTCGGCTTCTCGGGCGAGCTCGCGGGCCTCGCGGCGCGCGAGCTCGGCGCGGGCGGACTCGAGCTCGCCCGCGAGGCGGGCGTTGTCGAGGTCGGCCGCGCGCCGCGCGGACTCCGAATCCAAGGCGGCCTTCTCGTAGGACTGCGCGGCCTCGGAGAGGCGGCGTTCGAATTCGGAGGTCAGCCCGGCCAGGGCGTCGAGCCTGCCGCGCAGCGCGGCGTTCTCTCGGATCATGACGGCTTTATCGGGCGACATGGCCTCTGCCTGCATGTCGCCGCGCCGCCGCGGGCGCGGGGTGCTTGGCTCCGCGTCGACGGCGCTTGCGACGTCTTTGATCGGGGCGAGGCGGGGATAGCCCTGCCAGTTCAGGTCGCCCAGCCAGTCGCTCGATTCTTCGTTCGGGGGCATGCTTATTAAGGATAGGTCCTCCCTGTTACAATTTCAAGGCTATTTGCTAGATTCCTGATGTGACTAAACGTCCCCTAATCCTTATCGTCGATGACGAGCACGATTTCCGCGCCATCTGCGCGCACGTCCTCGACCGCGGCGGCTACGACACCGTGACCGCGCCCGACGGCACGGCGGGCCTGGCCGCGTTCCAGGAGCGAATGCCCGACCTCGTCGTGCTCGACGGCAACCTTCCCGACATGGACGGCATCGAGGTGTGCCGCCGCCTGCGCAAGCTTCCCGGCGGCGACAAGGTTCCCGTGCTCATGTGCACCGTGCGCTCCGCCGTGGTGATGATTCAGGACGGCCTCGACGCGGGGGTCACCGACTACGTGCTCAAGCCTTTCGAGATGGACGACCTCCTCGAACGCGTCGCCGCCGCGCTCGAGAAGGCCCGGCGGTGAAGGCGAAGCTCGCCGTCGTCGACGACGACGAGGAGATGCTCGGCCTGATGGCCCTGGTCCTGGGCAAGAGCGGCTACGACGTGAAAACCTACGCCACCCCCGGGCGCTTTCTCGACTCCCTGGCCAAGTCCGTGCCCGACCTGACCGTCCTCGACATGCAGCTGCCCGGCATACACGGGCGCGACGTGATCCGCGTCCTGCGCGAGAACGCCGCCACCAAGAGAATGCCGATCGTCGCCATCACCGCCGCCGAGCGCGCCACCTCCGACGTGATCAAGGGCCTCGAGCTCGGCGCCGACGAGTACATGGGCAAGCCGCTCGATCTGGAGCTGTTCGTCGTGCGCATCGGCGCGCTCCTGCGCCGGGCCCCCGCGGCCCCCGCGGCGCCGCCGCCGTCGGAGAGCCTCCGCTTCGAGGGCATGACGGTCTACCTCGACGAGCACCGCGTCGAGGCCGGCGGCAAGAGCGTGTCCCTGACCCATCTCGAGTTTAAGCTGCTCGCCTATTTCCTGCGCCACCCCCAGCGCGTGGTGACGCGCGGGATGCTCCTCGAGAAGGTCTGGGACACGGAGCCCGACCAGTCCACGCGCACGGTGGACAAGCATGTCGAGTCCTTGCGCAAGAAGCTCCCCGCCTTCGGCGCCCATGTGGAGACCGTCATCCGCGTGGGCTACCTCTTCCGGCCTTAATCCGAAACGACGCTCAACGGCACTGAACCGCGCGTAAACGCCGCGGTCCGGCCGCTCCCGCCCCGTCGGTCCGCGCGCCTCCTCCCCTTCGCCCGTCTGGAACAATTCGTGCGAAATTACATGACATAAATATTGCGCATGATTCGTCGTTATGTCATACTCGCGTCATGAGAACGATCACGCTTGGATCCGGAGTGTATAAGACCTTGGTCGCGGAGGTGCGCAGCTCCCGCCAGGCGCGCCAGCAGCACCGCCTCCATGCCGTCATGCTGGTCGCCGGCGGCATGAGCTGCCGTGCCGTGGCAAAGCTTCTGGGGGACTCCCCGCGTGCCATCGGCTACTGGGTTGTTCGTTATAGAGCGTATAAAAATAAAGGATTATTTGATCAGTCCCCCCCTGGGCGCCCATCGCGTCTGACCGAGGCGCAGGCCGTGGAGCTGAACTTGGAGATCGCGCGCGGGCCGAGGGGCGACCGCTGGAACGGGGCGGCCGTCGCCGCGTTCGTTGAGCGTCGATGGGGAGTGGTGCTGGGGCTGCGCCAGGCCCAGCGCCTGCTCGCGCGCGCGCGGGCGCTGAAGTCGGAGAAATTGCGCAAAACTTAATGTCGCGCCGTCACAGGCTTTACTTGTCCGTAACAACTAATTCGTACCAATAAGGAACACTGGACCATCAACGGAAATACGTGACATGGCTTGAACTTTTGCGGCAAGGCGTTCTCCCCCTCCTCGGCTTGAGAGCCGGGGAGGTTCTTTTGTGCCTCCCGTACGCGCGCGCGCGCGCCTGCGCGCGTAATGTCTTTATAGCATCGGCCCTGCTCGCTGTCGGCGCCTTGCCCGCGCGCGCCGTCACTTGTACCGGGGCGCAAACCTACGCCGTCCCCGGAACCTACGCGACTATTACCGCAGCACTCGCGGCGGTAACCCCCACGACCTTGACCACCGCCGTCTGCATCACGATCAGCAACAGCGCCACTTACACCGAGCAGGTGACGGTGCAGAAGTTCATCACCGGCACGTCGTCGCTCACCATCCAGGCGGCGGCGGGCAACTTCCCCGTCGTGGATCCCCCGGGCGGCGCCCTGAACGCGGGGTTCGTGATCCGCAACGCCTCCGTCAACATCATCGGCATCGACATCGTTCCGACCGCGTCGATCGGCTACGGCGTTTTCATCGCCTCCCGCCACGTGCAGATCAGCTCGGTCAACGTCAAGGACGTCGGCGGCCAGATCACCCAGGCCGGGATGCACCTCTCGAGCTGGACCTGGGTCTCCTACTCGAGCGTCACGGTCGGGAACGCCAGCGGCTATTACCTCGACAGCCTCGTCACCCGGAGTTCGATAACCTACAGCTCGGCGTCGGTCAACGGCGACGTCCTGGCCCTGAATCTGGCAGGTGCCACGACGAACACCATCACGGGCGGATACTTCTACGCCGCGGCCTCCGATGCGGGCAACCTCTCGGCGGGCGCGAATCGGAACGCGATCTCGTTGAGCACCTTCGTCACGGGCTCCGCCGGCAGCAGCGCCCTGTACATGGTGGACTCCTCCTCCAACATCTTCACTCGAAGCTATTTCGGCGCGGGCGCCGGAGTGGGCCTGAAATTGGCCGCCGGCTCGATTTCGAATACCATCACGCAGAGCACCGCGGCCAACAATACCGCAAGCTACTCCGCCCTCTATGTCGCGGATGCGGCGTCAAACACCTTCTCCTTCGGCCTCGTCACGAATCCGAGCGGCGACGCGGCCTCGATCGTAGGGAGCTCGCGCTTCATGACCATCGCGCGCAGCACCTGCGCCACCAATGCCGCCGCCATCGCGCTGTATATGTCGCAGACCTCCTCGGCCTCGATTATCGGCTCCTACCTGTCGGCGCCCAGCGGCGTCGGCCTGCGCGTCAGCGAGGGTTCGACCGGCAACACGATTTCGTTCAGCACGGCGATCGGCGCCGCTGGCTTCAGCGGCCTTTATTGCAATAACGCCTCGTCCAACAGCTTCGTGTCGAGCTTCTTCATAAATCCCGGCGGCGACGGCGCGCAGTTCCTCAGCGGCTGCCGCCACAACTCGATCGTGGGCAGCACCTTTACCGCGTCGGGGGCCAACAGCGCGCTGTACGCCACGGATTTTTCCTCGAACGCAATCATCGGCAGCTACTTCTCGGCCCCGAGCGGCGTCGCGCTGAACGTGCGCAACAACTCCGTGGCCAACTTGATCAGCGGCAGTACGATCGTCGCCAACAACGCCACGTATGCGGCGCTGCAATTCTACTCGGCCGCGTCCAACACGGTGACCGGCAGCATGATCCGAAACCCTTCCGGCGCCGCGGCCAGTATCGCTTCGTCCTCGTTCACGACGATCTCGCTGAGCACCTTCGTCGCCGGCGGCGGGCGCGCGCTTCATCTGGACACGAACTCTCGAAACGCGCTGATTCGCTTGAGCTATTTCCGCAGCGACAGCGCCAACGGCATGGAAGTGTTTTCCGACAGCGTCACGATAGTGGGCAGCACGATTGCGGCGAGCGTAGCAACCAGGGCGCTCTTCGTGAGCGGCCTCTCGTCGTTCACCTTGACGGCGAGCGTGATCGACTCTCCGCTCGATGCCGTCTATTTGAACACCGTCAACAAGGCGACGATCGACCGCAGCTCGATTACGGGAGGCGCAGGAGGTGCGGCGCTATGGGCCGTCACTACGACTTCCTTTACGGTGCTCGGCTCTTATATCGGCATGGCGAGCAGCTATGGGGTGTTTATAGAAGGCGCGTCGAACGGCTTCTCCGTGCGCCGCAGCACGATCTCCGGCGGCGGAGCCGTTCAAAGCTTCTTTATCAGGCAAAATTCGAGCTCGATTGAAGTCGAAGACAGCCGCATCACGAACACAGGCAGCGCCGACGCCGTGCACCTCCAGGATGTTATCGGGGCGGTGATCGCGCGCAGCACGATCACCGCGACAGGTTCCGCGCCCTTCGCCGCCCTCTATATCGAAACCTCGTCGGCGATTGTCGTCAACAACAGCTACCTCCGCGCCGCCCGCGGCGCGTGGGCGACCCGTTCGACCAACACCTTGGTGTTCCAGTCTCAGGCGCACGCGATCGGCGCAGGCAACAACGCCTTGCAGTTCGTTGGGGGCAATATCGGCGTGGCCGTCACTTCGAGCACCGTGGTCGGCGGCTTGGACGCGCGAGGCGTGTCCGTCGACTCCTTGGGCGGGCCCGTGAACATGGGGATCATCCACGTCGCTTCGAATACGATCTACGGTTCGGCCATGGGCATCTCGGTGATCGACATCCAGGCCGGGGCCCGGGTGTTCATCGCCTCGAACACGATTTCCCCGGTCCCGTCCGTCGTTGGCGAGTCCGGCGGCATTTATCTCGAGTTCCTGTCCGAAGGCGCCACGGTGCAGAATAACTCGGTCTACTACCGCACGCCCGGCTCGATGGGCGCCAACGCCACAGTGGGTTTCTTCGCTAAAGATACGCCGGGCCTGGTGTTCGATCACAACCGCATCAACAACCCCGGCATGATCACGGGCGGCACCTTTATCGGCGTCTGGCTCTACAGCTCCGACAACGCCCAACTGCTCTTCAACGACATCCACTCGACCGGAACCGCGCTGGCGGGCGCCTGGCTCGTACGCCTGACCAACGGCTCGAACAACGCCAAGCTCGCCAACTGCATCGTCTCGAGCTCGTTCACGGTCACGGCGACCTCGGCGACCATCGCCGTGGACGCGGCAAGCATCGCGGGCTTCTCCTCGGACTATAACTCCGCGCACTCGTCGAACTCGTTTAAGTCCGGACTCTGGGGCGCGACCTCGTACAGCATGTACGACGGCTCTTGGATGGCCGTCACCGGCAACGACAAGAATTCCGTCGGCTACAACACCCCGGGCTGGCGCAGCGTCACGGCCGGCTCCGAGGACTTCCACCTTTTGTCTCGCACGGGGCGCTATAACCCCGCCACGGACGGCTTCGACGTCGACGCGACGGACGCCGAGGGGCTCGACGCCGGACGCCCGCAGGATTCCTACGCGTACGAGACGACGCTCAGCGGCGGCCGGGCGAACCAGGGCTCCTACGGCAACACCACCCAGTATTCGCGCTCGCAGTCCTACGGCTGCGTCACCCAGCGCAAGGTCAGCAAAAACTTCGGGCCCTACCGCTTCATCGACGACGCCGTCGGCTCGATCTGGCCGGACCTGGTCGGCCACACTTGCGTGATCTTTCAGGACGCCGCGACCTACGCCGAGCAGGTGACGGTGCAGAATTTCACCAACAACAACTCCTCGATCACGTTCATGGCCGACCCGTTCACCGTCGGCATCTCCACGATCTCCCCCCCCGCCTCTTCGGCGGCGGCCTTCGTGATCAAGAACGCTTCCGTCAATATCACCGGGATCAACATCGTGCCGACCAACGCGATGAGCTGGGGCGTGCAGGCCTCCTCGTCACTTATCACGATCAGCACCGTCAACATCCGCGACGTGTCCGGGTTCATCACGCTCGCGGGCGTGCAGCTGTCGAGCCGCAACACGGTGTACAACAGCAGCGTCACGGTGACGACGGCGTACGGCTTCTACCTGCCCGGCAGCACGATGACGACGATCTCCCGAAGCTCGGCCGTGACCGCGGGAACCAATAGCCCCGCTGTGTACCTGCTCGGGGCGGCGTCGACCACGGTCAACAACGTCTTCTTGACGAACTCGCTCGGCTCTGCCATGAGCATGTCGGCCGGGTCGATTTACAACGCGATAACCTTGAGCACGATGGCGTCGGCGGGCGCGACCCGCGCCGGTCTCAATATGGACGGCGGCTCGAACTACAACACGATCACCCAGTCATATGTGGGCAACGTGAACGGCGTCGGCGGCTATGTCAACGCCTCCCACTTCAACAGCTTCAGCCAAAGCACCTTCACGAGCGCGGCCGCCGGCTTCCGCGGGCTCCTTCTCGATGACGCCAACTTCTCCGATGTCTACGCCTGCCGCGTCGCCAACCCGAACGGCTCGGCGCTCGAGCTGTACGGCATCTACGACACGGTCCGCTTCTCCACGATCGTCGCCGGCCAATACGGCGTGCGCTTGATCGGGGCGTCCTCTAACACCTTGACTCAATCCTACGTCGAAGGCTCGACCGCGGTTTACATTTCCGGCTCTACGGGGACGGTCATCGACGGCTCCCTCATCGTCGCGAGAAAGACGGACGGCTCGGCCGTGTTCCTGACGAGCGGCAGCGTGAACCTGTTCCTGTCCTCGAGCGTGCTGACGGCCGTTCCGGGCACCACGAACGCCGCCGCCCTCTATCTCGACAAGAACAACAACGGCCGGCTCATCATCTCGACCAATATCATCTCGGGCGGCCAGTACGGCGTCTATGTCGCGACCCAGGTGCTTGACACGCGGGTTTGGTTCGCCTCGAACACCATTTTGGTCTCGACCTCGCCCACGATCGCCACCTACGGGCTTTACCTCAACGGCCTGATCTCAGGCGCTACTTTCCAGAACAACGGCATCTATTTCCGGAGTTTCGGCCCGGTCCCCGCCGCGGGGGCCACCGCCTTCTACGCCAAGACCAGTTCGGGCGTGGTCTTCGAGCGCAACCGCATCAACAACCCCGGCATGATCACGGGCGGCGCCTTCATCGGCGCCGATCTCTACAACTCCAACTCCATGATCTTCCGCTACAACGACATGCACTCCTCCGGCCCGGCGCTCGGGACGGCGGTCATGCTGCGGCTGAACTCAGGCTCGGTCGGGCTCAGCCTGCGCAACAACGTGTTCTTCTCCTCATTCACCGCCCCCGGCGGCGCCAATAGCTCGGCCACGGTGGTCGTCAGCGATCTGATCAGCCAAACCGGCTTCTCCGCCAACTTCAACAACTACGGCAGCTCGAGCTCGATGCCGGGGTTCGTCTGGGGACCGACCGGCGGGCGTCAGGGCATAGAGGCTTGGAAGGCGTCGGTGATTCCCAATGACGGCAACTCGATCTCCGCCAACCCGCGCTGGTTTAACGTGGGAGTCGGCATCGAGGACTTCCACCCGAAGTCGTTGTTGAGCAACGGCCGCTTCAACCCCGTCTCCGGCACCTACAGCTCGGCCGACGAGGGCCCCACCTCGCCGACGATCGACGCGGGCGCGCCGACGCCCGAGGATTACTCCCTGGAGCCGGAGGACAACGGCGACCGCGTCAACCAGGGATCTTACGGCAACACGGCCCAGGCCTCGAAGTCGGTCGCGACGCCGGCCGCGTCCGCGGGCTGTGCGGAGACCCGCTACGTGGGCTCGGGGCAGCTTTACGGCAGCATCACCTCGGCGGTGGCGTCCTTGCCGACCACGCTCACCGCCGGCGAGAACTGCGTGGTCATCACGGACGGTGCGTACTACAACGAGCAGGTGACGGTTCAGAACTTTATCAACGCCGGCTCTTCGATCACGATCAAAGCTGATCCGTTGTCCGGCCTGAGGCCGACGGTTTCCCCCCCGGGCGGATCGGCGGCCGCTTTCCGAATCGTCAACGCCTCGGTCAACGTCACGGGAATCTACATCCTGGTCAACCAGAGCGTGTCCTACGGCATCTGGGCGTCGTCGGCCAACGTCAGCATTTCAAGCGTCGTTGTCAGCACGGCCGGGACCGTGGCGATTACCGAGGCGGCCGTGCGCATCAGCTCCTGGAGCACCATTTCGTACAGCTCGGTAACCGTGGGCAACGCGCACGGCTTCTGGCTCGACGGTTCGACGGCGACCACGGTCAGCTACAGCACGGCGGTCAACAGCTCTCCTACTCGCAACGCCGTCATATTGGAGAACGGCAAAAACAACTCCTTCACGGTGCTGTTCGCGAGCAACAGCCATGCCTCAGGCGACGGTTTCTACACGGCCGGCTCGGATACGAACACCGTGACGCAAAGCTTCTTCTGGGGCGGCGCGCGCGGCCTGCGCCTGAATACCTTCTCCGATTATAACGCCATCAGCTACAGCACGATGAACGCCGTCGCCACCTGCGGATTCTGCACCTTCGCGGCAGACTCCAATACCGTGACGCAAAGCTACAGTCAGGGAGCTCGCGGAGGCTGGCTCGACACCGGCTCGGACTACAACGCCGTCAGCTACAGCACCATGATTGGTATCGCCACGGACGGCCTCTATGCGGCCGCGGCCGGTTCGAATTCCGTGACGCGCAGCTTCATGCGCGGCTTGAACCAGGGCGTTTTTCTGGACGTCGGTTCCAACTACAACACGATCAGCCTCAGCACGATGGTCACCGTTGGGAACTACGGCTTCTACGCGGTTACGGCCGATTCGAACAGCGTGACGCAAAGCTACATGCAGGGCAATGTTCGCGGCGGCGACCTGCGCACAGGCTCCGACTACAACAGAATCACTTTCAGCACCGCGAACGGCGTCACCGGCGAAGGCCTTTCTTTTGACGCATCCTCTTCAAATACCATTACCGCATGCTTTCTTACGGGCACGAACAGCGGCGCCTATATGCATACAGGCACCTTGCGGACCTCGATCCATCAGAGCACCATGATCGCCAACGGCATCACTTTTGGCGCGCTGTGGCTGAGCAACTCCGATAGCAACACGGTGACGTCCTCCTACATGCAGAACGTGCTCGGCCATGGAGCCTTAGTCGACGGCAACGCCGACGACAACTTCATCGGACAGAGCACCATGATCTCCGCTGCTGCGAACTACCAGGCCCTGCGAATCAGCGGCTCAGATCGCAATGCGGTGACTGCCTCGACCATCCGCAACACGTCGGGCCACGCCGTCGCCATGGCGGCCGGTGCCGATAACAACATCCTTTCTCGGAGCACGGCGACCTCCATCACCACGACTGCCGACATTTACGCGCTCTTTGTCAGCGGCTCATCCTCCAACACTATCCTCGATTCGTACATCCAGGGCTCGACTGGCGCATTCATCTCGGGTTCGACGGGCACGGTCATCGGAGGTTCCGTGCTCGTGGCGACGAATACGGCCGGCGCGGCCCTGTACCTGGCGAACGGCAGCGTCAACCTGACGTTGTCCTCGAGCGTACTGACGGCCTTCTTCGGCACGCCCGGCGCCGCCGCTCTCCGCCTGGACCAGAATAACAACGGCCGGCTCATTTTCTCGACCAACACCTTCGCGGGCGGCCAGTTCGGAGCGTTCGTCTCGACCCAGGTGCTCGACACCGTGGTCTGGTTCGCCTCGAACACCATCCTCGTCTCGACCTCGCCCACGATCGCCACCTACGGGCTTTACCTCAACGGCCTGATCTCCGGCGCCACGATCCAGAACAACGGCATTTTCTTCCGGCGCTTCGGAGCGGTCGGCGCGGCGGGGGCCACCGCCTTCTACGCCAAGACCAGCACGGGCGTGGTCTTCGAGCGCAACCGCATCAACAACCCCGGCATGATCACGGGCGGGACCTTCATCGGCGCCGATCTCTACAACTCCAACTCCATGATCTTCCGCTACAACGACATGCACTCCTCCGGCCCGGCGCTCGGGACGGCGGTGATGCTGCGGCTGAACTCGGGCTCGGTCGGGCTCAGCCTGCGCAACAACGTATTCTTCTCCTCGTTCACCGCCCCCGGCGGCGGCAACAGCTCGGCCACGGTGGTCGTCAGCGATCTGATCAGCCAAACCGGCTTCTCCGCCAACTTCAACACCTACGGCAGCTCGAGCTCTATGCCGGGGTTCGTCTGGGGAACGACCGGCGGGCGTCAGGGCATAGAGGCTTGGAAGGCGACGGTCATTCCCAACGACGGCAACTCGATTTCCGCCAATCCGCGCTGGTTCAATGTGGGCGTCGGCATCGAGGACTTTCATCCGAAGTCGTTGTTGGCTAACGGCCGCTTCAACCCCGTCTCCGGCACCTACAGCTCGGCCGACGAGGGCCCCACCTCGCCGACGATCGATGCGGGCGCGCCGACGCCCGAGGATTACTCCCAGGAGCCGGAGGACAACGGCGACCGCGTCAACCAGGGCTCGTACGGCAACACGGATCAGGCCTCGAAGTCGGTCGCGTCGGTCGCGTCCGCGGGCTGTGCGGAGACCCGCTACGTGGGCTCGGGGGAGTTGTACGGCAGCATCACCGCGGCGCTGGCGTCCTTGCCGACCACGCTCACCGCCGGCGAGAACTGCGTGGTCATCACGGACAATGCGTACTACAACGAGCAGGTGACGGTTCAGAACTTTATCAACGCCGGCTCTTCGATCACGATCAAGGCTGACCCGTTGTCCGGCCTGAGGCCGACGGTTTCCCCCCCTGCCGGATCGGCGGCCGCCTTCCTAATCGTCAACGCCTCGGTCAATGTCAAGGGAATCTACATCCTGGTCAACCAGAGCGTGTCCTACGGCATCTGGGCGTCGTCGGCCAATGTCAGCATCTCGAGCGTAGTCATCAGCACGGCCGGGACCGCGGCGATCACCACGGCCGGAGTGCGCATCAGCTCCTGGAGTGCGATCAGCTACAGCTCGGTGACCGTGGGCGCCGCGCACGGCATCTGGCTTGATAAATCGTCGATGACGACCGTCAGCTACAGCACGGCGGTCAATAACGGGGCATTTTCGAGGACGGTGCTCCTTGACGGCGCGCGCAACAACGCTTTCACGGTGCTGTTCTCGAGCAACAGCAGCTCCTCGGGCTACGCGCTTTACGCGTCGGGGGATTCTGACACGAACACCGTGACGCAGAGCTTCCTGTGGGGCGGCGGCGTCGGAGTTGGCCTCGTCGCGAACTCAGACTATAACACCGTGAGCTACAGCACGGTGGTCGCCGGCACGCTCACCGGATTGTATATGGTCGGGGCCGATTCGAACACCGTGACGCAAAGCTATATTTGGGGCGCCAGCCGCGGCGTCTGGCTCGACACCGACGCCGACTACAACACCATCAGCGTCAGCAGCATGTACGGCCCGGGGCAATACGCATTCCGGCTCAACGAGGCCGATTCGAACACCGTGACGCAGTGCTTCCTGCGCAGCGACAGCAGCAGCGGAGCCGGCTTGCTCACGGGGTCCGACTTCAACACCATAAGCTACAGCACCATGATCGGCGGCTCGCTCAACGGAGTTCACTACATCGATGCCGATTCGAACACCGTGACGCGCAGCTACATTTCCGGCAGCGCTCGCGGCGTATATATGGACGGTGACTCCGACTACAACACGATCAGCGTCAGCAGCATGTACGCCAACACGTCTTACGGACTCCAAATTATCGGTGATGATTCGAATACCGTGACGCAAAGCTTCATGTGGAGCGCAACGCAATACGGTGCCTGGCTGAACGCGGGCAGCGAATTGAACGAGATCCATTTCAGCACCATGATCGGCCTTGGGACTTATGGGCTCGCGCTCTCCGGCGCTTCCAATACCGTGACGAACTCCTACATGTCGGGCGGGACCAGCGGCGCCGGCCTGCTCGCGAACTACAATGCGATCAGCCTGAGCACCATGATCGGAGGAACGACCTACGGCGTTTACATCCTGGATTCCTCCTCGAATAGCGTGACGCAGAGCTTCATGCGGGGCGGCACGCATGGCGCATACCTGCTCCGTTCCGCGGATATCGCCAGCTACAACGCCATCAGCTTGAGCACCATGATCGGCACCGGGAACTACGGCTTGCACGCGAATAGAGTCGCCTCGAACACCATCACGCAGAGCTACATGCAGGGCGGACTGACCGGCGTGTTGATCGCCGACAGCACCGGCACGATAATTTCTCGCAGCACCATGGCCAGCAACAGCACGGGCAACGCTGCCGTATACATTTTGCGGAGCTCATCAAACACGATATTCGATTCCTACATCCAGGGCTCGACGGCCGCCTTCATCTCGGGCTCGACGAGCACGGTCATCGGCGGCTCGGTGCTCGTCGCGACGCACACGGCGGGCGCGGCCCTGGCGCTCGCGGCCGGCAGCGTCAACCTGACGGTGTCCTCGAGCGCGCTCACGGCGTTCATGGGCACGC